>Ga0210377_10001336_pt1 | contig 22480 bp, 38 predicted proteins | sample PLM4_65_b1redo_FD_155480 | JGI IMG/M metagenome (GOLD analysis project Ga0210377, IMG submission 155480) | Groundwater sediment microbial communities from an aquifer in East River, Colorado, USA - PLM4_65_b1 redo | ecosystem: Environmental > Terrestrial > Soil > Riparian zone | place: USA: East...
CATTAGTTCAACATAACCAGCATACTCACCATCGAATGCAACATCTGCAGGATTTTCTATACGATAGTCCCACAATAAGTTGTAAGGATTGAGTCTTTTTGCTTTAGTTATTTTAGGTTCAGATTGTTCCATCTTAGCTGCTTCTGCTGGTTTTAAGTAATTTGCTACAGAAGCATATTGATCTATAGAACCCCAATCATGCTCTAAACCAAGAATGTTATATTTAATACCATCACGGAAAGCCATAAGAAATTGTCTAGAATATCCACCAAGAGTAGCATGTGTATCAATTATAGCTTCAAGCATATCAGCTTCTGCCATATCATCTGGGGAAGAAACTACTGGAAAAAGAGGATAACCAGAAAGAAAAACATCTGCAAGATATCCAACAAAGGAATCAACTTGAGAAATTGTTACTGGAACTTCAATATTCTCCAGATCTACACCAGCTCTTATTGTTCCAGCTTTCTTATCATTTTCTTCTCTAAATCTATAGTAAGCAATATCTATTTGTTCAGCTTTATTACGAAATTGATTATAACGCTTGTGTATTGTTAGAATGTTTTTTAAGTATTGTGTTAAATCTTTAATTGAATCCGGTCTTAGTCTTACAACATCATTTTCTGCTGCCAATTCGACTCTCCTTAAAATGGAGTATTACTTGGACGCACACGTGCTATTCTTGATCCTAGTATGCGTCTTACAGAAAGAAGGTGTCCGTATTCATTACGGACTTGGATGCCCATAGCAGGAGCATCTAGCCAATCATCTTTATTCTTAAGCTTTCCTACTCTGTACGCTGTAGCCTGATAAACAAACTTAACACGATCTTCTCCTCTTAGAAAGAAGTAATTTGAAGCATATATTTCTTTAATAAAAAGACGAATATGTTGTTCTTTTGTTTTAGTAGCTGGACGAACAATAGGAACACATGTAATACCTGTTAACTGTTCCTGCTGATGATAGCGTTGCATCCAGAAACCTAGAGTCTGTTGATAACCATTAGATTCAATTGCAATTAAAGAAGCATCATTTCTTATAGCCATATCTGTAGTCTCAATACAAGTCTTTAGAGGATCCCAGATACCTCCATCCATCTCAACAATATAACCGCGGGCATCCATAATATGATGTGCAGCTATTACATTATCATCAGCACCATTACGAAAGCCTGCTGGATCACATGTTACAAAAGCAGCATCTGGAGGAGGAATTACTGTTAGTAAAGGTTCTGGAAAAGCTCCTTTAAGTAATGAGGAAGTAGATTCTATTGGATCATTCATAATCTCAGCAAACCAAATATGAGCTTTTCCTAAAGATTCATCATGAATAAATCCCTCATACAAGTCTTCTAAAGTCTGTAACTCAGGCCATAAGGAAGTTTCATCAGCAAGAATAGCTCCTGTAATAAGAGAAATCCAAACTGGATTGATTTTAAGCATGTAAAGAATACAGTGGTCAGAATACATATTACCTACGTAGATAATACAAGCAAAAGCAGGATCAACAACTTTTAATAGCGTTCCAATAAACCAATCATTAAGAGCTTCACGTTCTGTATCAGAAGAATCATTTTCTTTAGTCTGCATATCATCATTTAGAAGAAAATCTGGGCGTCTTAAGCCTTCATTAACTCCACGAACAGCAGTACCAGCTCCTATAGCCTTTATAATGATAAGACGACGACGATAAACAGCCTTTTTCATCCCAGCATTGTCCACAGCAGGTTCCCATATACTGTAAATGTTTACTAAATTACGAGAAGATAGAATTGCATCTACGTCACGAAGAAAAGAATAACCAAGTTCTTCTGTAGCACAGACAATTAGAACAAAAGTAACCTTTCCATAGCAAATAAGCCAGCAAACTAGGACTTTCAAGAAGGTTGTCTTAGCAAACCCTCTTGGAAGTCCCATTGCATAGCGTATAATCTTGAAAAGATGTTCATCACGACCATCATGTATAGCTTTAACAATAAGCATCCACAAACCTACATAGTAATTTGGGAATGGAAAGCGCATAATATCTGGTAAACAAAGCCCAGCAAAGAAATTAAAGTCCTTTTCAGCGCGATCATAAGCTTGTGAAGATTCTACTGCTAGATCAAGTACTTCAGAAGTCATCTGGTATTTCCGAGGGGACCAAAATAGCCTCCTCTAAGTCTGTAGCACGTTGCGTAACAATTCTTTCTAAAACACGTTGAGCTTGTTTATCTGCTACTCGCTCAAAAAGTTCTCGCACAGCAGGAGCATTTAAAGCAGCAAGAGGCTTTCCATCTACTGAAATTACTTCTTTTCTTTCATTAAACAAAAGCTCAGGAACAGCAGCTTGTGGAAGTTGTAGTACAACAACTTGTGTTCTGTTATCGTGGACTATTCCAGCAGGCACTACAGTCTTTTGTCTACGCTGAATTAGCATTCCCATTGCTTTTGTAAGATCAGTAAACTCTGCAAAAGGTAGATTAGCTTCAAACTGTGAAAGAACCTTGGACTCAAGCTTAACATAACGAGAGTCAAGAGCAATTTCTTCTTCTGCAACAGCAATTTTCTTCTTTTCAATTTCAATTTCTGATATGTTTTCAAGTGCAACTTGTGAGACATAAGCTTCGCTACATCCACACATGCTTGCCACCTTCACCTGTGGAAAACCTTGTGCAAGATAAGCGATAACTCTGTCTTTCATTTGCTTCTCCTTGGATACTCTTTCTTCTTATTCTACTTTAAGCCATGTAAAAAGATAAGAAAAATTTGTTAAGGACGGAGTTGAGATACTATACGCCGTTTGCAAAAAAGGCCCGATGCCCCGGTAGTCTGGAAGCACGGGCCTTAGCATCACGCTGTTCTCCTCGTATGCAATTGAAAGTCTCTCGTCTGCTTCAGCACATAGACCAGCACGCTTACAATCAGGTAATGATGCTTGATCCACATCTCCGCAGTAGCTTGGCTCTTGAAGTAGATATCAGTCGAGAGCTCCTGATTATCCACGGTGAGTATAAGCCTGAGCATGTTGAGCAGCTAACAAGCTCGAAGTTACGGCTCCGAGCTTGCTATGCTGTCTGGCGCCGGTGGCTTAGAAGTCGCTCGGAGCACCCGGAGCGCAAGCTTCTTCCACGCTCGTGAGGTACTTCGTATAGCGCGACAGGTCGGCTTCTGCGAGAGTCTCGGCGTATGCGTTGAGATACGCCTTCATCTTCTCCTTCGCAGTATCCGGCTGGAGAGCCAGAGCCTGCTTGTTGCGAAACAGTCCGATCAGCATAGCCTGAGTCTGCACGGACTTGCCCAGGCTTTGCACGTAGGCAGCGAAGCTTACAACCGCTTCGCGGACGAGCTTCATTGCTTCAGCATTGCCCTTGTGCTCACCTTCTGCGACCAGCTCCTCGAAGGTGGATGCGATCTTCTGCCCATCTTTGAGTTCTGCTGTGCCGGAGATCAGCTTGTTGCGCGCCTGCATCTTCGCAGACGCCACAGCAGCATAGAAGAGCCAGTCGAGCTTCTCGTCTTCGTAGACTGGCAGCCCGTCTTCTCCCATCTCCTTGACCTTCGCGGTGACGCCGAAGGCTTCAAGAGTCGGGATAGGAACGACCATTTCACCGACTTTCTGGTACTCGTTCTTGTCCGGGCCGACGGACACCTTCTTCGAGACATCCAGCGTATGAGCGATCCAGCCCGCTGGTACTACGACTTTCGGAGCTTCTGTCTTCGTTTCCATGGTACAACTTCTCCTCTGAGGTGCCATCCTTGAAGATGCTACATCAGGCCGGATGGCTTATCCTGATTCAAGCACACATGATACACTAAGCGATCCTCTAAGTCAAGCTAAGATCGCTCGATCTATCATTTGCGCAGCAGTATCCATAGCGCAGCTTCGATACTCCAGCCTCGTACAGCCAAGTACTTCGCTGCGATATAGTAGCTCACTTTCGAGATGTCGATAGCAGCTTGGATCTGCTGCAATCCTGTTGCAGAAGGATCATTTCTTCGCACTCTGATGATATCGTCTGCGGTAAGCATGTTAGAATCTCCTCGTTGATTGAGTGGACTTACGAAGCATCCAGCCTTTGTCTCCGTCTTCTCTCCTGATGATCTTAAGTACGATATCAGGATAAGCAGAGTTCTCAACTACTGGATAACGAACCTGACGCTCTATGCAACGTATTGCTCGCTTCTTTAGATTCTGCTGTTGATCTTCTGCGAGCTTCCCAAACTGAAAGTCTGTGAGGAAAGCTACTCGCAGAGCACTGTTCCTGCGATTCTGAGGCAATGCCATGTGAGACTCCTTCCTTATCAACTCGTTGATCGAAACTACATGGTGCAAAATAGCATGAGGCTCCGAGCTTGTCAAGCCCAACGATTCTTCTTTATGTTGTCATAGCGAACCAATGAGTTTGCTTTATATTGGTTCGATAGGACGAATATCCCCGTAGGTTGTCAGAAGACTTTAGGGGATATTCGGGCTTGACAATGCTGAACCGAATGGTATTGTAGCACCATAGTAGTAGAGATACGTTCCTAATGCTATAGCGAATACGAGCCTGCGAGTGGTATGAGCGGAAGTGAGTGGACTTAATCTTTTCGTGTATCTGAGCCACAAGCGAAGATTCCAAAGAAAAGCTTTTGAATTATTCTCTTGAAGTTGAGCGAAGTCGGGAGAGGATGAGAGGAGGCTCATGAAGACGAAGAAGCCGAGGCGTATTTGTATTATGCCGACTGCTTCAAAGTCTGAATGAGGGGAGAAACCAGTGGGGAAAGGGTGGGATGGTTTCTCCCCCTTCTGCATTAGATCTTGCTCTTGAACTTAAGCCGAGGACTAGCTTTGTAGTCCGAAGGCCAGTATCTCATTGGCTGTCGATTATGAGCGATAGCGAATGACAGCCGGCTTGACCGAAGCGATCTCCGAAGGAGGAGCGTAGGTTGCTTGCTTCGCACAGACTAGGCGCTTAATATCCTCTAAGCTTTGAAGCAGACTCTACGCATAGAGCTGAAAGCAAGAATCACAGGATCACAAGGATTGCACGATTTTACGGTTGCACCCCTCACTTCGCCTGTTTCGATGCCACAGTATATACAGCCTGCAAGACAGGTAAAGGCTGAGAAGAGTACATATACAGTCAAAGTTTATTAAAGACTTAAAGGAATTAAGAGAGAGTATAATGTAATTATATAAAGATCAAAAATTTGAACCACACACGACTTCCTATAGGCAAATAGCATCTCTCTGTACTGTAAATACTACGCACAGATGAGATAATCCTTCTAAGTCAGGATTGAATGGGGGGAGAGCATGGTGCAAGCCTGCGATTCTGCAATTGGCATGATCGGATAGATTGGTGGATTTATTTCGCTAAGCTCCTTTGAGTCATATTATACCACTTGACTTGGACTTCTACTTCTGTTAAACTCTGATATCTTATGCAAATCTCAGGTATCTAGTAGGCGATAGCATAAGCTTCTCTCCTCGGAGAGATTAGCAAGTCAACACTAAGACTAGGAGCTTTAAGTGACTAACACTAAGATGCAGAAGCGGTATGATCTAGGAACGAAGATGTCTTTTCGTACTGGATCATTAGAACAGGACGTTATCATCTTCTGTCCTGTAACTGGTATAATAGGCAAGCTGGAAATGCCTTGGCTACCAGTGAATCTAAGCTATGTACATCCACTTGCTGATGCGAAAAATGTTCTTCTACTGCTGAGGAAGTATTTTGAGCGCAAGCGAGTAGACAACAGCAACTACTTAGTAACTTCTGAGATGCTTCAGAAGATGTTTCTGGAAATTGATCGACAGGTGCTAGCAGGCTGTGTTCTATCTCTGCTTAGAGAGAAGCATCTTCTCCGCACTGAAGTAGAAACAACTGCTGTTGAGCAGAATCTAGTTCTTCAGAATGCTGGATCAGATATTCTCTGTCGCTTGCTTTCCTCCATTCTAGAGCGGTGGGAGAATCATCAAGTCTGGAAGCGTATGCCTGGCTTGAATGTAGAGTATTCTCTCTTTACTGATGCTCAAGGTGGAATAGCTCCTACGCTTCAAGAGTATACAAAGCTTCTCCGTAATGCTCTAAATCCTGAAGAGCTTACACGAGAAGAAGCAGCTAAAATCTTTGCTGCTCAGAAGAGAGCTATCTTCGCAGGCAGACGCATCAAGATTTACTCTGCTTCTGCTGTTCAGCATCGTAACATCAAAGACACAAAATCAGAAGCTTACAAGCTGTTAGATCAGATTAAACCTCAACTGACTATTGTCTTAAGAACAAGACTCTCAAAAGCACTCAGAGACATGCTAGTTCTTCCAATCGAATACAAATTCAAGCTAGCTAATGAGCTATTCCATGCTCATGTGGATGCTGTCTCAGTATCAGCAAGAGATACCTTAGCTAGAATCTTGCAATCCTCTACAACTGATAGGATTCTAGATGAGATTGGGACTCTCTCACAAGAAGTATCTCCTACATCTACCAAAAGAACAATAGCTGAGATACTTGCTGCTAAACAAGCCAAAGCAGAGGACAAAGCAGAACATGAGCAAGAGCGTGACATCATTATACAAGAACTTGGTTCAGAAGCAACCAAGCAAGAGCCAGAAGAATTCGGCTTTGATGATGATACGTCAGAAGGAGACTCTAATGTCTCCTAATAACCCTTCAATTACTTTCTACGTCTTTCGGAAAGATGGTAGCAAGAATCCTGATATTCTACGCTACTTTCTAGAAGATCGTTTCTTGACTGCTTATGATGCAGCAGAAGGTTTCCTCTCTCAGCCTGATGGGACTAAGTGGAAGCTGATACTAGAAGATGCTGTTAGATATGAAATAACTCAGGGAAATAATAACTGTAAGTGTCTAGTATCATTCCAGCTTCGTAGGTCTGGAGCCTATGCAGTAGCTAGACTCTGGAAGCCTAAGCCTGCAAGGATCACAGCATGAACACACAACAAACTAATCTCCGAGTAGCTCAGATACTTCGAGATGCTATCTCCTTTGGCACTCTTGAACAGTGTATTGAAGCTTCAATGCTGTGTCATAGACTAGAAGATCAAGGCATTGAGCTTTCCAGAGTAGAAGATAGACTCTGGTTGCATCTTACGCAGAAGATCGAAGCTCTCAAAGAAAGTGCAAACGATGAACTCTATTGCTGAGATTCTAGCAGCTAAACGCAATGTAGCAGCACAGTCAGATAAGGCTGGAATACGACAATTAGCCGAGAACCTCTCGGAGACTGTTGCTGCTGCACCACTAAAGCTCAAATCAAACGGAGAAGATCATGTCGATGCTATTCCGCAGACACAAACGAGATCAAAAGAACAAGAAGTTTTCAGAGAAGGTGAGTATGAAACAAGAAAGCCAAGCATCAAGCCCAGCGATCTACTCCGAGATTATTCAAGTCTCGCAGAACTCAAATCTTCTACCGTCTGGAAGCTACTGGGCATCGGTGAAAGAGTGCGAATTGCTCGCGAATGGATACAACGAGCAAACGCAGGAGACAACGATGGAGATCAAGCTGAAGCTGTCATACAAGAATCTGACTCCAAAGTCTTCGACAACGAACCAAGAAACACTAAAGAACCATCTGGAGATTCTGGAGAAAGCAATAGTTTCGGAGATGTAACAGTCTTCTCAGAATCAAAGACAATTCTAAACCGCTTCTTAGACTTTGAATCTCTGAAACATTCAGACTTATGGAAGCAGATGTCAATCTCACAAAAGGCTTCTATTGCACGTGAATACTCTAAGCAAGCTCAAGAAGCTGCAATATCAGCTTATCGTATGCAAGCTGGCTTAGAAAAAGAGATGATAAAAGAAGAACAAGATAAAGTTTCTGCTGAGAAATTAGCAGCAGAAGCTTCTCATCTTCCAAAGAAACATCAAGCTTTCTCTCTCGATATCAAGCTCAACGAACAGCAAGAGCTTGGTGTCACATATGCTCTTAGCGGTAAATCCTTTGTCTTAACTGGTGCAGCAGGTACTGGTAAGACTACAGCCTGTCGTGAGATGGCTCGTGCTTTCCTTAAGAGAGGAGATTTGGGACATCATACCTTCAAGATTGGTGATAGAGCAGTATGCACCTCTCATGGGATAGCTTTCTGCTCTTACACACGCAGAGCTACAGCTAACATTCGCAGAGCATTGCATAAGGATGCTTATCTGGAAGAGGAGCTGAATGTTAATGTAGTTACCATCCACAAGCTGCTAGAATTCGAGCCTGAATTCTACGTTGGCGAAGATGGTAAGAATAAGATGCGCTTCATTCCTAAGCGCAACCGAAACCGACTTCTTGATGTTCGTGTTATAGTTATCGAAGAAGCTTCTATGCTCGGTCTCGATCTCTATGAGAAGCTATTTGAGGCCATGCGCGAAGGAACTATCCTCGTATTCGTCGGAGATATCAACCAGCTTCCTCCTGTCTTTGGCAAGAGCATTATGAACTATGCTCTTGGACAACTTCCTGTTGTAGAGCTTACTGAAGTGTATAGACAAGCTCTTGATAGTGGAGTTATTGTCAATGCTCACCACATTCTAAAGGGAGAAGCCCCAGTAGTCAATCAAGACACACAGCTTGTAACAGGAACGCGTAAAGAGCATGTTCCACAAGAGAAGATGTCACGTGCTCTTGGCGCTACTTTCTTCCAACTCTGGGATAAAAAAGAATATGATCCAGAGCAGGACATAATTTTAAGTCCTTGGAACAAGCAACCATGTGGCACGGATAATCTCAACAACTGGATAGCTCAGTTTCTAGGGGAGAAGCGCAACGCAATGATCTATGAGATATTTGCAGGTCGTCGTAAGATGTATCTAGCAATAGGCGACCGAGTGATGTATGAGAAACAAGATGGAATCATAACATCCATACGTCACAATACTGATTACCTTGGGAGATCACCACAACCTGCTGGCACTGACTTGACACGCTTTGGTATGAGAAAGATGTCAAGCGATGCTAAGCATGAAGACTTTGAAGCAATGGCAGTAGGTTACGCTAACTTAAACATAGACGAGGTGCAAGATGAAGAGAAGAAACAACAGTCATCTCACGTTGTTGAAGTCACCTTGGACGACGGGAGAAAAGATTATCTCCGCTCAATTGGTGACTACGCCGAGAACGTGTTTTCTCTCGGTTACGTACTTACAGTACACAAAGCACAAGGATGTGAGTGGAGGAAAGTATACGTTGTCCTCCACAAAGATCATACGCTTGGGGGATTTCTAACCCGTGAGCTACTTTATACAGCTTGCACACGAGCACGTGAGAAGCTAATCATCATAGCAAAGCCTGATGTATTAGCTAAGTGTGTGAAGCAGCAAAGCATAAGGGGTAATACATTACAGGAGAAGATTCAGAGTATCAATTCAGGAGCACAAAACATTGGCTCCTATCCTGTACTCAAACTGAAGAATCCAATCACAGCTTAATAAGGAGCTTGAAATGTATATTCTCATAAGTGACGATGAAGAAGAAAAATCTATATCTTTTGATACTCTCCCAGAACTACTCGGGCATCTAATACAGGATATACTTGAAAGTGATTCTGTATTACAAGATGCAACTTGCTTTATATCTTATGAAATAAGGAAAGAATAACATGACCTATACAGGAAAGTCCTTTAGTGGCAAAGCAGCTCTTGTTGCAGAACAAAAGCAAACAAGACGAGAAGCTGTAGATAAGATGCGTTGCTCTGTATGTGAAGTCCCGATCCTTCCAGACACAGCAATTCTGTGGTGTGTCTACCAGAATTGCCCAAGAACAAACAAAAGATCTCCAACACAAGAAGAAGCTAAGAAGTATTCTATCAGAAAATATCTTTCCTACTACAAAGGAGATTAAGATGACTGGCCCAATAGCAAAAGCTGTAACAGAGGCTATAAATGCTCCTCTTGCAGACTCTGATCTATGGAGACTTTTTCTTAAAGGAGTTATAAAAGATTCTTTCTGGATACCTTCTCACATAGAAACTGCATGTATGTGGGATTACTATGAATTCCGCAACAGAAGAAGAATGGAAGACATAGTAAGAAATGTCAGATATGGTACATTAAGGCCATGAAACTCTGTATCTTTGGTTCACGTATTATCTACCCTACTATTCAAGATATAGCAGAAGCTTATGCTAGTGCTTACTTGAATAAAAAGTTTCCAAACTTCACAGAAGTAACAGCTATTGTGTCTGGTATGGCTAAAGGAGCAGACACAGCAGCTATTGCTTTTGCTCGTAATCAACAAAAGCCTGTTATACAGATGCCTGCTAACTGGAAAGAATTTGGTCGATCTGCCGGTTTCATGCGAAATGGACAGATGGCTGATACTGCTGATCTATTTATAGGCTTCTGGGATGGAGAAAGTAGAGGCACAGCTCAGATGATGCGCTGTATTGCTGTGCAAAAGAAGCCTATGCATCTTGTTGTCAGAAGAACATACAAGCAAAGCCTACTTCCTGAACTTACTACAGATTCAGTTGATCCTGATTTCTACGACAAACTAGGAAATCAAGACTCATGATAGTCCTCTGCATTACAGATTGTATTGAAGCTAAGAAAGGTAAGACCTATACTGTAACAGGAAGACTTGTGTGCTCTGGATGTAGTAATGTTTGGTATTATTTAAGAGAAGTTTGTAGAGCTAGTAAATGTCCTTGGTTATGTGGAGATTGCAATACTCATATGAACTTAACAGAAAAAGGGTACTTTCATAAATTCTTTATTCCTCTTGATGGAGAGCAATGGTCTGTCCGTTACCAAGATGCAATGACAAACAAGAACAAAGATTGGATAGAATCCCCATGACAATAGAAGATCCTTTTGAATCACGTAAGCTTCAGATTGAGTGTGCAGCTATTGGCTGTGTATCTGGTACTCTTTCCGAATGGCCTCATTTGCTTTCAGCTTTGAGACACTTCGGAAAGAAAGCAGATGGAACAATGTTTGCTTTAACAGCTAAAGTATTAGCTCAAGAAGTCTGTGAAGAACAAGGTTGGACTTACGGAATAAAAGAGCTATGATAAATATAAACATTGCAGAAGGAAGCTTTTATCCACGTCAGTGGTTTGCTTATGGTAAGATAATTCCTTTCAGACTAGATGCTGATGTTCCTGTTAGGCGTTATCTTATGATAGGCCTACCTTTCTACAGACATACAGCAGAGTACCAGCCATATATTGATGCTATACGTGTAGGCTGGGAGAAGCTGTACTTCTTCTACAGAGACAACGGTTCCTACAATAGAAAAATAAAAGAAGACAACCGCTTCAAGTTTATTTGGCTTCCTACAGAAGAAGAACCTGACGAAATAATTCCAAATCTTCAAAGATTGAAAGAAAGAATAAGTATATGAGCCGTCAACCGATCTATACTTCCCTCTTCGAAAAGCTCTTTGCTAACAGTGTTATTCTTCCTTGGTGTGGCTGCTATATTTGGATGGGGCAGTCTTCACATGGTTATGGTAGACTTTCAACCAGAGATAATACTGGTAAACACTTAAACAAAAGGGTACATAGAACTGCATACGAAGAGTATTACAAGATTAAACTTCCTTCAGGCAAAGAACATCCATTAAGACATACTTGTAATATCTCTTTTTGCTGGCGTCCTGAGCATCTTATTCTTGGTACCATTAAACAGAATGTACACGATACTATACGTAATGGTGCTCATATTAGTGGATGGAGAAACTACAACGAACGAAGAAAACAAGAAAAACATATCCGTTCTATTGTAAAAGAAAATAAATGACAGATGAAACTCTCCTCTCTCTTGAAGAATTGGAAGAAACAGAAAGAAAATCAAAAGAGGATGCATTTCTAGAGGAACCATATGACATACGTATCGTTGAGCGTGAGCTTATTCTTATCTGTTCTCTTATACTTGTTGCTCCAGATATTGTTGATCCTCCTCACCTACAAGCAGAAGATAGAAACGATTTCTTTCGCCGATACTGGAGTTGGCTGTATATCCATAGCAGGAGGTACAATAGGTCTTATAGGAATAGACTCCCACCTCCTTATTATGGGGAAGAGCAACTACCTGACGTTTGTGGACGGTGCTTTCGCTCCGTGGGATTCTGTGCCGGTGGTCGTATTAGGTTCAGTTGTAGGGAGTGTCACAGTGCGCCGCCGGAAGATTATCCAAGGAGGTTGGCTCCTTTTCAGAGATACACTTATCCTGCTCGTATTTGCTACACTTGCCACGATGAGCCTATCTTTGCTCAACTAATCTACAAATATCATTCACCAAATGGAGATAGATCATGGAAGATGAAATCCTTGATGTCCTAGATGCTGATGATGAGGAGGATGGACAAGTATCCATTGCTTCTATCTACAGCTTTCTATATCAGAATGAAGACATTATCATCACGATAGAAGCTACTGAAGAAGAGGCTGTTCGCAGGGGGTTAAGCTTGGAGAAGCATCGTCAACAGAAGAAGCTAAAAGAAGTAGGTGCTCCTGACGATCAAAGAACACTAGGCTTTCTGTCTCTTGGAGTAGTAAAGGGGACAGAGCCAGTACAGATTCGCCTTCAGATTTGGCTTCGCAAGAAGCAGAAGGTCAAACTCCACAACATGATAGTATCAGATAAGGAGTTCTGATGCTCCTTAGGATTGTATCTACTTACTTTGTAGCTGGTGTAGTCATAGGAGAAAGAACAGCTCCTATTGTTAACTACATGCGAGTATGGGGTCTTGCAAAAATCCAACTTTACTGTTTAAAGAAAGGATGGGAATGTCAAATACTATCCCAGTAGGACTGCGTAAGCCTTGGCAATGGATACAATATAGCCATCTTGCAGAAGGTGGATTAGGACGTGTAATGTGGGAAAGTGACTTCAAAGAATTACTGAAAGACTTTCCTCATCTTACACAAGAGAAAACAAAATGAGCACAGAATCCAATAATGTACTCTCTCAGACTCTTGATGGCGATGATGAGAAGATTCTAGGCGTCAGCATTACCATCGAAGACATCCGCGAGAAGATAACAAAACTCTCACAAACAGCAGATGGAGAGCCTCTCAAAGATGCAATGAACAATCTTAAACTTGCTCTTAAATCTAATCCTGAAGCTTGTAACCTTCTTCTTCCAGAAGAAATTGGGGAGATGGTCAAACACATCTACAAGGTAACTAATACTGCTGTGATTACAGAAAAAGCTAAGTCTGCGACCAAAGATGCTAAAAAAATGAAAATTGATCTTGCTGATCCCACAATCTACGACAAGCTTACGGATTTCTAATGTCAGATAAATACCATTTACATGCTGGTTGTACCTGTTATGGGAATAATACAATTAAAAAAGCTATTAGAAATTATCTAAAATATAAAGAAGAAATATATATCATGAAGGTTCCTACAACAGAAAAAGATGCTCCTAATCATCCTTGCTATGTTGGTATTAGACCTCATGGTGTAGCATATTGGAGAGATAAAAACGGATACAAAACAGTAGCTAAAATTGAATACAAAAGTAGAGTTACAATAATCTAATGCCTAACGAAAAGCGTATTGTTATCTTCACAATCTGTTGTGAAGTACCTTTCATTCCAACAGATGAACAAAACACAATGGCATTAGCAATGATCTGTCGTGTTGTATCCGAAGGTATGAAACTTGATATTCTTTCAGCTTCTATTGTCTCAATGACAGAAGAACAAGCTAGAAAAAATGCTGAAAAATTAAAAGAAACTGAAGTAGAAGAAGCTGTTGAGGAAGCTAAGGAACATCTTAAATCATGAGTAAAATTATTTTTGTATTTGGATCTAATCTTGCTGGAATACATGGGGCTGGGGCTGCTCTTTATGCACTAAGAAATCATGGAGCAATTCGTGGTCAGGGAATAGGATTACAAGGACAAAGCTATGCAATTCCTACAAAGAATATATACTTAAAAACACTTCCTCTAGAGAATATACATAGCTATGTAAAAGCATTTTTAGAATATGCAAGATCTAATCCTAATAACATATTTAACATAACAAGAATAGGTTGTGGTTTAGCTGGCTACACTGATAGTGATATTTCACCTATGTTCAAGAATGCCCCTAATAACTGTGAATTACCTAAAGGTTGGAGATAGATGTATCCTTCTAAGATTCGTCTCTCATACTCTACACTTGAGTTGCTAAATCTCTGTGAGCGCAAATTGCAGATGGTTAAACTTTTAAAAGGATATGATGAGCGTGAGGAGAATGAACACTTTTCCTTTGGCAACGCATGGGGTGCCGGTGTAGTTGAGTATCTGCTAACAGGTAGTATGGATGCTGCACTATACAAAGCTTGGCTTGCTTACTGGCCTAACTTGGAAACAGAAAAAAAGAATCAAGTTGTACTCTTTAATGCTTTACGAGTAGCTCAAAAGGATATGGATACTTACCGCATGAAGTTTGAGATAGCCACCTTCCACGGTAAGCCTGCTATTGAACTCTCCTTTCGCATTGATATTAACGAACTCTTTTACTACGTAGGTTACATAGATGCAGTATTTAAGCATCGTGTACAAAACTACTATGCTGTACTTGAGAACAAACACAACGGGGCTTGGATAAATGATATTGATCCAATGTATCGTAACTCTGGGCAGGGGCTAGGTTACAGCATTGTCCTCGACAAGATAGCAGAACAAGATCAATCCGCTTATGCAATCAACTACTTCGTAGCTCAACTGAAGGGAAATCCTTACGAACCAATAATCCATCAACTTGAATACAAAAAGACTTTGCTTGATCGTCTTAAGTGGTTTTACACTCTTGGTATAGATGTAGATAGACTAACCAAGATGATGAAACTTAACCTCTTCCCAATGAGAGGAGGATCTTGTATCCAGTTTAATCGTCCTTGTCAATTCTTCGGTATCTGTGGACTGCAAGTAAATGACAAGCCTAAAACAGATGAAGATGTAAAGGATAACAAGGAATACCAATTCATCTACACTCTTGATGAGATTGTAGCCGATCATCTTAAACGTATAAAAGAAAGAACACTCATATGATTCCTGATATTCTAAACATGAGTATGGATTCCATTGCAGATGTGGAGTCTAGACAAAAACAAGAACAAAAGAAGATAGATCAAGACAATCATTTCTTGGTAGAAGGGCACGGTGTAACTCTCACAGTGACAGAAGATAAAGTAGAAGCTGTCCGTATCTACCGAGAAAGTCAAGACACTGACAAACGAGTAATCAGAATCTGGAATGGTAAGAGATTCCAGATCCTTCCACGTGGTTATTTTTAACAAGTAACAGAGGAGAAGCGACTATGAGACTGTCTGTTCATATGTTGCTACTTACTGCATTATCTAATATTGCTTTGACTAAAGAACAATTACCTTTTGAGGATCATATTCAAATTGCACTTCTTATGATCTCTACTCCTCGTTTAATAGATACAGCTGATTTAATAGAAAAACAAGCAACTGCTAAAGAACTAATTAAAGCTGCTGCTAATCTTGTTGTGGCAGCAGACAAACTTCTGTTGTTAAAGGGATAATAAATGAAAAGAGAAAAACTCCCAAAGACACACAAGAAGCTTGAGAATCTTCTAAGTCGTGCTAATAGTTTGGGTTTTGAAGCTGGATATAAGGCAGCTAAATCAGAAATAAGTAATTTAAATTTAGAGTATGTTCGTAAACAACAAGCAACTAGACTTGCTGCACTAGAAGGTATGACTAAGCTTGCTAATAGTTTGGGACAAGCTATGGATGCTATGGCACATGCTATGCAAAGTGAAAATGGTCAACTGTAAAGACAAGAGGAAACCATGTTTGATCTAGTAGAAATTGCTGCTGCTGTAAACGAAGGTGTCTACGAGATACAAGGTCACACACTTCTTGTTTATGGTGGACCTAAGACTGGGAAGACTAGACTATCCGCAACAATTGCTAAACTTCCTTGGGTTCGCAATGTCCACTACTTCGGCTTCGAAAATGGGCATGATACACTAATTACAATGACAAGAAAAGGTGATCTGTCTCAAGAAGCTGCGAAAAAGATTCATATCTACCGCATTAAAGATACTCCAGATAAGTCTCGTGCTATGGAGATTGCTCTTAAAGGCTTTGTTTCAGAGCACAAAGGACGCCTCTGCAAAGAGCATGGTCGTTTCGAGTGTCTTGAATGCCAACCAAAAAAAGACTTTGCTTCAGTAGAGTGGCTCTCAAAGTCAATAGCTTTTGATGTCAAAACTCTCACACACGATGACTGGGTTATCTTTGACAGTGGTACACAGCTTGCTGCATCCTGCCTTGCTTATATTACAAAAGGAAGAGACTATGACTTCAAGCCAGGCTGGGATGAATACGGTCAACTTGGTCGTATGCTTACTGACTTCTGTTCTTATGTACAAGCTGCTGCTCGTTGTAATTTCATGGTACTTACTCATGAGCTTGTACTTGAGAACAACGAACTAGAAAAGAAGGATAAGTTCTATCCACTATTCGGAACAAAACCCTTCAGCTTAACAGTTGCTAAATTCTTTGGAACAGTTATTCATCTTGAACTCAACATGAGGAAGCATTCTGGTGCTTCTGCTTCCACATTCAAAGACTCTGTTGTATCAGGTTCTCGTGTTGATATGAGAATCGAAGACGAGGCTCAGTTAGATTTTAGCCTTGTTTGGCCTAAGCTCGGTCTCAAAAGACCAGAAGCTGTGGTTACTACTAAGACTGAGACTGCTGTCAAACCTGCTGTTATACCCCCTAAATAGGGAGAAGGAGATTTACCATGCTTTTGAAGTCAGCCATTGCAGGACTGCTGCTTGCTGCTATTGCTCCTCGCTATGCTGCTCCTGAAGGTGGTGGCGGAGAGACTCTGCTTGATATCAACTCTGTGCTCGGTCAGAACATCGACGACGTAGAGACTGCTCCAGAGTTTGTTACTCCTCCTGATGGTGCTTATATTCTGGAGATTGCAGACGCCAAGTTGGAGACCTACAAGGTCACCGACAAGGAGACTCAAAAAGAAGAAGAGCGGATGCGTCTCAAGATCTTTTACAAGGTCGTGCAGACGAATAAGCTCGTCAGTGAAGAAGAAGATCCTGTTCCTGTGGGCTCTCTCTTCACCGAGCAGTTCATGACCAATCCCCAGGGCCTGTCTTACTTCAAGAGGCAGGCAAAGAACGTCCTGGGAGAAGATGTCATCAAGGGAGTATCCATCGGAGAAATCCTGAAGGAACTCCCCAATCAGCATGTCTTCAATGCTGATGTGAAGGTCAAGACTTCGACCCAAGGTAGCGGCGACACGAAGAAGACCTACTCCAACGTCCAAGTGCGTATCCATCAAGGAGACGTGCTGGATCAGGTCGTTGCAGCAGGAGTAGCTCAGTAAGCTTACAAGCTGAACAGCTAGATTTTGCAAGCCCTTCTGATCGAGGGGCTTGTTTAATACAGCTTTCCAACAAGAGGAGATATGAAGCACGAAGATTTTGATAAACTCCTAGAAGAAACTATTACTGAAATGAAACATGTCCTTAAAGTAAAAGGAGGCGAATATGCAGGAGATGAAGATCGCTTCCAGAACTTTAAGCGAAATGCTCAACGCCTAAGACTTCATCAGATGACCATCTGGGCTGTATACTTCAACAAACATATTGATGCTATTAATCAATATGTACAAGATCTACAGCACGGATTTGAAAGACCTCATGGAGAAGCTATTGAAAGTAGATTTGTTGATGCTATGAATTACTTGATGCTGGGGCTTGGGATGCTAAAGGAAAATAATGGATCTAAAGTAATAATCAATACTACTATTGCTCCAGTAGAATCATTTGGCTTTATATCTAGACAGTTGGACGCTCTTTGGTTTTACATTCCAAATAAAGGTGTACAATGGTTACCATGGCCTGAAGAATTTACTAAACCAGTATTTGAAAATGGAGTTCTTTCAGATACTTTAGGTATACCAAATGATGTTACATCTATTAGATTAACAAGTAATCATATTGGGAAACCTACTTACATCTGGGAAAGACAGCTCTTTGAGAAATCTTCTGATGGTACAGTATCAGTAGATAAGTGGATTCAGCGTAGATGAGACTCCTCGTTAATCATAGCGAGGAAGATAGGCCACATCTACCAGCGTTAATACCGCTGATGAAACAGTTTGGCCTAAGCGGTGTATCTTCTAACCGCACGTATGACATAACAACATTGCAGCAACAAGCTGCAAAAGCAGGTGCAGATGCAATCCTTCTTTCAAATCCTGAAACTCTAGTAAAACTCCTTGGAGAAAAAGCTACTCTTGATAAGTATCGAGGAACAAGAATAAACTATTCTATACCTATCATTGTGATCAATCCTCTTGAGCATGTACACACAGTTAATCATGGTAAGTGGCTTCTTGAAAAAGACTTAAGTAAGTTCAAAAGAATAAAGGAAAAACCTCAAGTCTTTGATTTCATACTTTGTGAGACAGAAGAAACAATGCGCGAGGCTTTCCACTTTCTCAAAGTCTGCATCATAAATTCCTTCGATATTGAAACTGATGAGCGAAGACAGATAACCTGTATATCATTCACTGGACTACATCCTTCACGCAAGGTGCTAACCTTTGTAGTTCCACTTATTGACTTTGGAGTTATTCACTATCGTGATCTAGAGGATCTTGCTGAAGCAATAGAATTCATACAGAAAGTTCTTGCTTTGCCAAACTGTAAAGCTGCATTTAATGGAACATACGACTCACAATATTGCATAACATACAATGCTCAGCCTAATAACTATACGCTAGATGCAATGATTCTAACTTGGGCAGAGTATTCTGAACTTCCAAGAGCTCTTGAATTTCAAGCTTCTATTCATTGCTACGACTATTTCTTTTGGAAAGATGAAGCAGATACAGCTAAAGAGAAGAAGGATATCAGAAGCTACTGGGCTTACTGTGGAAAGGACTCTTGGTATACACTTCGTGTACTTCTTTCCTCAATGTCTAAGCTTCAAGCTTATCAACTCTTCAACTATCAAGAAACATTTAAGCTTATATACCCAGCTTTGTATTGTGCTTTTGAAGGATTCAAAGTAGATCAATTAAAACTAGCTGAAATTAGAGCAGAACATATTAAGTCAATAGAAGAAAAGAAGAAGAAGCTTCAAATCATTTCTTGTAATCCAGATTTCAACCCAGCTTCTTATGTTCAAGTTAGTCACCTCATTTACGAAGTAATAGGTGGGAAGAAACCTGAGAAATTTAAGGGGGCTGGTACATCTAATCCAGTACTTAATAGAGTAGCAACACAACATCCACTTCTTGCTACAATCTGTGATCTCATAACTTCTGTTCGCAAGGATCTTAAAGCTGTCAGCAATTACTGTGATTTCGATCAACTCTTTGGAAGACTTTTATATAGTATTGATGTTTCTGGTGCAGAGACTGGCAGAGCTGCATCTCAAGCTTCTGCATTCTGGGTTGGTACTCAAATTCAGAATGTTCCTCCATATGCTAAACCAATGCTTATTGCTGATGATGGCTTTGATCTTGTAGAAGCAGACAAAAATAAGAGTGAAGCGCGTTGCGTAGCATACATGGCTAAATCTGAAACAATGATTACAGCTCTTGAGGACAAGGTAAAAGATTTCTACAAGGTTTGTGCTACTATCTTTTTTGGCATTCCTTATGAACAAGTTACTTCTGAATATAGAAACGATATAACTAAACACATCATTCATGGTACACATCATCTAATGGGGCCTGATCCATTCATAGATAGAGTAACTCCAAAGAAGATGTATACAGCAATGATTCTTACTAAGAGTCCTCTAAGAAACATGGAATCCTTTGCTAAGTATCTTTTAAGTTTATATCACAAGATGAATCCAGAACTAAAGAGTCAGATGTGGCCTGCTGTTAAATTAGATGTTGCTTCAACACACTTATCAGTTTCTCATCTTGGATGGACTAGATACTTCTTTGGAAATCCTATAAAGCAACACAAAGTTCTTAGAGAAGCTGTTGCTCATCAATCACAAAATCTTTCTGTTCACTTACTTAACCGAGGAATGTGGAGAATATATACTCAACTAGTTCTACCTTCCAATGGAGACTTCAGACTCAAAGCTCAAATCCACGATAGTATACTCGCACAAATACGCAAAGAGAAAACTTTAGAATATGCTGAAAAAATGAAAGAGATAATGGATATTCCTGTTGATATCTTTGGAAGAACTCTAAGAATCCCAACAGACTTTAAGACAGGAACCACATGGGGAAAGATGACAGAACTAAAACTATCTTGATGTATCCTCATACTGATGTCTATGGAATTAAAGAACAAGGAATATATAAAATACGATTAAAGAAAAATAAAAAAATTCTTGTTCAATCTGTTAATATTCACAAAGTAGAACTCTGGTTACGTAAGCATCTCATTCTTCCGCAATCAATGCTACTCAGGGATAAAATATCCGCTGGCGTAGCAGATGCCTTTAAGCCAAAATCCACATAACGATTTCTTCGATCTCTACTTCAATTACGTTGGGCTGACAGAAGCTCCTCGTCTATTCCACCGCTGGTGTGCTATAGCTTCTGTTGCAGCTTTGCTTGGTCGTCAATGTTGGATACCATTTGGTCATTGGACAATCTACCCCAATATGTTTGTTATGCTTATGGGAACTCCAGGTACACGCAAGACTACAGCTATTATGATTGCACAGAAGATGGTAAAACATCAGGGCTATGATAGATTCTCCGCAGATCATACTTCACCTGAACGTTTTTTACATGATATGCTTATGCAAAATCCAGAAGATTCAGAAGAAGATTTGCTTGAAATGTCTCTTGATGCTATTACTTGTGAACGATTTATAGTAGCAGATGAGTTTACAGATTTTGTAGGAAAAGGAAATCTAAACTTTCTAACAATGCTAGCAAAACTTTGGGATGCACAAGATTCCTACTCACATCCAAAGTTACATGGTAAAAGTATTCTTATTCCTAGACCTACATTATCTGCACTTTGTGGGAATACTCCACAGAACTTTATTATAGCTTTTCCACCAGAAGCTATTGGGCAAGGATGTATGTCTCGCATGATACTAGTTCATGGAGATCCTACTGGAGAAAAACTTGAAGATCCACCAGAACCTACTGAGGAATCAATCAAGGCTTTGAAAGAAAGACTTGATAAAGTACAGAAAATTGTACGTGGGCCTATTACTAAAAGTCCAGAAGCTCAAATAATCTTTGGTAAGATTTACAAGAGTTTTAAGGATATTGAAGATCACAGATTTCAGCACTATTCCACAAGAAGATTTACACACTTTCAAAAACTTGCTATGGTACTTGCTGCTATGCGTTGCTCAACCGTAATAGAATCTGATGATTGCTTAATAGCTAATACAATTCTGCATTATACTGAAGCAAGAATGCCTAAAGCTCTTGGTGAATTTGGAAAGAGTCGTAATGCTGATGTATCCAATTCCGTATTAGAAATCTTGAAACGGGTAAAGAAGCCTGTAACAATTAGATACCTGTGGAAGATGGTAGCTCAGGACTTAAACAGACAAGATGAACTTGTAGAGATAGTGAAAAATCTACGAGATGCTGGTAAGATTCAGCTAGTTTCTGGGTCAGATGGTAAGCAAGGATATGCTCCTAACTTTGATGCTGTTACAAAATGGGAAGGAGATTTAATCCTTGAAAATTTCTTAACAGAAGAGGAGAAGTCATGAGGGTAAATGTCTACGCAGAAGAAATGACTGATCGTATACAAATCATCAGCAAAGAAGTTGATGGTGTACGATTTACTGGACTACGTATCTACTTGGAACTTCCTGTTACCGTTCCTATTGCTGCTCCTGCTGGAGAACATTACGGTTATAATCAATATAAAGGTCCATTCTTACACAGACCAGGAGATGATGATTCTTCTGCTGTAACCTTCTGGGGAAAGACTGATCTGAGAAATGTGCTAAGAAAAATGCTTGATGAACTTGATAAGTATTATGCTGTTCCTAGTGAACGATGAATAAGATTAAAGTAGTTGTAAGACTCTCTGCTGATATTGTTGTTGAAATTGATGACAAAGAATTTGCTAAAGAAGGATTAAAAAGACAAGTTGAAGATGATCCACAAAGCTTTATTAACAAACATGCTGATCTAAGAAACACACTTAAAGTACAAATCTTTAATGTCGTCTGATAAGAATCATCCAGACTACAAATTACTACTAGAAAATGCAGCCAAACGAATAAGGGAGAAGTCAATGCAGGATGTAGCTAAAGAAGATAAAGCAGAGGCAATGATTTATATTGGGCCTCAAGCAATCATGCTAGATCTAGAAACATTAGGAACTGAACCTGGATGTGGGATTACTGAAATTGGATATTGCCTATTTCCTACAACTAAACTTCGCTCACGAGATGATATTGGAAGAACTGGAGTACATCACACCATTTCACTCTACGATAATCTTGCACATCAAAGACATATATCAAAGAGCACACTCGACTGGTGGGAATATGAACAAACTGGGCTTCCTATATATAAAAGAAAAAGTTTACAATCT
>Ga0210377_10001337_pt1 | contig 22479 bp, 21 predicted proteins | sample PLM4_65_b1redo_FD_155480 | JGI IMG/M metagenome (GOLD analysis project Ga0210377, IMG submission 155480) | Groundwater sediment microbial communities from an aquifer in East River, Colorado, USA - PLM4_65_b1 redo | ecosystem: Environmental > Terrestrial > Soil > Riparian zone | place: USA: East...
TCGGACACGCCCGGCACCTGGGCGATACGGTCGCGGTAGGCGAGGGGCAATGGAAAGGCGAGCGACACGGCGTTGCGGGTGACGAGCCGGTTCTGCTGCGAGGCCTCCACCCCGGCGTACCAGGCAGCGACGACGGTGCGGAGCATCGCGAACGCCAGGACCGCGATCGCCAGCCCCAACACGGTCAGCGCCGTGCGCAGTTTGTGGCGACCCGCATTGCGCACGACGAGTTGGAACACGGTCATGGAATTTGGACGGACAATCTATGCATCGTTACGAGTTCCCGCCGTCTTCTTTGACCGGCGTCCCGGTGTGAAGATCCGCCGGGGGATTGAGAATGACCCGGTCGCCGGCGGCGAGGCTCCCGCGGACCTCCACGAATCCGTTGGTCGGCGCGCCCGCCTCGACCGGCGTTTCGACCGCGCGTCCGTCGCGCACGATGAACACCGTCGATCGGCCTTCTCGCGATAAGATCGCCTTCTGGGGCACCCCAATGCGCGTCCCCCCAGACGTCTCCGCATCCGGGGAGGGGGCGGAGAGAAACGCCACCTTCGCGCTCATCTCGGGCAGCACACGTTCGTCCTTATCCGTAAAACGAATTTTGGTGAGCACAGTGGCTTTGGCCCGGTCGGCGGTGGGCACGATCGTGTCGACGATGCCCCGGTAGCGGGTCTGGGGAAAGGCATCCAGGGTGATCTCGCACGGGCCGCCGAGTGTGACTTGATCGAGATTACGCTCCGACACGTCGGCCTCGACGAGCAGCGAGTTCATGTCGGCGATCCGCACCACCGCGGCTCGGCTGGTCGCCGACGAGCCGAAGGGCGCGACGATCTCGCCGACGTCGGCGTTCTTGGTGAGCACCGTGCCATCGAACGGCGCGCGGATCACGGTGCTGTCAACCTCCACCTCGGCCGATCGCACGGCGGCTTGGACCGCGGCGATCTCGGCCTCGGCGGACGCGATCCCGGCCTGGGCTCTGGTATGGCGGGCTTCCACGACATCGAACTCCGCCGTCGAAATCAATTGCGCCTCGAGCAAACGGCGTTTGCGCTCATACTCCAATCGAGCCTCCTCGGCGGCCGCCTGGGCTTGAGTTAGCGCCGCCTTCGCCGCAGCCACGTTGGCCTGCGCCTGGGCGAGGCGAGCCGCGACGTCTGCGCTCTCGATCTTGGCGATGACCTGCCCGGACTTCACGCGATCCCCCGGCCCGACGTACAAGGCCATGAGCCGTCCGGTGGCCTTGGACGCCACGTCGGCCTGCCGTTGTGCCACGACGTATCCGCTGGCGTTGAGGACAGCGGACGCGCGCGACGCCGACAGCGAGGTCACGGCCGCCACCTGGACCTTCAGGGGCGGCGTGCCCCACGATCGGACCAGCCAGGCGGTGATCACGACCACCGCGACCGCCGCCCCCCAGAGCCACGTCCGGGACCGGCACCGCGCCGGCTCCCGATCGCGGCTCCGATCGATGGTCAACCCAGACAAATCAGCTCGCTCGCTCTTCACATCCATACCGCCATTGCTCCATTGCTCACACCTGTTCGCGATTATACCGAGTCTTGGCCGAGATCGGTAGGGGCTCGCCATCAATCATGATCGGGTGGAGCGGTTTGACTTGACTCCAAACCGTCGGTTCGAGTAAAGTCCCGTTGCCTTTAATGGCTAGCCCCGTGAGGCTAGAAAGGGACGACATGACGCCACGACAGATACGACAAGGACCTTCCGCGCCCATCGGGCTTGGAGGGTTTTTTTATGCTTGAGCGCCGCAGTTCGGATCGGCAAGAACGCCTGGTGCTCGACGGACCAGGCGTCCAGCGTGCCTTGACCAGGATGGCGCACGAGATCCTGGAGCGGAACAAGGGCACGGACGGCCTCGTCCTGGTGGGCATTCGCACCAACGGGGTGTACCTGGCCCGGCGCTTGGCCGCCAAGCTGGCGGAGATCGAGAAGGCGGACGTCCCGCTCGGAGAACTCGACATCACGCTCTACCGCGACGACCTCTCGACGAAGAAAGACCATCCGCTCCTGCGACGGACCGAGATCCCGTTCGATCTCAACGATCGGGCGGTCATCTTGGTTGACGACGTGCTGTTCACCGGCCGAACCATCCGCGCCGCGATGGATGGCGTGATGGACCTGGGACGCCCGCGTTCGATTCAACTGGCGGTCTTGATCGATCGCGGACATCGCGAGTTGCCGATCCGAGCGGACTACGTGGGGAAAAACATCCCGACCAGTTACGACGAACACGTCAAGGCCTTCCTCCAGGAGGAAGGCCACGAGGACCGGGTGGTGATGGGCAAGGTTTCGGAGGGCGCCCCATGAACCTCAAGCGCAAGGACCTGCTCGGCATCAGGGAGATGGAGATCGACGAGATCAACCTGATTCTCTCGACCGCCGACTCGTTCAAGGAAGTGGCGGGGCGCGAGATCAAGAAGGTCCCGACGCTCCGGGGGCGGACCGTCGTCAACCTGTTCTTCGAGCCCAGCACGAGGACGCGGGCGTCGTTCGAGCTGGCCGCGAAACGCCTGTCGGCGGACGTGATCAATATCTCCACGAGCGCGAGCAGCGTGGTCAAGGGCGAGACGCTCCTCGACACCGCCAAGAATCTCGAAGCCATGGGCGCCGACGTGATCGTGATCCGCCACTCATCTTCCGGTGCGCCGACGCTCTTGGCTCGGGCGCTCCGCTGTTCGGTGATCAACGCGGGGGACGGCGCGCACGAGCACCCCACCCAGGCGCTCGTGGATCTCTCGACGATTCTGGAGCGAAAGGGCCGCCTCTCCGGGTTGACCGTCGCGATCGTCGGGGACGTTCTGCATAGCCGCGTGGCCCGGTCCAATCTCTGGGGGTTGACCAAACTGGGCGCGCGAGTGCGGCTGGCCGGCCCGCCCACCATGGTGCCCCGTGAACTGGCCGCATTCGGCGCCGAGGTCACGTGGTCGCTAGACGAGGCCGTGGATGGCGCGGACGTGGTGATGGCGCTTCGGCTGCAGCTCGAACGCCAGGGCCGGGCGTACTTCCCCACGCTCCGTGAGTACAGCCGATTATGGGGGCTGACCCGCGAGCGCCTCCAGCGGGCGAAACCTGACGTATTGGTCATGCATCCCGGCCCGGTCAATCGCGGGGTCGAGATTGCGCCCGAGATCGCGGACGGGCTGTCCTCGGTCATCCTCAACCAGGTGACCAACGGCCTGGCCGTGCGGATGGCGGTGCTGTATCTGCTGTCAGGGGGCAAATCGGAGTCGGGGAGAGGATGAAGGCGACGAACAACACGGAGCGCGCGGGCCGCTCTTCAGACATCCTCGTGATTCGCGGCGGGCGGGTGATCGACCCCGCGAACGGGCTCGACGGCGTGCGGGATCTCGTGATCGCCGACGGCCGAATCGCGTCGTGCACCCCATCGGCCACGGTCCCGCGTGACGCTCGGACCATCGACGCGACGGGGCTGGTGGTGTGCCCGGGGTTCGTCGACCTCCACACCCACGTGCGCGAGCCGGGGTACGAGTACAAGGAAACCGTGGCCTCGGCAACGCGCGCGGCGGCGGCCGGCGGGTTCACGACGATCTGCGCGATGCCGAACACCAACCCGATCAATGACACGCGCGCCGTGACCGAACTGGTGATCGAGGTCGCGGCCCGGGAAGGCGTCGTCAACGTTCGGCCGATTGGGGCCATCACGAAGGGATCGCGGGGCGAGGAGTTGGCGGAGATGGGAGACCTGGCGGAGGCCGGGTGCGTCGCGGTGTCGGACGACGGTCGTCCGGTGACGAACAGTCTGGTGATGCGTCGCGCCCTGGAGTACGCGCAGGCGTTCGATCTGCCGGTGATCGATCACTGCGAGGACCTCGCTCTCTCGGCCGAAGGAGTGATGCACGAGGGCAAGATCTCGACCATGCTGGGTCTGCACGGTATTCCCGCGGCGGCCGAGGAGGTGATGGTCGCGCGGGACCTCGTGCTGTGCGAACTCACCGGTGGGCGTCTGCACCTCGCGCACATGAGCAGCGCGGGGTCCATCCGCATGATCCGCGAGGCCAAGGCCCGCGGGGTGCGGGTGACCGCCGAGGCCTGCCCCCACCATTTTTCGTTGACCGACGAGGCGGTGATCGGCTTTGCGACGAACGCGAAGATGAATCCCCCGCTGCGCACGCGGGCCGACGTGGAAGCGGTGATCGAGGGATTGGCCGACGGCACGATCGACGCCATCGCCACGGACCACGCGCCGCACGCGGCCGAAGAGAAATCGTGGCCGATCGATCAGGCGCCGTGCGGGATCGTCGGGTTGGAAACCGCACTCCCGCTGGCACTGGCGCTGGTCACCGCAGGGCGGCTGTCGCTGCCCCAGCTCATCCGATTGCTGACCATTCAGCCGGCCGCGTTGATCAAGATCGATCGCGGCTCGTTGAGCGTCGGCGCGGTGGCGGACGTGACGATTATCGATCCCGCGAAGCAATGGGTCGTCGAGCCGGCGGAGTTTCGCTCCAAGAGCCGCAACACGCCGTTCGCCGGGTGGAAGATGACGGGGCGGGTCGTCAGCACCCTGGTCGCAGGAAAGGTCGTGTATGCCGATCAGTAAACGCCGCGCAATGCTGGTGCTCGCCGACGGGACCGCGTTCGCCGGCACGGCGTTCGGCGCCGACGGCGAGGCGGTGGGCGAGGTGGTATTCAACACGAGCATGTCCGGCTATCAAGAGATCATCACCGATCCCTCGTACCACGGCCAGATCGTGACGATGACCGCCCCGCAGATCGGTAATTACGGCGTCAACCCCGAAGACGTGGAGTCGTCCCGCCCCTGGATCGAAGGGCTCGTGGTCAAGGAGTGCTCGCCGCTGCCGAGCAATTGGCGTGCAAAGCAGAGTCTCGATGCCTATCTGAAGGAATGGAACATGGTGGGTATCGAGGGCCTCGACACGCGCGCGCTCACCAAGCACATCCGCGACTCGGGCGCGCAAGAGGGCGTGATCTCGACGGTCGATCTCGACACCAAGAGGCTCGCGGCCAAGGCCAAGGCCTCGCTGGGGCTGGTGGGGCGCGATCTGGTACGCGACGTGACGTGCGACAAGCCGTACTCGTGGACCGAGGGCCCATGGGGAAGGGCACTCGAATCCGTAAACGAAAAACCTCAAGTGATCGTTTATGATTTTGGCGTCAAGCGGAATATTTTGCGCTGCCTCATCGGCGTCGGGTGCAATGTCCGGGTGGTGCCCGCGACGACGCCGGCCTCGGACGTTCTCGCGTTGAAACCGGACGGCGTGGTCCTGTCCAACGGTCCCGGCGACCCCGCCGCGGTGACGTACGCGATCGACACGGTTCGCGAGCTCGTCGGTCGCATCCCGCTCTTCGGCATCTGCCTCGGCCAGCAGTTGCTCGGCTTGGCGCTGGGTGGCACGACGGCGAAGCTCAAGTTCGGTCACCACGGCGGCAACCAACCGGTCCTGGATCTCGCGACGCAGCAGGTGACGATCACGTCCCAGAACCACGGGTTCACCGTCGATCTGGATTCGCTCGGCCCCGACGTCGAGGCGACGCATGTCAATCTGAACGACCGAACCTTGGAGGGCTTGCGCCACAAGACGCTCCCGATGTTCGCCGTTCAGTACCACCCGGAAGCTTCGCCGGGTCCGCACGACGCGGGGTATTTGTTTCGGCGATTCGTGGAGATGATGAACGCGTAGGCGAACGTCAAACCATGCCCAAGCGCACCGACATCCATAAGATCCTTCTGATCGGCTCCGGCCCGATCGTCATCGGGCAGGGGTGCGAGTTTGATTACTCGGGGTCGCAGGCGTGCAAGGCGCTGCGGGAGGAGGGGTACGAGATCGTCTTGATCAACTCCAACCCCGCGACGATCATGACCGACCCTGAGATGGCCGACCGCACCTACGTCGAGCCGATTCTGCCCGAGGTGGTCGAGCGAATCATCGAACGTGAGCGGCCCGATGCCCTCCTGCCCACGATGGGCGGGCAGACCGCGCTCAACGTCGCGGTCGCGCTGGTCGAGCGCGGGGTGCTCGAAAAGTACCAGGTCAAGTTGATCGGCGCGCAGTACGAGGCCATCAAGAAGGCCGAGGACCGCGAGCGGTTCAAGCAGGCCGTCCGCCGGATCGGGTTGCAGGTCCCGGAGAGCGGCACGGTCTCGTCGTTTGAGGCCGCTCTGTCGATCATCGACCGCGTGGGGTTCCCCGCCATCATCCGGCCCTCGTTCACCCTCGGCGGAACCGGCGGGAGCGTGGCGTACAACCGGGAAGAGTTCAAGGACGCGGTCGAGTGGGGGCTGGAAGCCAGTCCGACGCACGAGATTCTCATTGAGCAATCGGTCCTCGGCTGGAAGGAATTCGAGCTCGAGGTCATGCGCGACGTACGCGACAACGTCGTGATCGTGTGCTCGATCGAGAACGTCGATCCCATGGGCGTCCACACCGGCGACAGCATCACCGTTGCGCCGGCGATGACCTTGACCGACAAGGAATACCAGGTGATGCGGGACGCGTCGTTGGCGATTATCCGCGAGATCGGCGTCGAGACCGGCGGGTCGAACATTCAGTTCGCCGTGAACCCCGAGAACGGCGACATGGTCGTGGTCGAGATGAACCCGCGCGTCTCGCGCAGCTCGGCGCTCGCGTCCAAGGCCACGGGATTTCCGATCGCGAAGATCGCGGCGAAACTGGCGGTGGGCTACACCCTCGACGAGTTGGCGAACGACATCACTCGGGAGACGCGCGCGGCCTTCGAACCGACCATCGATTACGTCGTGGTGAAGATTCCGCGGTTTGCGTTCGAGAAATTCCCCCAGGCCGACGCCACGCTCACCACCCAGATGAAATCGGTGGGGGAGGTGATGGCCATCGGGCGGACGTTCAAGGAGGCATTGCAGAAAGCCATCCGCTCGCTGGAGATCGACCGTCACGGCCTCGAGTCCGCGCTCCGATGGTCGGGGAGCCGCGAACCCGTCGATGGCGAACTCGAACGGGTGCGCGAGAAACTCCGCGTGCCCAATTGGGAGCGCCTCTGGTATATCGCCGACGCCCTGCGGCTGGGGATGACCGTCGAAGAAATTGCGCGGATCACGCGGATCGATCCCTGGTTTCTGCGCCAGATCGCCGAGCTGGTCGCCGTAGAGGAGGGCTTGCTGGCCAAGCGGGCGGCATTGGTCGCCGAGGGGATTCGGCCCGATCCCGACAATATGCTCCCGCGGCCGGCCTTGGTGGAGGCGAAGACGTTGGGGTTTTCGGATCACACCCTGGGTCGGCTCATTGGCGCCGGGGAAGACGCGGTCCGCGCCGCGCGCGAACGACTCGACATCCGCCCGGTGTACAAGCGGGTCGACACCTGCGGGGCGGAGTTCGTGGCGCACACGCCGTACCTCTACTCCACGTACGAATCGGAATGCGAAGCCGAGCCCACCACCCGCAAGAAGGTGATGATCCTCGGCGGAGGGCCGAATCGTATCGGGCAGGGGATCGAGTTCGATTACTGCTGCGTCCACGCCTCGTATGCCCTCCGCGAGGAGGGCTACGAGACGATCATGGTCAACTGCAACCCCGAGACGGTGAGCACGGATTACGACACCTCGGATCGGCTCTACTTCGAGCCCTTGACTCTGGAAGATGTTCTTCATATTATTGCGGTCGAACGGCCGCTGGGGGTTGTCGTCCAATTCGGAGGACAAACCCCCTTAAAGTTGGCGGTGCCGCTGGAACGGGCCGGCGTGACCATTCTCGGAACCTCTCCCGATGCCATCGATCGGGCCGAAGATCGAGAGCGGTTCCGCGATCTCCTCATCGGGCTCGGCCTCAAGCAACCACATAGCGGGATGGCTCGCTCGACCCGCGAAGCGACCGAGATCGCGGGGCGGATCGGGTATCCGGTCATGGTCAGACCGTCATACGTGTTGGGCGGCCGCGCGATGGCGGTCATGTACGACGAGCCGAATCTCGAGGCCTATATGGCCGAGATGGTTTCGCCCACGACGGCGTCGCCGGTGCTGATCGATCAGTACCTCGACGACGCGATCGAAATCGACGTGGATGCCCTGTGCGATGGGTCGGCGGTCGCGATCGGCGGCATTATGGAGCACATTGAGCAGGCCGGGATTCATTCCGGCGACAGCGCGTGCTCCTTGCCGGCCTATTCCCTGCCGTCCACCACCCTCGCCGAGATCGAGCGGCAGACGGTCGCGTTGGCCCACGCGCTCGAGGTGATCGGCCTGATGAACATCCAGTTCGCCGTCAAAGGGGGCGAGGTGTATGTGCTGGAAGTCAATCCGCGCGCGTCGCGGACGGTGCCGTTCGTGAGCAAGACGATCGGCGTCCCCTTGGCGAAGTGGGCGATGAAGGTGATGATGGGGAAGAAGCTATCGGAACTTGGGGAGATACCCAGGAGTTTTCCCTACACCGCGGTCAAGGAAGCGGTCTTTCCATTCAAACGGTTCCCCGGTGTCGATACCGTGCTCGGTCCCGAGATGAAATCCACCGGGGAGGTGATGGGCATCGACCGCGATTTTGGGCGAGCGTTCGCCAAGGCGCAGGCCGCGGCGGGCGGCGCGCTCCCGGAGTCCGGTCGGGTCTTCCTGAGCGTCAGGGACGCCGATCAGGAGGCGCTGGCTCCGCTCGCGGAGGCGCTGGCGAGGCTTGGATTCTCGTTGATCGCGACATCGGGAACTGCCGCTGTTCTCAGGCGGTACGGTATCAATGTTCAGGTTGTTCTCAAGGTTCATGAGGGCCGGCCGCACATCGTGGATCACCTGAAAAACCGAGAGGTGCATTTGGTTATCAATACGGTCGGCGATCAGGCTTCGCAGAAGGACTCGGCTCTGATCCGTCGAACGACGTTGCTGGCCAATATCCCCTACGTCACGACATTGGCCGGCGCCCGCGCGGCGGTGGCGGCGATGCAGGCGGCGCCGCGGGGGGGAGCGGACATCCGGACCTTGCAGGAGTATTACCGGGAGAGCAGGCTGTAGTTCAGAGTTTATCGGTCTGGCACTCATCATTAGAAGCTCCCCGCAGCTTGCTGCGGGGAGTCTTCGAAGTGTAAGGAAGTGAAGACGCACGGTTTTCATGTTGCTCGCATACCACGCAGCAAGCTGCGGGGTATGCGTTCGCAATGCACTTTCACGACGAAGGCAGGGATATGAAGATTCCGATGACTCCACGCGGGTATGCCGCGCTGAAAGAAGAATTGGAGCGCTTCAAACGGGTGGAGCGGCCGCACAACATCCAGCAGATCGCCGAAGCGCGAGCCCATGGGGATCTCAGCGAAAACGCCGAATACTCGGCCGCCAAGGAGCGGCAGTCGTTCATCGAGGGCCGGATCCGCGAGCTGGAGACGACGATCGCCGACGCCGAGGTGATCGACACGACGAATTTTTCGACAGAGAAAATTGTGTTCGGCGCCACCGTCGTCTTAGCGGACGCCGACTCGGGTGAGAAGCGGCAGTTCACGTTGGTGGGGCATGTCGAGATCGATTTAAAGGGCGGGAAGATCTCGGTCCACTCTCCGGTCGGGAAGGCCTTGATCGGTCGTCGGGTGGGTGATCTCGTGACGATCATCGCGCCGGCTAGGACGAGCGAGTACGAGGTCTTGGAGATTCGATTTGAGGGGTAAGGTCGTCCAGAAATGACTGGGGCAGAGCTTCGCCTCGGTCTCCACTTGGCGCTGGGCACGCGGCGGTTCGGGGTCAACGGGGTGTGGCGCGAGCGATTCGAGTCGATCTGGACCCATCCGCTCTTCGGTTTCGGATGGAGGCTCGTGTGGCGCCCCTGGATGTGGAACGCCGCCTGGCGCGTCGTCCGGCTCCGGATGAGCATCGCGGGGTGGGGGGAGAAGGGGCAGCGATCAGCTCACAGCTCATAGGGGAAACTTTAGAGGCCTGACTGTGAGCTGTGAGCTATGAGCTATGAGCTTCCCCGCCTCACCGTCGACCTCGGCGGCGGGCTCGTCCTCAAGAATCCGATCATCGCCGCCTCGGGAACGTTTGGCTATGGCGAGGAGTACGCGGGCGTTCTGGATCTCAACCGCCTGGGCGCGATCGTCGTCAAAGGGCTTTCGATCGAACCGCAGACGGGAAGTCCGGCGCCCCGCCTGGTCGAAACGCCTTCCGGCATGCTCAACGCCATTGGGCTCCAAAACGTCGGGCTCGACGCCTTTCTGGCCGAGAAGCTTCCGTTTCTCCGCCGATTCACCCTCAAGGTCATCGTCAACATCGTCGGCGGAACGGTCGAGGAGTATGCCACCCTCGCCGAACGCTTGTCGGCCGCCGACGGGATCCACGCGCTCGAGATCAACGTGTCGTGCCCCAACGTCAAACACGGGGGCATGAGTTTCGGCCAATCGGCCGCGGGAGTGTTTGAGGTCGTCCAAGCGGTCAGGCGTCGGACGACGTTACCGACCATTGTGAAGCTCTCGCCCAACGTGACGGACATCACCGAAATGGCTCAAGCCGCGCACGCCGCCGGGGCGAGCGCGCTCTCGCTCGTCAACACTGTGCTCGGCATGGCGATCGACGTCGACACGCGCCGCCCGAAATTGGCGTCGGGAACCGGCGGGCTGTCGGGGCCCGCGATCCGACCCATCGCCGTACGGATGGTGTGGGAAACCTCGAAGGCGGTTCCCATTCCGATCATCGGCCTGGGCGGGATCACCTGCGGGGAAGACGCCGTGGAGTTCTTGCTCGCGGGCGCCACGGCCGTCGCCGTGGGCACCGGGAACTTCCTCAACCCCATGGCGACCGTCGACGTGCTCGACGGTCTCGTGCGCTACCTGCGCCGGCACCGGATCGACGACGTCAATCGGCTCGTCGGCGCCGTCGATCGTTCCAGTTCTTGCTGACGTGACCCGGCCCCTGATCACGCTGACCACCGATTTCGGCTCTCACGACCCGTCGGTCGGCAGCATGAAGGGTGTGATTCTCTCGATTCATTGGGACGTCACCCTCGTCGATCTGACCCACGCCATCCCGCCGTATGCCATCGCATCCGCGTCCTACGTCCTTGGCATGGCGTCCCAGTATTTTCCGCCCGGGTCCATCCACCTGGCCGTGGTGGATCCGGGAGTCGGGAGCGCGCGGCGCCCTCTGGTGTGCTCCGCTGGCGGGCAGCAGTACGTCGGGCCGGACAACGGGCTGTTTGCGGCGATCTGCCTCAGGGATCCCAGCTGGCAGAGCTTCGAGATCGCCGAGACGCGGTACTGCCTGAAACCGCCGCGCATGAGCCCGACGTTTCAGGGGCGTGACGTGTTCGCTCCGGCGGCGGCGTGGCTGGCGCGCGGCACGGCGCCGGCCGCGTTCGGCCCTCGGGTGACGGATCTCATTGGCATGGAGTCGCCAGATGCCGGCCGAGGCCCACGCCCCGGGTCATCGCTCCAGGAAGGTGAGATCATCTGGGTCGATCGGTTCGGCAACCTCATCAGCGGGCTCGAATCCACTCCCGGCATGACGGAAGGTGTCGTCTCAATCGGAGGGAAGGACGTCCCCTGGGTCACCCACTACGCGGAGGGGCCGAGGGACGCTCCGGCGGCGCTGGTCAACAGCGACGGACTCGTGGAGATCTTCGTGAATCGGGGGGACGCCTCGCGCATGCTGGGCGCCTCGATCGGCACACCCGTCACCGTGATCCCGAAGCGTCGGGCTACTTGACGCGGATGACTTCGATCAGGTGTCTCGGGCCGGCGTATCCGGTCGACGAGCCGCCGGTGGCGACCACCACGTCCCCCACGACCACCAGCCCCGCCGAACGCGCGGCCTCCACGCAGACGTCGATCACCTCGTCCGTCGGACTCGGTGTTGGCACGTCCAGCGCGACGGTTCCCCACACTAACGCCAGTCGGCGCCGAACCCGCTCGTCTTGGGTGAAGGCCACGATGGGCTGAGCCGGCCGCCGGCGGGAGACCTGCATCGGGGTCGTCCCTCCCGAGGTTGGCACGATGATCGCGGTGGCGCCGACCTCGGTCGCCAGCGCGCAGGCCGCCCTGGCGACGGCGCTCGCGACTCCAGGGTTCTGCGTTCCCACATTCATGAACCGTGCGTGATCGAGGTGACGCTCGGCGCGTTCCGCGATCCGCGCCATGGTCCGAACGGCTTCGACCGGAAATCGGCCGCGGGCGGTTTCTTCCGACAGCATCACCGCATCAGTTCCGTCCAACACCGCCGTGGCGACATCGGTCGCCTCGGCTCGGGTCGGGCGGGCCGACTCGACCATGGATTCGAGCATGTGGGTCGCGGTGATGGAGGGCACCTCATGCTCCAGTGCGCGCGCGAGAATCATTTTTTGGAGAAACGGCACGTCTTCCAAGTCGACTTCAACCCCCAGGTCTCCGCGGGCCACCATGACCCCGTCCGATTCTTGGAGAATGAGATCGAGGGCTTCGGTGGCCTCCCGCTTTTCGACTTTCGCGATGAGGGGGACCTGTCCCCCGCATTGCTGAACGCATTTCTGCGCCAAACGCACGTCCTCCGGCCGTCTGACGAACGAGAGTGCAAGCCAGTCCAGATCGTGTTTCACCGCGAAGGCAATGTCGTCGCGGTCCTTGGCGGTCAGCGCCTCGATTGCCAGCGACCGTCCCGGGATGTTCACCCCTTTGTGTGAGCCCAGCATACCGCCAACCCGCACCCGGGTCTCCACGGTATGGGCGGTTACCGCCTCCACGATCAAGTCGATCGCGCCGTCGTTGAGCAAAATGGTTTCACCAGGTTTGACGGCATCCGACAATCCGGGGAAACTCACCGAAGCCGCCCGCCAGTCGCCCTCAATGGGCTCGCTGGTCAACCGAAAGGGATCCCCGGCTTTCAGCACCACGGATTCCTTGGTCATGTTGCCGGTCCGGAGTTTCGGGCCGGCCAGGTCGCCGAGGATCCCGACGTTCCGGCCGAGGGCGTGGGCGAGGGTGCGAATACGGCTGATTCGATCGGCGTGTTCACCGCTTGTCCCATGGGAGAAGTTGATGCGGGCGATATCCATCCCCCCTCGGATCATGTCGGTTAGGACGGTCGGATCGTCGCTGGCCGGTCCGATCGTGCACACAATCTTGGTACGGCGCATGGTGGTTCCCTCCCATCCCCGCAAAGCGGGCGGCGGAACGTAGGCGCGAAGTTGCTTCGCGACGCAGAGTTCGCGTTCCGCGCCGAGGCTCCGAGAAGCCTTTATCTTCCGCAGTGCCGAGCCCCGCTCCCCGCGGGCTACCCAGCACCGGCGCAAATCTTTGGACCTGTGCGGCGAGATGCGGTTGATCTGCCGCGTGTACCCCGGCTTCCCAAGGGATTAAAGGTCCCGCACAAGAGGCCAACCCGTCGACCGACGAGGAGATCCCTCCACGTTATGGGCCAGGCACGGTCATTATACTCGACCTGCCGGTCAGGTGACTAAGGAATAGGCTGCCGTGGAGCCACTATCGCGGAGGCCATATCGTGACTACCTTGGACCGCTCTACAGCCTCTCAAGGAACAACGGGATGATCTCCCTGGTTTCAAAAGGCACCTTCTTGGTCTGTTTATGATTGACCGTCTTTTTCACGGCGTGATATAATCCGCCGGTTCATTCGTCGCCCCCGCAAGTCTCGAATGGTTCAGGGAGCTATGTCCATAGTGCACCCCTTCCAAGGGAATGGAGGAATCGATGCCGAAATTGTCTGAAGAAGCTCGGAAGAAGATCTCGGATGCCGTGCGGAAGTCATGGGCGGCACGACGCGCCAGGCAGCAGGGGAGTGCCAAGCCGGCTGCGCAACCAGCCCCGAACGGAGCGTCGAGAGGCAAGTTGTCCGCCAAGGCCCGCAAAAAGATCGCCGACGCAGTCCGACGCTCCTGGGCGGCGAGACGCGCCGGGCGCCCGACCTCCAAAGCGCTCGCGAGCGGTCAGCTTGCCCGCGGAGCCTCAATCCTCTCCACCGTCGAGGAGACGTCCAAGACGCTCAGGATGTTGACCTTAGACGACATTCGCCCCCTTTCTGGTCAACGGAAAGCGGTGGAGAAACTTGGGGAGTTGGCCGCGTTGGTATCGGAGCTCAAGAAACTGATCAGCGCCTAGTTTTCCCCGTAGTCTCTAGCCTAGCGCGATCTGGCTCGTCGCGTATCCAGTCATGAGCGCGTGCCAGGAGCCCAACTTCTCTTTGAGGTTGGGCTCCTGCTTTCTTGCTGAGAGACCCTGTCCGTCCACCGCCCACCCCAGCGGACGCGCTCCTCCCACTCCGCGTCCCCACAGCCACAGCGCGATGCCATGTCCGACCAGACAGACCATACCGTCTCAGAGCCTTTTGTCGGTATCGATGCACTCCGCTATAGTTGATAGGCGGATGGTGTGCGAGGCAGCCCATGTTTTGTCCCCAATGTTGGACCAATCTTGGGAATGGAACAATCCACTGTCCAAAGTGCGGACGGCCACTCAAAGTCGTCACGGCGACGGAAATCGGCAAACCGCCAAGGCCAAAACCCCCATCCAGGCCCCACGCCGCCCGTCCATCAGTGATGACCTGGGTCCTCATCGGATCGGCCGGTGTTCTCGGTTTCGGCATCGGGACCCTGCTCTCACCCCAAGAGATCTCACCTCCAGGGGTGGCGCCTGCCCACGCCGATTTATCGAAACAGAGATCGATAGCCAACCTTCCGACCCAACTCCCGCCTCCAATTCCATCGCTGGTGTCCCCCGAGGAGGTCGACCAACCTCAGGTCGAGCACGGCGCGGATCTGACGGACCTTCTCGAGCGGGGGAGCGAGGCCGTCGTCCAAGGAAGACTTCAGGAAGCCGTTTCGCTCTATGCAACGGCTCACGCCATCGAGGCAACGAATCCCGAGATCAAGAACGCGCTGGCATCGAGTTATCGGTCCTTGGGATGGGAGGAGCTCGAGGCCGGGCGTTACGAAGACGCCGTCGTGACGTTCCAACGTGGTATACGGATTGTGGCCGAAGATGCGGTGGCTCAGACCGGATTGGGGTACGCGTACTATCAGCTCCGGCGTGATGACGATGCCTTCCCACCGCTGCTTCTGGCCGCCAAGATGGCGACCCCTGACCCGCGCGCCTACCAACTCCTCGGCGAACTTTACGACCGGCACAACGATCTTCCCCGAGCAGCCGAGTACCTTCAAAAAGCGCTCGTGCTTGCTCCTTACGACGCCGTGCTCAAGGCAAAGCTCGAGAAACTTCAACGGGACTATCGTCAGCAAGAAACCTTCGTGCGCGCGGTCACCCGTCACTTCACGATTCAATTTGATGGAAACGAAAACCGTGACCTCTACCGAACGGTCATCGAGATCCTCGAAGACGCCTATCGAGAGGTCGGACGGGCGCTGTCCTACTATCCCGACGAAGCAGTCACCGTCATCCTCTACACCGCCCAGCAATTCCAGGACGTGACGCGCTTGCCTGGGTGGGCTGGCGCGTCGTACGACGGAAAGATCCGCCTTCCATCCGCTGGCTACGAACGGCAACCCGACGTGCTTAGGAAGCTCCTATATCATGAGTATGTCCACGCGGTCATTCACGCCGTGACGCGTCAGCAGATGACCGCGGTGAAGGATACGCCCTCCCCCCGTGTTCCAGTATGGCTCCACGAAGGACTCGCGCAGTACCTCGAAGCGGGATCCGAACGGGATCGGGTTGATGCTCAACTCCGCACTGTCGCGCAACGACAAAGCCTGATTCCCTTGTCCGTTCTTGAGGGCTCCTTCATGAGATTCAATTCCAATCAGGCCTCACTCGCCTATGCCGAAAGCCTCTCTGTGGTCGGTCATCTGGTCAATCGTTACGGCCTCTACCGAGTGAGCCGCTTGTTGGAGGCTCTTTCCAAACACCGGACGATAGACGCGGCGTGCCGAGACGCATTTGCCACCTCGTATGAGGCCATCGAGAAATCCTGGCAGACAGATCTCATGGAAAGTTAGGATCCCGCTCGTCGTTCCGCCCCTCAGTTGTTTTTCTCGTCGTCGGTATGGTATGCAGATTCGCAGGAACTAAAACCAAGGAGGGGAGTGATGGAGACCATTCGGAAGGTCGATTACTTTGCCGTAGATGTCGCGAACAAAGCGGGCGAAGGAGCCAGGCTCCTCGGCGCGCTACGTGATGCAGGGGTGAACCTCCTGGCCTTCACCGGATTTCCGAAAGGGCGCCGCGCTCAGATCGATTTCCTCCCCGACGATTCGGCCGCCTTCAAGGCAGTGGCTAGGCGGGTCGGACTCAGACTCAAACCGAAGAAAGTTGGGTTTCTGGTCCAGGGCAACGACCGGCCGGGGGCGGTTGCCGATCTGATGGCCCGACTCGCCGGAGCGAAGATCAACATCACCGCAATCGACGCGGTTTGCGCCGGTAAGGGCCGTTACGGCGCCATCCTGTGGGTCAAACCACCCGACGTCGGAAAGGCCGCCAAAGCGCTCGGCGCTTCATCGTCCTGACCAGCCACGCCATCAGCTTCAAGTTCAAGTTGGCGGTCTGGAAGATTTTCCCGTCCTGGCGAGTCATCCTTCTTAGGACGGAGAGATCGCCATGCGGCAAATCGGTGCCTGGTTGGCCCTTACGCTACTTCGGACCCGCCTCTGGTTTCTTCGACGAGACAGCTTTCGTCTCGAACGCCGAATCGTCAAAGCACGCCGCAGTCAGAAAGGTTCTATCTATTTGATAGATGAAGGGAAAGACTGATCAAACGGTAGGCGTTTCGCGAGGGGCCTTGTCACATCACCTCATGGAGGAGTCTTCAACACGGTTGTCCCCAACTTATCAACAAAATCTGTGGATGTTTCGCCAGCCCAGTTTTCCCATTCAAATATTACCGATACGGGGACGATATTCAGTAAGACATCCCCCTGCTGATACACCAGACCTTCAGAGATTTGATGAAGAACTCCATTCCGCTCGATGGCCAGACAGAGCCCCGGTGGGGGACTCGCTCCGACGATCCAACTCGATTCCGTGGTGTCGCCCCCAAGCCGAACCGACCGAAAAACTGCATCTCCGCACTCAAGGTACCGAGCAAGTCGCCGCCAGTCGTGTTGGGAGAATTCGATGAGATCCGCAAGAAGTCTCCGGTCCGTCTCTTGCTGCGCGGCGATCAATCGCTGAATATCATCCAGAAGGGCGGCAGCGTCCGGGGTCCGGATCACCGACACGCCGTCCATCAGGAGCTCGAAACCTGTCCTGCCAAGCTGTCGGTAGTCGAGTAGTTCGCGGCGCCGCAGGTCATCGCGGCGCCGAAGGAGTTTAAGCCTTACTCGAGCACGTTCCATTCGATCCGCGACTTCCCAGAACGATTCGCGCAGGCCACGCAGTAAACCTGACAGTTCGTCAATTAAATATTGATAAATAACAGTGTGATATGACATACTATTTCTTCTAAATAGTTAAGGTGTTATATGTCCGATAAGGGCTATTCTGTTAAATCCTTGCCGGGGTCCACGGGTGGAACCATCCCACCACGGAGGCCCCCATGCTCTACAAAGGTTACTGGATCAACTGCGTTGAACTGTCCCCCGCCTACGATCCCTATGTCCGATAAGAGCTATTCTGTAAAATATAATCCCTCTTTATCTGATATCGTCGTCGGTATTATGTTTCCCGTCCTGGCCGAGGCTCGAGACCTCTCCGCTCCGGACGTCGTAATGCCATAATCGACCCCACGGGTCCGCCAGCGACCACGAGGACGCTCCATACTCAGCCATGACTTGGTCCAGATTTTCTGGCATTCGCCCGTGTTCGTCCGCCCACAGACGAACGAGTTGCTGGAGTCCTACGAGTTGATTCGTGAGGGTGAGCGATTCAGCTGCTTGGAGGTCCCCTGTCACGGTCGTCCACATCGCATCGGCGTACTGCCAGACCAAGGCACCAGGAGCTGCCAGGAGGGTGAGGATCACGACCATGTTGACCGTCAAGCGAACGCTGGGCCGAACGACCTTCGCTCTCGGGTCGCCCTGTGGGGTGGAAACGGGCCGAGCAACCGGCGTGATCAGACCGGTTCTCGACAGGTTGGCCAACGCCTTACACACCTCGAACTCTCCCAATTCGACGAGTTCGATGATCCGTTTCACATCGTCATGACCGTTGACGGCGTGGTAAACGGTCATTTCCTCCGGTGAAAAGCGCCCGTCGTCTTCTGTCTCCAGGTCGGCAAAGGGGTCTTCCTCTGCCGCGCTGGATTTCACGGGAGTCACAACGGGGCTCTCCCTCTCCTCGATCTCACCCCGCTTGTCCGCGACCTGCGAAAAGACCAGGGAGAGCGATGGAATTTTTTTCTCGATGTATGGCCATTCGTCAAGACGACGAACCCCCTCCATCAACACGTGTTCGGTGCTGATCGGATCAATATAGGCTTTCGGATACTCGACGTCCTGTTGGTCGAAGCAGTATTGTCCTTCTTTCCAACGAAACAGACGGTAGACGGTTTCAAGAATCTGAAGACGAAGGGCGCGCTTGAGATCGGCTTCGCCAACCGCATTCCGGACGACGAGAATCTGTCCCAGGTATTCACCAGTCTCCTGTTGAGTCTTGAGCGCGTCTTCGAGCTGTTGAGGCGTTACCCGCTTGGCGCGAACCAGCACGTCACCGATCCGCTCCATCCCCTCTTCTTCATCGACTTGCGCCGAAACGACCATGCCTTTGACAAACCCGACCGACGCGTGGCGCGACTGGTATTTGATAGTCATCAGACCGGTCTTTTGCTGAACGAGTATGAGTTGGAAGATCTCCGACAGGCCGAAATCTTTGATAGATCCTTCGAGAGACATCAGCGCGCCCGCCCGACTGTCCGTCCCCGTGATCCTGTGGGAAGAGGAGCGGTTGAAGAAGGTTTGCTGGCGAGCACGTGGTGAATCATGACGCCATAGAGGATGGTCAGGCCGGCGATACTCGGCGCCCACACCAGGTACCACGGAGGCATGAACAACCGCTCACCAAGAGTCAGCCAACCGGTCATCGACAACCAACCCAACCAGAACAACAGCGCTCCGCCGAGGGCAAACGCACCACCCCAGAATGGCTTCCCGAGGACCAGATGGCCCGCACCCGGAATGATCGACAGCGCCGCGGCGATACGTCGAAGCGCCGCCCAGCGGTGGTCAGCTTCGGGGAGAGTCGTGTTTGGATGGAGCTTACGGCCCTTGGCGTATGCCGTCCAGCACGCCGCGCAGAGCTTTAGATCCAAGAAATACCGTTGGCAGCGGCGACAGACCGCGGTGCCGCACGTTCCGCAGGGCGCAGCCGCCCCGCTCGGCACGATCCGACCGACTACCCAGCACACACCAAAGAGCACGGCGACCCCGGCGGTCACCGACCACGAGATGTGGCGTCGAAGACGCTCAACAGACTGCGTCAGGGAGGAGGGAACGGCATGCGGTTGAAGGGCCCGACTCCAGAGCTCCGACATGGCAAACCCGTAATCCACGACCAAGAACGCGTCGCCTCTTCGTCCCCGCTCCGCGTACCCGTCCAAGAGACCGGCATCAAGGGCCCGCGCAGCCTGAAACCGGTCCTCACCCTCTTCGAAATGGAGATCCGCCCGATAGGCCTGACTGAGGTTATAGAGAACCGCCACCGAGCCAGGTTGCGCCGCCAAGGCGGCCTCGTACAATTCAATGGCCCGCGAATAATTCTGGCGCCGGAAGAAGAGATTCCCGTAGTTGGTCAAAAGACGGGGGTCATGAGGCCACGCGGCAAGGGCTTCCTCGTACAAAGCCTCCGCGTCGGCCTCGCGTTGTCCTCGAGCCAACGCCAAAGCCTGCGCGGCCACCACGGCCGGCATCTCGTCGGCAATACGGAGTCTGGTCAGCGATGGGCTCGTGTCCTCTCCTTGGGCAACGTTCGCCATCAGACGTAATTCGGGATCGTGATCGACCGTCAAGACGCCAACGATGGCCGGAAACCCCCACGCCAGGACGAACCCCGTGCCGACGAAGACGCTCAAGAGCACTCGCTCTCGTCCCGTCATAAACCACCAGGCGATCGCGCTGGGGAGTAGGACCAACCAGAACCCCCACACCCCTGTGAGGAACGGCAGAAGCAACACCCACCCAGCAATCAGCCAGGCGGTGGCGGGGAACAGGCGGTGTCCGCTCCACTCGACGACAAGGTGCGCGACTAACGGGGCCGCGCGGGCCGTAAAGACGGCGCTACTCAAGAGGACGACGGAGAGAACGCTCAACACCGCCGCCACGGCAAGCCGGTCGGCATGGTACAACCATGACCAAAACTCCGTCAACGATGCGATCCAGGCCGTTCCCCATTCTCGGAGGCTTCCCAGGGGATCGGCGGGACGCCCTTCCCATAGCGCCCGCGCGAAAAACCGATGAGGCTCCCCTAATATCGGGGACAGCGCCTGAGCCGCTCGGGCGACGTCCATCGCGCCCCCCGCTTCACCCCGCGCCTTGAGCGCCTCGGCGTCGCGCAGGAGCAGAAAACTGAGATCGGGAGCGTACTCGATCCCGGCGCGTTTGGCGGAGTCAGGAAGACTTTGCGCTGCGGTGACGATCTCGGTGATAGCGCCGGATTCAACGGCGCGGCGGTAGGTATCCCACGAGGGAGCCAACGCCGAGGGAATGGCCGCCAGTGCCATGATCGGCCACACGAGCGCCACGGCCAAGACCCCGCACGCGACGCCGATCCGACCGGTCATCGAGAGCGTGCACCCAGTTTGGCCTCGTTGCCGTGCCAGAGCCTGACCAAGTTTTCTCGGTGCCGAAGGATGATCATCGCGGCGACCACGTAGGCGAAGACCGTGATCCCTGCGCGCAGAAAGGTCGCGGCAACCGGAAGCGCCGCGGCAGCAATGACGCTGGCGAGCGACACATATCGCGTCACACTGAGCACGAGCATCCAGAGGCCAATCAGCGCACACGCGGCTGTCGTCGAGAGAACCAGTAGCGCGCCGATCGCAGTGGCCACACCTTTGCCTCCCCGAAATTTCGCCCAAAGGGGAAACACGTGGCCCGCCACCGTGGCAATGCCCGATGCCTCGGCCCATGCCGTCGTGCCCATCAGTGTTCCGGCTACCCATACGGCCAGCGCACCTTTTGTCGCGTCCATTAGCAGCGTCAGAGCCGCGGCGCGTGTTCCCGCGACCCGCAAAACATTCGTGCATCCGATGTTCCCGCTTCCTCGCGTCCGTGGATCGGGCGATCCCATCCAACGAGCCACTAAGACACCAAAGGGGATCGTCCCAATAATATACGCGATCAGGACGATCGCCAAGCCAACGGGAGAGGGGAGAAAAGAATCCGGCGTCACCGCACAATTTCCTGGCGGAACGAACGGCCATATTGCAGCGCGTAACGACTCGCCGAGAGGATCGCCAATGCCGTGGCAACAAGGAGCAGGAAAAACCCGACAAGATGCATGGCTGGAGAAAGGACGGGTTCGAGGATCAGGATCAGCACGGCGGCAGTCTGAAAAACCATCTTGAGTTTCCCCATGCTTTCAGCGGCGAGCACGCGTCCGCCGACTGCCGCCACCGCGCGTAACGCGGTGACGGCGAATTCCCGCGCCAGGATGAGAATGACCAGCCAACCGGGAGCCCGCCCCGCCTCGACCAGCATGACCAACGCGGCGAGGATGAGGAGCTTATCGGCGATTGGGTCCAGCAGTTTGCCGAGATCGGTGACTTGCTGCCGTCGTCGCGCCATGTAGCCGTCGAGCCAATCGGTGAGCGAGGCCACGACGAAGACGAGGGCGGCGATCAGGGTCAGTGTGGAGGACGATCCGAAGGCCACCACCACTACGAACACGGGAATCAATCCGAGTCGCAGCAGGGTCAGCGCGTTAGGCACATTCACCGGGTCGACCCCGTTTCCGGTCATGATCCCGCTCCTCCCGCCCCCGATTGGGCGGGCGCGGCACTGAGATCGGAAACCCCGCCTCGCAAGGGAAGCGGCTCCTTTCCCGCCTCATGTGCGGCCGGTTGCCGTTTCCATCGATTGTGCATCCAGACCCATTGCTCCGGGTACGCCCGAATCGCCCGCTCGATCTCACGGGTGAACAAGGCGGTGTTCTCGGATACATCGCGCACATGATCGCCGGTCCGGATCAGCTCGACCGGTCCTCGGATGATCAGTCGATGTCGATGACCGCCATCGCGGAGGATGAATCCGAAGACCACGGCTGCTCCGGTCTTGAGCGCCAAGGTGGCCGCGCCGGCCGGTGTGTGGGCCGGTCGCCCAAAAAACGGCACGAACACGCCTTCGACGTCGGTGTCTTGATCGATGAGCATGCCGAGAATGGCATTGCGCCGGAGACACGAGAGGAGGTGCTTGGCGGACGACGGGCTTCCACGACTGATCGTGTGCACGCCCTGGGCAGCCCGCGCGTCGACGAGGAGCCGGTCCAGTCGTGGGTCGTACAGCGGCGTCGCCACGACGGATGCGGGATAGCCGCGCCTCGTCACGAGCGCGGCCATGAGTTCCCAGTTTCCCAGGTGACCGGTCAAGAAAATCACGCCGCGTCCCACGGCCAATGCGGTCTTCAAACAATCCTCGCCTTCGACGGTGCACAACCGTTCGATCGGAGTCCGCGG
>Ga0210377_10001338_pt1 | contig 22478 bp, 15 predicted proteins | sample PLM4_65_b1redo_FD_155480 | JGI IMG/M metagenome (GOLD analysis project Ga0210377, IMG submission 155480) | Groundwater sediment microbial communities from an aquifer in East River, Colorado, USA - PLM4_65_b1 redo | ecosystem: Environmental > Terrestrial > Soil > Riparian zone | place: USA: East...
AAGGCGGTGAATGCGCTCTCGTCGGCCTTCGAGGTCGTCTCGTGGCGCGAAGGCAAGTACCGCCGCGCCAGCTTCGTCCAGGGCAAGATCAAGTCCGACAAGCAGGGCAAGGAGGCGAACGAGCCCGACGGCACACTCGTCCGCTTCACGCCCGACCCGGCGATCTTCAAGACCTGGTCGTGGCACGAGGAGTTCATCGCGCACCGTCTCTGGTACTACGCGTACCTGAACGCCGGTCTCTCGCTCAACTACAACGGCCGCGCCTTCCACAGCAAGGGCGGCCTCGCGGACCTGCTGGTGAAGGAGATCGGCGACGAGCCGCCGCTCTACGAGATCGTGCACTCGAAAGCCGACATGCTCGAGTTCGCCTTCACCCACACGCACCAGTACGGCGAGAGCTACTTCAGCTTCGTGAACGGCCAGTTCACGAACGACGGCGGCACGCACCAGGCGGCGTTCCGCGAGGGCCTCCTGCGCGGCGTGAACGAGTTCTCGGGCAAGGACTTCGCGGGCGAGGACGTGCGCGACGGCATCGTCGGCGCGGTCGCGGTCAAGATCCAGGACCCCGTCTTCGAGAGCCAGACCAAGAACAAGCTCGGCTCCACCGACGTGAAGCCGTGGATCACCAAGGAAGTGAAGGAGCAGGTGATCCTCTGGCTGCACCGCAACGCGGAGGCCGCCGAGGCGCTGCTCGAGAAGGTCCGCACGAACGAGCGCATCCGGAAGGAGCTCGCGTCGATCAAGAAGCAGGCGCGCGAGCGCGCGAAGACCGTCGCGATCCGCATTCCGAAGCTGATCGACTGCAAGGTGCACTACGACGAGGTCACCGACCTGCGGCGCGACGACACGACGATCTTCCTGACCGAGGGCAACTCCGCGGGCGGCGCGATGATCAAGTCGCGCGACGTCTTCACGCAGGCGATCTACACGCTGAAGGGGAAGCCGCCGAACTGCTACGGCCTGCAGCGCGACGCGATCTACAAGAACGAAGAGCTCTACAACGTGATGCGCGCGCTCGGCATCGAGGACGGCCTCGACGGACTGCGCTACGGGCGCGTCGTGATCGCGACCGACGCCGACGTCGACGGCATGCACATTCGCAACCTCCTGCTCACGTACTTCCTGCGCTACTTCGAGGAGCTCGTGCTGAAAGGGCACCTGTACATCCTCGAGACGCCGCTCTTCCGCGTGCGGAACAAGAAAGAGACGCGCTACTGCTACAGCGAGTCGGAGCGCGACCGCGCGCTCGCCGACATCAAGACCGCAGAGACCACGCGCTTCAAGGGCCTGGGCGAGATCTCGCCCGACGAGTTCGGTCAGTTCATCGGCGCCGACATCCGCCTCGTGCCGGTCTCGCTCGGGACGCTCGGGGAGGCCTCGGCCAGCCTCGAGTTCTGCATGGGCAAGAACACGCCCGCGCGGCGCGAGTACATCATCGACAACCTGCTCACCGACCTTTCCTAGCGATGGCGAACCTCGAGCCGCTGATGCGGCGCAACTTCCTGGAGTACGCGAGCTACACGATCCTGGATCGCGCGCTCCCCGACCTGCGCGACGGCTGCAAGCCGGTGCAGCGGCGCATCCTGCACACGCTCTTCACGATGGACGACGGCCTCTTCCACAAGGTCGCCAACGTCATCGGCGAGACGATGAAGCTGCACCCGCACGGGGACATGTCGATCGGCGACGCGCTGGTGGTGCTCTCGAACAAGGACTACTTCATCGAGCGCCAGGGCAACTTCGGGAATCCCGTCACGGGACATCCCGCCGCGGCCGCGCGCTACATCGAGTGCCGGCTGACGCCGCTCGCGCGCGAGACGCTGTTCAACCCGAACCTGACCGAGAGCGTGCCGAGCTACGACGGCCGGCGCGACGAGCCCGTGTTCCTGCCGGCGAAGCTGCCGGTGACCCTGCTGCTCGGCATCGAGGGCATCGCCGTCGGCATGGCCACGCGCATCCTGCCGCACTGCTTCGTCGAGCTCCTGCGCGCGCAGATCGCGGTGCTCTCGGGCGAGAAGTACAAGCTCGTGCCCGACTTCCCGACCGGCGGGCTCATGGACGTGTCGGAGTACGACAAGGGCCGCGGCAAGGTGAAGGTGCGCGCGCGCATCGAGGCGCGCGGCGACAAGACCGTCGTGATCCGCGAGATCCCCTTCGGCACCACCACCGAGTCTTTGATCGCGTCGATCGAGGATGCGTCGCAGAAGGGCCGCGTGAAGATCACCGGCATCGACGACTTCACGACCGACAAGGTCGAGATCGAGCTCTCGCTCGCGCGCGGCGTCTACGCCGACGAGGTGATCCCGCAGCTCTACGCGTACACCGAGTGCGAGGTCTCGCTCTCGTCGTCGGTGCTCGCGATCCGCGACCAGAAGCCGGTCGAGCTGACCGTGAACGAGGTGCTCGAGGACGCGACCGCGCGGCTGCGCGAGCAGATCAAGGCGGAGCTCGAGTGGGAGGAGCGCCGGCTGGTCGATCGCCAGCACTGGATGACGCTCGAGCGCGTCTTCATCGAGAACCGGGTCTACAAGAAGATCGAGACCGCGAAGACCGAGGAGAAGGTCTACGAAGCCGTGCACAAGGGCATGGCCGAGTTCCGCAAGGAATTCGTGCGCGACATGACCGACGACGACGTGAAGCGGCTGCTCGAGATCCGCATCCGGCGCATCTCTGCGTACGACATCGAGAAGCACCGCACCGAGCTCGACGCGCTGCTCGGCGAGCTCGCGGACGTGCGCAAGAAGCTCAAGCAGCTCACCAAGACGGTGATCGCCTGGCTCGAGGGCCTGATCGAGAAGTACGGCGAGCGCTACAAGCGCCGCACCAAGGTCACCTCGATCGACGAGATCGACAAGAAGGCCGTCGCCACCGCGAACATCCGCGTCTCGTACGACGAGGAGACGGGCTTCTTCGGCTCCGACGTGCGCGGCTCCGAGTTCGCGATGAACGTCTCCGAGTACGACCGCGTCCTCGCGGTCTCGAGCGACGGCACCTACCGGATCATGGTCGCGCCCAAGAAGGTGCTGCTGCCGCGCAAGCTCCTGTACGTCGGAATCTTCGATCCCGAGAAGGGGAAGGACTTCACGATCGTCTGGCGCGACGCCGACCGGAACGCCTTCGGCAAGCGCGTGCACATCGAGAGCTTCATCCGCGACAAGGAGTACCGCTTCTTCAAGGACGAGAAGGGGAAGCTCGACCTGCTGCTCGAGGACGACCTGACGCCGGGCAAGGTGCACCTCCAGTTCGTCGCCGCGAAGCGCCAGCGCCAGAAGGAGTGCGACTTCGACTTGGGCGATCTCGAGTTCGCGGGCATGACTGCGCGCGGACAGCGCCTCGCGCCCAAGCCCGTCGCGCGCGTGAAGCACGTCCCGCCGAAGTAGGCGCGCGCAGCGAACCCGGTCAGCGCTTGGCGCTCTTCTCGAGCCACGCGAGCACGGCCGCCTCGGCCGATTCTCGCGTCGAGTGCACGGTCAGCTCGAGCGTCCCGGCCGCGAGCACCTTCTCGACGGAGCGGTTCGCCGACATCTTGCTGACCTCCCGTTGGGGCAGGACGGCTGCCTCGTAGCGCACGCCCGCGCGCACGAACTCGGGCCAGAACCAGCTCTCGATCCACTCCAGGTCTGAGGGGTCGATCACCGCGAAGTGGCTCGCGTCTGCGAGCCAGGGCGCGCCGCGACGCGTCAGCGCGGCGTCGAGGCAAGCTTGGTACGCGCGGCGCAGGTCGTCGCCCTTCTTGAAGACGTGCTGCCAGTCGGAGAGGAAGTAGCCGTGCTGCTCGTGCCAGGAGATGTGCACCGCGTCGCCGCGGTGGATCAGCGTGAGCTTCGACATCGCGTTCCTCCTAGTCATCGGCGTGCTTCTTGCGCCACGCGACGATCGCGGCTTCCGCTTCGGCGCGGGTGTCGTGCACGGAGATCTCCAAGGTCCGGCTCTTCGCGATGCTCGCTGCGGCGTTCGCCGTGGACATCTTGCCGACCTCACGCTCCGGGCGGACCGCCGCCTGGTAGCGCACGCCCGCGCGCACGAACTCGGGGAAGAACCAATCCGAGATCCATTGCTGATCGGCGCGGTCGAGCACCGCGACCTTGCTCACGTCTGCGAGCCAGGGCGCGCCTCGGCGCGCGCGCGCGGCGTCGAGGCACTTCTGGTAGGCGCGCTTCAAGTCGTCGCCCTTGCGGAACACCGGCTGCCACTCGGCCAGATAGTACTCGTGCTGCTCGTGCCAATAGAGCCGCAGTGCGTCGTCCTGGTGGACGAGTGTGAGCTTCGACATGGTGCGTTCCTCCTGCGGCCCGGACTGCTCAGTCGGCTTCGTGCTTCTCGAGCCAGCTCACGATCGCGGCCTCGGCCTCGGCGCGCGAAGCGTGCGTGGTCATGAAGAGCTCGCCTTCCTTCCTGACCTTCTCGACGGCCTTGAAGGCGGACATCTTGCCGACCTCCTTCAACGGAATGACCGAGGCCTGGTAGAGCGCGCCGGCGCGGACGAACTCGGGGAAGAACCAGTCGGCGATCCAGCGTTGGTCGGCCTGATCGATCACCGCGATCCGGCTCGCGTCCGCGAGCCAGACGGACCCGGGCCGCGTTTTGGCGGCCTCGAGACACGCCTGGTAGGCGCGCTTCAGCGCGGCGCCCTTGCGGAAGCTCGGCTGCCACTCCGAGAGGAAGTATCCCCGATCCTCGTTCCAGTAGATCCGGAGCGCGTCGTCCTCGTAGATCAGGGTCGGTGCGGGCATACTTCGTTCATCGGACCTGGCGGTTTGGGGCTACACTGCACTGCAATGCTGCGGAGAGTCCTGATCGCGCTCGGCGCGCTGCTGGTCTTGTTTGTCGCATTTGTCGCCGGCGGGCTCCTTCTGGCCGGGTGCGCCATTCGGGCGCTCGACCCGGAGCTCCCCTCGGAAGAGGCGATCATGGCGTTCGACCCCGAGGCGGATCTGCCCGTCCGGATCGGCTTCCTGAACACCGCCAGCCAGAGGATGCCGCGCTCGGGCGTGCTCGAGCCCTCGCTCGATCCCACGCCCGACGCGCCCTACACGATGAGTCACCCGGCCTTCGTGCTCGAGTGGTCGGACGGGCGGATCTTCCTGATCGACGCGGGCATGGACCGGGAGTCCGCGGTCGAGTTCGGCGCGCCGATGGAGTCGTTCGCCGGCGCCGACGCCATCGACCCGCTCGGCTCGGCCGCGCAGAAGCTCGGGCTCTCGCTGCGGCGCCTGGCGGGGATCGCGTTCACGCACGAGCACACCGACCACACCGAGGGCGTCGCCGATCTGTGTCGCTTGCGCGAGTCGCCGATCCGTCTGGTCCAGGGCCCGCTGCAGGTCGAGGAATCGAACTACACCACGCGCGGCGGTCAGGAGCAGATCGAAGCGGCTGCGTGTCTCGAGCGGGAGATCGCGGGCGGCGGACCGTTGATCCCGGTGCCCGGCTTTCCCGGACTCTCGTTCTTCGCCGCGGCGGGACACACACCCGGCTCGCAGGTGTTCGTCGCGCACGTGCGAGGCAGCGAGGGGGTACGCACGTACGTCCTCACGGGCGACGTCGTGAACCAGATCGACGGGGCGCGGCGCAACATCCCCAAGCCGCGCATGTACAGCCTGCTGATGGTGCCCGAGTCGCCGGAGCGCCTCGACAAGGTGCGCCGACTGCTCGCCGAGCTCGAGCGCGACCACGGCGCCACGTTGCTGGTCTCGCACGATCAGCTCTCGCTCGAGGCGAGCGGGGTGCGCGGCGAGTAAGAGTACTTGCGCTCGCCGCGCGCGCGGCGCGGGCCAGCGGGAGCAACCCGCCTCGGGCTAACCTGCGCGCGGATGTCGCTCCAGGTCCTTCTCGTCGCGCTGCTGGCCCAGACTTGCGGCGCGCTCTCGCCGATCCTCACGAAGCTCGCGCTCGGGGGCATGGGACCGTGGACGATGGTGGCCCTGCGCCAGGCCTTCGGCGTGCTCGCTCTGCTCGCGCTCGACCGCGCCACGCGGAGCAATGAGCCACGCAAGCACGAGCCGTTCAACCGCCGCGACTGGGGTCTCCTGATCCTGCTCTCGTGGGCGGGCTTCGCGCTGCCGCAGCTCCTGCTCGCGAAGGGCATCGAGCTCTCGACGGGCACGAGCGGCGCGCTGCTCTCGCCGCTCGAGCCGATCGGCATCCTCGTGGGCGGAGCGCTGTTCCTGCGCGAGCGGCTGACGCCTCTTCGTGTCGCCTCGGTCGCATTCGGGACGGTGGGCGCGCTGCTGATCGTCTTGCAGGGAAGCGTCCGGCCCGAGCTCGGCGATCCGCTCGGCGATCTCTTGATCGTGCTCGGCCACCTGGCCTGGGCGATCTACACGCTCGCCGCCAAGCCTCTGCTCGAACGCCACGACGCGATGCGCGTCTCCCTCGCGACCGTGTGGCTCTCGCTGCCGCCGCTCTGCCTGCTCGCGCTCGGCGAGCCGTTCTCGCTCGAGGACGCGCTTCCGGCGCTGGGCTTCGTGATCGCGCTGGCGTTCCTCGCCACCGCCGTGGGGCAATGGTCCTGGAACTGGGCGCTGCGGCGGATGAGCGCGGGCACGATGGCGGCGTTGATCTTCGTGCAGCCCGTGGTCGGCCTCGCGGCCGGCCGGCTCGCGCTCGGCGAGCCGGTCGGAGCGCTGGCGCTGGCGGGCGCGTCGGTGATCCTCGTCGGTGTCATGCTGGAGGCGGTACGCGGCGGCGACTGAGCGCGCCTCTGCGCCACGCTCCGCCCGTGCCGAAGGACTCCCAGGCGAAGCGAAGCCAACCGAGCAGCGCGTGCGCGAGCCACAGCGCCCACGCCAGCATCGCGAAGCGATAGACGAGCATCGGCACCGAGATCGCGAACGCACTCGGAAGCTCGGCCGCGGAACGGTCCTGATACCAGCGCAGCAGCTCGCGCGTCGAGCCGTTCCCCTGGATCTGCATGTCCGGCGAGCCGAGCAGTCCCTGCTGGATCGCGAAGACCAGCCCGGCGAGCGCGAGGAGCGTCCAGCCGACCAGCAGCACCTGCAGAGAGTCGAAGGCGAGCGGTCCTTGCAGCACGTGCGCGCGCCGCCAGCCGAGCGCGAGCAGCCAGCCCGCGATCCCGAGGCCGAGCCAGATCGGCACCTGCGTGAGACCGACGAACAAGAGCAGCCAGCTCACCGTGCCGAGCGGCGTCGGCCCGAGCCGGCCGAGCGCGAACGCGAGCATCACCGCAACGGCGAGCAGGCTCCAGAACAGAACCGCGGGTCCGAGTCTCGGCCCGCCGAGCGCGAGCACCCAGCGGTCGAGCGGCAACGCGAGCTCGAGCTCGACGTTCACGACCGGCGCGCCGACACCGACCGGTGGCATGCGCTGGAGCAGCGAGACGCCCTCCGGCGACCGCCAGCTCAAGGTCGCGGTGTGCGCGCCCGGCCGGATCGGCAGCACGACCTTGCGCTCGAGCTGGCGGATCGGCTGCAGCTCACCGTCCATGGACACGCTCGAGAGCTCCGCGCCTTCGGGGAGCAGGACCTCGTGCTGTGCGCCGCGGCTCGCGCGCATTCCGAGCGTCAGGGTCGCGTCGCTCGAGCGCAGCCCAGGCTCGATCCGCAGCACCGCGCGGTCGAGCGTCAGGGTCGGGCCCGGCACCGCTTCGGGGCGCGCGATCGCGAGCTCCACCTTCTCGCCCGGCCACGGCCGCCACTCGCGCTCGCGCACCGACCCCGTCTCGGGGCTGTGGATCGGCGGAATGCCCGAGGCATCGACGTGCCAGACCGGCGTCGCGTCGACCCGCCAGACTTCGGTCCAGACGGCGCTCTCGGGCGCGACCAGCGCGAGCGCGTCGGCCTGAGCGAGCGAAGACGTCCAGCCGGCGCTGGTCGCGTCGGGCGCGAGGCTCACCTGCGCGCGTCCGTTCGCGACGCGCACCGCCGCGCTCGTGACCGACTCACCCGGAAGGAGCGGCACCTCGAGGAACAGCGCCTTCCCCGCCGGGCTCACGCGCAAGATGCGCGTCTCGACCTGCCAGACGATGCCGAGCGAGAGCGTGCGCTCGACGCGCACGAACGGCGGCAGCTCGCCCGGCTCGAGCGCTTGCGCGGGCGCGCCGCCGGCGCGCGCGATGCGCGCGAGCTGGAGACTCGCATCCGCGCGGCCGTCCTCGTGCACGCCGTGCACGACCCAGCCCGAGACGGAGAGCTCCACGCGGTGTGGCCGCAGCGGGAGCGGCAGCTCGACGGTCTCGCGCTCGGGAAGCGGTCCCTCCAACACGACTTGGTGCAGCCCCGGCTCGAGCTCGAGCCAGAGCATCCCCGCTGGATCGCGCGTGAGTCCCGAGGCCGGCGCGCCGTCCAGAGTCACGAGCTCCGGGCTCCAATCCGAAGCGCCGCCCGGCAACGGCACGGCGATGTGCGCCGCGGCCGCGATCTCGAGCCGCGCGCGCAAGCGAGCCGGATCGATCTCGAGCCGCATGCGCGGACTCTCCGCGCAGTCGGGCGCGCACTCCGGAAGCTCGAGCATGCGCGTGCGCAGGTCCTTCAAGAGATCCGCGGGCGGGAAGTCGTCGGCGCGCACGGAGCTCGCCGACGGCGCGAGCAGTGCAAGCAGAGCGAGCGCCGCCGCGGATCCTCGCCGCCTGCGCAGCCACGCGCCGAAGCGGTCGTCGAAGTCCCCCGCGGCGACGAAGAGCGCCGCAAGCAGTGCGACGCGCAGCCAGCCGAGCAGGAAGTTCGCCCACGGTGGGACGAGCCAGAGTCGGAGGTCCTGCGATCGCTCGACCGGGCCGTTCCAACCCAGGAACACCGTCCGCCAGCTCCACGACGGAAGCCCGGGCCCCGTCGAGACCAGCGCACCCGGCTCGGGCGCGTAGTAGCTCGAGGCCATCTTGCGCCGAAGCACGGGCTCCGAGGCGGGCATGGGCGATTTGGCCGCCTCGTCCATGGCCAGGGAGCTCCGAAGACCGCCGCTGGTCATTTCCCTCGTCTCGGCTTCCGCCGGCGGTACGTAGACCGCGCGAACCTGCTCGAGCGCCGGGTACACCCCCGTGCGTACCTGCGAGATCGCGAACGGCACCGCGATCGCGACCACGAGCACGAGCGCCGCCAGCCGCACGCCGACGAGCAGCGCGCGAAGCCGCCCCTCGGGCAGAACGCGCACCAGCGCGTGCGCGCCCAGCAGGAACAGCCAGCAGAAGCGCGGCGCGTCCGGCTCGGGCCAGATCAGGGCGAGCGCGACGAACGCCACCGCGCCGAACGCGCGGCTGCGCAGGCGCGAGATCGCGAGCGCGATCACCAACACCATGAAGAGATCGAGCAGCGACCACGAGCGGATCCACGTGTCCGACGCTTCGTCCGCGCCCGAGACGTGGAACAGCCGCCAGCCCGGCGGAAGCTGCAGCGTCGACGCGACGCTCGCGAACTCCTGGTCCCAGCCGACCGCCGGGATCACGCGCGTCACTCCGTCGATGCGGCCGTCGGCCTGGATCGAGGCCGAGCTTTGCCGGACCTCGACGCCGGGCGGTGACTCGGCGCCGATGCGTCCGATGAGCTGGTCGATGCCGTCGACCGAGACCCGCCCGAGCAGGCTCGGCGGCGACATCTCGAGTCGCCAGCTGCGCGAGAGCCGGCCCGAGATCTGGTCGTGAAACGTGTAGCCCGTGCCGGCGAAGTCGAGCCAGAGCGTGCGCTGGAGCGAGAGCTCGTCGGGCGCCGGGTCCTCGTCGCCGCGGCGCTTCTCGACGAGCGCCATCGCACTGCCCGGCGCGACGACGTACGCGGGGAGGTGACGCCACTCCTCGGGCAAGGTCGTCTGCTGCGGATCGACCGCGGGCACGCCTTCGACCTCGACGATGCGCAGGCTCGGCTCGGCCTCGAATGCCCAGACTTCGGCGTCGGCCCACGCGCCTTCCGTCTTCGGCGCCGCGAGCGAGCTGACGGGCCGAAGGCTCCGCGCGCGCAAAGTCACCAGCCAATCGCCGGGGCGGACCTGCACGCGCAGGCGGCCGTCGCTCTCGAGCCGCGCGGGGAGCGCGCTCGCGAGTGAGAGCGGCACGAGTCCCTCGGGCAGCACCGGACCCAGGGTGACTTCGCGCGCGGGCCCCGACACGCGCAGCTCGATCCGCGTCTCGAGCTCGAGCGGAACGGAGTCGTCGACGAGCCGGTTCACGGCCAGGTCGAGCCGACTCTCGGCGGTGTCCGCCTCGCGCTTGCGCTGCAGCCAGACGCGACCGTCGGCATCGCGCCGCGGGCGTTCCAGCGGAGCGCCGTTGACCCGCACCGCAAGCAGCGCCGTCTCGAGCGGGACGACGATGCCTTCGGGAAGCGCGGGCCAGGCGAAGCTGCCGGTCGCCACGTGCCGGCCGGCGGCGAGCCAGACCGACGGCACGCCGTCGCGTCCGATCACGACCGCGGACTTGCCGTCCACCTCGACGTCCTGGGGCCAGAGCGCCGCGTCGCCGGGAAGCGGCATGTACTCCGCGCGCGCCAGGCGGATCTCGGCGCGGAACCGGCCCGACAGGTCGCCGAGGTCGAGCTCGACGCGCGACGGGAAGGAACACAGACGCATGTCGGCTCGACCCTGCACGAGCGCACAGAGGGCGTCCTCGGTTCCATGGAGCGCCCAGTCGATCCACGGCGCGAGCGGCTCGGGCACGTCGCGTCGCGCGAGCGGCTCCGCGCGCAAAGACATCGAGACACAGACGCAACCGAGCCCCACCACGAGCCGGAGCCAGAAGCCCCGGCGTGTCACCCCTCGCATGCCTTGGATACTAGCGAGCTTTCACGTCCCCGCGTCCGCGACGGGCCAGGCCGACGCGCGCACGGAGTCCGCCGTGTACAAGGCAATCGCCGCCCAGATGCAGCCGAAGGCCACCGCGCGCACGGGCGTGAAGGGCTCGCCGTAGACCGCGACCGCCAGCAGGAACGAAAGCGTCGGCGCCAGGTACTGGAACAAGCCGAGCGTCGAGAAGCTGAGCCGCTTCGCCGCGCTCGCGAACCAGATCAGCGGCAGCGCGGTGACGACGCCCGAGAAGATCAGGAGCGCGCTCGTGCGCAGACCCGCGTTGCCGAGGTGCCCTTCACCGGTGTAGCCGAGCACGAGCACGTAGCCGAGCGCCAGCGGAGTGAGCAACGCGGTCTCGACGGTGAGCCCCGAGAGTGAGGAGACCGGCGTGAGCTTGCGCACCAGTCCGTAGAGCCCGAACGTGGCGGCGAGCGCGAGCGGCAGCCAGGGCGCTGCGCCCGACCCCAGGCCGAGCACGATCACGCCGGACGCCGCGATGCCGATCGCGATCTGCTGCAGACGGCGCAGGCGCTCGCCGAGCAGCACCACCCCGAGGCCGACGTTCACGAGCGGGTTCAGGTAGTAGCCCAGGCTCGCCTCGACGAGACGGTTCACGGAGACCGCCCAGATGAAGATCCCCCAGTTCACCGCGATCAAGACGCCGCTCGCGAACAGCGCGAGCCGATGCCGCGGATCGCGCAGCACCTCGCGCACCTCGCGGAGCCGCCCGAGCCCGGCCAGAACGGCGAGCGTGAAGAGCAGCGACCAGACCACCCGGTTCGCGAGGATCTCCGTCGGCGGGATCTCGGCGAGCGCCTTCCAGTAGGCGGGCATCACCCCCCAGACGGTGTACGCCGCCAGCGCGAAGCCCGCTCCCGCTAGCCCCAGATCGCGGGCTTCTTCGCGCGCCACGGTCGGGCCGCCTCCAGCTGGGCCGCGACACGGAAGAGCGTCGCCTCGTCGCCGTAGCGACCGGCGAACTGCATGCCGATCGGCAGTCCGGTGCTCGACCAGGCGAGCGGAACGGACATGGCCGGTTGGCCGGTGAAGTTGAACGGCGGGGTGAACGGGAACGCGACCGACTGCCGCTTGTTCAGCTCGCGCGGCTCGAGCCCCACCGGATCGATGTGGCCGATCTTCGGCGGCGGCGTGCCCATCACCGGCGTCAGATACACGTCGCAGGTCTCGAAGAAGCGCAGGATCTCGCGCGTGAGCCGGCGCATGTCGCGCAGCGCGCGGAACACGACGTCACCCGAGAGCTTGCGCCCGAGGCGGATGCCCGCCCAGGTGAGCGGCTCGAGCTCGTCCTCGCGCGGCTCGCGCCCGAGCTTCTCCGAGAGCTCCGCTTGCGCAGCCGCCGCGTTCGCCGCGCCGATCGCGCCCTGCGCGCGATAGAGCTTGCGGTAGTCGATGGCGAGTCCCTCTTCGCGCACGTCGTGGCCGAGCTCGATCAGAAGGCCCGCGGTGTCCTCGAGCGCGCGGCGCACCTCCGGATCGATCGGCCGGCCGCTCGGCGTCTCGGACGAGAACGCGACGCGCAGGCGGCCCGGCGGAACGCGCAGCTCTTCGAGGTAGGAGTGCGGGCGACCGGGGCTCGCGAACGGCGTGGCCGCCTCGGGGTGACCCGTCGCGTCGAGCATCGCCGCGCTGTCGCGCACGCTGCGCGTGACCACGTGGCTCACGCTGAAGCCGTTCGCGGAGGCGCCGATGTCCATGCCCGCGGGGTTGCGCTCGCGCGTGACCTTGAGGCCGAAGAGACCGCAGCACGCGGCGGGGATGCGGATCGAGCCGAGGCCGTCGCTCGCGTGTGCGAGCGGGACGATGCCCGCGGCAACCGCGGCCGCCGCTCCGCCGCTCGAGCCGCCGGCGATGTGCTCCGGATTCCACGGGCTGCGACACGGTCCGAGCAGTCGCGACTCGGTCGTGCCCGTGATGCCGCGCTCCGGCGTGTTCGTCTTGCCCAGGATCACGAGCCCGGCCGCGCGTTGTCGCTTCACGAGCGGGCTGTCGTCGGAGGAGACCTGATCGCGCGTGTACGCGCTGCCGTCGGTCATCGGCATGCCCGCGACCTCCATGCCGAGATCCTTGATCAGGAACGGCACGCCGCGGAACGCGCCGTCCGGGAGCGCACCGCGCGCGGCACGCCGCGCCTCGTCGTAGGCCTTGTGCACGACGGCGTTCAACACCGGGTTGTGGCGCTCGATGCGCGCGATCGCCTCTTCGACGAGCTCGGCCGGCGAGACCGCACCGCTGCGCACGAGCGCGGCGAGGCCGAGTCCGTCGTATTCGCTGTACTCGGTGAACGCCACGCGCCCTCCTCCCTTCGGGTATTGTACGCCGATGGCCAATCAGAATCGTCAGTGGGTCCTGCGCGCGCGTCCGGTCGGCATGGTGAAGGAGAGCGACTTCGAGTGGCGCGAGTCGCCGATGCCCGTGCTCGCGGACGGCGAAGCGCTCGCGCGCGTCCTCTACCTGTCGTTCGATCCGGCCATGCGCGGCTGGATGGAGGACCGCCCGAGCTACATCCCGCCCGTCCGGATCGGCGAGGTCATGCGCGCCGGCGCGGTCGGCCAGGTCGTCGAGTCCCGAAGTCCCGACTACAAGGTCGGCGACTTCCTGCAGGGCACGTTCGGCTGGCAGGACTACGCGACCGTGTCGCGCGGCGGCATCATGCCCGCGTCGCCGCTGCCGAAGGGCACGCCGCTCACCTGGCCGCTCGGCGTCTGCGGGATCACGGGCATCACCGCGTACTTCGGATTGCTCGATCTGGGCAAGCCCAAGGCCGGCGAGACGGTGGTCGTCTCCGGCGCGGCCGGGGCCACCGGCTCGATCGCGGGCCAGATTGCCAAGCTGTACGGCTGTCGCGTGATCGGCATCGCAGGCGGCACCGAGAAGTGTCGCTGGCTCACGGAGCAGGCGCACTTCGACGCCTCCATCGACTACAAGCACGAGAACGTCGCGCAGCGCCTGCGCGAGCTCTGCCCGAAGGGCATCGACGTGTACTTCGACAACGTCGGCGGCGAAATCCTCGACGCGGCGCTCGCGAACCTGGCGCAGCGCGCACGAGTCGTGCTGTGCGGTGGGATCTCGGCCTACAACGAGGCCACGCCCCCGCCCGGCCCGCGCAACCTGATGAACCTGGTGATCACGCGCTCGCGCATGGAGGGCTTCATCGTCATCGACTATCTGCCGCGCTTCGCCGAGGGCGCCGGTCAGCTCGCGAAGTGGGTGATGGAGGGGAAGATCGCGCACGCCGAGGACATCCAGCAGGGACTCGAGAACGCGCCGAAGACGTTCCTGCGTCTGTTCCAGGGCAAGAACCTCGGCAAGCAGCTCTTGAAGGTCGCGGATCCGCCGATCGGTACTTAGCGGGACCCGGCGCGCGGACGGCCGCGCGCCACCCGCGCTTCGCTCGGCTTCCTCACTGCGCGCTACGCTTGCGGTCGTGAGATTCGACCTCGTCCTCAGCACGTTCGGCGCGACGTGGCGCGATCTCCGCGACGCGGCCCGCCGCGCGGAAGACGCCGGCTACGACGGGATCTGGCTCTGGGACCATCTGCGCGGCGGCGGCGCCGCGGGCCCTGCGCCGGTGCCCGAGTGCTGGACCGTGCTGTCGGCGCTCGCCGAAGCGACGAAGCGCGTGATGCTCGGGCCGCTGGTGCTGAACGTCGCGAACCGCCACCCGGGCGTGCTCGCGAACATGGCCGCGACGTTGCAGGAGGTGAGCGGCGGGCGGCTGCTGCTCGGACTCGGCGCAGGCGGGAGCCGCGCAACGCCCTACGCCGACGAGCAGCTCGCGATCGGCCAGCCCGTCGGCAGCGACACCGAGCGGCGTCAGCGCGTGATCGACGCGATCGCGCAGATCCGCCGCCTGTGGTCGGGCGACCCACCCGGCTTCCTGCGCCCTGCCCCGCCGCCTCCGATCATCGTCGGCGGTTTCGGGCCGCGCATGGCGGAGGTCGCCGGACGCCACGGCGACGGCTTCAACACCGCCGGCGGAAATCCGCAGCTCCCCGAGCTCGTCACCCTCGCACGGCAGGCTCACGCGGCGTCTGGCCGCGCGACCCCGTTCCAGGTCAGCGTCTTCGGCGGCGCCCCGGGAACCGAGGCCGGGCGCAAGCGGCTCGCGGGTCTGGGCGTCGATCGGCTGATCGTGCTCGTCCAGACACCGTTCGCGCTCACGCGCCCGGGTGCGTGACTCCCGCGGAAATCAGGGATCAACCTCCCAGCGCGGCGCGCGCGTTCGCGGCGACGGCGGTCATGCCGAGCTCGGTCGCGAGCCTCGCGCTCTCTTCGAGCAAGAGCTTTGCGCGGCGGCGATCACGCGCGGCCACGCAAAGCGCGAGCTGGAGGGCGATGCGCGCCTGCATCGGCCGCGCGCCGATGCCCCCCGCGGCCGCACGCGCGTCCTCGTAGAGCGCTGCGGCGTCGTCGCTGCGGCCGAGCGTATCGCACAGGCGCGCGAGCGCGTACCGGACCGGGCCGCCGTAGCAGATCGCCATCGGCATCACGCCGTGCTGGTGCTCCACCGGCGTGAGCAGATCCTGGAGTGGCTTCGCGCGCGCCGCGTCGCCGAGCTCCGAACAGAGGACCGCGAGCTCGACCAGCGTGCCGGTCCAGCGCAGATTGCGCGGGATGTCCCTGAAGTCCTCGCGCGCGAGCGTGTCGAACAGGGAGCGCGCGTCGTCCTCCCGCCCCGCCGCGAAGCGCGCGCGCGCGACCATGGCCTGCACCCAGTGCTGCGGGCCCTCGCGCGCGCCGATCGCCGGCTCGAAGATCGCGAGCACCTCCGCGGCGTCACCGCGCTCGTGGGCGAGCAGGACGCGGTGACCGTTCAACACCGCGCGAGCGTAGGGATGCTCGACCCGCCGTCCCAGCACGAAGGTGTCACGCGTGAGCGCCGCGGCTTCGTCGAAGCGCCCCTCGAGCAGCGCGATGCCGGTGTCGTACACGCCCCGGTTCCAGCGCATCGCGGGCGGCGGGCGCTCCCCGGCGATCGCGTCGGCGCGCGCGCGGAACGCGCGTGCGCCCGTGGCGTCTCCGAGCATCACGCGATCGCTCGCGAGGTCGAGCAGCGAGATCAGCGCACGGTCGCCGCTTCGCGAATCGGAGGCGACGTGCACGATCTCCTCGCCGAGCTGCTCGCGCTCCGCGGTGTGATCGGGTCCGCCGAGCGAGAAGTGGAGCACGTACAGCGCGTCCTGGAGCGCTTCGGGGTCGCGCTCGCGGCGCGCCAGGTTCGCGGCCTCGCGCGCGCTCGCCTGCGCGGTCTCGTGCGCGCTGCGCACGTCGAAGTAGGCGAGCCGCGTGAGCAGACGTCCTCGGGCGATGCCGCCCGCGTCGCCGACGGCGGCCAGCGCCTCGGTCACCGCACCGCGCGCCGCGTCGTCGCGCACGCCCCAATCCTGCAGGTCCGAGAAGCCGATCGCCGCGCGCGCGAGGTCTTCCGTCCGGCCGAGCTCTCTCGCGAGCGTCATTGCTTGCGCGAGCACCTCGCGGCGGCGCGTGCGCTCGCCCGACAGCCGGCACGTCTCGCCGAGCGCGAGGAGGACGCTCAACCGGCGCTCGGGCTCCACAGGACGAACGTGCGCGAGCGCGGCGACCGCTTGCTCGTAGTGCTGCGCCGCCTGCTCCCACGCGCCGAGCTGCGTCGCCTGCTCGGCGGCCTGGAGCGCGCACACGAACGCGCGCTCGGGGTCGCCGACGGCAAGTGCGCGGTGGTGATGGTGCGCGAGCTCGGCGATCACGCCGACGACGTCGCCGACGTGCTCGCGCTCCAGCCGCTGCGCGGCGCGCAGGTGCAGGCGCACGCGCTCGCCGGCGGCGAGCCCCGCGTAGGCGGCTTCGTGGAAGAGCGCGTGCGTGAAGCGCCAGCTCGCGGCTTCGTGCGGCGACGCCTCGAGCACGCCCAGGCGCGCCGCCTCGTCGACGAGATCGAGCGCGGCGTCGCGTTCGAGATCCGCGACCTCGGCGCCCGCGGCCAGGGTGAACTCGCGCCCGAGCACCGCCGCAGCAGCCACGAGTGAGGCGGCGGGGTCCGACAGCGCGTCCAGCGCGCGCCGGATCAGATCGAGCGCGCGCCCCGGCAGCGCGATGCCCGAGCGCGGGATCTTCTCGGGCTGCTCGAGCACGCCTCGCTCCGAGAGCAGACGAATCGCCTCGCGCAGGAACAGCGGCACGCCCTCCGTGCGCGCGAAGAGCTCCGAGATGAGATCGGAAGGCGCCGCCCGGCCAAGCGTGCGTGCGAGCAGCGCCGCGACCTCGCGCCGCGAGAATCCGCCGAGGGCGAGCTCGGCGGTGCGCTCCTGCTGGCGCAGCACGCCCAGCGTGCGATCGAGCGGATGTCCGCGCTCGCGAAACTCCTCGCGCACGGACGCGAGCACGAGGATCGGCTCGCTCGCGGCCTCGAACGCGAGGTGCTCGAGCAGCCGTAGCGACGGAGGGTCGGCCGACTGCAGATCCTCGAGCACGATCAGCAGCGGGCGGCTGCGGCTGGCGCGCGAGAGCGCGCGCGAGACCGCGTCGAAGAGCAGGAAGCGGGTGCGCTCCGTGTCGCTCGGTCGCGCGCTGCGAACGCCCGCCTTCGCGCTCGCGAGCTCGGGCAGGAGCTCGGCCAGCTCGCTCGAACGCGACGCCGCCTCGCGCAGGAGCGGGCGCGCACCGTCCCACTCGAGCAGCCGACGGAGCACCTGCACCCAGAGCCAGAAAGGCGGCACGCCCTCCTCTGCGCGATTGCGCGCGAAGAGCACGCGCGCGCCGCGCTCGCCCGCGAGGCCCGCGAAGTGCTCGACCAGCCGCGTCTTGCCGATGCCGGCGGGCCCCGAGACGATCGCGACCGCGCCGCGACCGGCCGCGCAGTCTTCGAACGCGCGCTCGAGCCGAGCGAGCGGGTCCTCGCGCCCGACGAAGATCCCGGCGGGCTCGCGCGATCCGCCCGCGGGCGCGGGAGCCGCCTGGGCCCGCTCGAGCTCGAGCACGTCCGCGCAGAAGCGGTAGCCGCGGCGCGAGAAGCTGCGGATCAGCGCTCCGCGATTCGTGTCGCCGATGGCGCGGCGCGCGTGCGAGATCGCTCGCGAGAGCGATGCCGGGGTGACGCTCGTGTCCGGCCAGAGCGCGTCCTGGAGCTCGCGCGCGGGTACGACGCGCGCGCGCTCGCGCACCAGAAGCGCGAGCAGTGCGAGCGGCTTCGGCTGGATCTCGACCGGCCGGCCGCGGTGACGCAGCTCTCCCGCGGACTCGTCGAGCTCGTAGTCGCCGAAGCGCTGGACCACCGGCAGTCGAGCTTAAAGGAATGCGGCGTGCGGGACCAAGCCCGCGCCGGGAGCGCGTCCCCGGGTCTACTTCCGCGCGACGAAGTACAGATTCATCAGGTCGGCCGGGAGCCCATGGATCTCGAGCTTCCCGAACCCGGCTTCGTGAAGCATCCGCTCCGCCCGCTCGGCTCCCCACATTGCGCCCAGGCCCATTCCACCCGCCGCGAGCGAAACGGTCATGCAGTGCAGGCACGAGATCGTGTAGAGAAACGCCGCCAGCGGATGCGCGACGTCGTCCTCCACGTGGCTCGTCCCGGCGATGTCCTGCATCAGGAACACGCCGTCGGGGCGCAGCGCCTGGGCGATTCCGCGTAGCACGAGGTCGGGCCGGGCCTGGTCGTGGATCGAGTCGAACGCGGTCACGCAGTCGAAGTCGGCGGCGTGGCCGAGGGTGGCGACGTCGCGGACCGCGAAGCGCACGTTTGCCAGGCCGAGCTCTCGCGCCTCCGCCCGCGCCGCCTCGATCCCCTCCTCGGAGATGTCGTAGCCCGTGAAGCGGCTGCGCGGATAGGTGACTGCAAGGCGGTTCAGCGCGCGACCGCTGCCGCAGCCGACGTCGAGCACGTCGATGCCACGAGCGAGCGCCTCCGGCAGACCCGTTACGAGCGGAACGATGCTCCCGACCAGCCCTGCCACGACCGTCTGGTCGCTCTCCTCCGCCATCACTGCGTGGAAGCGCGCGTACGCCGTGTACGGCACGCCCCCGCCGCGCTCGAAGCACTCGAGGATGCGGTCCTCGACGGAGCCCAGCACGGGGATCCACTGACACGTGGCCGCCAGGTTGTCGGGCCGCGCCGCGCGCGTGAGCAGGGTCGCGTGCTCGGCGGGCAGCGCGTAGGTCGCGTCCGCCGGCGCGAACTCGACCACGCCGCCGGTCGCCATCGCGCCCAACCACTCGCGCACGTAGCGCTCGTCGAGCCCGGCCGCGGCGGAGATCTCTGCGCTCGTCGCCGGGCGCATCCGGCTCATGACGTCGAAGAGCCCCGTGCGATGGCCGATCGACGTCATGAGCGCGAGCGCGGCTCCGTTCAGCGCGCCCAGCATGTGTTGCTGGAAGCGCTCCTGCTTCACAGGGTCGAACGGCCTCATCAGCGCGCCTCCCTGACGGCGCCGGGTGAGCGCGTACCACGCGCTCGGCCGATGCGCGGCAGGAACGCGGGCGTGCGGGCGCGCCAGCTCCGGTACGGCTCGCCGAGCTGCGCCGCGAGGTCGCGCTCCTCGAGCGGGATCGCCACCAGCATGTACCCGGTCATCACGCTCGCGAACAGCAGGTGCCCGACGCTGAACGTGGGCGCCGCCCAGAAGGTGACGAACCAGCCCACGTAGATGGGGTGCCGGATGAGCTTGTAGAGGGCCGGCGTGGCGAAACGCTTCTCGGTGTAGCCTTTGCCCAACGCGCGCAGGGAGACCTGGCGCAGGCCGAACAGATCGAAGTGGTCGATCAGGAACGTCGAGTAGAGGACGAGCCCGTAGCCGAGGAAGTAGGTCGCGATCGCGGCGCCGCGCGCGATCTCGCCCTCGAGCGCGAAGAGCGGGGTCGGCATCGGGCGCCACAGCCAGAACAGGAGGATCAACGCGACGCTCGACGCCAGCACGTACGTCGAGCGCTCGAGCGACGGCGGCACGATGCGCGTGAAGACGCTCTTGAAGCCCGGGCGCGCCATCACGCTGTGCTGCAGCCCGAAGAGCAGCAGCAGTGCGGTGTTCACGAGCAGCGCCGCGCCGAGTGGCCCGGCCACGCCCGAGTCGATCGACTTCGGCACGACGAAGTTCCCGACGAAGCCGATCAAGTAGAGAAACGCGGCGAAGAAGATCGCGTAGCAGGTGGCTCCGTAAGCCAGCGCCCCGATCCGGCGGATGCGTTCCATGGTGGTCTCCTTGTGAGGGTTCGCGATCGACGTGAACCCTACGAGCCCATCGGAGACCGATCCTTACCGCCCACGGACCGTTTTCAGACCTCGTGGCGGTCCGAAAAACCGAGCCGGATCAAAGGCTTGTCCGCCTGATCACTCCTTCCACGGATAGGCGGCGAACGCGAACTCCGCGCAGCCCGGCTCGCCTGCGTAGTCGTCGCGTGTGTAGTAGCCGGAGAAGAGCGCCAGGCCGCGCAGCTCGCGGCACTTGTCGCGCCACGACGGCAGGCGCGGGTCGCCGCGCACCTCGGCGATGATGCGGTCCTTGTTCCAGGTCTCGTGCGACATGCGCACGCCCCCGCCCGCTTCGGTGTCGAACACCACGTACCTCGGGCTCTCGGGGGCCGTGTCGTCCCACGCCGTCCAAGGCATCAGATCGCCGTTGCGCCCGCGACCCGGATCGCCCTCGTACGCGAGCTGCGCCCAGTAGGAGCGCATCTGCGCGGACAGCGCTTCCCGTCCGGGCAGGTTCTCGGCATCGAAGAGCCGGTCGCCTGCGCCGCCGAGCTTCCAGTGCCCGAAGACGAACGGAATCTCGAAGCCGTGCGCCGCGCCGAGCAGCACCGAGTAGTCGGCGAAGAAGAGCGTCGGCTCTTCCCGCCAGTCGAAGCGATACGCGTACACGCTCGGGCCCTGCGCGGCGCGCAGCATCGTCGCGAGCGAGTCGACGCCGCTCGCCTTGAACGCCTTCGTGCCGTACTCCGACGCCACCTCGTACTGGTCCTCGGACACGCGCAGCATGGGGAAGATCCCGAACCAGCGCCGCACGAGCTCCGGATCGCCGAAGATGAACAGCTTGATCTCGTCGCGGTTCGTGCCAAGCGCGATCGGCACCTGGTTGTACTCGCCGCGCGCGAACAGCTCCTTCGTGTCGTCCTCGGGCAGGACGACGCCGTCGCGGATCAAGGTGGGCATGCTGATCATGCCCAAGGCCTTGTCGCCCGGGTAGGCGCGCAGGATCTCCTCGGCGCTGCGCGAGCGCGGCGAGTCACCGAGCGTGGCGACGACGGCGTCGGATCCCGTGCTGCCTTCGGGTCCGTCCGTCGGATCGCCCGCGTGTGCCTGCTCGATGCTCGCAGTCGAAGCGCCGCCGCTCTGCACGATCGCGCGGTGGAACAGGCCCTTCGCGAGCGGCGAGACCAGGAGCGAGAGCACGTTCGCGCCGCCCGCGGACTCTCCGAAGATCGTCACGCGCTCCGGGTCGCCGCCGAACGCCGCGGCGTTCTCGCGCACCCACGCGAGCGCGCGCACGAGATCGAGCGTCCCGTAGTTTCCCGAGCGATCGAGCGGCGTCGCTTCGGCGTCGAAGATCGCCGGGTGGTGCAGCCAGCCGAGCGGTCCGATCCGGTAGTTCGTCGTCACCACGACGACCTTCTCGCTCGCGGCGAGCTTCCCGCCGTCGTAGAAGCCGGCGTGGCCGATCGAGTTCCCGCCGCCGTGGATCCAGAACATCACGGGCAGGAGCGCGCCGGGCTTCGGTACTTCGGCCGCGGCGAACTTCGGAGCGAAGACGTTCAGATACAGGCAGTCCTCGCTGCCGACCACGCTGCCGCGCGGCGCATCCACGCCGCCGATCAGGCTCGCGAACTGCGGGCACGGCGAGCCGTAGGACAGCGCCTCGCGCGTGCCGGTCCACGACTCGGGCGGCCGCGGCGCGCGCCAACGCAGGTCGCCCGTGGGCGGCTTCGCGAACGGAAGACCGAGCCAGACGTGACTGCCGTACTCGCCGGTGAAGCCGACGATCTCGCCGGTCTCGAGCGCGCGCTTCGAGGTCACGTCTGCGCTGGGCGGCGCCGGCGCGACCGGCTCGCGACCGCAGGCGAGACACAGGATCAACAGTACGCCGGGAAGAGTCTTGGAGATCCTCATGCGCGCCAGTATAGCCGCGCAGCTGCCGCGTCGGTCCGCTCAGGCGCCGGAGCGCGTGGCCCGGTAGTAGATCAGCGCGCCGACGAGCGAGTTGCGCTGCTCGGTCTCGGCGGCTTCCGCGAAGCCCGCTTCGCGCATCAGGGTGGTGAGCGCGTCTTCGGTGTTCGCGCGCAGGCTCTCCTCGCGGTGCACGAGCCGCGCGAGGAACGCGCCGATCCCGTGACCCGCGCCGCCGAAGTCGACGAGGTGGAGCTCTCCGCCCGGACGCAGCACGCGTCGCACCTCGCGCAGCACCGCCGGCTTCTGCGCGGCTTCGAGGTGGTGGAACATGAACGAGGAGAGCACGCGGTCGAAGCTCGCGTCGGCGAACGGCAGCGAATCGCCGAAGCCCTGCTGGAAGTCGATCGCCAGACCGCCGCGCTCCGCCTTGTGCCGCGCGCGCGCGAGCGCCTTCACGTCGGGATCGAGCGCGGCGATCGCGATGCCCGGCTGCGAGCGCTTCGCGACCAGGGTCAGCGCGCCCGTTCCGCAGCCCAGGTCGAGCACGCGCTGTCCGGGCGCGAGTCTGGCCTGCTCGACCAGACGGCGCAGGAACGACTCCGTGCCGAGCAGGCGCGTGAACGGATCGTAGAAGGGAAGCAGCCAGTCACTCCCG
>Ga0210377_10001340_pt1 | contig 22458 bp, 20 predicted proteins | sample PLM4_65_b1redo_FD_155480 | JGI IMG/M metagenome (GOLD analysis project Ga0210377, IMG submission 155480) | Groundwater sediment microbial communities from an aquifer in East River, Colorado, USA - PLM4_65_b1 redo | ecosystem: Environmental > Terrestrial > Soil > Riparian zone | place: USA: East...
ATTATTCATGAATCTCTGAGTCACCCTCACCCGCTCCCTCTCCCATCGAGGGAGAGGGGCTAATTCTCGATCCCCTCTCCCGGGGACCCGTTGCTCTTCCCAATGCAACGGGTGACGGGAGAGGGACAGGGTGAGGGGGCTGTTTCGACGTGCGAAGCCACTTCACGAATAATCCGGGTTAGGACAATCCGAGACACATGAGAAGAGGGAGTTCTTTTTGAAAGGGTCCGAGTAAATAGATAGAAGGAACAAGCCCCCTACTGGGGTTGCGGGCGCGGAAAAGCGGAGGAAGGTACTTCCGAGGCGACATTCGGCACAATTCCATTGATTGGCTCTCCTGGATGAGGTATGCACGAACATGGCCCAGGGCCGCGGCAGGTCCGTTCCTGGGCGGGAGGTGTCCATCGCTTGGAGGAAGCCATGGCCTTGTTGAGCGAGCGGGACCGGCGGGAGGTCCAGGCGCAGCTCAAGGCCCTGACGGGGCCGGTGGGGCTGGTGAATTTCACCCAGGAGCTGGCCTGCCAGTACTGCCGCGAGACCGAACAGTTGCTGCACGAGCTGAGGGACCTCTCCGACAAGATCAGCCTGGAGGTGAACAACTTCCAACTCCACGTGGAGGCCAGCGAGTTTCCCCACCTGGCACAGCGATACCAGGTGCGGGCCGTGCCCCGGAGCATTGTCAACGAAACCGCGGCCATCGAGGGTGCCCTGCCGGAGATCAGCTTCCTGGAAGCCGCCGTGCAGCCGGCAAGAACACATGATGGATTTGGGACACATCTGCATCTGAATGTCCCACCTGCAACACCTACGGCGGATCAGGGCCATCGCGCTGCCGCCTCTTGTGCCGTCGGAAGGGCTGAATTTATGAAAGGTTGTACGTCAGACCGAGGCTTCATCTTGTTGGAGGCACAGGCCTTGCTGCCATATCCCTGCAACAGTTCCCACCTGCCTGCTGGGCCCGTCTGCCGGGTCATCCAGCGCAGGTAACTCCCCCTGACGCAATGAACAGAGGGTCCCAAGGGAGATCCAAGATGAGTAGACCGAAGGTAACGATCGACGGAAACGAAGCGGCCGCGTACGTCGCACACCAGACCAATGAGGTGATCGCCATCTATCCGATCACCCCATCCTCCAACATGGGGGAATGGTCGGATCAATGGTCATCCGAAGGCAAGACGAACATTTGGGGGACCGTCCCGGTCGTGATCGAAATGCAGAGCGAGGGCGGTGCGGCGGGTGCCGTGCATGGAGCCCTGCAGGGGGGGTCCCTCACGACGACCTTCACGTCCTCCCAGGGACTGCTCCTGATGATCCCCAATATGTACAAGATCGCTGGCGAGCTGACCTCCACCGTTTTCCACGTGGCGGCCCGGACGGTGGCAACGCATGCCCTGTCCATCTTCGGAGATCACGGCGACGTGATGGCCACACGCGCCACGGGCTGGACCCTGCTGGCGTCCAACTCCATCCAGGAGGTCATGGACCTCGCACTGATCGCCCAGGCGGCGACACTGGAGGCGAGAATTCCCATCCTGCACTTCTTTGACGGGTTCCGAACGACGCACGAGGTGGCAAAGGTCGAGCAACTCACCCAGGACGACATGCGGGCCATGATCGATGACAAGCTGGTACGCGCGCACCGCGCCCGCGCCCTGTCGCCCGATCGCCCGGTCCTGCGCGGCAGCGCCCAGAACCCGGACGTCTTCTTCCAGGCACGAGAGACGGTGAACCCTTACTACCTGGCCTGCCCCACGATCGTGCAGAACGCCATGGACAAGTTCGCCAAGATCGTTGGACGCCAGTACCACCTTTTTGACTACGTCGGCGCCCCAGATGCAGAGCGAGTGATTATCCTGATGGGGAGCGGCGCCGAGGCCGCTCACGAGACGGTGGAGTATCTCGCGGCTCAGGGCGAGAAGGTTGGCGTCCTGAAGGTCCGGCTCTTCCGTCCCTTCTCCATCGAGCACTTCATCAAAGCGCTGCCCAAGAGCACCAAGACCATCGCCGTCCTGGATCGCACCAAGGAGGCCGGCGCCGCGGGCGAGCCACTGTACGTGGACGTCATCACGGCTGTGCACGAAGCCATGGCCGCGGGCGCTGCCCCGTTCACGGTGGTCCCACGGATCATCGGCGGGCGCTACGGGCTCTCCTCCAAGGAGTTCACACCCGCCATGATCAGGGGCGTTTTCGACGAGATGGCGAAGCCCAAGCCGAAGAACCACTTCACCGTCGGCATCGTGGATGACGTCACCCACACGAGCCTCGACTCCGATCCGACGTTCTCCACCGAGGACCCCAAGACCGTGCGTGCCGTCTTCTACGGCCTCGGAGCGGACGGGACCGTCGGGGCCAACAAGAACTCCATCAAGATCATCGGCGAGGACACCGACAACTACGCCCAGGGTTATTTCGTGTACGACTCGAAGAAGTCCGGGTCGGTAACGATCTCTCACCTGCGCTTCGGCCCCAAGCCGATCCGGTCGACCTACCTCATTAGCCGGGCCAGCTTCGTGGCCTGCCACCAGTTCAGCTTCCTGGAGCGGCTGGACGTGCTGCGGGAGGCAGCGCCGGGGGCGACGTTCCTGCTGAACAGCCTGTACGGACCGGACGAGGTCTGGGATCACCTTCCCCGGACAGTGCAGCGGCAGATCATCGAGAAGAAGCTCCGCTTCTACGTCATCGACGGTTACAAGGTGGCGGAGAAGACCGGCATGGGGGTGCGGATCAACACCATCATGCAGACCTGCTTCTTCGCCATCAGCGGCGTGCTGCCGCGGGATGAGGCCATCGCGGCGATCAAGCACGCCATCGAGAAGACCTACGGCAAGCGGGGCGAGGCGGTCGTGAAGAAGAACTTCGCCGCCGTGGACGCCGCCTTGGATCACCTGCACGAGGTCAAGGTGCCGGGACGGGTGAGCAGCAGCTTCGACCTGCGCCCGGCCGTCCCTGCCGAGGCGCCGGACTTCGTGCAGAAGACGCTGGCCAAGATCATCGCCAACGAAGGGGACTCGCTGCCCGTCAGCGCCTTCCCGGTGGACGGCACCTTCCCGACGGGGACCACCCAGTGGGAGAAGCGGAATATTGCCCTGGAGATTCCGGTGTGGGATGAGGCCATCTGCATCCAGTGCGGCAAGTGCGTCCTGGTCTGCCCGCACGCGGTTATCCGGGGCAAGGTGTACTCGCCGGACCTGCTCAGTGACGCCCCGCCGACATTCAAGTCAGCCCCGGCGCGCTGGCGAGAATTCAAGGAGATGAAGTACACCCTGCAGGTTGCGCCCGAGGACTGCACAGGCTGCGAGCTGTGTGTGGAGGTCTGCCCCGCCAAGAACAAGCAGGAGGTACGGCTCAAAGCCATCAACATGGCCCCGCAGCCTCCGCTCCGCCAATCCGAGGCTGCCAACTGGAAGTTCTTCCTGGACCTGCCCGAGATGGATCGCGGCGGCCTGAGCATGCACCAGGTGAAGGACGTGCAACTCCTGCAGCCCCTGTTCGAGTTCTCCGGCGCGTGTGCCGGCTGCGGCGAGACGCCATACATCAAGCTGCTCACCCAGCTCTTTGGGGAGCGAACCGTAATCGCCAATGCCACCGGCTGCTCCTCGATCTACGGGGGCAATCTGCCCACCACGCCCTACTGCGTCACCAATGACGGACGCGGGCCGGCCTGGTCGAACTCCCTCTTCGAGGACAACGCGGAGTTCGGCCTCGGGATCCGCCTTGCCATGGACAAGCAGCAACAATACGCTCAGGAACTGGTGAAGCGGATGTCGGGGTCCATCGGGAACACACTGGCCGAGGCCTTGGTCATGGCCGACCAATCCACCGAGGCGGGCATCAAACCCCAGCGTGACCGGGTGGAAGAGCTCAAGAAGAAGCTACGGGGCATAGCCTCCCCGGAGGCGCGGGACCTGCTCAGTCTAGCGGATGCGCTGGTGAAGAAGAGCGTGTGGATCGTGGGCGGCGATGGATGGGCCTACGACATCGGGTACGGCGGGCTGGACCATGTGCTTGCCTCGGGACACAACGTGAACGTCCTCGTGCTCGACACCGAGGTTTACTCCAACACCGGCGGCCAGATGTCCAAGGCGACGCCGCGCGGTGCCGTGGCCAAATTCGCCGCCGGTGGGAAGCCCCGGCCGAAGAAGGACCTGGCGATGATCGCGATGACCTACGGGAACATCTATGTCGCCCGGGTGGCCTTCGGCAGCAACGACATGCACACGGTGAAGGCCTTCCTCGAGGCCGAGGCGTACGAGGGGCCGTCCATGATCGTCGCCTACAGCCACTGCATCGCCCACGGCTACGACCTCAAACACGGCCTGGACCAGCAGAAGGCCGCCGTCCAGACGGGTCACTGGCCGCTGATCCGCTACAACCCCGATTTGGCCAAGCAGGGGAAGAACCCGCTCATCCTGGACAGCAAGGCTCCGACACTGACCCTGGACAAGTTCGAGAACAACGAGACGCGCTTCACCATGCTAAACCACAGCGATCCTGCGGCGGCCAAGCGGCTGCTGGAGATCGCCCAGACCGAGGTGACCGCGCGCTGGCGTCTGTACGAGCACTGGGCGGCCATGTCGATGAAACCGGCTTCGGAGCAGAAGCCGCAACCCACCGGCTCGACAGAGGAGAAACCACAATGACCGACCTCTCCACGACCTATCTGGGTCTCGGCCTGAAGAGCCCGCTGGTGGCTTCTGCCTCCCCCCTGTGCGAGGATGTGGACAACATCCGGCGGATGGAGGATGCGGGTGCGGCAGCCGTGGTGCTCCATTCTCTGTTCGAGGAGCAGATCACCCTCGAGAGCAACCAGCTGGATCGCTATCTGTCGCAGGGCGTAGAGAGCTTCGCCGAGTCGCTCTCCTACTTCCCCGCGATGGCCAACTACAGACTGGGCCCGGATGACTACCTGGAACACATTCGCCGGGCCAAGGCCGCCGTGCGCATCCCCATCATCGGCAGTCTGAACGGGGTCTCCACCGGTGGATGGATCCGCTACGCCAAGATGATCCAGGAGGCCGGCGCCGACGCGCTGGAACTTAATGTCTACTACATCCCGACCGACCCAGAGATGACCAGCGCTCAGGTGGAGCAGATGTACCTGGACTTGGTCCGCGATGTGAAGGCCACGCTGAAGATCCCCGTGGCGGTCAAGCTCGGGCACGCCTTCACCACGATGGCCAACATAGCGCGGCGCCTGGATCAGGCCGGCGCCGACGCCCTGGTGTTGTTCAACCGATTTTACCAGCCCGACTTTGACCTGGAGAAACTGGAGGCAGTGCCGCATCTCACGTTGAGCAATTCGTACGAACTCCTGCTGCGTATCCACTGGGTGGCCATCCTGTACGGGCGCATCCGGGCCGACCTAGCCGTCACGGGCGGGGTGCACACGGCCCAGGACGTGCTCAAGGCGATGATGGCCGGGGCGAGGGTGGCGATGATGACATCGGCCCTGCTCAAGAACGGTATCGGCTACCTCGCGGGGCTGCGCACCGACCTGCTGGCCTGGATGGAGGAACACGAGTATGCGTCCATCCGCCAGATGCAGGGCAGCATGAGCTACCGCTCCGTGGCCGAGCCGGCCGCCTTCGAGCGCGGCAACTACATGAAGGTGCTGAGCTCCTACGCATTGAAGTCCTAGCCCGGATTATTCACGAACCCACGAGACACCCTCACCCGTGCCCTCTCCCGTCGAGGGAGAGGGGCACAATTTTTGGTCCCCTCTCCCGGGGACCCGTTGCTCTTCCCAATGCAACGGGTGACGGGAGAGGGACAGGGTGAGGGGGCCGCTCCGACGCACGAACCGACTTCACGAATAATGCGGCCTAGCCGTCCGCTGCCAGAAAGGCCACCGGTCTCTGGTGGCCTTTCTGTCTTCCTACCCTCCCCCCTGCGGCCCAGGTTGACATTCGATGGCCTGCAGCCATATCATCCGCTGCCGCTTGCGGCCGTCGGTGCTGAGCCTCCTGACCGCGGCGAAGGACAGCCGACGAACCGCCCAATTCGAGGGGCAACGCGTATGGCGATTCGAGCCCAGCTCTTCATCACCTGCCTGGCAGACCAGTTTTTCCCGGGAGTCCTGCAACGGATGGTGGGACTCCTGGAGCGTCTGGGAGTTCAGGTGGCCTTCCCGGAGGAACAGACCTGCTGCGGCCAGCCCTTCTTCAACAGCGGCTACCAGACCCAGGCGCGCGATCTGGCGCGTAAATGGCTGGAGGTGTTCGGCCGGACCGACGGGTTTATCGTCTCTCCCTCCGGCTCGTGCGTCGACATGGTTCGCCATCATTACCCGCGCCTGTTTCCGCCCGGGACGCCGGAACACCACCTGGCCGAAGACACTGCGGCACGGACGTTCGAGTTCACCCAGTTCCTGGTCCATGAACTAAAGGCGACCGATGTGGGGGCTCGTTTCCCCCACAAGGTGACCTACCACGCCTCCTGTCACCTGCTTCGGGGCCTGGGCGTCCGCGAGGAGCCCAAGGCGCTCCTCCGGAAGGTGCAGGGCCTGGAACTGGTCCCGCTTTCCACCGAGGAGACGTGCTGCGGGTTCGGCGGGGTGTTCAGCGTGATCTACCCCGAGGTGAGCCAGGCCATGATGGAGGCCAAGGTCAAATCTATTGAGGCCGCTGGCGCCGAGGTGGTGGTGGCCTGCGACGCCGGGTGTCTCATGAACATCGCCGGCGGATTGCGCAAGGTGAACTCGCCGATCAAGGCCATGCATCTGATCGATGTGCTGACAGCGGATCGAGGTACACGATGAGCCAGGCCTCTGTCCCCATAGACTTTCGGACCAATGCCCAACACGTCCCGCCCAAGATGCCAGGGGCGGTGCAGAAGGCCACTGCCCGATTCCTGGGCGGCCGGGCGGCGCTGGTGGAGCTCCTGGGCGAGGAACTGTGGCAGCAGCTCCGCCAGGCCGGCCACGACCTCCGCCTGCACGCCATCACCCACCTCGATCACTATCTCGTACAAGCCGAACAGGCGGTGACGAAGGCGGGCGGACAGGTGCATTGGGCGCGGGACGCGGGGGAGGCCAACCGGCTCGTCCTGGAGATCGCGCGCCAGCATGACGTGAAGAAGGTGGTGAAGTCGAAGAGCATGGCCACCGAGGAGATCGGCCTGAACCATGCCCTGGAGGCGGCGAACATCCAGGTCATCGAGACCGACCTTGGGGAGTACATCGTCCAACTGGTCGGTGTCGGACCAGCTCACATCGTCGTCCCGGCATTCCACCTCTCCAAGGAAGAGATCGCCGACCTCTTTCATAAGAAGCTGGGGGTCGATGCCCCCTCCGAGGCGGAGGGTCTCACCCAGATTGCGCGGACGAAGCTCCGCGAGGAATTCCTGGCCGCCGAGATGGGCATCTCCGGCGGCAATTTCCTCGTGGCCGAGACCGGCACGGTCGTCATGGTCACAAACGAGGGGAACGGCCGGATGTGCACCACCGTGCCGCCCATCCACATCGCGGTGGTCGGGATCGACAAGGTGGTGCCGGATTGGGAGAGCCTCACCGTCCTCCTGAAGCTGCTGGCGCGAAGCGCGACGGGTCAGAAATTATCGTGCTACACGTCTTTCATCTCGGGCCCCCCACGGAGCCAGGCGGAGACCGGCCCGCGGGAGTTTCACCTGATCCTCGTGGACAACGGGCGCTCCCGCATCCTCCAGACCCCCGAATGCCGCGAGACCCTCCTGTGCATCCGCTGCGGGGCCTGTTTAAACATCTGCCCGGTGTACAACAGCGTGGGCGGCTATGCCTACGGCTGGCCGATCTCCGGCCCGACCGGGGCGATGCTCGCGCCGCAGATCCTGGGCACCAAGGTCGCCGGCGCCCTGCCCTTCGCATCGACCCTGTGCGGCGCCTGCAATGACATCTGCCCCGTGAAGATTCCCATCACGGAGATCCTGCTGCACCTGCGGCGACGCGTCGTCGAGGGAGACGCCATCGAAGCAGCGGTGGCGCCGTCTCTCCTGCGCGCCGGGGCGCAGGCCGGATCGGTCGTCCTGCAGAGGCCGTGGCTCTACCAGCTCGGCTCCAAGCTGCTCACGTGGTTCCAGGCCCCGCTCAAGAGCGACGGCTGGATCTCGAAGCTTCCGCCCCCTCTCAACCGCTGGACGATGGTCAGGCCCTTGCCGGCTTTTGCCTTCGATTTCCGAGCCTGGTGGCGCACCCACCGACGCGGGGGAACCAGGTAGCCGCAGATTTAGCAGATTACGCAGATTGGATGGTCCCTAATTGCTTCGTCTCGCAAATTCAATCGCATTCAGTTGCCCCTCTTCCTGACTTCCCATCGAGGATACGGGCATAAGTCTTTGTCCCCTCTCCCCCGGGTACCCTTTGGGTGCGGAGAGGGCGAGGGTGAGGGGGATGCAGTTCAAGGCAGGATAACGCGAACGTGACGGAGAATAACAGGTAGCGAGATGGATTCGGCACGCGAAGAGATCCTGGCAAAGGTGCGCGCGTCGCTCGGCCGCGCCGAGGGCACTCCGGTCTCACCCGTTCCGCCGACGGCGCGAGTGAAGCCTCGCACCGCGGGCCCCGTCGAGGCCGAAATCGAGCAGCTATTCGCCGAGATCGGCAAACTGAAGGGGGTGACCCGCCGCCTCGCCGGCCGGGATGACCTGAAATCCGCGCTGGCGGATCTGGTCAAGGCCGAAGCCGTGAAGAAGGCGACCCTGTGGGCCACCCCGGAGCTTCAGGCGTTGGATGTAGCAGGCACGCTGATGGCGCTCGGGGTCGAACTCGTCTCGCCGCACGCGGACAAGCGGAAACTGGCGGAATGCGAGCTGGGCGTTACCGGCGCGGATGCCGCGTTGGCGGAGACCGGCACGATCCTGCTCCGGTCCTCACCGGAGAAACCGCGGGTGGTCTCACTCTTGCCGCGGGTGCACCTGGCGATCCTTCGCCGGGCTGCCCTGCGGGCCGACCTGCACCAGGTGTTCTCCGAGGTCAAGCAGGACGGCTACTGCGTCCTGATCAGCGGGCCCAGCCGGACAGCCGATATCGAGCTGACACTCACGCTCGGCGTGCACGGCCCCAAGGCGCTGTACGTCTGGCTCCTGGACGAGGCATGAGTCGTCCGCGGATTCCCCGGCGCTCGCACCACGGGAGATCACTCCATGCTTACTACCACCGCGGCGCCGTCCGCCCTCGCGGACGTCCTCGCCCGGATCGTCGGCCGGGAGCGCATCCTTACCCGGCCCATTGATCTCATTGCCTACGCGTCTGACGCCAGCTTCTACCGCCTCATTCCCCAGGCGGTGGTCCTGACACGCTCGACCCCAGAGATCCAGGCGCTCTTCCGGTTCAGCCACGAACACCGCATCCCCCTCACCTTCCGGGCCGCCGGCACGAGCCTCTCGGGCCAAGCCGTCACCGACGGGATCCTGGCCGAGGTGGCCAAACACTGGCGTCAGGTCACCGTAGAGGAGAACGGCAACCGCGTCCGGGTGCAGCCCGGCGTGATCGGCGCCCACGTGAATGCCGCCCTCAAGGCCTACCGCAGCAAGATCGGGCCGGATCCGGCCTCCATCAGCACCTGCATGATGGGCGGGATCCTGGCCAACAACAGCAGTGGGATGTGCTGCGGTGTGGCCCAGAACGCCTACCACACCCTGCACTCCATGACCTTCGTGCTGCCCTCCGGCACGGTAATCGACACGGCCGCCCCGGACGCCGACCAGATCTTCCGCCAGAAAGAGCCGCGTCTGGCCCAGGGCCTCCTGGACCTGCGGCGGGAGATCCTGGCCAACCCCCGCCTCGCGGAGCGAATCCGGTCCAAGTACAAGAGGAAGAACACCACCGGCTACTCGCTCAACGCCTTTCTGGACTTTGAGAAGCCGGTGGAGATCATGCGGAACCTGCTCATCGGCTCAGAGGGAACGCTCGCCTTCATCGCCGAAGCGGTGCTCAACACCGTCCCCGACCTGCCCGTGAAGTACACGGGGCTCCTGCTATTTCCGACGGTCCATGCCGCCTGCGCCGCCATCGCCCCCTTGCGCGACGCGGGGGCCAAGGCCCTGGAGTTGATGGATCGGGCGTCGCTTCGCTCCGTCCAGGACCAGCCGGGGATCCCGCCCTCCATCAAGGCTTTGCCCGGTGAGGCGGCCGGCCTCCTGGCCGAGTTCCAGGACGCCGACGAGGGGCGGCGGCCCACCCTGGAGATCCAAGCCCGCGAAGCGTTGAGCGGGCTCCAGCTCCTCGAGCCGGCCCATTTCACCCACGATCCGGGCGAGCAGGCGCTGCTCTGGAAGATTCGACAGGGGCTGTACCCCTCCGTGGGGGCCGCGCGCCAGCGGGGGACCACGGTGATCATCGAGGACGTGGTGTTCCCGATCGAGACTCTGGCCGACGGCACGGTGGAGTTGATCCGGACGGCGCTCCGCCACGGCTACGAAGAGGCGATCGTTTTCGGCCATGCCAAGGACGGGAACCTCCACCTGACCATCACCCAGTCGTTCAACGCGCAGGCCGAGGTGGATCGCTACGCCCGCTTCATGGACGACATGGTCCGCCTGGTGGCGGAGCGGTATGACGGCGCTCTCAAGGGGGAGCACGGCACAGGCCGCAACATCGCCCCCTTCCTGGAGACCGAGTGGGGCCCCGAGGCCACCGCCATCATGCGGCGGCTCAAGAGCCTGGTGGACCCGGAGGGATTGCTGAACCCCGGGGTGATCATCAACCCGGATCCCAAGGCGCATCTCGCCGACCTCAAGCCCCTCCCGGTGGTGGAGGACGAGATTGACAAGTGCATCGAGTGCGGCTACTGCGAGTCGAAGTGTCCGAGCCTTGACCTCACACTCAGCCCGCGCCAGCGAATCGTGGCGCGCCGGGAGATAGTGCGGCTCAAGGAGACCGGAGATGACGCCGACCTGCTGGCCGCCCTGGAGGCCGACTTCCCCTACATGGCGCTGGACACCTGCGCCGTGGACGGCCTGTGCGCCACCGCCTGCCCGGTGGGAATCGACACCGGCCAGCTCACCAAGCGCTTCCGCCGGCTTCGTCATCCGGCCTGGGCCCAGTCTTTGGCGCGGTGGCTCGCCTCGAACTTTGCCCTCCTGGAGCCAACAGCGCGCCTCGGCCTGCGCATGGGTCATCTGGTTCAATCCGTCTGCGGCGCCGGGGCGATGGTCGCCGTCACCCGCACGATGCGGGGGCTCCTCCGCCGGCCGTTCCCGCTGTGGAGTCGCGAGATGCCCCGCGCTGCGCGGGGTCAGCGGCCAGCCACCGAACAGGCTCCCGCGCAGGCAGTCTACTTCCCGAGCTGCATCTCGCGAGTGATGGGACACCTGCCGGGCGAGCCGGATGAGATGACGCTGATCGAGGCCTTCGTCACGGTGGCCCGCCGGGCCGGGGTGCCGGTCTGGATCCCCACCAACGTCGATGGGACCTGCTGCGGCGTGCCGTTCTCGTCAAAAGGGTACGAGCAGGGACACCACCTCATGGTAAACCGGGCGATCGAGCGATTCTGGGAGTGGTCGGAGCAGGGGCGACTGCCGGTCATGATCGACACCAGCCCCTGCACGTATGGCCTCACGACTTGCCGGCCCTACCTCACGCCGGAGAACCAGCAGAAGTTCGACCAGCTCCGCATCCTGGACAGCACGGCGTTCGTCCACGACCAGCTCCTTCCTCGGCTGACCATCAAGCGGAAGGTCGGATCGGTGGCGCTGCACCCGGTCTGCTCCGTCGTCAAGCTGAACCTCTCGCCCAAGCTGGAGGGGATCGCCCGGGCCTGCAGCCAGGAAGTTCTCGTGCCGCTCCTCGCCGGGTGCTGCGGCTTCGCCGGCGACCGGGGATTCTTGTTCCCCGAACTCACCGAGTCCGCCACCCGGCGCGAGGCCGCCGAGGTCGGGGCGGATCGACACGACGGCTACTTCTCCAGCAGCCGCACCTGCGAGATCGGCATGACCCGGGCCACCGGCCAGATCTACCGCTCCTTCATCTACCTGCTGGAGCACGCGACCCGGCCGTGACAGGCTGCTGAAAAAGGCCCATCTGTCCGCCTGAGGCGGATTGGCGCGCTCGCGCGGCGCTGCGACGTACGGACGACGTACGCCTCGCACCTGCACCCATCCTGCGGATGGGTACCCGGCGCGCCGCCTTGCACCTGGACCTTTTTGAACAGCCTGGGCGAATACGGGCTTTTCAGCAACCTGCTAGGCATCCATGTTTCTTGACTTCTTGAAAACTGGAGAGTAGCATCTCCCCAGGAGGTGAGGAGGATATGCCACGAAAAGCATTTTCGACGACGATGGATTCGGACACGCTGAAGGCGCTGAAGCTCGTCGCGGTGAAGCGCGACCGGTCCCTGAACGCCGTGCTGGAGGAGGCCGTCGAAAGATATCTGGCCGAGGAGGCCATCAAGGACCCGGACGCCCAAGTCTTCCTGAGGCGGGCGAAGGAACCGGTCGAGGATTGCATGGCCGCCATCGAACAGCGGTTCGCTCGCATCAAGAGACAGCGTGCTTAGGATCCGGTTCCGCCGCTCCGCGAAGCGCGAGCTGTTCGAGTTGGACGACGAGACGTTTCTTCGGGTGGCCCGGGCCATCCTGGACCTCCATGAGGATCCGCGGCCGCGCGGTTACGACAAGGTGGCAGGCCGGGAAGACCAGTGCCGCATCTGGGTTGGGCGGGACCATCGCATTCTCTACGAGATAGACGAGAAGGCAGGCCGGATCATCATCGTGGGGGTTCCACGGAAAGACGAATCAACCTACAGGTAGCGCACTGTCCGCCAACTGCCAGCGTAGCTCTGGCACAGGGGGCATGGCATGAACACTGCGGTTAGCAGCGATCCCCGCATTCAAGAGGTGCGCGTCACCGACGACGAGATTATTGCGCATCTGGTGGACGGCCGGGTTATCAGTGTGCCCCTTGCCTGGTCCTGGCGGCTGTCCGACGCGACGCCCGCGCAGCGGGCAAACTTCCGTCTCATCGGCACCGGCCAAGGAATCCACTGGCCCGACGTTGACGAGGACATCAGCGTCGAGGGGATGCTTCACGGCGTCCCGGCTCGTCGCCCACGGTCCGCTGCCGGAGGAGCGAGAATCCGTGTGAGGCGCAGTGACGCACCGCCGAACTCGCGCATGCAGCCGACGCGTGAGAAGCGCCGTGCTTCAGTCGGACGCCGAAACGCTCGCGGATAATGTGAGAGGGGACCCCGGAACTCTGTGGTGGTACCGCTCGTTCGTGTGGAGGATGACTTGGAAGGATTGCTATTGGTCCGTTCGCCGCGCTTCCAGGCATTACTGAAGAGCTCGCGGCGGAGCATTCGGTGGGGCAAGGGGCTGACGCACAAGGACTTTTGGAAGGCCGTGGCGCAGCGGCGCGCCATCCGCCTGGACAAGTATCCAAGCAAAACCAGTCAGTTATCTGCTTGACATCCCACTGTCACCCATCGTATTCTCTGTCATACAAACAGAGGAGACTTTCGATGGGAAACGTTCAGAAGAGCCTTCGGATCCCTGAAGAGATCGCAACCGCCATTGAGGAGACGGCCGAGGCAGCCGGGCGGGATTTCTCGGCCGTCGCCAACGAGTTCCTCTCCGAGTCGGTGAAAATGCGGCGCTGCCCAGGGGTCGTTTTCGCCGACGGGGCCACGGGTCGGCGGCCCCGCGTGGCCGGTACCGGGCTGGACGTCTGGGAGATCATTGCCACCTACCAAAGCCTCGACCGGGATCGGGCACGCCTCCAGGCGGCTTATCACTGGCTCACCGAACTGCAACTTCGGGCGGCCCTGGGCTACAACGCCGCCTACCCGGACGAGATCGAGCAGCAAGTCGCTCGGAACACCGCCTGGACTCGAGAAAGGGTCGCCCAGCAGCACCCCACCCTCGTCGCTGACGATCCGCGGTGAAATACTACCTCGACGAGGACATCAGCCCCACCGTGGCTCGACTCCTCCGCGACCGAGGCATCGACGCCGTGAGCGCCCACGACGTCGGCGCCCAGGGCCTGTCGGACGCAGAGCAACTCGATCAGGCCGCGAGCGAGAACCGTTGTGTTGTCACCCGCAATCGGAACGATTTCCTTCGCCTCACCGTGCAGGCCTTTGAGGGCCATCGCCGCCACTGCGGCGTCCTGATCGTCCCCTACACCCTTCCGGGCGACCGCTTTGCTCAAAGCGCAGACGCGCTTAGCGCCTATGCGGCGAAGCACCCGGATGGGCTCCCCGCATACACGATTGACTTCGTGTGAGCGCACAGTCTCCAGCGCAGCAAAAATCAGGTCCCCTCTTCCTCCGCCGCCGGCCCCACCGATCACCTGCAAAAAGCCCTTGATTCCCAACCCGCATCAGAGATAGCATCTGGATCAAGATCGAGGGCGCGGTGCACCGCCCTCGATCCCCGATACCCCACCGCCCATTCCCTCGACCACCAGCGCCCGGCGGCGCCCCTGAATATAGGATCCCGCCGGAGCGTTTCTCGTTCCCCTTGAACCGATCTTCCATCGGGGTGGGCACAACTCCCGCACCCGTCCGGGTATGGCTCGGCCACAGCGAGGTCGAGACGATCGCGAACCCCACTCAGATCGGGCATGAAGGCAGCCCGAATGTCGGGGATCGTCTACTGCTGGATCGAGGTTCTGGGCCAGCCTGGTCGCCCCCTGAGCCCCGTCCTGGGCATTCGGCCCCAAAATGTCTACCGGGCCGCCATACGAGGCCGGGAAGTTGAGTGGAGGCGCGTACTCGGAAGGTGACAAGAGTGGCAGCGTCCCCCATTATTTGTTTCGAGTCGTCCGGCACCTGCGACGGCCGCTGGGCAGAACAGAAGTAGAACATACATCCTGCCATCGGCCAGGGGAATGGCGAACCTAGCTCTTCCGCCTGCGGGCCTACTCACCGACCTCCTCAGGCGACGCGGAGGCGCTTCTTGGGAGAGATGACGACCACTCTGACGCGGACCCCCAGCTTGGCGAGGATGTCAATCAGAATGTCAACGCTGAAGAGATCGAGGCGGCCCCGGACAAGGTCGCTGATCCGGGGCTGCGTCACGCCAAGAAGCTTGGCCGCCTCAGCCTGCTTCAGGCCCCGGGCCTCTAGCGCCTTCTGGACCTGGATAAGAAGATCAGCCCGCACCCTGAGGTGTTCGGCCTCCTCGTCAGGAAAGCCGAGGTCGCGGAACACGTTGCCGGAGGATCGAGTCACTTTGAGCTTCACGGGTCACCTCATGTCCACCCACGGCTTCGCCGCTGGTGCAAGAACTGCTGTAACCTCTGTCGGGCCAGGTCCAGATCGCGATTTGGGGTCTTGCGACTGCGTTTCTCGAAGGCGTGCACCACGTAGACCGCTTCAGCGAACTTGGCAATGTAGACCACCCGGTATTCTCGGGTCGTGTGGATGCGTATCTCTTCGACTCCTGACCCGATCATCGGCATCGCCCTCCAGTCGTTCGGTTCGAGTCCCTGCTGGAGGCGCCGGAGCTGGAAGCCCGCAAGCCGCCGGGCGTCATCTGGAAAAGCCCTGATGTCGTCCCGGCTGGATCCGAGCCACCACAGCGCCTTATCGGGCATGGCCTAATATACAAGTATTCGCATACCCGGTCAACTGCTTCCCGCAATACAGGATGAGGGGGCGCGGGCGGGTCGGGTGCTTGGTCAGTGCCCGCCGCCAGCCGTGACGGCCCCTCGGTGATGCGAAAGACAGAACCGAGCCTGGCGGCGGCCTCCCGGACTGTGCCTCGTAGCCTAGGCCCCCCAGCATGACATCCCTGGCGAGGCGACCCGTCGCCCCATCGGGTCACTCGCGCAGAGGCCTCAGCTTGACGCGGGCGTATGAACACGATACACGTATCTGTGTACACCCAAGGAGGGCTCTGTACATGGCTTCCGTCCCTGTCCGACATAAACATGTACGCCTGAATCAGGCAAAGCTCGAGCGGGTGAAATCCGCGCTGGGCACCGCCACCGAAACCGAAGCGTTGGAAGGGGCCATGGATCTGGTCCTTGGGGAGGCCGAAATCCTTAAGGCCCTGCGCCGCGCAAAGGGGAAGGCTCGGATCAAGAACCTCTTTGGCTGATGGAACGCGTGGTTTTCGATTTGGACCTCTACATCGACTGGATCAATCTCGGCTCGCATGAAGAGATCTTGCTGGATAGATGGTTCGTCCGCTATATGAGCACCGTGGTCCTGCTGGAACTGCAGGCGGGAGCGTTGGAGCCCGCCGCGGTCAAGGTTGTGGGCGACCTTCACAGGACTTTTGCTCGGAAGGGCCGTCTGCTGTCGCCCTCCCCGGAGACCTTTTGGCGCACGGGATCTGTTCTCCGGGTCCTACAACGCCGTCAAGGATCGACCTCCGCTCCCGCTTCCGACTGGTGAACGATTGCCTGATTGCCCTTTCCAATCGCCAGGTCGGTGCGACGGTCATTACCCGAAACGAGCGCGATTTTCGCCTCATCCAGCAGGTGGCTTCCTTTTCCCTGCTCGTTGTGCCGTAACCTCAGGACCCCCGCACCGCCGTCTTGGGGGACGCCGGTACTGGGACCTTGCACCAAGAACACCGCGGGGGTTCAGGCGCCTGCCTTGAGCTTGCCAACACGTGATGGCCCCTCTGCGGACCGAACGGCCGAGCCGAGTCAGGTTTGATGTCCCCGAGGTTAGCAAGATTCGCTTTGAAGCCTATAGCCCCGTTCCTACGCCAGCCATTACAACGGACTTCCCGCTTTCCCGCCTGCAGGTTGCCCCTTACCCCCCCCGGACCGGCTCATCCACGGACGCAGTTGACGTTCCTCTGCGTCCGGTGGCAGTCTTCGGGCAAGAGGTGCAACCATGACTTCAATCACGATCACGCTCACGGAGGACCGCCTAGCCAGGTTGCGGGAGATCGCTGCCCGGCTAAAGGTCGCCCCCGAGGACCTGGCTCGGGTCAGCATCGAGGAACTGCTCACAAGGCCTGATGAGACATTCAAGCGGTCAGCCGAGTACGTTCTCCAGAAGAACTCTGATCTTTATCGGCGACTGGCCTAGCCCGGTTTACTCACGAATGCGGGCTCGCCCTCGCAGATCCCCCCTCACCCTGGCCCTCTCCCACAGAGGGGAAAGGGGACCATCCCCGCGCTGAAGACAGGCCTGCCCGACCATTTGCCGTACCCTACCCCCGACCGCCACACCTACTGAGACTCGTGCGGTATCTGCTGCGTTACCCGCCGTATTTCGGTGCACCTCCCAAAGATCATTTTCCCCTTGGCAATCCGGGGGCAGGTTGTGGCAGAATACGCCCCGGGAGAAGAAGCGAGACCGGTGATCATCACTGGAAAATCTGCGGAGGAAAAGACAGGAGGTGAGTCATGAGCAGACGGTGGCTTCATCTCGCGGTATTGTCAGTCCTCCTCGTGGGGACGTCTACCATGCTCCTCTGGTGGGACGGCGACGTCCGGGCTCAAGCGCCTGGCGCGACCTGGGGGGCCAAGGAGGGCCAGACGTGCATTCAGTGCCACAGCGGCCAGAACGCGGGCCTGGTGGAGGAATGGCGACTGGGGGCGCACGGCCAGAAGGGAGTCAACTGTTTTGACTGTCATCGAGCCGAGAAGGGAGATCCGGACGCGTTCGAGCATGACGGCGCCCTGATCGCCGTGATCGTCACGCCGAAGGACTGCGCGCGATGCCACCAAAAGGAAGTGGACGAGCAGAAGGGCAGCCATCACGCCAAGGCGGGCCAGATCCTGGCGTCCCTGGATAACTTCCTGGGCGAGGTGGTCGGGGGGCCGCCGGCCGTGGCGGTCGGCTGCTACCAGTGCCACGGCTCCACGATCCGGGTCCTGCCCGGGGGGAAGTTCGACCCGGCAACCTGGCCCAACACGGGCATCGGGCGGATCAACCCTGACGGAAGCTGGGGGAGCTGCAGCGCCTGCCACACCCGCCACCGCTTCTCCAAGGCGCAGGCGCGAGAACCCCAGACCTGCGGCAAGTGCCACCTGGGCCCGGATCACCCGCAGATCGAGGTGTACCAGGAGTCCAAGCACGGCATCCTCTGGGAGGCCAACAAACGCAACCTCAATATCGAGCGGGACAAGTGGACCGTGGGCGTGGACTACACGGCGGCGCCCACCTGCTCCACCTGCCACATGAGCGCCACCCCGACTCAGGGGGTGACGCACGATGTGGGCGAGCGGATCAGTTGGACGCTCCGGCCGCCCATCTCCACGAAGCTGAACATGATCGTGTACGAAGACTTGTGGAAAGAGGACCTGCCGGAAGGCACGCCGCTTCCGAAGATCGGAGAGGACTTCAAGGCCAAGGACGGCAAGGTCCGCAAGGTGATCCAGATCCTCACCTGGAAGCAGCGCCGGGAGAAAATGCAGGAGGTCTGCAGCCAGTGTCATGCCGGCGGCCAGGTGACCGGCTTTTACAAGCAGTTCGATGAGCTGGTCGAGCTGTACAACGAGAAGTTCGCCAAGCCGGCCACGGCGATCATGGGCGAGCTGTACAAGGCCAGCAAGTTGACCGCAGCTCCCATGGACGAGAAGCTGGAGTGGACGTACTACGAGTTGTGGCACCACGAGGGCCGGCGGGCGCGCCACGGCGCTTCCATGTCGGGGCCGGACTACGCCTGGTGGCACGGCATGTACGAGGTGGCCAAGACCTTCTACCTGCATTTCATCCCCGAGGTGAGGCAGGTCGCCGGCGAGCCGATGGCCACACAGCTCCTGGATAAGTACGTCTTCGTTCAGCCGGGCCACAAGTGGCTCAAGGAAGGCATGACGAAAGAGCAGTTGCAGAAGATCCAAGAGTTCTACAAAGAGCGGTACGGAGACCAGAAGTAAGTCGAAGGCCAGCCCGCACCTCGCGTCACGGCAGAGGCCCGACGGCCAGCGCCCGGGACGGCTCGTCAGGCGAACAGCCGAATGGGACGGAACATGACATCGCCGGCACCAGGGGGTATACTGGTGCCGGCGATGCTATCTACGGGTTGAAGGGGCCCAGGCCGGCAGGAGCAATCTGATGGAGCCACAGGACATCTCGGCCATCCGCGCCGACATCGCGGAGAAGTACCGCAAGGTGGCCGTCTCCCCCGAGGGTCTGTTCAGGTACCCCACTGGCGAGGCGAGTGCCCGGGGTCTCGGGTATCCGCCCGATCTCTTGGCCGTCATCCCCCAGCCGATCCGCGAGCGGTTCGTGGGCGTGGGGAATCCTTTTGCTCTCGGTCCCATGCACCATGGTGAGTCGGTCGTGGACCTGGGTTGCGGCGCCGGGTTCGACGCCTTCATTACCGGACAACTCGTGGGTCCCGAGGGTCGCGTCGCCGGGGTTGACCTCTCGCCGGAAATGCTGGCGGTGGCCCGCGCCGCCCTGGCCGAGGCGGGATTCCCCCAGGTCGAGTTCCGCGAGGCGTCCATCGAGGCCCTGCCGTTTCCGGATGCCTCCTTTGACGTGGCGTTGAGCAACGGGGTACTCAACTTGGTCCCGGACAAACCAGCGGCCCTGCGCGAGATCTTCCGGGTCCTCCGGCCGGGCGGCCGGCTTCAGGCTTGCGATATCGGCCTGGTCGGGGACAGGCTGCCCCCGGACAAGGCGCGCTGGTCCGACTGAATTGCGGGCGCCGTGACGAGGAAGGTCTTCCTCGCGATGCTCGAAGCCGCCGGCTTCATCGACATCCGCTTTGCAGGCACGGGCGAGTACAGGACGTCCGGTCACACCCAGGCAACATTCTACACCGCACGGAAGCCGGGCGGACCTGCCCGTTAGCCTTTCGGCATCTTCCGACTTCAGTTTGACGATCGAATTTGGCTGCGTTTAATGGCCACGTGCGCATGACGAGACGAGAGCCGCGCTGAACGCTGCACACGGCATTGAGTGCCATGCCCGAGAGCCCAGAGCCTGTAGGTGACGCGCTCTCCGCCCGCGACGGGGAGGATGCCAGCCAGCACGCCGCGGAGGGAACGAAAGATGGCGGCTCTGTGCTTGCCGACCTGCTGGCCTCACTGGCCGCCATCGGCCGCTCCATGCAGGAGGAGTTCGACCCGCAGCGATTTCTTGACGAGTTCTCCGCCCACATCCAACACGTCATCCCGCACGACCGGCTCGTCCTTGACCATCTCGACGAAGATGGGCGGACGTTCACGGTCTTTGCCGAGCATGCCCCTCCCAGCCTGGTCCTCCACGACGAGCACTACACCACCGCCTTCGATCCCCGGGCCCACTACATGGTCGCCGAATGGGCCCTCCGCGCGGTATTCGCCGGCGAGGCGATGCTGGTGCATGATTTCTCGATGGATCCGCGGTTTGCCAATCCCAACGCGTTCGAGCGCAAGCTTCAGACCGCGGGAATCCGTTCGGGCGTCCTTGTGCCCCTGCAGAGTGGCGGTCGGGTGATCGGCGCCCTGGTGGCGACGAGCCTGACTCCACATGCCTATACCCAGGCGCATCTGACCGCGGCCCGTCAGGTGGCCAACCTGATCGGGCCCTTCATAGAAAATATCATCCTGCTGCAACGGGAACGTCGGCGGCGGCGGCGGCTACAGGCGCTGGAGGGTCTTGCCCACGCGCTGGGCACTAGCCTGAATGTGCGTGACGTGTTCAATCGGCTCGCTGACGCCACGCGCCCTGTCCTTGACTTCGACGTCATGGGCGTGGCCCTCCTCTCCACCAGTGGCCGCGATCTGGAGATGGTGGCCGAAGTCGACGATGCCCCCACTGAGGAGACCCCACCCCGGATCCCACTGGAGCACTTTTCTTTCTCTGGAAGAGTCAAGGCCGGTGAGTCCGTCTTGATCAACGATGCCCACTCCGAATTGCATTCCGACCAACCGGGCGATCGTTTGATCATTGACGGAAGCGGTCGCTCATGCATGATCGTTCCCCTCAAGTTCGGCGAGCGGGTGGGCGGCGGCCTCTACTTCGGCAAGCGGCAACCCAACTGGTTCGACCGCCTGGACGTGGAGATCGCCACGGGAATCGCTGCGCAGGTCGTCCTGGCGGTCCAGCATCAGCGGCTGGCCGAGGAGCAGCGGCGGCTGGCGGTGATGGAGGGACGAGCGCGGCGGCTGGAACAGCGCCTCGAGTCGCTGCGGGGGGAGCTGGACGAGCGCTACGGGTTCGACCAGATCATCGGGCGGGCGCCATCGCTCCGGGAGGCATTGACCCTGGCGAGCAAAGTGGCGCCGACCGAGACGACGGTCCTCGTCACCGGCGAGAGCGGGACGGGGAAAGAGCTGGTAGCGCGGGCCGTCCACTACGCCAGCCCGCGGGCCGACGGCCCCTTCATCACGGTCAACTGCGCGGCTCTCCCCGATACGTTACTTGAATCCGAGTTGTTCGGTCACGAACGCGGGGCATTCACCGGGGCCGAGCGGCAGAGGGCGGGCCGATTCGAGCTGGCCGCCGATGGCTCTCTGTTCCTCGATGAAGTCGCGGAGCTGTCGCAGCCCGTTCAGGCCAAGCTCCTGCGCGTCCTCCAGAGTCGCGAGTTCGAGCGGGTGGGAGGAACCGCCACCCTCCACGCCGACGTCCGCATCATCGCCGCCACCAACCGGGACCTGGAGCGGGCAGTGGAGGCAGGGCAATTCCGCGAGGACCTCTACTACCGGCTTAACGTGTTTCGGATCCACCTGCCGCCGCTGCGGGAACGGGGGGATGACGTCCTGCTCCTCGCCGAACATTTCGTGCGTGACCTGGGACCCCACATGGGTAAGGCAGAGGTGGGGCTCAGTAGAGACGCCCGGGACGCCTTGCTGGCCCACCCCTGGCCCGGGAATATCCGGGAACTCCAGAATGCGATAGAGCGTGCCATGATCCTGTCCGAGGGAGGGCTGCTTACCGCTGCCCAGTTTGGCATCCTATCCCGGAGGGAGCATTCTGCCGCAGTCCCCCACGCGCCCGCGCCAGCCGCTGCGCCGGAGTCCCCATCGAGCCAGTCCCTTCCCGAATGGGAAAAACGCCTCGTGATCGACGTCCTCAACAAGACCAAGGGCAACAAGTCCGAAGCCGCAAAGATTCTGGGGATCACCCGCTCCCAACTCTACACCCGCCTGAAGCGCTTCGGCCTCGAGCCATAACCCGCCTGTAGATTTCTGAACAGATTGTCGATAGATCGACAGCCATCTGCAGAGGGATCTACACTCCTGCCCTCGCCCAGTAGGGTTCGATCTGTCCATTTCCGGTATTTTCAAGGAGTTGCAACTGCCCTGAGACTTGGCCCGCTGTGTGCTTTTCCATCCACCCGACCGAGGACACCAGGTACTCCCAGGACACCGCGAAAGGAAGCCTTCATGGGACAGAGTCTGATAGGCCTTGCAAAGCAAGCCGCACGACTCCTGATTATCGAGCTCTTCGTTCCCGGTGGCACGCTCATCGTGCTCTCGATCCTACTGGCCGGCCGAGTTCCCGCGATCTCCGACAAATTCGCCTCCCTGTCGCCTCTTCTGACCGCGAGCAAGCGGCCCCGGCACCAAGAAGACCTGGTGGCCTATTGGGGGCTCAGGAGGTTCCGATGAGCCAACGAGACGTGGAAAGGGTACTGGGCAGG
>Ga0210377_10001341_pt1 | contig 22458 bp, 24 predicted proteins | sample PLM4_65_b1redo_FD_155480 | JGI IMG/M metagenome (GOLD analysis project Ga0210377, IMG submission 155480) | Groundwater sediment microbial communities from an aquifer in East River, Colorado, USA - PLM4_65_b1 redo | ecosystem: Environmental > Terrestrial > Soil > Riparian zone | place: USA: East...
TAATCGTGGTCAACGTGCACGACCGGGTGACCGTGGCGTTCGGCGACGGCTGCAACGATCAGGTCGACCAATCGGACACTCCGTTGGTGGCCCGCTCCGGTTTGGGCGAGCATCCGATGGACCTCCAGTGCACGCTGCCAGTCCTCGGGCGTCGTCGGCAGCACTCGCATTGCCCGGAGCGCGTCATCGAGGCGCCCGTATTCGGTCGCGTTTCGGGCGCCGTTCAGGTACTCGAGCAGGATCGGTTCGCTGATCGTCACCTCGTCGCGGGTGAGCGCTTCCCGAAGCTCCGAGGCGACCCGTGGCTCGCGAGTGGCCAGGATCAGGGCGCTCGTGTCCCAGAGTTCGATCATTCGACCGGATCGTCGTGGTCACCGTAGGGCGCGGAATCCTCCGCGAATCGATGCGCACGCAGGGCATCCAGGTCCGTCAGGGAGAGGGCTGGACGGATCTCGAGGATCGACATCCGCCGCCGGGAGCGGACGACCTCCGCGAGCGCGGCGTGGATCGTATCGGTCGCCGTGGATGTGCCCAGGACCCGCCGTGCCTCGGCGACAAGGTCGCGGTCGAGATCGATCGTGGTGTGCTTGCGCACGCAGTCCATGCATACTCGCGACTGACCCTCACCCCGCCAGAATGGCTCGAGCCGGTCAGGCCAGGCGAACGATCCCCGGGATCCCGTCGAAACCAGAGTCGAAGCTGAGGATGCGACCGATGTCGCGGGCCTGCATCACCGCCACGTGGAGAGCGTCGCGCGCGGCCAACCTCGGCGTTGTCCTGAGCAGGCGCCGGGCCCGCTCGACATCCGTCCGCTCGATCGGATAGACGACGTCGACGACACCCATCACGGATTCGAAGGCAGGATCAATTGCTTCGGGCCGTCGGATTGCGGTGTACCTATGCAGGATCTCCTGGAGAACCTCCGCATCTGTACACAGCGATTCGCCTGCGGCGACCAACTCTTCCAGCGCTCGTCTCGCCGGCTCCTTGTTTGGGTGCGGCACCCCGACGAGGTACATCGGGATGTTCGAGTCGACGAAGATCACGCCTTCGGTTCGCCGCTCAGATAGCCCTGCTCAATCTCAGCGAGCATCTGATCAATGTCCGGGGACGGCCCAATATTCTGGCGGTAGGCGGTATGAATCGCGGCAAGCTTTGAGGCCGTGTCGCCTCGCGAGCTGGCGGCGCCTTCACGCAGGCGACGGCGAACCCACTCCGCCGTCGTCAACTTGTCGCGCCGGGCGAGTCGCTGGATCGTTCGAAGCTCGGTATCGTCGAGGAGGACCTGCAGCCGCTTAGTCATCGTGTGAGCGTAGATGACTCATCGGCATGAGTCAACGGCAATCGGTGCTCATTGCCACGGGCCGTTCGGCTCATCCCATGCCGAGCCCAACCGCGCGACAATGAGCGGTGCGCAGGAGGCGCCCAATTCCGCACCTCCGGGAACGAGGAGCCCGATGCCCGAGGCGATCCAACGCCGACGTCCACTTGTCCGTCTCGCCGCCGCCGCGCTGGTGGCGCTCGCGTTCCTGCTGACCAGCCTGTCCACGGCCCTCGCCGGGACGCCGCATCGACTGGCCGGGCCGATCACTGATGACGCCGGTTCGCTAGGCGGGGACACCGCCGATGTCCAGGCTGCGCTCGACGATCTCCAGGCGGCGACCGGCGCCCAGCTCTGGGTCTGGTACACAGACACGCTCGGCGGCCAGGCGCCCGGCGACTTCGCGACCGCGACGGCCCGGGCGAGCGATCTGGGGACGACGGACCTCCTGCTCGTGATTGCGCTGAACGACCGGGCGTACGGCTACTGGAAGGGCGACAACGTCGCAGTCTCCGACGCCGACCTCACGCAGGTCCTCTCGCAGGACATGGAGCCCGCGCTGCGCACGACCGACTACGTCGGCGCGATAACCTCGACCGCCAGCGGACTGGAGACGGTGATGTCCGGTGCGGCCGCGACCCCGGGCGAACCCGCGATCACGCCGGTTCCGGCCGCAACCCCGGCACCCGCCGCAACAGGCGCACCTGCCGGGAGTCCGTCCAGCGGCGACTCAACCGGCACCCTCCTGACCGTGCTGCTCGCGGTGGGCCTGCTCGTCGCAGGTGGGTGGTTGATCCTGCGCGCCGCTGCCCGTTCGCGAGCATCCGCGGCCGCGGAGGGTCGGCGAGGCGGCGGCCCGCCGGACCCGAACGCGGACCTCGCCTCGATGCAGCCCAGGCAGCTCGACGAGGTGGCCAATCGAATCCTCGTCGAGACAGACGACGCGATCCGCGACTCCGACCAGGAGCTTGGGTTCGCCCAGGCACAGTTTGGCGATGAGGCGGCCGCACCGTTCGTTGCAGCGATCGCGGCGGCCCGGGAGGACCTCAAGGGCGCCTTCACGATCCGCCAGCAGCTCGACGACGCGACGCCGGAGGACGCCGCGACCCGGCGGCAGATGCTCATCGACGTGGTGGTCGGTTGCCGCAGGGCCCAGGGGCGGCTTCACGATGAATTGAAGCGCTTCGACGAGCTGCGCGCGCTTGAGCAGGAGGCCCCGGCCATCCTCGCCAAGCTGCCCGCCCTGGCGGACGCGCTGGAGGCTCGCCTCCCCGCCGCCCAGGCCGCCCTGGGGGGCCTCGGGGAGTACGCGGACGCGGACTGGCAGGCCGTCGCGGGCAACGTTGACGGCGCCCGGACCCGGATCGCCGCCGTGCGGACGGCGGTCGACGAGGGCACGAAGGCGTTGGCCGCCGGAACGGCCGGGATCGCGGCGCATGCCGCGCGGTTGGGGGAGGACGGGCTGGCCCAGGGAGCTGCTTTCCTGGACTCGATCGACCGTCTCGCCGCGGAGTTGGCCAAGGCGCGCACGGAGGTCGACGCCGAGCTGGCCTCGGCTACGGCGGAGCTGACCAAGGCCAAGGCCGCCGTGGCGGCCGGTGCGCCGGACGCCGATGTCACGCTCCGCCTGGCGGAGGCGGAGAGACTGCTGGCCGACGCCCGCACCGCACTCGATCCACCCAAGCCCGATGTCACCGGCGCCTACGACAAGGCGCGTCGCGCCGATCAGCTCGTCGACGACATCGAGGCGGGCATCCGCAGCGCGCGTGAGCAGCAGGCACGCGAGGCCGCCCGGCTCGTGGCCGGGCTCCGGTCGGCCCAGGCCACGGTCACGCGAGCCAGGGACTACGTTGCCGGCCAGCGAGGTGGCATCGGAACCGAGGCACGGACGAGGATCGCCGAGGCGGCTCGGCACCTCGAGCAGGCCAACGCCCTCGCATCCACAGACCCGGCGGGCGCCCTCGCGGAGGCCGACGCTGCGAGCCGTCTGGCGGCGGAGGCGGAGGGACTCGCGCAGCGGGACTACCGCCAATGGAACGACCCGTTCCGCGGCGGGCGCGGCGGCGGGATGGGATCGGACGTGGCCGGCGCGGTCATCGGTGGCATCATCGGGGGCCTGCTGTCAGGCGGCGGGCGGCGCGGCGGCCCGTTCGGCGGCGGCCCGTTCGGCGGCGGTGGCGGCTTCGGCGGCTTCGGCGGAGGAGGCGGCGGCTTTGGAGGTTTCGGCGGCTCATCCGGCGGCGGCAGCTTCGGCGGCGGCGGGTCGTCCGGAGGCGGCCGCTGGTGATCCGGGCGACCGGGGGTCGCAAGCGAATTCAGTCAACGTGACGGATGATCGGTATCGAATTGCACGGAGGACGCACACCATGGCCCAGTCTTCGATCCTCGGACGTGTCGGACAGCTCGTCCGAGCCAACATCAACGCGCTCCTCGACAGCGCGGAAGACCCGGAGAAGATGCTGAATCAGATGGTCCTGGACTACACCGAGAGCATCCGCGATGCGGAGGAGGCCGTGGCCCAGACGATCGGCAACCTTCGACTCCAGGAGGACGACGAGAGGGAAGCCCGCGAGGCGGCCGTGGAGTGGGGCTCGAAGGCCGCGGCCGCGTCGAAGCGGGCCGACGAGATGCGCTCGGCCGGAAACGCCGCCGACGCGGACAGGTTCGATAGCCTCGCCAGGATCGCCATCAAGCGCCAGATCGGCTTCGAGGACCAGGTCAAGGCGTTCGGTCCGCAGATCGAGCAGCAGACCGCGCTGGTCACCCAGCTCAAGGACGGTCTCAACGTCATGCGTGACAAGCGTGAAGAGCTCGTCCAGAAGAAGGATCAGCTGATCGCGCGCGCCAAGATGGCCCAGGCCCAGGTCCAGGTCCAGCAGTCCCTCAAGAGCGTCAACATCATGGATCCCACGAGCGAGGTCTCCCGGTTCGAGGAGAAGGTGCGCCACGAGGAGGCAATGGCCAAGGGGATGACCGAGGTTGCGGCCAGTTCCCTCGATGCCCAGTTCGCCAGTCTGGACGATGCCTCCACCGACCTCGATGTGGAGACCCGCCTGGCCGCCCTGAAGAAGGGGTGAGGACGCTCTCTCCGGCGCCCCCACCCTGCTTGTTGACTGAGGTCTGAACTCGGGGACCCTAAGGAGGCCTACCCTGCGAGCTTCTTGTACCGGATCCGGTGTGGCTGGTCGGCCGCCACGCCGAGCTCGCGGTGGCGGAACTCCTCGTACTCGGTGAAGTTGCCCTCGAACCAGCGGACGACGCTATCGCCCTCGAATGCCAGGACGTGCGTCGCGATGCGGTCCAGGAACCAGCGATCGTGGCTGATCACGACGGCGCAGCCCGGGAATGACTCGAGCCCGGCCTCGAGCGCCCGGAGCGTGTCGACGTCGAGGTCGTTGGTCGGCTCGTCGAGCAGCAGGACGTTGCCGCCCGAGCGCAACAGCTTCGCCAGGTGGACCCGGTTGCGCTCGCCGCCGGACAGCTTGCCGACCGGCTTCTGCTGGTCCGTGCCCCGGAAGTTGAAACTCGACACGTAGGCGCGGGCGGGCAGCTCGCGGCTGCCGACCTTGATGAACTCGTCGCCGCCGCTGATCTCGTCGAACACGCTCTTCTCGGCCGCGAGGTCGTCGCGGCTCTGGTCGACGTAGCTCAGCTGCACGGTGTCGCCGACCACGATGCTCCCGCCGTCGGCCGGCTCCTGGCCGACGATCATCCGGAACAGTGTCGTCTTGCCGGCCCCGTTGGCACCGATGATCCCCACGATCCCGGCCTTGGGCAGCGAGAACGTCAGGCCATCGATCAGGACCTTGTCGCCGTACGCCTTGGCCAGGCCCTTGACCTCGATGACCGAATCGCCGAGGCGAGGACCCGGCGGGATGGCGATCTCGAGCTCGCGTTCGGCGCCCTTCGCCTCGTTCGCCTCGGCGAGCAGCTTCTCGTAGGCGCCCAGGCGGGCCTTGCCCTTGGCCTGCCGCGCCCGCGGCGAGAGGCGCACCCATTCGAGCTCGCGGGCGAGCGTGCGCTGGCGCGCGTCGACGGTCCTCTGCTCGCGGCCGAGGCGCTCGAGCTTCTGCTCCAGCCAGCTCGAGTAGTTGCCCTCGAACGGGATCCCGCGACCGCGATCGAGCTCGAGGATCCAGTGCGCGACGTTGTCGAGGAAGTAGCGGTCGTGGGTGATCGCGACGACCGTGCCCGAGTACTCCTGCAGGAAGCGTTCGAGCCAGTAGACGGACTCGGCGTCGAGGTGGTTGGTCGGCTCGTCGAGGAGCAGCAGGTCGGGATGGCGGAGGAGGAGCCGGGCGAGCGCGACGCGGCGCTTCTCGCCGCCGGAGATCATCGTGACGTCGGCGTCATCGGGCGGGCAGCGCAGTGCGTCCATCGCGATGTCGACGTTGCGCTCGAGGTTCCAGGCGTCGGCCGCGTTGATCCTGTCTTCGAGCCTGGCTTGCTCTGCCCCAATCGCGTCGTAGTCGGCGTCCGGCTCGGCCCACTTGGCCATGACCGCGTTGTACTGGTCGATCAGGGTCTGGACCTCATGGACGCCGTCGAGCACGTTGCCCTTGACGTCCTTGGTCGGATCGAGCTCGGGCTCCTGGTCGAGGTAGCCGACGGTGAAGCCCGGGGTCAGGCGCGCTTCGCCGACGAAGTCGTCATCGAGCCCGGCCATGATCTTGAGGAGGCTCGACTTGCCGGCGCCGTTCGGCCCGATCACCCCGATCTTGGCGCCCGGGAAGAACGACAGCGAGATGTTCTCGAGAACGGTCCGGTCCGGCGGGTAGTGCCGGGCAAGCCGGTACGTGGTGTAGATGAATTCGGCGGGCATGGAGGTAGGGTAGCGGGGTCGCCGTTCGAATTGACGGTCCGCAGCGGGCTGATTCGGCGATGGTTCCACCCAAGCGAAACTGTTCCGCTTGCTGCGAACGATCCCCGGACGGCGACGCTGCGCGAGGCGACCGCGTCGCGCCGATCGCTGATTCGGCCCAGGTTGATCCGCGCCGGCAACTGCCCTAGTCGGGCCGCAGGTTGCCCTCGATCAGGTCCTCGTGGCTGACGAGTCGGATCCAGTCGGCCTTGTCGCGGTTGACGATGATCGTGCCCGACGCCTGGTGTTCCCGCCGGCCATGCGCCCACAGCTCGATCGAGGCATCGGTGAGCGGAACCATCGCGGGACGCGCGTTGGCGTTGGCGATCGGATCGTCACCCGCGGGTGCGTGGAGGTAGCCGCAGACCAGGTAGCGCCCGGACTGCACCGCGATCGGATGGGCTCGCGTTGCCTGGCGGAGGGCCGGGTCGCCACGCGGACCGCTGGCCTGGACGGCGATCAGCTCATGCCGCGGGACGACGACCTCGTCGATGAGGCCGGGCCAGCCGTTCGGCAGGCTCTCGAGCCCGACGTCGATCAGGTGGAGCTCGTCGTGGCTGTTCAGCAGGTCGGTCAGCCGATCCTCGTGCAGCCGCACCCAACCGAAGATCCGCCGATCGGCGACGTACGCCGCGAAGCGAATAAATGGGGCGTCCGCAACCGCACCTGGCTCGAAGATTTCTTCGGCGGTGTGCTGCAGGACCAGCTCGAGACGACCCGGCGGCGGTAGGAGCATGTGGCGGCAGGTTGGAGCGACATCCGGTTTGCCGCCATCACCCGAAGGTACCCACCAAGTGCAGGCACGAGCGGCGACGCTGGGGACAAGTTCAGGCCAGGCGGACGATCCCCGGGATGCCGTCGAACCCAGCGTCGAAGGTGAGGATCCGACCGGCCGCGAACGGAGCCCTCGATGCGAGGGCTCCATCCGCGACGGTCGCCGGAAGGCTACGACTGCGCGCAGCCTGGGTTGGCCGCGTCGACACGAAGGGCCGAGTTGGGCGTGCCCTCGAGGACCAGGTAGGTGGCCAGGACGCTTGCCGCTACCGTGGCACTCGTGTTCCGGACCAACCCGGGTGTGACTCCAGACTCGACGAACGACGAACCGGCCGCGTAGACGGTGCCGACGCAGGCCGCGTCATAGAACGTCAGCGACCCGGAGACCACCGACACGAGCACGATGCCCGGATGGGAGTGCCAACCCGATGAGCCGCCAGCGGCGATGGCGACGGTCGCGGTGACAAAATCGACCGATCCCTTGGTCTGGAGCTTGACCGCATCGGTGTTGAAGTGGATCGACTCGGCGAGCGTCGCGCGGGACGTGAGCGTCCCGACGAAGCTGCTGGCCGGAGTGGCCAGCGCGGTGCCTGCGAAGGCCACCAGGACGACCATTGCCAACAGTGGGCCTCGGATAACGGTGCGGGCATGGTTGCGGTTCATCTGATGTGCTCCCTCATGGCGCTGTGTGACTGGATTGGGTCAAGGGCGGTCGTTGGGCTGCAAATCCACTCCTTTCGAGCTGGCGCTGGGCACGCCGCGACCGGGTAGGTCGTAGTCGTGGGAACTCGGAGGCGCGCGAGGCGCTCGGGTCAGGGGGGTGGGCTGAGGAACCGCAGGCTGTCGATGATCGGCGCCGCGTCCGCGGTCATGAGATCGAACTTCGTCTGGCCACGCGCGTTGACGATCACGACGATGGTGCCATCCGCACCGTCGTCAAGGAATGCCACCCGCTGGTATTCGCCGGACGACAACCCCCATGACGACCAGCCCTCGCCGACCCCCTGGGCCAGGAACATCGAGCCATTGACGTATTGGCATGGTGCTTCGAGCGAGCCCACGAGGGTCAAGTCAAGCGTCACCCCCGAGAGGCCGCCGATCGTGACGTCGTGGGTCTGACTGCGTTCATAATTGGGATGCGCGGCCACGTAATCGACGAAGTCCAGCACCGCATCGCCTCGCGCTGGATCCGGTCGAGCGGTGCAGCCCGTATCAAGAGCCGGGATCGCTGCCCCTCGCAGGATATAGATGCCCTGACCGGTCGACGTTCCGCTCGGGGCGGCCAGGAAGAATGCGTCGGTCGCGTCTTCGACGACCTCCCAACTCGTAGGGCTCTCGAAGGTCACCCCGAAGACCGAGCCAGGTCCGGAGGGCGCCGGGGTCGCGGACGGCGTCGGGTGGGGGCCTCCGATGCCCGACTCAAGGCCACGGCCGACGACGCCGAACCCGACCACGGCAACGAGCACCGCAGCGGCCGCGGCAAGGATTCGGGCGCTGCTGCTCATCGGACGGTTCCTCCATCGAAGGTCCCAGCCCAGGCGGTGGCGCTGACGGTCCGTCCGCATCTGGTCAAACGTGGCCTGGAGCACGCGATCGGGGAGCTGATCCGGTGCCTCGCCCCGGAGCCACGCACCGATCCGTTCCTCGGCCGATCGTTCCTCGTTCATGCCGTTTGCCCGTTCGCGGCGACCGAACCGCGGGCATCGGCCTCGAGGGCCGCCCGGAGGGTCTCGGTGGCGTAGTGGAGCCGGGACTTCACCGTCCCGGCCGGGATGCCGAGGGTCTCGGCGATCTCCGGCACAGGAAGCCCCGCGTAGAAGTGGAGGACAATCACGGTCCGTTGCTCCGGCTTGAGGCGCTTGAAGCCACGCTCGAGCTGGTCGCGATCGGCCAGGGACGCCGCGCCGTCGTCGGTCGTCGGCTCGGACCTGATCATGCGAACCTCCGTCGACCAGCGGCGCTGCGATCGCCCGACGTCGTTGCAGGCGTTGAGGAGCAATCGCCGGAGCCAGGCGTCGAAACGATCGAGGTCGCGCAGGGCGGGCAACTCGCGCCAGGCGTGGACCAGCGCTTCCTGGACGGCATCCTCGGCCCGCTGTCGATCGCGGAGGATGAGGGTCGCGATCGCGAAGAGGCGATCGCCCGCGGCGATCGCGAGCGCCTCGAACGCCTCGTGATCGCCCGATCGCGCCGCCTCGACCACATCACGCTGCACCGGCTGCTCCGTTGGCGGCACGACCGAACGGTCGCGCTACGACCCTACGACGCTCCAGCGGGCCTGAGCGTTCAAGAATCGCCGCCGGCGCTCTCCCGAGCACCTATCGCGCGAGCCTGAAAACCCTTCGCACGCCCGGCAATCCCTTGAGCGCATGCTCGCCGGCGTCCTCGAAGACGAGCCCGGACCCCTCGAGGAGGTCGCGCGTCGTGGCCGACACGATCACGTCGTCGGCCCCGCCGAGCGACAGCACTCGCGCCGCCGTGTGGACGGCGAGGCCGCGGGCATCGTCGCCCACGAACTCGACCTCGCCGGTGTGGACGCCGACCCGGATCGGGAGGTCCATTGCGCGCGCGGCCCGGGTCATCGCCGCGGCACAGCGCACCGCCCGCGTCGCACTGTCGAAGATCGCCAGGAACCCGTCACCGGTCGTCTTGATCTCGCGGCCGCGGAAGACGTTGAGCTCCTGGCGGAGCCGCGCGTTGTGGGCAAGCAGCAGGGCGTGCCATGCCTGATCGCCGACCCGCTCGAGGGTCTGCGTCGAGTCGACGATGTCGGTGAACATGACGGTGGCCAGCGTGCGCGGCCCCGAGTCCTCCATCACCGCCTGCATCGCCCGCCCGGTTGCACCCCACTCGATGCACTCCCAGGTGTCGTCGCCGACCACCCACTTGTCGTGACCGGCGGGGATGTCGAAGACGGTCCCCGGCCCGATGTCGATCGTCTGGCCATCGTCCATGACGACGTGCAGCGATCCTGAGATCGTGTAGCCGACGTGACGCATCGGGCAGCTGGCGGTCCCCAGGATCGGCGCCATGTCCGTCGACCAGTGCCAGCCCGGCGCGAACCGGCAGCGCCCGACCGTCGTGTCGTCGAGCCCGACCATCTCGACCTGCATGCCCTGCATGGTCTGCGTGTTGTCGGGTTGCTCGAAGCTCTTGGCCTGGAGGCGCGGCATGGGCTGCATGATGCACCGCGAGGGGTCATTCGGTACGGACCATGGGTTCAGCTGCACAGTACGGACGGGTCAGGGCCAACCATGCGGAACAGGCGCCTACTGCCGCCATGGCGCGAACATCAGCCACCCTGCGAGCCGCCGCGATCGTTGCACTGTCCGCCGGGCTGATCGCCTGCAGCGCCGCGCCGGCGTCGAGCCCGACCGGCGCGGCCACGGATCTGTCGTCACCGGGCGTCACGACGGCTCCCACGGCTGCGGCCACGCCCGCGCGGACCGACAGCCCATCGCCCACCCCCGACGAGACCGTCGCGCCGAGCGAAGCGGCTGAACCCAGCGAGCCCGCCAAGCCGCGGCCCAGCATCGACCAGGCCACCATCGACGCGATGCTTACGTCGTCGCTCACGTTGCTCAACCTGGCCGATGCGGATCTCCTGGTGGTCGTGCTCTACCGCGAAGCCGCAGACGAGACGCCGTTCCCGCTGGGTAGCTACACGCTCGCGTTCACCGACCAGCAGACGTACGAGGTGCCGGCCGGCCTCTACGACCTCGAGTTCCGCCAGCCGGCGGACAGCCGCACGGGCTCGACCTGCACGATCGAGCTGGGCAGTACCGATGCCTACAGCTTCGCCGCGATCGACGGGGCGGTCGCGATCGCCCGGGCCGGCGACCCGCCCACCGAGGCGAGCGAGCTGTTCGTCGCCACCTCGTCGCTCTGCGGCAAGTAGGGGACTCCGCATGTTCTCGATGAAGCTGCTCCTCACCTTCAGCCTCCTGACCGGGATCGTGGCCGAGGAGTGCACCGCCGACCTGGGCATCGACGACTTCACCGACAAGGTCACCGTCACCAACACCGGCGGCGCCGATGGTGGCGTGAACGCCATCGTGAACGTCCGGTTCGATCACGGCCGCGTTTCGCTGACCATCCCGCCCGGCAAGTCACGCACGGCGGTTGGCATCGCCTCCACGAAGTACACGGTCATGGTCGCCGCGCCGAGCGCGCCGAGCCGGGAGAGCTACCATCGACGGCTCCTGGGTCTCCGGGACGACCTGCAGGAGCTCTCGATCTCCGGCTACGTTGGCCCGAACTCGCTCGTCCACCTCTTCACGGAGCTGTCGGACGTCCAGGTCGCCCTCGATCAGCTCGGTTTGTCAGGCGACTTCCAGGCCTGCTCCGGCAAGATCGGTGGCGCCGCCAGCAACGTCACGCTCCAGTGGAAGAAGCCGCTCGCCGAGGACGGTCTCTGGGTCCTCGACTGCGGCTGATCGACCCGCGCCCTCCCGGGCCGTTTGACAGGGTCCACCGTCGGCGCATGCTTCGACCATGCCGATCAACCCGAAGCTCGTTCATGTCCAGCGCCTGACCGACCCGATCGAGGGACGCGAGAAGGGCGCCTGGGTCTTCCAGTACCACGGCGAGAGTTTCGTGACCGATCCGGATGGCGGGAACCCAGTGCCGTTCGCGTGGAGCGACCAGCCACACGAGACGATCGCGTTCGAGGTGAAGACGCGCGAGGAGATCGCGGGCGACCTGCGGATCAACCCGGCGAAGCTCGCCATCATCCAGCGCACTGACTCGACCTTCCCGGCGCCGATCCTCACCTTCCGGGATGGTCCGATCTGGGCGGCCGAGGCCATCGAGCGCTGGGAGCCGACGCCGGCGCCGGAACCGCCGCGTGAGCGGGGTGTGCCGAACCGCTGACACGAGCCCGGACGGGCGTCTCGACCATGGTTCAACGCAGGAGGCCCAGCCATGATCAAGATCTGGAGCGAGCTACCCGTCGCACGCACGAAGGAACAGGTCGCGGACGCGGCGACGCTCGTGTGGGTCCTCTTCTGGGGGAGCATCGTCTGGCAGCTGTTCCAGTTTCTGGCGAGCTTCGCCGAAGCCGGCCGAAGCATCCGCGCCGGCGGCGACAACCTGGTCCAGGGTGGCCGTGACCTGGGCGAGTCGCTGGCCGGGCTCCCGCTCGTCGGCTCACAGGTTCGCGACATCGCCCGCGACAGCATCGGTGGTGCCGGTCGGCCGCTGTCCGACTTCGGCATCCAGCTCGAGCAGTTCATCTTCGTGGTCGCGGTCGTGCTCGCCCTGCTCCTCGCGCTCGTGACGCTTGGACCCTGGCTGAACCGCTACCTGCCGTGGCGGTGGGAGCGGCTGCGTCGCGTCAGGGCCGCGCACCGGGCGATCCGCACGGCACCCGACATGGGGCGCGCCTCGGTTGAGCGCACCCTGGCCATGCGGGCTGTGACCCGCCTCGACTATTCGACTCTCCTCGAGTACACGCCGGATCCGATCGGCGACTGGGCCGGCGGGCGGCACGATCGGCTTGCTCGCGCCGAGCTCGCGAGCGTCGGGCTCCGCCCGTGACCGCCCCGATCCGGGCCCTCGGCGACCGACCTACGCCGGCTTCGCGGCCTCGTCGTGCTCGTCGGCATCCGCCTCGGCCTTGGTCCGATGGATCTTGCCGTGGGCGTGCTGCGGCGGGGCATACACCGTGTACAGCCGGAGCGCCGACGAACCAGTATTGACGACGTTGTGGCGGGTGCCCGCCGGGACCAGCACGAGGTGGTCCGGGCCGACGGCCGTTCGTTCGCCGTCCATGATCGCCGCGCCGTCGCCCTCGACGAAGACGAGCACCTGGTCCACGGCGGCGTGCACCTCTTCCCCGATCTCGCCACCCGGCGGGATGCTCATCACGACGACCTGGGCGTGCGGTCCGGTCGCGACGACCTCGCGGAACCACCGATTCCGCCTGGCAAGCGTGACGATGTCCTCGTTGAATCCCATGGTTGTGCCTCCTGACCGTGAGTGTCCGCTTGGGCGCGTGGGCGGCGCCAGAGCAAGTCGGCCTTGCGTGGGCGCGCCACCGGATCCTGAGCCGTGGCGCGGAGGCGTACGATTCATCCGGCACGAATCGGGGCACCGGAAGCGCGGACCTCCACGCGGTGCTCGATCGTCGCCAGGAGGCAACGATGGGCATCATCGCCTGGATCGTTCTCGGCGCGATCGCCGGGTACATCACGAACATGCTCATGGGCGGCGGGGAAGGGGTGATCGCGACGATCCTCCTGGGCGTCGTCGGTGCCGTGGTCGGCGGCTATGTCGCCGGCACCGTCCTGAAGGTGGCCGACGTCACTGGGATCAACATCGAGAGCATCGTCGTGGCCGTGATCGGCGGCGTCATCGTCGTCGCCGTGTACCGGCTCGTGATGGGTCGACGCGCGCCCGGCTGAGGCGTCACGCGCGACGGACCGGCAAGGCCAGCCGCGGGAGCGCGCCCTCGAGGACGTCTGCCGAAGCCCCAATCCCGTCCGGGAGCCACAGGATGGACCCCGGAACCGGCGCCGCGACGGCGCCCGGACCGCCGAGCGCCACCAGCAGGCCTTCGCTGAGCCGTGTCAGCTCTTGGGCGACGCCCTCTGCGGGCGGACGGTCCGCGGCGGTCGGGATGGCGACCACCACGGCCCGGGCCTTCGTCGTTTGCGCCGCCTCGATCCAGCTCCGGCTCGGCACGTCGGCCCCCAGGTAGACGACGTTGGTGCCACGGCGCCGGACGGCCGTCGCAAAGGCGAGCGCACCGATCTCGTGGCGGCTGCCTGGCGGCAGGCCGACGAGCACTGGCGGATCGGTCGACGCCCGCCCCGCGGCCTGGAACGACGCGGAAAGCCGGCGGAGGACGGCGTGGCTCGCCGCGTGTTCGCCGGCGACCGAGACGGTTCCCTTCGCCCAGCCCTCGCCGAGCGCACGGAGCGCCGGCATGAGTCGGTCGTCCACGGAGCGCTCGAAGGATGCGCTGGCGAACAGGTCGTCCAGGAGCGATTCGATCCGCCGCCCATCGAGCGCCGCGGCAGCGGCGACGAAGTCCTCCGCGAGGTCGAGGCCACGAGACGCCTCCGGCGAGGCGTCAGCCGGCTGAGGCCGGGATGCCGACGCGGCGGTCGGGTCGTCGTCCGCCCCGATCCCGTCCGTCTCGATGTGCCGAGCCGCCTGGCTGGCCGACCAGCCGGCATTCACCAGCCGGCGCATGGCGCGGAGGCGCTGGATCGATGGTTCGTCGTAGAGGCGGTAGCCGGAGGGCGTGCGTGCGGGGTGGACGATCCCGTAGCGGCGCTCCCACGCGCGAAGCAGGGGAATGCTCACACCGGCCCGGAGCGCAGCTTCGCTGATTGTGTACATGGTTTGTCCAGCATAACACCCGACAGACGCTTGACAAGGGCGATCTCGGGACGCTACAGTCTCGACGAACCCTATACAAAGGGTAGACAAGCGCCCGGAGCATCGGGCAAAGCAGGAGTACAGGTCAATGCGTTATCTCCAGGCCCTCGCCCTTCTTCTCGTCATCGTCGGCGGCGTCAATTGGCTGCTCGTCGGGGTCGCCGCGATTGACCTCGTGGCCACACTCACCGGCACCGAATTCGGCGAGACGAACGCGATCTCCGCCGTCATCTACGTCTTGGTCGGCCTCGGTGCCGTCGCGCTGGTCCCGACCCTGCTTCGGTGGGTCTCCAGCGACTCGTCCACCACAACGGGTCACTGACCGTTCGCGCATCCAAGTCCACTGTTCGCCGCTCGCGGTGCTCTGTCCAGGGGCAGGGCGCTGCGAGCACGAATCCCTGAGGTATCCCGTGTCCGCCGCCGTCACAAGCCAGAGCGCCCCGACAATGACCCATCCGACCCCGCTCGCCGCGGGCCGCTCGTCCGGCCTCTTCCGCTGGAACCTGGTCCTGTCCGGGCTCCATTTCATCCAGTTCGTGGCGATGCTCGCGATCTCGTTCGCGCGAAGCCCCCTCGTCACGGCTCCGGTCACCAGCAGCTATCTCGCGTGGGATCCGGCGACGCGGACATTGGCAGATGCCCAGCGCACGGTTTTCGACCTGCCGATCGGCCCGACAGTCGCCGCGTTCTTCCTGCTCAGCGCGATCGCCCACCTCAGCGTCGCGCTCCCGGCTCGGGCCTGGTACGAGTCGAGGCTGGCCCGCGGCCAGAACCCGGCGCGCTGGATCGAGTACGCCTTCTCCTCGAGCCTGATGATCGTCGTCATCGCCAGCCTGAGCGGCATCCGCGAGATCGGGACGCTGATCGCGGTCTTCGGCGCGAACGCCGGGATGATCCTGTTCGGCTGGAGCATGGAGGCCGCCAACGAAGGGCGCGAGCGGCCCCAGTGGCTCCACTACGCCTTCGGCTGCCTCATGGGCGCAGTGCCCTGGGTCGTCATCGGTGCGTCGCTCCTGACCGCGGCCACGGCGCCAGGCGCCGCGGCGATCCCAGCGTTCGTGATCGCGATCTACGTTTCGCTGTTCATCAGCTTCAACGTCTTCGCGTTCAACATGGTCTTCCAGTACGCGAAGATCGGGCGCTGGCGCGACTACCTGTACGGCGAGCGGGTGTACATGATCCTGAGCCTGGTCGCGAAGTCACTGCTCGCGTGGCAGGTCTTCTCGGGAACGCTTCGACCCTAGTCGGGCCGACGCAACCCTAGGCGTGCGGGAACGCCGGCAGGTCGATCTTCGTCGGCCAGGTCTCCGTCGTCGTCCCGTCCAGCGGCCGCCCGAGCAGGAAGCCCTGCCCGTACGGCACGGCCAGCGCCTGGAGCGCATCGAGCTCCTTGCGCGTCTCGATCCCCTCGGCGATGAGCCGCAGCTTGCGTTTGACCGCGAAGTAGCCCATCCCGGCGATGAGCGCCTGGCGGGCGGGCTCGGCGTCGACGCCGCGGACCAGGTCCAGGTCGATCTTCACGAAGTCGGGCGCGAGCTCCAGGATGTGGCGGAAGCTGGCGTACCCGGCGCCGGCGTCATCGACGGCGAGCCGAACGGACGAGCCGAGCCGCTTGAGCTCGCGGCGCAGCCCCGGGTAATCCTCGATCTCGACATGCTCGGTGACCTCGAGCACGACCGGTCGCGCCATGCCCCCAAGAATCGACTCGAAACTGCCCGACAGGACGAGCTCGGGCGAGGTGTTGAGGCTGAGATAGCCGTTTGGCGGGAGTCGCTCGGCAGCAGCGATCGAGGCGCGCAGGCAGGCGGTCTCGAGCTCGATACCGAGCCCCGTTCGCGAGGCTTCCCCGAACACCACGTTGGGCGGCCGGCCGTCGCCAAACCGGGTGAGGGCCTCGTGACCCACCACGGTCCCGTCCCACAGGTCGACGATCGGCTGGAAGTACGGCTTGAACGCACCGGCCTGGATGATCTCCTGGAGCGCGGCCCGATCGGCGGTCTCACGACCTCGGACCTTGAGCCCGGGGCGGATCAGGGTCGCGATGATCGAGCCGAAGGTCGCCAGGGCCGGCAGACGCTCGACGAGCTGCTCCGCCGCCGCCGCGTCGTAGGCCACGATGCCGATCACGCCGAGCGTGTCGCCTGGACCGTGGAACGGGGCATAGGCCTGGCTGTGGAGGGCCTGGCTCACCTCGATGCCGGTCGAGTCGTATTCGGCGGGCGGCGGGCGCATCGCTTCGACCCAGGGGCCGCCCGCCGCTCGTTCGCGCAGGTAGCGGAGGCGTTCGGGCGGGATCGGCATGCCGGTTGGCATCACGCTCGAGTGGCGCCCGACGTTGGCCAGGACCCAGCCGTCATTGGCTTCGAGGATGAGCACGAGCGCGGTCTCGACGTTCGTGGAGGCGACGATCTCCGCACACGCGGCCGCCGCGATCTCCTCCGGTGTCGCCGCCGAGTCGATCCGGGCGAGCGCCGACTCGATGGTCTGGCGTTCGCGGGCGTCGCGCTCCAGCGCGCTCTCGAGCGATCGCTCGCGGGTGACGTCGCGGTCGGTCTGCATGTAGCCGATCAACCGGCCGTTGGCGTCCTGGATCCCGGAGATGACGGCTTCGACCTCGAACGGCGTTCCGTCCTTGCGCAGGTTGATGATCGACCCGGACCACACCCGGCCGGCCGCCACCGTGGCCCAGATCTCGTCGAAGAACGCCGCGCTGTGCGAGTGGCTGTCGACCATGCTGGCGTGCCTGCCGACGATCTCGTTCGGCTGGTAGCCATAGATCCGGGTGAAGGCCCGGTTCACGTAGATGACGTTCTTGTCGACGTCCTGCATCCAGATCGCGTCCGCGGTCTGCTCCACGGCCGATGCCAGGCGCACGCGATCCTGCTCGGCCTCGACGCGTTCGGTGATGTCCTGGGTCGTGCCCATCAGCCGGAGAGGCTTCCCGTCGGCGTCGCGGATGACTTCGGCGGTCTCGTGGATGACCCGGATCGTGCCGTCGGGTCGGACGATCCGGTATTCCGACTCGAGGACCGATTCGGTCGCCAGCTCGAGGTCGGTCGGGGTGGCCATGTGCCGGTCGTCCCGGTGGACGAACCCGAGGAAGGCGTCGAGCGTGCCGGCGAAAGTCCCGGGCTCGATCCCGAGGATCCGGCACGACTCGTCCGACCACCACAGGGCGCCCGTCGAGAGGTCGCGTTCCCAGCTGCCGACATGAGCGATTCGCTGGGCTTCCTCGAGGTGGCGGAGATGCGGCGACGACGCGAGCTGCATTGAGTGTTCACGGTGCCGTCTGACACCGTGGCGTCGGTATCACCCAATCGTCCCAGCCGTCCCGAGGCATCATCACCGGACATGCTTCTCGCCTTCGCCCGGCTGTCGCTGGGTGGCTACCTCCTGTACGGCTTCGGCTACCTCGTCCCGCTGCTTCGACGCGATCTCGGCCTGTCCGAATCGATCGCCGGACTGCACGCGAGCGCGATCGCCGTCGGGATCATCCTTTCCGGGGTCGCCGGCGAGCGGTTCGTGCGCCGCCTGGGCCCGGAGGTGGCCGCGCGGACCGCCATCCTGGGCATGGGTGCGGCCTGCCTGGCCGTCGCGTTCGCGCCGCACCCCGCGGTCAGCCTGTCCGGCGGGCTGGTGTTCGGGTTCTTCGCCGGCGCCGTGCTGTCGTGGGTCAACCAGGGACTGTCCGCCCTTGGTGGTCACGCGGCGAACGTCGCGCTCGCGCGGGCCAACCTGCTGGCCCTGATCGCGACGCTCTTCGCGCCGCTGGCCATCGCAGCGTTCGACGACTGGGGCATCGGTGGCCGGCTCGGGCTGCTGGTCCCGTTGCCGCTGATCGGGCTCCTCGAGGTCGTCAACTGGCGGCGGCCGATGGGTGCTCCGGGCGCGCCGAACGTCGTGGCGGCCGCGCCGAACGCCGTGGCAGCCGCGCCGGAGGCCCGAACGGGCCGCGAGCCCAGCCATCGGGGCACGCGCCTGCCGGCGGCCTACTGGCGGGCCTGGGTGGTCCTCGTCCTGGTGGTCTCGCTCGAGTTCGCCGTGGTCTTCTGGGGATCCACGCTGGTCGCGACGCAGACCGGCGCCGGGACCGCCCTGGCCACGACCGCGGCGGCCGCGTTCGTCGTCGGCATGGTGCTGGGGCGGGGGATCGTGGCCACCGGGATCGGTCGTCGGACGACCCGGACGCGGCTGATGACCGTCGCCCTGATCGTGGTCGTCGTCGGAATCGGCGGCGCCTGGCAGGCGACGTCGGTGGCGCTCAGCGCCGGGTCCTTGTTCCTGGCCGGGCTCGGCGTCGGCCCGCTCTATCCGGTTGGCGTGGCCTTCTCGCTCAGCCTGGCCAGCTCTGCTCCCGACGCGGCCGCGGCCCGGACGACCCTGGCCTCGGGGGTGGCCATCCTCTCGGCGCCGTTCATCCTGGCCGTCGCGGCCGAGCGGGTCGGGCTGGTCAGCGCCTGGCCGCTGCTGGCCGTGATCGCACTCGCCGCGATCGGGATGCTGGTCGTGACCCGCCGGGACGCTCGCGCCGTCTAGTGGCCTGGTGGCCTAGTGGTTCCCGCCGCCTCGGTCGTGGCGCTCGCCGCTCATCGGGCGGATCGCGCGGACGGTCCGCAGGAGGGTCGAGCCTACCCTCGAAGGCGTCTCCGGCTCGGCCGCTGGCTCGGGGCCGGTCGCGCCGGCCGCGACGGTGACCGCGTGGGGGGCCTCCCACGGGCGAGAGGGCTCGGCATCAACTTGATCCGAGTCCGGGGACATCACGGCCATCAGCCGCGATTCGCTGATCCGGGCATCGGAGTCGGCCTCAATCGCGACGGCGCGAGGTTCGGGGGCGGGGACCGCGGCTGGCGGTGCGTCGGACGCGGCCGCGGTCTCGGCGGCCGCCTCGGTTGCAGCGGGCTCGGTCGTTGCAGCGGGCGGGGTCGTCGCCGCCTGGGCGCTGGCGGCGTCGTCGGTCGCGGTCTCGGTCGGCGTGGTCGACGCCGGCCCGATCTCGGCATCGGGGCTCGGGAGCTCGGCGGCCGCGTCGCGCCGTGCGGCTTCGGCGATCTGGTCGAGCGGCGGGAAGCCCGGCAGCGTCGAGGCCACCCGGGCGATCGCCGCGGGGTCGGTCTCGCGCTCCATCCGGCTGAAGAACCGGTCGACCTCGCCGCGATGCGCGTCGATGGCGACCTGGATCGCGACGATCTCGCGCTCCTTGATCGACCCCTGGCGCTCGAGCTGCGCGGCGAGCCGCTCGCGGCGGGCATCGATCCGGCGCAGACGCTCGAGCTTGATCTTCTCGGTCTCGGCTTTCGCCCAGGCATCGATCGCGGAGATGTCGGTCTCCGAGCCGGCCTTGAGCTGCTCGACCTCGCCGCTCGCCCGGGTCCCGATCTCGTCGACCTGGTCGGTCCGGAGGCGCTCGAGCTCGGCGTTCATCCGCTCGTACTGCGAGGTCGCCGCGAGGTGCATCGCGCGCGCGAGCTCACCGAGCAGGTCGTCGTGGACGGGCTGGGGGACGGCATCGTTCGGGACCGGTTCGTGCGGTTCGGCGTCAGCGCTGGCCGCAAACGTCCCGTTCTCGCCGGCCACGGAGTCGGTTGGCTGTGACGCCTGATCCGCCATCGGTCTGATGCCTCATGCGCTGCGCTCGGGTGCGAACGGTGACGGCGGTCCGGTCCGGGCGAGGACTCGATGGTAGCGCCCGGTGCATCCGGTCGACAAGGCGAATCCGCCGGTCCAGGGCCGTTCCGCGACCCCGTCCCCAATTCGACGCTTGCAGACACCCACGGACTGGTGAGGAAACCGACGCCCGAAATCCACCCCTGTCGGATGCACCCCGGTCCGCGTCTGAGCGTGAATCTGTCGGGTCCCGCACGCGTCGAGTGCCAAATCCGCCCGTAACAGTCCACGAGTGCCTACTGCGTCGCCATTGGGGGACGAGTCGAGGCCCTGCGACGAGCGGCCGCAGGGCCTCGCTCCCAGGGGAATGCGTTTGGACGGGGCTCCGTGGAGTCCTACGCGCGTGGAGGGCGAGCGGTTTCGCGGCGGGCGGTCCGATCCCGCGGGCGCGGCCGGGATCTCAGGCCGGGTCCGCCGGCACGAACGCGATCTGGTCGACGTCGATGACCGGCTCGTAGCCGATCTGCTGGTAGATCTTGTTCGAGGTCGGGTTCGACAGGTCGGTGAACAGGAAGACGAACCGGCGTCCGTGGTCCAGCTCGGCCTGGCTCGCGGCGGCCGTCACGGCGCTCGCATAGCCGTGGCGCCGCAGCTCGCGCGGCGTGTAGACCGGCCCGATCCGGATGCCGTTGGGGGTCGGCCCGGCCGAGGCCGCGACCGAGACCGGCCGGCCGCCGTCCTCCCACAGGTACCAGGTCCGGGTCCCGGCACGGAACGACCGATCGACCAGGATCGCGGCCTCCTCGAGCGACCGTCGCTCGAGGGCCTCGACCAGGAAAGCGTCGACCCATTCGACCAGGAGGTCACGATCCTCGGCGGTGGCGAGTCGGACGCGACCCGGGACGCCGGTCGGCGGCACGACCCGCTCGAGCCGGTAGATCCGCTCGGCGACCGCGAGCCGGCTCACGAGGCCACGGAGGCCGCACCAGAGCTCCGCCAACGCCCTGACCTCGTCGATCGGGCCGGTGACCCCCGGGATGGTGCTGCCCGAGGCGCCGAGATGGGCCACCAGCGCGCCGATCGCCGCGGGATCGGCCGTGCACGACAGGACCAGGTTCCAGGGCGGCGTCATGACCGCCGCGGCCGCGACGTGATTCCCGCGCCGGACGGCCGCGAGATAGGGCGGCGCCGTGGGGAAGCCGGGATCGGCGGTCAGGTTGGCGCAGATCCCGAACATCAGGTTGTGCTCGGCCTCGCGCTCACCCAGGAACGGGCCGGCGGCCTCGAGGAAGGCGGTGGCGTTGGCGAAGCGCTCGACGCGCGGCTCGGTCGCCTCGGTCGTCTCGGTCACAGCGGGGAGTCTGACTTCTCCGTCGGGAGGATGGTCTCCGCCCTTGAAGACCCTTGACGGCGGCCTCGCTGCTCCCGACGCCAGGCCGGGAGGTAGAGCGGCGCCGCCGCCGCGCAGACGATCCCGCCGACCACCATCGCCGTGCTCAAGGACGCGCCGTCGGCCAGGGCCCCGAGCACGATCGCCCCGATCGCCCCCGCCGGCTGGCTGACCATCGAGTTCATCGACAGGACGGTCGTGCGATGCGGACCGTCGACCTGGCGATGGAGCAGCGCCGTGTGCATCGGGTTCGATGCGCCATGGCTGACGTAGCAGGCGAGGTAGGCGGTGACCACGCCGACCGGTCCGGCCAGCAGACCCATCCCGACGATGGTCAGGCCCTGGACGACGCGGAGCGCCGCGGCCGACCGCGCGACCCCGAGCCGCCGGCTGATCGTGACGATCGCCGCCGAGCCGAGCGCCGAGGCGACCCACGCGGCGGAGCTGAACGGGCCCATCAGGGCCGCCGCATCTTCCGTGTCGCCGAGGACTTCGGACAGGCGGACGGGGAAGAGGCTCTCGAAGGTGACCATCGAGAAGCCCCAGAACAGCTCGACGAGGACCAGCGCGAGCAGGACCCGCGACGACCGCAGCAGCCCGAGCCCGTCGCGGACGACGCCCGGAACGGCGGCCACCGACCGTGCGACCGCCCGGAGCCCGCGCGTCGCGCGGACCTCGGTCAGCAACAGGAGGACCGCCACGAGATTGACGACGCTGAGGGCGAAGGCGACCAGGAGGGGGAGCTCGAGCGCACCGATCGCGTCGATCGGCCGGGCGGCGACCAGCGCGCCGGAGAGTAGCGCCCCGCCGGCGATCCCGATGCTCAGGACGGTGTTGCCCGCGCCGAGACCGGTCTCGATGTGGGCATCCGGGTCCGAGGCGAGCGTGGTGTCGACGTACCAGGCCTCGAGCGGACCGCTGTCGAGGGCGCGGAAGACGCCCTGCAGGGCTGCCGCGGCGACGAACATGGGCAACGAATGCGCGAAATAGAGCGTCGCGAGCGAGACGAGCCCGACGAGGCTGGCGAGGATCAGCACCGGTCGACGCCCGAGCGAATCGGAGAGGCCGCCGGTCGGCAGCTCGAGCGCAAGCACGACAAAGCCCTGGGCGGAGAAGGCGATC
>Ga0210377_10001342_pt1 | contig 22456 bp, 24 predicted proteins | sample PLM4_65_b1redo_FD_155480 | JGI IMG/M metagenome (GOLD analysis project Ga0210377, IMG submission 155480) | Groundwater sediment microbial communities from an aquifer in East River, Colorado, USA - PLM4_65_b1 redo | ecosystem: Environmental > Terrestrial > Soil > Riparian zone | place: USA: East...
GGAACGGGCGCTCGTAGGCGATGAAGTGCACGTCGTGCCCCCGCGCCGCCAGGTCCTCGCCGAGCGCGGTCGCCAGCACGCCGCTGCCGCCGACCGATGGGTAGCAGGTGATGCCGACGCGCAGCATGTCCGCAGCCATCTCAGAGACCGTGCGCGCCGGCGGGCAGCATGTCAGCCCGACAGCTCCGTGAATGCTTCATCCGATCGCTCGATGTCCTCCCGTCGCACATACGCGATCTCCGGGGCGTCCTCCGGCCGAAGATACGCCTGCTCGCCCGCACCCGTCACGTAGTGCGTGCAGTGGATCACCGACTGCATCCACCGGAGCCGCGTGTCCCGCGTCGGGCTGATCTGCTCCTTCCCGAAGCCGGAGGCCGCCGCCGGCAGCGTGACGAACGAATCGCCGCCCTCGTGCAGGTACAGTCCGCCGTCGCGCGCGCGTGCTCGCACGATCTCGCCCTCGTACGGCACATCCACGAAGAAGTCGTCCACGTCGCACGCGCGGCGCCGCACCGCCGGATCGCTCGAGGTCACGACGTCCACGCCGTCGAGCAGGCCCATCCCGCGGTACATCTCGAGACAGAAGTCGGCCACCATCTCCGCCGACGTCTTGCGGAAGAGGTCGATGACGGGATGGTCCACGTAGTTCGCGAGCTGCCCGAGTGTCCTGGCGTGCCAGTCGGCGGCGATGCGCTTGGCGTAGAGCGGGGAGAACTTGCGCTGGAGTTTGCTGACGACGGCGAAGTTCAGGTACGCGGGCTGCCCCGTCGCGCGATGGCGCAGGATCGTGCGTGTCTCGCGCGGATCGTGGTCGCTGTCGTGGCAGAAATACACGACGCGCCCGCCGATCTCTGCCTGCAGGCGTCGCGCGGTCCGGATCTTGGCCACGAGGAACCGCCGCGGGAAGAACCCGCAGGGCTGCTGGCCGAACGCGATCACCGGCTCCGCGCTCATCCGGCGCGGCCCTCGCCGGCGCCAGCGCGCGGCCGCAGGACCGCCTGCAGCGCCACACTCAAGGCGATGCACGCGGCGCAGCCGATGAGGTTGTACCAGAGGTAGCCGATGTTGAGCGAGAAGTACATCACGATCACGAGGACCTGCGCGGTCACGGCCGCGAAGAAGGCCGCGCTACCGCCCACGCGGCGGAGGAAGAAGGCCACCAGGAAGAGGCCGAGCAGGACGCCGTAGAAGATCGAGCCGAGGATGTTGATGGCCTCGATGAGGTTCTCCGCGAACCCGGCGAAGAGCGCGAACGCCACCGCGAAGACGCCCCACAGCGCCGTGAAGCGTCGCGCCACGCGCACGTTGTGCGCCTCGTCGTCGGCGACGAGCGGGCGGAAGTGGCGCCAGAAGTCGATCGTCGTCGTGGTGCCGAGCGCGGCGAGCTCGGAGGCCTTCGACGATAGCGCGGCCGCGAACATCACCGCCACCAGCAGGCCCACCGCCCCGTGCGGCAGCTGCGTGAGGATGAAGGTGATGAAGACGTAGTCGGAGTCCTTGGTCTTGGCGCGCGGGTCGGCGGCCACGAGGACGGCCTTGGCCTCGGCGCGGATCGCGTGGGTGCGATGGCTGGCCGCGACCATGGCGGCCCGCGCGCTCGCTTCCCGCGCGGTGTCGTCCGACGCGCGGGCCTGGAGCCACGCGCGAATGGCGGACTGGCTCTGCGCGACGGCGCGGGCGTGCTCGGCCTCGATGGCGCGGAACCGGCCGTCCTGCGCGTGGCGGTGCCACTCCGCCTGGTTGAAGAACACCGGGTGCGGCGTGAACTGGTAGAAGACGAACAGGAGCGCGCCCAGCAACAGGATGACGAACTGCATCGGGATCTTCAGCACGGCGTTGAACATCAGGCCCAGCCGGCCCTCGCGCAGAGAGGCGCCCCCGATGTAGCGCTGCACCTGCGACTGGTCGGTGCCGAAGTACGAGAGCGAGAGGAACAAGCCGCCGAACACGCCGGTCCACACCGTGTAGCGGCGGCTCGGATCGAGCGAGAAGTCGACCGCCTGCAGCTTGCCCAGCGCGCCGGCCACGTACGCGGCGCCGGTGAACCCGAGGCCGTCGGGAAACCGGAGCAGCAGCACGACCATGGCCGTCACCATGCCGGCCGAGATCACCGCCATCTGCCACTTGTGGGTCAGGGCGACGGCCTCGCTGCCGCCGGTGACCGTGTAGACGATCACGAGCAGCCCGGTGAACACGATGACGAGATCGAGCGGCCAGCCGAGCACCGTGGAGATGATGATCGCGGGCGCGTAGATCGTCACGCCGGCGGCGAGGCCGCGCTGCAGCAGGAAGAGGCCGGCGCCGAGCAGGCGCGTCTTCTCGTCGAACCGCTGGCCGAGGAACTCGTAGGCTGTGTAGACGTTGAGCCGCCGGTACATGGGCAGGAACACGGCGCACACGATGATGAGCGCCAGCGGCAGGCCGAAGTAGTTCTGCACGAAGCCGATGCCGCTCTCGAAGCCCTGGCCCGGGATCGAGAGGAACGTGATCGCGCTCGCCTGCGTGGCCATGACGCTGAGGCCGATCGTGCCCCAGCCGGTGGAGGTGCTGCCGCGCAGGTACGTGTTGAGGCTCCGCACGTGGCGCGTGCGCCAGGAGCCGTACGCGGCGATGCCCACGATGGTGCCGAGCAGCACGACCCAGTCGACAACGTTCACGAGAAGATCCCCGTGAACACGGTCAGCAGGATGACCACGAGCACGAACCACCCGAAGACGAACAGGTAGATGCCGCGCCAGGTGCCGAACCCGGGGACGTCGGGCGGCTCGGCCTCGGAGCGCTCGTCGGGGCGCGGCGCGGGCGTCACTTGCCCAGCGAGACGAGATTCGCGAACAGCCGATACGCGCCGGGGACTGCTTCGGGGAGCTGGCGGAACCACGCCAGGCTGGTGTAGACGAAGTATCCCTTGCCGTGCCGCGCCGCGAGCAGGCCGCCCTTGAGCGGCGTCTCGCCGGCGTCGCCGGACGCGAGGATCGCGGTGAAGCGCTCGTCCCACTGAGCGGGGAAGTAGAGACCGCGCTCCTGCACCCAGCCCTCGAAGTCCGCCGCGGTGATGCGATTCGGCGTCGTCAGCACGGGATGCTCGGGCGCCAGGATCGTCACCGGCGCGTGCTCATCCGTCACGCGGTCGCGCGAGAGGCGCAGGTGGAAGGGCGCGAGCCAGCCCTCGCGCAGGCCGTCCAGCGTGTTGTACTGCGCGACGACCGTGCCGCCCGCCTCGACGTAGGCGAACAGCGCGGGCAGGCGCTCGGCGAGATCCGTCCTCACGTTGAAGGCGCGGATGCCGATGACCACCGCGTCGAGGCCGCGCAGCCGTTCCGGCGTGAGGTCGGCGCCGGTCAGCGGCGTGACCTCGTATCCCATCTGCTCCAGGGCGGCGGCCACGTCGTCGCCGGCGCCCGGCAGGTAGCCGACGTGGCGGCCGCGAGTCGCCAGCTCGAGCGACACCGCCTTGGCGCGCGCCGGGGGCTGCAGGAGCTGGAGCGGCAGGTGATCGTAGCGAACCTCGACGCGCTGCTGGTTGAAGCGCCGGCCGTTGATCTCCACGCTCGCGCTGAGCGGCGCGGTCGCGAGCTGTGCCGGCGCGGTCACGGTGAAGGTGAAGCGCGCGCGCGCGCCAGGGGCGGCGAGTCGAAACGGCTGCGAGGCGGGCGTCACGGTCCAGCCGGCCGGCGCGTCGAGCTGCACGGTGCCGGCGGCGCGCGCGCGGGCGGCGGTCAGCTCCACCGTCACCGGACGCGCGGCGCCGGGCGCGAAGAGCCGCACGCCCGCGATGAACCGCAACGAGACCGGCGCGATGACCTCCAGCCGCCGGCGCAGCAGGGGCGTGGCGGGATCCGCGGCCGGCATCGGCTCGCCGGCGACCACCAGCGTCTGCCCGCCGACATCGAAGACGTACTCGAGCGGGAACGTGGGCGGGTTCTCGGCGCGGCCGATGAGCGACGGATCGTCCACGTCGAACAGCCCAGCCGTACCCTCCGTGCGCAGCCAGTACGGCTGGCTCGGCGGCGTGGTCGCGGGCAGGATCTGGGAGGCCTCGCGGACGACCGGCTGGTTCGGGCGCAGCTCGACGGCCTTGTTGATCGCGCGGTGAGCGCTCGGGTACCGCACCGCCGTCCAGCGCACGGGAATGCGCGAGCGCACGATGGCCGTGTGGCGCAGCTTCAAGGTCTCGCCGGGCACGACCTCGGCGCGATCCACCACGGTGTCGACCTCGAGGCCGAGGCACGCCTGGATGATCCGATCGAGCTGCTCGCGCTTGTCGCTCACGATGGGATCCGCGGGGAGCGCGGCGAGCCGGCGGCGGATCGCGAGCAGCGCGGGCACGCCCTCGGCCGCGTCCTGCGTGTTGAACCTCGCGATCGCCTCGTCGATCGACCGCGCGATCTCGGCGCCGCCCAGCACGCGATTCCACGTCGTGTCCACGCCGTCGAGGAGATCCTTCGTCGCCGCATCGCCGGCGAGCAGCACGAACGGCTCGATCCGCGAGCCCTCGTTCACGGGCGGGCCGCCGATGCCGAAGCCCTGCGTCTTGTGCATGCCCCGGCTGCGGGCGGCGATCGACGCGAACGATTCGCCCGACACCGGATCCCGGCCGCCGACCTCGACCTTCACCACGCCAGGACCATCCGGCACGTTCGCGGGCGAGCCGGCGACGGCCATGCCGGCGCCGGGATTCGCCGCGGCGGCGCCCAGGCCGACGTTGTGGACGATACGCCGCGCTTGCCAGGGCCTGAGCGTGCGGAGCTGCTCGGGAAACGCCGCGGGGTCGGCGGCGAGCCTGAACGCTTCGACGGCGAGCACGGCGGACGCGGTGTGATGGCCGTGCGTGGGCGCGGGTTTCGGGGAAAACCGCGTGATGATCACGTCCGGGCGGAACTCGCGGATCACGCGCACGACGTCGCCGAGGACGCCCGGCCGGTCCCAGACGCTCAGCGTCTCCTCGGAGTTCTTCGAGTAGCCGAAGTCCTTCGCGCGGGTGAAGTACTGCCGCCCGCCGTCCAGCCGGCGCGCGGCGAGTAGCTCCTGCGTGCGCGCCACGCCGAGCGCCTCGCCGAGCTGGGGGCCGAGCAGGTTCTGTCCGCCGTCGCCGCGGGTGAGCGAGAGATAGGCCGTCCGGTATCCGCGGCCGCGCGTCAGGTAGGTGATGGCCTGCGTGTTCTCGTCGTCCGGATGGGCGGCGACGTAGAGCACGCTGCCCATGGTGGCGAAGCTGCGCAGCTGCTGCAGGATCGCGGTCCCCGTCGGTGGCTCGGCGGCGTGGCCGGCGTCGGAGGAGCCCGCCAGGATGGCCACGACGGCCCAGAACGGCACGTTCCAGAGGGTGTCGCGCAGGAGCACGGAGGACGTCATCGGCGGCTCACACGATAGCACGGCATATGATGGAAGGTGCGAGGCGCCATGTACACCGCGCGCACCTCACGACGCTGGCGCTCGAGGTCGCGGGACGCGCACGCGTCCGCGCGTGGCGGACGAGGCCGCCGACGGCGGAGGCGATGCGCGCCGGCGGACTTCCTGCTGCGCCTGCTGGACCGGGTCCGCGGGGCCCTGCGCGCGCGCAACTACAGCGCCCGCACCGAGGACAGCTACGTCGGGTGGATCTGGCGGTTCGTGGTCTTCCTCGGCAAGCGGCATCCGGCCGAGTGGGCGCACCGGAGATGTCCCGGTTCCTGACGTGGCTGGCGGTCGACGGGCACGTTGCGGCGTCGACCCAGAACCAGGCGCTGAGCGCGCTCCTCTTCCTGTACTGTGACGTGCTCGAGATCGAAGGCCACCGCCTGTATAGCGCTGGCCTTCCTCGAGGCCGGCCGGGGCCGAGCCGCCCTACTCGCCGCGCTGAACCGGAGGGTTCCCCGCGTACTTGACCGTCAGTACTGGACATGGAGCCAGCCGCACCACCTTCTCGGCCACACTACCCAGGACCATGTGTTTCAGTCCGGTGCGGCCATGGGTGCCCATGACGATGAGATCGGCATTGCGCTCCAGGGCGAGACGGACGATCGCGTCAGCGGGCCGTCCGACTGCGATCTCCACTTCCCAGGTGTCGCGGAAGGCCTTCGGTACGAGGTCACGGAGTCGCGTCAGCGTCTCTTCACTGTAGTCATGGCGCACAACCGTCGGCTCTGACACGGGAGCCGTACCCAGACGACCACCCGCAACGAGATCAAGGCCGGCCTCGAATCCTGAAGCTGGCGAACCGGTGACGTAGTAGACATCCGTCCCGGCGTCCGATGGCTGCACATGGAGAAGCGTCACTTTGGCGCGATGCACGACCGCTTCTTCGACCGCATAGCGCAGGGCGTGGTTTGCCGGCTCTGAAAAGTCCGTCGGGACGAGCACATGTCTGAAGGCCATGGTGAGCCTCCCCTATTTATCCGGGCATGACGGACGGGTGATCGTCTTCAGTACCAGACTGACAGCAGCATCAAGCATGCCTGATCGAAATAAGCGAGAAATCAGGAGTTCGCGCGGTAACCGACACGGTCGGCCCCTGGACCGACATCCCAGTGGGGCAGAGGCGCCCCTACCCGCGACTACCCACGGCACGTAGAGAGGCGCCGGCCGAGGAGATTGCAAAGGATGTAGACGGCTCGTTGTGGCCCCCTTATCCGGCCGGCGACCTCGTCCGAAGGTGGAGGAGTACCTCGGCGAGATGATGATCGAAGAGAAGCTCGCGGCGCGCAAAGAACATCGAGCTGCACACGCTCTGTCGCTGGGCGACGGCACTCGGGGCCAAACTCACCGTTGACGTTACCCCCACCGGCGCCCGGATCCTCGACCCCGAGCTCCGGCAGGCCCACCATACCGGTTGAGCAGGTCCGAGCACCGATGGTACCGTCTACGCTCCACGTGCCGGGAGGACCTGAGAGGGGGACTCGAGGTGACGACCTGGACCTCCGGCGCGAGCCGGCCCGAGCAGGATGGGCTCCAGTACCACATCCGCTGCCGCCCGGGTGACGTCGCTCGCTACGTGCTCCTGCCCGGGGACCCCGCTCGCGTTCCGCTCATCGCCGCGCGCTGGGCCGAGGCGCGCGAGATCGCGACGGAGCGCGAGCACGTCACCTTCACGGGCACGCTGCGGGACGGCGGCCCGATCTCCGCCTGCTCGACCGGCGCCGGCGGCCCCTCCACCGCCAGCGCGCTGGAGGAGCTCATCGCGATCGGGGCGGACACGTTCGTCCGCGTGGGGACCTGCGGCGCCATCCAGCGCCACATCGAGTGCGGCGACGTGGTCATCCACACCGGCGCCGTGCGCCTGGACGGCACGAGCCCGCAGTACGTGCAGATCGAGTATCCGGCCGTCGCCCACCATCTGGTGGTCCTGGCGCTGGTCCAGGCCGCCGAGCAGCTCGGGGTGCGTTACCACCTCGGCGTGTCGGCCTCCACCGCCTCCTTCTATACGGGCCAGGGCCGACCCGGCTGGCGGGGGTACACGCAGAGCGGGATCGACCAGATCCTGCCCGACCTCCAGCGCGCGGGCGTGCTCACCTTCGAGATGGAGGCGGCGACGATCTTCACGATGCTCGGCCTCTACGGGCTGCGCGGAGGCAGCGTCTGTGCGGTGGCCGCCAATCGCGTGACCGACACCTTCGCGAAGGAAGGTGTCGACACGGCGATCGACGTGGCCAACCAGGCGGTGCGGATCCTCCAGGCCTGGGACGCGGACGTGGCGGCGCGCGGCAAGCCGACGTGGTACCCGGAGCTCCGTGGCTCCGAGCCCGGGCACCAAGCGTGAGGATCGCCGCGGCGACCGTTCGGGAGCCGGCGCGGGAGATCCCCGTCGTCGACGAGGCCGACGTGGTCGTCATCGGCGGCGGTCCGGCCGGCATCGCCGCGGCGACGGCGGCGGCGAGGCTCGGCGTCAGTGTGCTGCTGGTCGAGCGCGGCGGCTATCTCGGCGGCGCCGCCTCCGGCAGCCTCGTGCTCGTCTGGGACGACTGCGACGACGGGACGCAGAAGACCGTGGGCGGCGTGCTGGATGAGCTGGTCGAGGCCGCGCAGCGACGCGGCGGCGCGGTGCTTCCGGATCTCGGCGACCTTCACCGCCCGGACCCGATCCTCTGGGCGAAGTGGGGCCGCTGGGGCTTCACCGACTGGTTCACGCCGCGGCCGCCCGATTCGGTGCGGCCGATCGCCTGGGCGGCCTGCATCGATCCGGAGGTGCTCAAGCTCGTCGCCGCCGAGATGGTCCTCGGCGCCGGCGCGCGGCTGCGCCTGCACTCCTGGGTCGTCGGCGCGGTGATGGATCGCAGCGGCATCGGGGCGGCGATCGTCGAGAGCAAGGCGGGGCGGCAGGCGCTGGCCGGGCGCGTCTTCATCGACTGCTCGGGCGACGGCGATCTTCTTGCCGCCGCCGGCGCGCCCCACGTGGTGGGCCGCTATCTCGGCACGCTGGTCCATCGCCTGGCCGACGTCGACCTCGCGGCCCACGTCGACTGGGAGCGCGCCGAGCCCGAGGCGGCCGCGCGGCAGACGCGGGCGATGCGCGCGCTCTACAACATGACGTGGCCGTACTGGTGGCTCTACACGGTGCGGCGCGGGGTCATCTGGGCCAACTGCCCCACGTGGGCCAGCGTCGACGGCCTGGATCCCGTCGCCCTCACGACGCTCGAGGTCGAGAGCCGCCGGCGCATCTTCGGCGCGCTCGACTACGCCCGCGCGCACCTGCCGGGCTTCCGCGACGCCTACGTGGCCGACACCGCGCCGATGGTCGGCATCAGACAGACGCGGCTCCTCAGCGGTGCGTATCGGCTGACCCCGCGCGACGTCAAGTCCGGGCGCCGCTTCGCCGACGCCATCGGCCGCGCGCGCAACTACTCGATTCCGTATCGGGCGCTCTATCCGCACGAACCCGGCAACCTCCTGGTCGCCGGGCGCTGCTACTCCGCCACGCCCGAGGCCCAGCGCATGAGCCGCGAGATCTCCGGATGCCTGGTGACGGGCCAGGCCGCCGGCGCCGCCGCGGCCCTCGCCGTCCGCAAGGCGGTGCGACCCGCGGAGGTCGACGTGCCCGCGCTGCAAGACGCGCTCGTCGGGCAGGGCGTCCTGCTCTGACAGAAGAAAGGACAGAGGACACCATGGACTCCATCTCTCGTCGCGCATTCCTCCGTCGGGCCAGCGTGGTGACGCTGGCCCTCGGCGGCACCTTCCCGAGGCCGGCGGACGCCGCGAAGCCGGAGAGCGTGAGCATGCGTCTGGGCTGGCTCGCCAACGCCCAGTACGCGGGCGACTTCGTGGCCCTCGACAAGGGCTGGTTCAAGGAGCGGGGGATCGAGCTCAAGATCGACCCGGGTGGGCCGAGCATCGACCCGGTCTCGCTGACGGCGACCGGCTCGAGCACGATCGGCAACGTGGCCTCGATCGCCGCCATGTTCCTCGCCCGCTCGAACGGCCTCCCGGTGAAGGCCTTCGCCGCCGCGCTCCAGCGCCACCCGTTCGCCTTCATCACGCTCGACAAGAGCATCAACTCGCCGAAGGACTTCGTCGGCAAGAAGATCGGGATCCAGGCCACCGCCCGGCCGCTCATCAACGCCGTCATCGCGAAGTACCAGCTTCCGCGCGACCAGGTCCAGGTGCAGGTGATCGGCTCGGACACGACCCCGCTCAAGACCGGTCAGGTGGACGTGATCACGGGCTGGGTCATCGACGCGCCTCAGATGGCCGCGGTCGGCCCCGAGGCCAAGGCGCTCCTGCTCTGGGACATGGGCATCCGCCTCTACGCCTACACCTACTTCACGAGCGACGAGGTGCTGCGGACGCGCTCGGACATGCTGACGGACTTCCTCGCGGCGAGCGCGAAGGGCTGGGAGTGGGCCGCCGATCATCCCGAGGAGAGCGTCGACATCGTGCTGAAGTATGCCCGCGACCTCAAGCGCGACCTGGAGCTCGCGACGTGGAAGCGGGAGACGCCGTTCCTCTGGTCGGACAAGACCAAGGAGCACGGCTGGGGTTGGATGGAGACGCAGGTCTGGGACGACGCGATCAAGGTTTACGCCGACCTCGGACTCCTGAAGACGCCCGTCACCTCGAAGGACACGATGACGCAGGACATCCTCAAGCGTGTCGACGGCCGGCCCCGGCGCTAGCGGCGCCGGCGCGACGGCCCCCGCGGGCATCGTCGTGGAGGGAGTGGGGATGACGTTCTCCACTCCCTCCGGCCCCGTCCAGGCACTGGCCGGCGCGAGCCTCACGATCCAGCCGAGAGAGTTCGTCTCGCTGCTCGGTCCCTCGGGCTGCGGCAAGTCCACGTTGTTGCGGCTCGTGGCCGATATCCTCGCGCCCACCGAAGGGCGGATCGAGGTCGGAGGCGAGCCGCCCGGTGTCGCGCGCCGTCGCCGCGTTTTTGGGTTTGTGTTCCAGGACTCGACACTCCTGCCCTGGCGGAGCACGCTCCAGAACGTGCTGCTGCCGCTCGAGATTGGAGGGAACGCGCGCCGGGGCCGGGCCGAGGCGCTCGATCTCCTCGAGCTGGTCGGCCTGCACGGCTTCGAGGCGGCCTATCCGTGGCAGCTCTCGGGCGGGATGCGGCAGCGGGTCGCCATCGCGCGCGCCCTCGTCACGCGGCCGCAGGTGCTGCTCATGGACGAGCCGTTCGGCGCGCTCGACGAGATCACGCGCGAGCACATGAACCAGGAGCTCCTGCGCATCTGGCAGGCGACGGGGACGACGATCCTCTTCGTCACCCACAGCTCGCCCGAGGCGGTCTTTCTCTCCGACCGCGTGCTGGTGCTCGGCGCGCGGCCCGGGCGCGTGAAGCTCGAGCTGCCGGTCGCGCTGCCCCGCCCGCGCGACCCCGCGGTGAAGGAGACGGTCGAGTTCGCCCGCCACACCGCCGCGCTGCGCCGGGCGCTGGCGGGCGAGGCCCGGCCGGAGTGATCGTCCGCCGGTACGCGCTGTCCGTGGCGGGGATCCTGGCCCTCCTGCTCGCCTGGGAGGCCTACACGCGCGCCTTCCACGTGCCGCACTACCTCGTGCCCGCGCCGTCCCTCATCGGGCGGACGCTGGTCGAGGAATGGCCGACGATCCAGCGCAACGTGGGCCGGACGCTGGTCGAGGCCGTCGGCGGCTTCCTCCTCGGCAACGGGTTCGCGGTCGTCCTCGCCATCGTGTTCGTCCACAGCCCGGCGGTGGAGCGCACCCTGTACCCGGTGGCGGTCGCCATCCGCACCGTGCCCATCATCGCGATCGCGCCCATCCTGGTCCTGCTGCTCGGCAACGGCTACGCGCCCAAGGTCGTCATCGCCGCGTTGATCTCGTTCTTCCCGACCCTCGTCAACATGGTGCGCGGCCTCGAGGCGGTGGAGCCGTCGGCGCTGGAGCTGATGCGCGTCCTCTCGGCCAACCGCCGCCAGGTCTTCTTCAAGCTGCGCCTGCCGTCCTCGCTCCCGTTCCTCTTCTCCGCCCTCAAGATCGCCACCGCCTCCTGCGTGATCGGCGCCATCGTCGCCGAGTGGGTGGGCGCCGACACGGGCCTCGGCTATCTCATCATCGTCGCCACGTTCGAGTTCCGCACCGGCCTGCTCTACGCAACCACCGCGGTGGGCTCGTTCCTGGCCCTCGCGTTCTTCCTGGTCGTCGTGGCGCTCGAGAAGGCCGTGGTCCGCTGGAAGCCCGAGACACCGCCCCCGTGAGCCGCCCGCCCATCGTCCTCCTCGCCGATCAGGTCCTCACGCTCGACGCGGCGGCGACGATCCACGCTCCCGGCGCGGTCACCATCGAGGGGGCGGAGATCCGCGCCGTCGGTCCGCCTCCCGAGCGCCCGGCCGGCGAGATCGTCGACCTCCGCGGCTCGGTCCTGCTGCCCGGGCTCGTGAACACCCACACGCATACTCCGATGTGGGTGTTTCGCGGCCTCACCGAGGACGTGCCGCGCGGCGAATGGCTCACGGGCCGGCTGCTCCCGCTGGAGCGGCGCCTCGGCCCGGACGATCTGCGGGCCGGCGCCCTGGCGGGCTGCCTCGAGCTGCTCCAGAACGGTGTGACGACCATCGCGGATCGCTACGGCCACATGGACGCGGTGGCAACGGCGGTGGAGGCGAGCGGCCTCCGCGCGGTGGTCGGCCACTCGCTCTTCGACCGCACGGCGGAGGCCGACCTCGCGCTGTCCGAGCGGCTCATCGAGCGCTTCGGCACCGACCCGGCGCGCTCGCGCGTCTGGGCCGGGCTGGCGCCGCACGCCACCGACACCTGCGGCCCCGATCTGCTCCGCCGCGTGAGGCGGCTCGCCGACCGTACGGGCGCACACGTGTTCATTCACGTGGCCCAGTCCGAGGACGAGGTCGCGGCGGTGGCCGCGCGCGGCGCGGCCGGTTGCGCGAGCTACCTCGACGCCCTCGGCCTGCTCGGCCCCGACGTCGTCGCGGCGCACGCCACCTACCTGTCGGACGCGGAGGCCGATCTCGTCGGGCGCCGGCGGACGGCGGTGGCGCATTGCCCGTCGAGCAATGCCAAGCTCGAGGGCCGCGTGGCGCCGATCGCGCGCATGCGGCGGGCCGGCGCCATCGTGGGGCTCGGGACCGACGCCGCGTGCTGCAACAACGGGATGGACCTGTTCGAGGAGATGAAGGTGGCCGGGCTCCTCAACAAGGTGGCGGCCGACGATCCGGCGGCGCTTCCGGTCCTCGACCTGCTCCGCGCGGCGACCTCCGAGGCCGCCCGCGCCCTCGGCATCGACCATCTCGTCGGCACGCTCGAGCCGGGCAAGCGGGCGGACATCATCGCCGTCCGCACCCGGAGCCCCCGTCTGCAGCCCTGGCACGATCCCGTGGCCAATCTCGTCTACAGCGCGCGCGGGTCCGACGTGGTCGCCGTCTTCGTCGACGGCCGGCTCCTGGTGCGCGACGGTCGGCCGGTGGACCTCGACTCCGAGCGCATCCTCGCCGACGCGGTACAGGCCGCGGGGCGGCTCGCCGATGTCCGGGCCTGATCGCTTCCGCGAGGCGCCCAAGGTCGAGCTCCACCTCCACGCGGCGGGCTCCGTGCGCCCCGCGACGATGCGCGCCTTCGTCGAGGCCGATGGTCTGCCGCCGTCGCTGGCGGACCGCTACGCGCCCGCCGCGACGGGCGAGGGGCTCCCGGCGTACCTGAGGCGCTTCGCCGCCTGGGACGCGACCGTGCGCCGCCCAGACCGCATCGCGCGCGTCGTCGCGGAGCTCTCCGCTGACCTGATGGCGGACGGCGTTGTCTACGCGGAGGTCAGGCTCCGACCGCCCACCGACGACGATGGTCTGTGGCACGCGATGATGGAGTCCGCGGTGCAGGCGGCGCGCGCGGCGACGACGCCGGCGCTCGGCTTCATCGGGGTGATGCTCCGCGGCTGGAGCGCGGACCGGGCGGAGCGCGAGGCGCGCCGCGCGGCGGCCTGGGCCGGCCGGGGCGTCGTCGCCCTCGACGTGGCGGGCGACGAGGCGCTGGGCGACTTCGCCCCGCTGGCGCGGGCGACACGTGTGGCGCGCGAGGCCGGGCTGGCCATCGCCACGCATGCCGGCGAGACGGGCGGGGCCGCCGCGGTGCGGGAGGCGCTTGCGCTGCTGGTACCCGACCGCATCGCCCACGGAGTCGGCGCCGCCGAGGATGCCGAGCTGATCTCCGAGCTGCGCGACCGCGGCCTTCATCTCGAGATGGCGATCCGGAGCAACGTGCAGACGGGCGCGGTGCAGGAGCCGTCACGCCATCCGTTCGCCGCACTGCTGCGCGGGGGCGTGAGCGTGGGCCTCAACACGGACAATCGGACGATCTCCGGGACCACGCTCTCCGACGAGTACGCGCTGGCGGCCGGCGCGCTCGGGCTGTCCTGGGCGGAGCTGGCCCGCGCGACCACGCTCGCCGCGCAGGCGACCTTCGCGCCGGTCGACGCGCGGCGCGCGCTGGTGCGCCGCGTGCAGGACGCGTGGGCTTCCCGCGCGCCGGGAGCATAGGAGGCCCACGTGCTGGACGGGCGAATCGACTCGAGCGTTGTCTACGAGGGACCACGGGCGCGGATGGCCACGCTGACGGGCAGCCCGGTCTGGGGCCTCGGGGACCGCTTCGCGGCCTTCGCCGAGCGCCACGGCTATCGCCTGCTCGGCGTCCATCGCCCGATGACGCCGTACGGCCTCGGCCCGCAGGTGGAAGCCTACGAGGCGCCGGGAGGCGAGCGGGTCCTGCGCATCCCGAGCTACGGTATGGTCGCGGGCGAGGACTGGGCGCTCCGCGCGGCGGAGTGGAAGGTGTTCTGGATCCTCTGGCGGGCGGGCGTGGAGGTTCTGCTCGTCGGCGGCACCAGCGGGACTTGCGACTGGCGCGGGGGCGAGGACGCCGTACGTCCGGGCGACCTGGTCCTGCCGTGGACGTACTTCAGTCTCGATCCCATCCCGTCCGGTCTCCCGGGCACCGAGCTCGAGAACGTGCTGGCCGAGCGGGTCGCGCTGATGGACGAGCCGTTCTGCCCCGCGCTCTCCCGCGAGCTGATCCGTGAGGTCGGGGCCCTCGACGCGGCGCCCTTCCGCCGGGTGCACGGTCAGGAGGCGCGCATCGTCCTGCACCGCTGGCAGTACGGCGCGGGGTTCGAGTCGGCCGGGCACTCGCTATTCTTGAGAGAGTACGGGCGAAGCATCGGCTGTCCGGTGATCACCGGGGACTGCGTGAGCCCGGTGCTCGCGCGGGTCTGCGGGATGCACCTCGGCTACTATCACGTGCCGTCGAACTGGGCCGAGGGCCTCCGGCCCCAGAACCTCACCGGCTCGCTCGACGCGCTCTATCTGCAGACGCTCCCCGAGGTCGCAGCAACGCTCGAGCTCCGGCTCCTCGCCCGCCTCGCGGCGCCGACGGACTGCCGCTGCCACCAGCTCCTCCGGCCGCGCCCCCCCGAATACCGGCGGGCTCTCAGTCCGCCGGCGAACTGAAGAGCCGATCCTGCTATCCGACGCGGCCGGCGGCGGCGAGCTCGTGCGCCTCCCGTTCGAGGCTCCGATTGATCTGCGCGGTGGCGTCGAATGCTCCTTCGAGCAGCCCCCAGCTCGCCATCCATTCCCACGCCCAGCGCGCCTCGTTCTCCGGGATGGGAGCGGGCTCCTTCAACTGGATGCGACCCAGGTTGAAGTCGTCGGGGCTGAGCGCCGTCACCTCGGAGTGGCCAGACCAGTCACGGATGAAGTAGGAGACATACCGTCGCTTGTCGGCCTTGATACGCCGGACCGCCCGAGTGAGCGCCCGGAGAAGGGCGGCGTACGCCTCTGCGCTGACTCCGGGCGCGGCGATCCAGGTGCCGTGAAAGAAGGTGGTCGAGACCAGGCGACATCCCGCCTTCTCGGCCACGGTGATCCAGGGCTCCTGAAGCACGGTGGCCTCGAAATCGCCACGCATCAATCCGGCGAATCTCTCGGCGGGACTCGTCGCAGCCGCGCAGGTCGTGATCGCTTCTCGCGGCATCGCGCCCTCCAGCATCTGCAGCCCGGCGTAGGCGGTGCCGTTTCCGTAGTCGAGGGCCACCAGCTTGCGAGCGAGCTCTTGCGGCGCGTAGACGGTGGAGGTAGGCGCGACAACCAGGGCTCCGCAGACGATCATCGCGCGCCTTCCGACCTGCAGTGCGCCAACCGGACTTTCCGCCACCCGGCGGTTATTGCCGCACTCTCAGGCCTGGAACATCTCCGCTTCGCCGCGAGCCTGGAGCTTCCCCTGATTGGTGGCCGGCTTCGCGGGTGTGCCTTCCGCCGCGGAACGGACCTCGTCCGAGGGGAGCAACGCGATCCGGAGATCCAGACCCTCCGCTTCGAACAGACCCTCGTCCCTCGCGACGAGCACGTCGAGACCCATGAACGCCATCACCCGCTCGATGGTCATCGTCATCGCCATGGCAGCCTCCCCTGACTAGGGATCCGTCCGTGCACTGCGTGGGATTCGCTGTTAGACGCCGGAGGCCTTGAGCGCGGTCAGCACCTCCTGGGGATCGAGGAGATTGAGGGGGTTGTCCAGGACCTTGGCATACTTCACGACGCCGTTGCGGTCGATGATGAAGTACGCCCGCTTGGGGTAGCGGAAGATCGGGCTCTTGTCGTCCGTCACGAGGGCGTTGTACGCCGGCAGCATCTGGCGGCGGAAGTCGGAGAGCTGAAGGTGCTTGATGTTGTTCTGGGTTCGCCACGCCGCGAGGGCCTGCCAAGCATCACCGCTCACGCCCACGACCTGGGCGCCGGCGGCTTCGAACTGCGGCAGCGCCGCGTCGAAGCCCGCCACTTCCTTGGTTCACGTCGGGGTGAACGCCGCGACGAAGGTGTAGAGCACGATGGGGCCTTTGGCCGTGAGGTCGCTGAGCTTGACCGGCTTGCCGTCCGGACCGTTCAACGCGAAGTCGGGCGCTTTGTCCCCGACCTCAAGGGCGTGAACGGGCGGGGCAACCATCAGACCAAGCGCCGCCAGCACGGCGACCAGGATCAGGGGCTGTCGCATCCGCATAGGCGTCTCCTTGTCGAAGGGGCGATGGTCGGGCCAAGTGTACTACCATCGAGCGTCGCGAAGCCCACGGCGTCAGCCGGTCGTCCACTCGACCAGATCGGAGAGGACGCGCATGCCGTCATGGGGCATGCCGGCGAAGGCGCGCTCGGCGTGGCCGAGGGGGACGATGTTCGACACGCCGCGCGCGGCGACGGGGTCGCGCAGCGCCAGACGGCGCGGCTCGGGGTGGACGCCGACCGTGGAGACGCCGCGGTGCAGGAGCGCGAGGGCGTCGTCGAGACGCGCCACGCGGCGGACGATGACGACACGCGATAGCGGGTGCGACGACAGCTCGAACGGGCCGCGGGCGACGACGACGGCGGCGCGCGCGTCGCGGCCGGAGCCGCCGACCCAGTGCCAGCGGGCGCCAACGAGCGACCCGCGGCGCATGCGCTGGATCTGGCCGAGCGCGGCCGGGGAGGGCGCCGCGGGCGCCAGGCGGTCGGCCGCGGCGAGCGCCTCGCACAGCGCGGCGCCCCAGCGGTCGGCGACGTCGCCGCCGGCTGCTTCGCTCTCGCCGCGGGCGTCCCCCTCGACGTAGTGCACCAGCGAGGCGATGCAGGCGCGCTGGTTCCAGACCAGCACGTCGGCGGCGGCGAGCCGGGCGGCGGCGCGGAGCGCGGCGTCGTCCGCCAGCGCCTCGCGGCCGATCAGGCTCACGCCATAGCGCGGGTTGAAGGTGAGGGTGCGGATGGCGCCGGCCGCGAGCGCGCTCACGCGCTCCACCGCGTCGGGCGCGCCCCACACGACGACGCGGTCGAAGACGGCCGGGTCGAACAGCGGCTCCTCGACGGCCGCGTCGCCGCCCTTCCAGTACACCAGCGAGAGCGCGTCGAGGACTGCTCGCGCGGTGGGATGGGCTTCGGCCGCCGCGTGCAGTGCCACGGCCAGCGCCGCGCCCGGCAGGATCGAGCCGGAGGGCAGCTTCACCACGCCGCCGCTGCGCGTGGCGAGCAGGCGCAGGGCGCTGGCCGGCGCTACCACCGGCGCGTTGCCGGCCGTCACGTGGATCTGCAACGTGGGGAAGGCGCGGACACGCGGCGAAGGTGCGAGTGCGGTTGCAGCGCCGGGGGCGGGCGACGCGAGCGCGGCGCGCAGCGCGCCGGTCGGCCCGTCCCAGACCGGGGTGTCCACCTCGACCCACTCGTCCAGGAAGCGCGACCCGGTCACGCTGCCGACGGCGAGCTCGCGGTCCACCACCTCCCGCACGGCGAAGGCGCGCATCATCGTCGCGTTTAGGCGCAGCCCGGCGTCGAGGAGGGGGTCGGCGAGGTCGCTCGCCGCTGCGATCAGCGTCCGCACACGTGCGCCCAGCGGGCCGTCCGGCTCCAGCAGCTCGGCTGCCGCGTCGAGCCAGTCGCATAGCGCCGCGAACGGCACGGCGGCGAGGCGTGCCCGCACCGCGCCGGGGTCTTCGTAGAGCAAGTCGGCCGCGGCGACACGCGGCAGTACCAGACGACGCGCGTCGCCGTCCGGGCGCATCGTGGCACGGTCGATCGTCGCCTCGCGGATCTCGAGGACAGCGTCGCCCTCTGGCACGACGAGCCGGCCGCGCGCGAGCACCGGCACGCGTATTTCGTCGCCGTCGGCGCGCAGCAGGCCGGCCGTGTCCAGACGCTCGCACAGCGTGAGCGCCGAGACGCCGTTGTCGATCCGGGTGCCGCTCATGCGCGGACCGTCGCGAGGATGCCGCCGCAGCCGCGCACCTCGCGCCCCGGGGCGCGCCGCACCTCGCCCACGAGTGCCGGCCCCACCAGGCCGCACGGACAGCGCTCCCGCACGAGCCGCACCTCGTCGCCGGTCACCAGGAACGACGGATAGCTGGTGGCCGTCGGGTCCATGAAGCCGAACGTGCCCGTGACGTCCGCGCCCGGCGCGAGCGGCAGGAGCGCCTCGTCGAACAGGCACGGCTCCAGGATCGGCGGCACGTGATAGCGCCCCTCGCCGCAGCGCATCAGCGGCGTGTTGAGCTCTACCATCGCGTAGGCCTCGAGCACGCGCGCTGCCGGCACGCCCAGCGCCGCCTCGATCAGCGCGCACAGAACCGCACGGTCGACGCGCTGTCCCTCGAAGCTCTTCCAGCCGCCGCCCAGCGTCACGATGGACCCCGCGCGCAGCGCGGGCGCGCCGGCCGCCTGCATCAGCGCGCACAGCCGCTTGACCTGATGGGGCGCGCCGAACAGCCAGACTGCCCGGCCGCGCTCCGTCGCGCGCCGCAGCGCGCCCAGGAAGCTGCAGTAGGCCTCGTCCTGGCCTACCGCCAGGGCCGCACGCGCCGCGTCGGCCGCCGCTGCCGAGCGCGCCGTCAGCAGGGCGCGTAGCATCTCGGCGCGGATCTCGCTGTCGTACAGGTAGTGCACGTGGGGGATGTATCGCGCGAGCTCCACGCCGGCGCGCTGGATGCCCATGCGACCGCCGCGGAAGCCCAGCACGGCGCCGTCCACGGCCGACAGGTCGACGCCGAGCCGCTGGACTTGATGCATCAGGTAGCTCGGCCCGTTGGCGCGGTAGGCGTCCCAGCTCGCCTCACCGCGCGGCACGAACGACAGCTTCCCGCTGGTGCCGCTCGAGTACAGGACGTGCAGCCCGCCGCGCTCGAGCCGCTCCAGCCAGTCGTCGACGTCGTGCGCCCTGGCCGCGTCGGCCGGCACCGGCTCGGCGCACACGTCGCGGAGCCACGCCGACAGCGCCGCGAAGTCGCGCGCGCCCACCCAGGCCGCGTCGTACGACTTGAACAGATCGTCCGTCACGGTACAGCGCTCGACCAGCATCGCCAGCGGCGCGTCGTCGTCGACGCCCGCTTCGTCGCACAGCCGCCGGTACGCCGGAATGGCCGCGCGGTAGTGCGCGTGGCACAGCGCGATGGCGCGATGGCGCAGGCGCGTCGCATCGGCCTCGTCGAACCCGCCGTCGCCTGCGGCCCAGGCATTCGCCGCGGCGCGCAGCTTGCCACCCAGCTCGTGGATCTCGTGCTCGATCCCCGCCGCCACGAACGGAGTCTAGCAGGCTGCTGAAAAAGGCCCATCTGCTTCGTTGGCGCCCTCGGCTGCTCTCGCCGAACCGGAGCCGCGCGGCCTCAGCTCCCGCGGTACGTCACGTAACCGTAGGGCGAGACGAGCAGCGGCACGTGGTAGTGGCTCCCGGGCTCGGCAATGGCGAAGCGCACGGGCACCTGGTCGTAGAACGGCGGGTCGGCCAGCGCGCCGCCGGCGGCGCGGAAGTAGGCGGCCACGTGGAAGACGAGCTCGTAGCAGGCGACCGTCATCTCGCTCGCGGCGCGCAGCGGTGCATCGCTCCGACCGTCGGCGTTCGTCGTCACCGTCCTGAGGAGCCGCGTGCGGCCGTCCGGCTCCACGATGGAGAGATCGATGCGAACCCCGGCGGCCGGCCGTCCGTGCGCGGTGTCGAGGACGTGAGTGGTGAGTCCGGGCCCGCCGCCAGCACTCACGCCGTCACCAGCGCATTGAGCCGGAATCGCGTGATGGCGAAGACCTCGGCGAGGGCGGCCTCGATCTCCTCCGCGACGGTGTTTCCGAGGCGCCGCTCGAAGGCGGCGAGGACGGCCGCCTTCTCGTGCGTGCGCACGGCGATGATGAAGGGGAAGCCGAACTTCTCCCGGTAGCCCGCGTTCAGTCGGCCGAAGCGCTCGTGCTCCTTGTCGGTCAGGCGATCGAGCCTGGCGCTGGACTGGCCCGCGCCACGATACGCCGCCGCCGGCGCCTTGCACGTGAGGGCGCACCGCACGCGACACGCGTAGTGGCGGATCCGATAGGGTCCGGGCAGACTCGCCGCGGTGATCGACGGGCAGAGGACGCCGAGGCTGCGCGTGTACGCCCCCAGGTCGGCCAGCACCTCCGCGCGCAGGCCGACGATGGTGCCGTCACGCCGCGCGGCCAGCTCGACGTCGTGCCGCTGCTGGCGGGCGTGGGCGGCGGTGGTCACGTGCTCGCGGCGCGTCTCGATCCACTTCAGCGGCGCGCCCCCGCGCAGGACCAGCAGCGCGAGGGTGATCTCCTCGGGATAGCCGCCCGGTCCCGGGGTCGTAGTCCGCCGCGACACCGCGCGTCTCGAGCGGCATCCCCGTGTAGCGCTGCACCTCGTAGCGTCCGCGCGTCACGACCTCGGCCGTGGCGAAGGCGGCATCGACGTCGCCCACGCGCACGGTGAAGTCGGCCGCCACGTTGGCCGGGGCGCCGTCGTGCAGGAGCGGCGCGCCCGGGGCCAGCGCCGCCTCGGCGTCCGCCACCGCGTCGAGCACGTCGTAGTCCACCCGCACGGCGGCGGCCACGTCCTCGGCGGCATAGCGGGTCGACGCCACCACGGCGGCGAGCGGCTCGCCGCCGTAGCGGGCGCGGTCGCGGGCCAGGGGCGGCTGCGCGCACGGACGCAGGGCCTCGTGCGAGACGATGGCCGGGATGGCGCTCACGCCCGGGAAGTCGGCCGCCGTGTACACGCCGGCGGCGCCCGGCACGGCGCCCGCGCCGCCGACGTCGAGGCGAAACCGCGCGTGGGGATGCAGGCTCCGCACGAACGCCACGTGGCGGACGCCGGGCAGGCGCAGGTCCTCGACGAACGTCGCCTGGCCGCGCAGCAGTCGCCGGTCCTCCACCCGCTTGAGCGCCATGCCGGTGAGCCTCGTGGGCACGCTGGCGATTATAATTCGGGCGTATGAGAAGACGCGCGACGCCGGGAGCGAGCGATCGCTCCGCCCACGAGCGATTCATGCGACGCGCGATCGCGCTGGGGCGGCGCGGGATGAACAGGGGCGACGGAGGTCCGTTCGGGGCGGTCGTCGTCTGCCGGGGCGCGATCGTGGGCGAGGGCTGGAACCGCGTGGTGGCGACCAACGATCCCACCGCGCACGGCGAGATCGTGGCGATCCGCACCGCGTGCCGGCGCCTGGCGAGCTTCCGCCTGTCGGGCTGCGAGCTCTACACGAGCGGCGAGCCGTGCCCGATGTGTCTCAGCGCCGTCTACTGGGCACGGATCGACCGGATCTTCTTCGGCTTCACGGTGGGCGACGCCGCGCGCATCGGCTTCGACGATCGCGTCGTCTACCGCCAGCTCGCGAAGCCGGCCGCGCGGCGGACGATTCCGGCGGTGCAGCTCCTCGCCGACGAGGCTCGCGCCCTGGCCCGAGAGTACGCCGCGAATCCGCGCCGGGCGAAGTACTGAGATCAGTCGAGTCTACGGTCGGCGGCGGGTGGCAGATAGGCGCCGGTGAAGACCTGCGCGACCGTGGGTTTGGCGCCCAGCTCGAACGAGACGACCACCTGGTCGATCGCGCGCTGCATGCGGGCGGGGTCGATGCCGAGCAAGCCGTTCCTCCGCACCTCGTCGTTCACCATGTTGGCGCTGATGGCGAGCGGCAGCCGCTTCAACTCGGTGGCCTCGTTCGACAGCGGCTCGGCGGCCTTCACGTGGACGATCGCCGCCTTCGGATCCTTCAGCGCCGCCTTGAAGCCCGTGGTGAGGGCGGCCAGGGACCGCCGCACGGTGTCCTCGTTGGCCTTGAGCCAGTCGACGCGCACGACCACGGCGTTGCCGTAGAGGTCGATGCCGTAGTCGCTGTACTTGAAGGCCACCACGTCGCTTTCGGGGATCTTGAGGTTCTCGGTCAGGTTCAGGAACCCGGTGAAGTAGAACCCCGAGATCGCCTTCACGTCGCCCTTCACCAGCGCCGGCTCGCGCAGGGGCGGCGCCATGTTGGTCCAGGTGACGCTGTCGACGGGCAGGCCGACGTTCCTGGCGAAGATCGGCCACAGCCGCCGGGGGGCATCGCCCGCGGGCGCGCCGATGGCGGCGCCCTTGAGGTCCTTGGGCTGCTGGATGCCGTAGCGCTTGAGCGAGATCAGGGCGAAGGGCGGCGAGTTGAGGACGATGCCCACGGCGATCAACGGCTGCTGCGGGTTCTTGACGTTGTACTCGATCATCGAGTTGATGTCGCCGTAGCCCATGTCGTAGGTGCCGGTGGCGACCTGCTCTC
>Ga0210377_10001343_pt1 | contig 22450 bp, 30 predicted proteins | sample PLM4_65_b1redo_FD_155480 | JGI IMG/M metagenome (GOLD analysis project Ga0210377, IMG submission 155480) | Groundwater sediment microbial communities from an aquifer in East River, Colorado, USA - PLM4_65_b1 redo | ecosystem: Environmental > Terrestrial > Soil > Riparian zone | place: USA: East...
GCCGCCAATTGGCGGCCGGGGGTTTCAGTGGGGGGGTATCTCCAGCGGGGAGTATAGCGAGGTGACGTATGGCCGGTGAACGAGGACCACTTCCGCAGCCGGCGCAGCTGCATTTGCTGCGCGGCAACCCGAGCAAGAAGCCGATGGCGGCTCTGCTCGACGAGAAGGTGCGGCCGAAGGTTGAAATCCCGGCGCCGCCGGCACACCTAATACCCGAGGCTCGCGCCGAATGGGACCGCATCACCGTGCACCTCGAGCAGCTCGGACTGATTTCGCAGATAGACCGTGCGGCCCTGGCGGCGTACTGCCAATCATGGGGTCGATGGGTCATGGTCGAGAAGCGGATTGCCGGGGAAAATCACGTCGATAAGAAGCACCTGGCGGGGCTGGTCGGCGACACGCCCTCCGGCTACAAGCAGATCTCGGTGCTGCTGCAGATATCGAACCGCTGTGTCGAGCAGATGGAGAAATTTCTGTCGCACTTCGGCATGTCGCCGGCGGCACGCTCGCGCGTGACGGCATCGGACCCGCAGATGGCGCTGCCAGGCATCGACAAACCGCAGGAAGGCGGATGGGGAACATTCAAGCGATAGACCATGTCGCCGAGTCGATCGAATACGCGCAGGAGGTGGTGGCCGGGCTGATCCCGGCATGCAAATGGGTCAAGGCGGCATGCCGCCGACAGCTCGACGATCTCGAGCGCTGTGAGAACGACGAAGCGTGGGCTTACGACTGGCGGCCCGAGCTTGCGGACCGGGTGATCCGGTTCATCGAGCTGCTGCCGCACGTCAAGGGTCCGCTCGCGGGCGAGCCGATCCGGCTCGAGCGCTGGCAGAAGTTCATCCTCGCCTGCGTGTTCGGATGGATCCGCAAAGCCGACGGGCGGCGGCGATTCCGCACGGTGTACGAGGAAATTCCGCGCAAGAACGCGAAGACGACCAAGCTCGCCGGCATCGGGCTCTACATGCTCACCGCCGATGGCGAGCTCGGCGCCGAGGTTTATTCCGCCGCGACGAAGGAAGAGCAAGCGCGGATCGTGTTCGAGATCGCGCAGCAACAGGCGCGAATGGAGCCGGAATTCCGCTCGACCCTCGGCGTGGAGATATTCCGCAAGGCGCTGGTGGTGCGCGACACCGGATCCAAGTTCGTGCCGCTTGCCGCGGAGGCCGACAGCATGGACGGGCTCAACGTCAGCTGCGCGCTGATCGACGAACTGCACGCCCACAAGACGCGCGCGGTGCACGACGTGCTTGATTCGGGCACGGGCTCGCGCGCGCAGCCGCTGCTGTGGAAGATCACCACCGCGGGGTCGAATCGCGCCGGCGTGTGCTACGACCAGCGCACCTACGGCACCAAGGTCCTCAACGCGGTGCTGAAGAGGCACGGCGGCATGGGTTACCGGGTCGAGGGCGAAGCGGTCGACGACGAGTCGTTCTTCGCGATCATCTACACGATCGACGAGGGCGACGACTATTTCGCCGAGGAGACCTGGCGCAAGGCGAACCCGAATTACGGGATATCCGTCGATCCCGAGGACCTGCAGCGCATGGCAACCGTCGCCCAGGTCCAGGCGCAGGCGCTGAACGAGTTTCTGACCAAGCGGCTCGACGTCTGGGTCAACGCAGACTCGGCGTGGATGAACATGCTCGCGTGGGAGGCCTGCGCCGACCGCGATCTCAAGGAAGAGCGCTTCGCCGGCAAGCGCTGCGTGATCGCACTCGATGCCGCGTTCAAGAAGGACCTCTTCGCGAAGGTGAAGGTGTTCCGCGAGGACGGGCACTACTACGCATTCGGCCGCTACTACACGAACCAGGAGCAGACCGAGCAGAAGGGCAACGAGCACCTGGCGGCCTGGGTGCGTGAGGGCTGGCTTCGCACGACACCGGGCAACGTCCTCGACATCGAGGCGGTACGCGAGGAGATCACCGGCCGCAAGAAGCCTGACGGCAGGATCGATCTCCCCGGCGACCTGCAGCGCTTCGAGATTGCGGAGTGCTGCTTCGACCCCGCGCAGCTCACGCAGTTTTCCACCGAACTCGGCGAGCAGGGCCTGAAGATGGTCGAGATCCGGCCGACGGTGCTCAATTTCTCGCCGGCGATGAAGGAGCTCGAGGCGCTGGTGGTGTCGAAGAGGCTCCACCACAACGGCGATCCGGTCATGGCGTGGGCGATCTCGAACGTGGTGTGCCACTTCGACGCGAAGGACAACATCTACCCGCGCAAGGACGATCCGTCGAAGAAGGACCGCACCAAGAAGATAGACCCCGCGATCGCGCTAATCATGGCGATCGCCCGAATGATGACCGCGCCTGACGAAGGGAACATCGAGGGATGGCTCAAAAATCCGGTGACGGCCTGAGCTGGTGGCGCAATGCGCTGGTCGGGATCGGCCTGAAGGCGGCGAGCTACGGCGCGGGGCAGTCACTCACGCTCAAGGACGCAGCGCTCGGGCGGTTCTTCGGCATGCCGTCGGCGACCGGCAAGACGGTCACCGACGAGGCGGCGATCGGCATCAGCACGGTGTGGGCGTGCGTGCGGCTGCTGGCCGAGACGGTCGGCGCGATGCCGCTCGCGGTTTTCGAGCGCCAGAAGGACGGCAACTCGAAAAAGATCGACCACCCCCTGTCGGACGTGCTGATCGGGTCGCCGAATTCCGACATGACCAGCCAGGAGTTCCGGGAAGCCAAGACGGCGAACCTGGCCATGCGGGGCAATGCCTATTCGCTCAAGGAAGTGGCGGGGAACGGCGATGTCAGCTCGCTCTACCCCATTCCGGCCGCCGACGTCGAGCCTAAACGCGAACGCGACGGCTCGATTGTCTTCCGCGTCAACGACCGCGGCCGCTGGGAGACCCTGCCGCAGGAGAAGATCTGGCACTGGAAGGGATTCGGCTTCAACGGGGTGACCGGCCTCTCGCCGCTCGCCTATGCACGGGAATCGATGGGGCTTGCGCTCGCAAGCGAGGAATTCGGCGCGCGCCTGTTCGCGAACGGCGCATCGGTTTCGGCGATTCTCAGCATCCCGGGATGGTTGAAGCCCGACCAGCGCGAGATTGCCAAGAAAAATCTCGACGAACTCGCCAGCGGCATGCGCACCCACAAGCCGACGCTGCTCGAGGGCGGCATGGAACTGAAAGGGGGGATTTTCCCGCCCGAGGACCTGCAATTCCTGCAATTGAGGCAGTTCAGCGTGCGCGATTTGTGCCGGTTCTACCGCATTGACCCGCACATGGTCGGCGACCTCGAGCGGGCGACGCACAACAACATCGAGCAGCTCTCGCTCGAGTTCGTGATGTACACGATCATGCCCTACCTCACGCGGGTGGAGGCCTCGGCCGCGAAATGGCTGCTGAAGCCGGGCGATCGCAGCCGGTTTTTCCTCCGCTTCAATTTTGAAGGCCTGCTGCGCGCGGACTCAGTCGCGCGGGCCCAGCTCTACTCGATCCTGCTGCAGAACGGGGTCTTCAACCGCAACGATGTGCGGGCGCTGGAGAATCGCAACCGCAGCGACGCCGCGGGCATGGACGACTACACCGTGCAGTCGAACATGGCGCTGATCCAGATGCTCGAGGCGCTGGTGGCGTCAAAAAACACGGGAGCCAAAGGCGACCAACCGACCAATATCTCGGTGAATCCGATGCTCGGCGTGACCCTGCCGGATTCGATGCGCCACAACGTCAAGCACGACGTGGAAATATCGGGGCTCAAGGACCTGGCCGGCCAGGTCGCGGCCTCGGTGAGGCAGGCCGAACGGTTGTTCCAGTCGCTGGTCTCGGCGCAGGAACGCTTCGACCTGGGCTTCACGGACCTCGCCAAGCGGGCGGACCGGCCGCGCCGCGCCGTTTTCGACCGAGACGGAAACCCCATCGGCACGGAGCCGGTGGAAAGCCTGCATTGAAAAGGAACTGACACATGGCCATTCAGCTATCGGTGAGGGTGCGCAACGCCCGGCTTGACGTAATCGAGTCGGACATGGGGGCGACGCCCATCGTGGAGCTCCGCAGCGGCGCCCAGCCCGCCAATTGCGCCGCCGCGGGCAGCGGCACGCTGCTCGCGCAGTCCGCGCTGCCCGCGGACTGGCTCGCGGCGGCGAGCGGCGGCACCAAGGCCAAGGCCGGCACCTGGACGCTCACCGGGCTCGCGGGCGGGGACATCGGGCACTTCCGCATCTATCGCCCCGGCAGCCCCTCGGAATGCGACATGCAGGGCAGCGTGACCGCCACCGGCGGCGGCGGCGACATGACGGTGGACAACATCACGATCGCCCTGGCGCAGATCTGCACGGTCAATACGTTCGTGCTGACGGACGGCAACGCGTAAACAGCGGCTGACGCGTTGATTCTCCGCGCCCACCAATGAGACTATTCACACGTAAACCCCGGCTCTTGTTGCCGCAGTTCCGGCCGCTGCCCCCGCGTCGGGAGCGCGGCCTGCTGTCCCCCTTCGCCTGCGGTTTCGGCAAGGTCGTCACGAACTACAGCGCGCCCTCCACCACGCCCGGCACCTCGATCACGCCGGGGACCAGCGACGCGATGGGGAGCTTTACGGAATTCATCAGCGACACGCTGGTGACGGATGACTGCTACGGCATCTGGCTCAACTTCCACACAAGCAATGCCAGCGCACAAGCCCGGCCGATACTGGTTGATATCGGGGCTGATCCTGCCGGCGGCACTTCGTACGGCGTCATCATCCCGAATCTGAACGCGGCGTGCGCGTGGACGTGGAGCAACGCGGCGGCGCCTGCTGGTCACTTTTATTATTTTCCGCTGTTCATCAAAGCGGGAACCGCGCTGGCGGCGCGGGCGCAGGTGGGGAACACGACGGCGCTCACGTTGCGCGTGGTTGCCCGGCTGTTCGCCAAGCCCAAGCGCCCCGAACTGCTGCGGTGCGGGGCTTACGTCGACGCCATCGGGATCGACGCCGCGAACTCGCGCGGCACGGCGATCACCCCGGGGGCGTCCTCCGGGGAAGGCGCGGCGTGGGTATCGCTCGGCACCCTGCCGCGCCCCGCCTGGTGGTTTCAGGCCGGATTTTCGGTGGACGACAGCACGATGACAGCGGGGGCGATGAATCTCGACATATACACCGGGGACGCATCCAACAAGGTGCCAATCATCTCCGATATGGCTTTCTTCACCGGCGGCTCGGAGATCATTTCCGGTGAGATCTACAACTCGATGGACGCTCACCAGGAATTAGCGAGCGGGGCCGAGTTGTTTGCCCGCGCCAGCTTCAGCGGCTCACCGGTGGACAGCAACAACAGCGCGATGGCCTACGCGCTCGGAGGCTGATCGTGGCGATTACGGCAGCGTTCGAAAGCTCCGAGACCGTCGGAACCACCGAGCATTCGCTGGTGACAGACACCGCCGGGCCGGACGCGGAAACGTCCGATGGCGTGTTCCAGGCGTTCCTCGACCTGATGGCGCTCGCGGCGGGTGATGAGTATCAATTCCGCGTCTACGAAAAAGTGCTCGCCGCCGGGACGCAGCGAGTCGTTTATGAGGCGCGCTTCCTGGGGGCGCAATCGCCCCCGGTGTATGTCACTCCCTGCCTCATCCTGATGCACGGCTGGGACATGACGATGGACAAGATCGCGGGCACTGACCGCAACATCGACTGGTCAATCCGCAAGATTTCCTGATGGCGATCACCGTCTACACGCGCACGCTGCCGAACCTGCTCCCGGCGACGCGCAGGGCAACGTATCGTCGCCTCATATTGCTGCTCGACCACATCGAAGGCTTCGGCATCGACCTGATTGGTTTCAGCATAGACATTCCGACGCGGGTGGTGACGATCACGCTCACCGATCCGATCCCGGCGGATAATGTCGCGCACCTGGACCTCGGCCCGTGAGCTCGTGGGTATGGCAGCCGCTGCTGCCGGCGGCGGCGCAGAGTCAGGCGGATTCCGGCGGCATCAACGCCGACCTGGCAGCGACGCTCGGCGCGCTGACGAGCTCGGCGGCAGGCACGCTGGCGATCCAGGCGGATCTCGCGAAAACGCTCGGCGCCGTCACCCTGTCGTCGGCGACGGTGCTGGCGATCCGGACGGACCTCGCGAAGACATTCGGGGCCGTCACGCTGTCGTCGGCGACGGTGCTGGCGATCCGGGCGGACCTCGCGAAGACGCTCGGAGAGCTGACGCTCTCCGCCACCGGCACGATCGCGGATCCCGGCGCCATCAACGCCGACATGGCAGCGACGCTCGGCGCGCTGACGAGCTCGGCGGCGGGCACGCTGGCGATCCGGGCGGACCTCGCGAAAACGCTCGGCGCCGTCACGCTGTCCTCGGCGACGGTGCTGGCGATCCAGGCGGACCTCGCGAAAACGCTAGGGGCCGTCACCCTGTCCTCGGCGACGGTGCTGGCGATCCGGGCGGACCTCGCGAAGACGCTCGGCGCGCTGACGCTGTCCGCGACCGGCAATACCGGCGCGCCGCGCACGGCGAATCTCGCGGTCACGCTGGGGGCGTTGACGCTCGCGGCGGCCGCGAGCGTTCCCGCGGCGGAAGCGGCGGCCGTGGCGGGTGTGAGCGGCGGGGTGGTTTCCAAGAAGCGGCGCCGCAGGCGGCAGCCGATGTTCAGCATGCAGGACGCGATCATCCTGCCGCGGATCACCGCGAATCTCGCGGCCACGCTGGACGACATGAAGCTCGTGGCCGAATGCACGATAGCCGAATCGCTGAAGCAGACGCGGCGCCGCCGCACGATCACCCTGCTGATGATGGACTGAAATACTGAGTGCTCAGTGCCGAGTGGCCGCCACGTGGCGGCTTTTTTATGGGGATTCCACGATGAAAACACGCGACCTGAAGCTGGAGATCAAGGCGCTCGACGAGCGCGGCGAATTCGAGGGCTATGCCTCGGTGTTCGGCAACGTGGACGAAGGCCAGGACGTGATCCTGCCCGGCGCGTTCAAGGAATTCGTCAAGACGCGCGACGGCAAGACGCTGGTGCTCTACCAGCACCGCCTGGGCGAGCCGATCGGCAAGGCGGACGTGGACCAGGACGAGAAGGGCCTGAGCTTCCACGGGCAGCTCGTCATGGAGGACCCGGTCGCGCGCAAGGCGCACACGCACATGAAGGCGGGGACGCTGGACGGCATGTCGATCGGGTTCGACGTGCTGCGGGGCGGCGCCGAGTTCACGGATGACGGCACCCGCGTGCTGAAGGCTCTCAAGCTGTGGGAGATCAGCGTGGTGACCTTCGGCATGAACCCGCTCGCCCGGATCGAGGCCGTGAAGCGCGCCGGCCAGATCTCGACGATCAGAGAATATGAGGACCTGCTTCGGGACGAATGCGGGTTTTCAAACGCCCAGGCGAAGCTGCTCGCCGCGGGCGGATGGAAGGCGTTGCAAGCCGCTCGGGACGAGCCAGGCGAAGCCGGCGCCGCGCAGTCGTTGCTGGACTACCTCCGCAACGTGGCCAATCCCAAAACCTGACAAGGAATCCATCATGAGTAACCTCACGCAATACCCGCGCGCGCTCGGCTTTGCCGTGCTCGCCGCGGTTGTCATGGTCGCGCTGCTGGCATTGGGCGTGATCGACTTCCCCACCGCATCGGCGGGCATGCTGCTCGCGGATACGGTGGCGGTGGATATGAAGACCCTGGAGGCGGCCGTCAAGAAGGCGATGGACGCCATGCAGGAAAACATCCACAAGGTGCAGGACACGGCGATGAAGGCCCTCGAGGAGATCCGCACCGAGGGCACGCTGCACGCGGCGACCAACAAGAAGCTGACCGAAGTGGGCGAGGCCGGCAACCAGCTCGCGGCCGATTACAAGTCGCTCAAGGACCGCATGCAGGACGTCGAGCAGAAAATGGCGAAAAAGCCCACGGGCGGCGACGATTCCCAGGGCAAGACCGCCGGGCAGGCGTTCACCGAGTCCCAGGAGTACAAGGACATGCTGGCGCGGAAGGAATTCAAGTCCTATCCCGTCACCATCCAGAGAAAGACGATCGCCAACGCCACCGGCCAGAACCAGCCGCTGGTGCCGGCCGACCGTCTCGCCGGCATCAACATGCCGGCGCTCCGCCGCATGACGATCCGGGACCTGCTGCCGCAGATCCGCACCAGCGGCAACCTGGTCGAGTTCTGCCGCGAACTGGTGTTCACCAACGCGGCCGCGCCGCAGTACGACACTTCGTCGCCCACGCCGCACGCTGAAGGCGCGCCGAAGGCCGAGTCGAACATCACGTTCGAGCTCGACAGCGAGGCGGTCATCACGCTCGCCCACTGGATCGGGGCGTCGCGCCAGGTACTGTCCGATGCCCCGATGCTCTCGGGCTACATCGACAGCCGGTTGTCCTACGGATTGAAACTGGAAGAAGAAGACGAGCTGCTGAACAGCACCGGCGCGAACGGCGAGCTCAACGGGCTGGTGGGGCAGGCGACGGCTTTTACCGGCGGCGCGACCAACCAGACCACGCTCGACACCATCGCCAAGGCGTTCCTGCAGGTGACGCTGTCGGAGTACGAGGCGAGCGCGCTCGTGCTGAACCCGGGAGACTGGGTGACGCGCGTGCAACTCGCGAAGGACACGACCGGCCGCTACCTCTTCAGCGATCCGCATTCGATGGAACAGCCCCGCGTCTGGGGCAAGCCGGTCGTCCCCACCCAGGCCATGACGCTGGGCAGCTTCCTCACCGGGGCGTTCGATCTCGGCGCGGCCATCTACGACCGCGAGGACATCACCATCCGCGTGTCCGATCAGCATTCGGACTTCTTCATCAAGAACCTGGTGGCCATCCTGTGCGAGGAGCGCCTCGCGCTGGTGGTCTACCGGAGCGCGGCGCTGGTGACCGGCTCGGTCGTGTTCGCGGGCTGATTCACCGTCGTGGTCATCACCAACCGGGGGCTTGCGGGCCCCCGGTTTTTTTCAGGAGGTCCCGTGGAACCGAAGACGTGCCAGATGAGGTCGCTCATCCGCGGCATCATCGACGATGCCGGCGTGAAGCGCGGCACCGTATTCTGGACGAGCGAGCGCCGCGCGCGGATGTTCATCGCGCAGCGCGTGGCCGAGTTGATCGGCGCCGGCCCGTCCGAGACCAAGCCCGCGGGACCTGCTGAAAAAAAGTCTGCCGCCGCCGCCCCGGCTGGCCCCTCGACCGATTCGCCGAAGTCGAACGCGCCTGGGACGGGGGCTGCGCCGTCTGCATCGCAACCGGCCCCAGCCTCACCCCGGGCCAAGTCGCGCTTGCGCAAGGCCGCCGGGATGGTGAAGGACGGGCTGTTCGGGTCGTAGCGGTCAACGACGCCTATCGGCTCGCGCCGTGGGCGGACGTGCTGTATTTCGCCGACGTGAAGTGGTGGCGCTGGCACAAGGACAAGCCGGAATTCAAGGCCTTCGCCGGGGACAAGGTGACGATCCAGAACACGGCGGCGGAAGTCGACGATCCGGGGATCTACATGCTGCGAAACGGCGGACAGGACGGCCTCTCGGACCAGGCCGAAGCCCTGCGCACCGGGACCAACAGCGGCTACCAGGCGCTCAACCTGGCGATCCTCGCGGGGGCGAAGCGGATCGTGCTGCTCGGCTACGACATGCGGGCGGAGGACGCGCGGCGGTCGCATTTTTTCGGCGATCACCCGGACCCGACGCCGGTCGGCGTGTTCCCGACGATGGCCGCGCATTATCGAAAGGTGGCGCCGCTGATCGCGAAGAAGGGCATCGAAGTCATCAACTGCACGCCGGGGTCGGCGCTGACGTGCTTCCGCGCCTCCACGTTACAGGAGGCGCTGGCGGGGGATGAGGGATGAGGGGATTGACGCCCTATGCCATAATGGCATAGTCTATACGCAGAGCCGTGGCATGGTGCCGTGGCAGTTGTGGAGGGTGTCATGAAGAAAGTCCAGTCAGCACAGGTGCGTCAAGAGGGTATCCGTTTCATCGAAGTGGTTCTGCGCGGCAAACCGGGGTCGTTGCTGGTGGTTCATTCATTCAACGAGAAGGCGAAGCAGGAGATTCGCGACAAGCAGCAGAAGAAGGCGAAGAAGGCGAAAAGCGAGCGGGTGCCGACGGAGGAATTCAAGGCGTCCCGTTATCTTGATGCCGAGGGGCGGGAGTGCGTCCCGGTCACTGCCCTAAAGAAGGCGATCATTTCGGCGGCAACCGCGTTCGACGATCTGACCAAGGTGGCGCTGCGGCAGGCGCTGTTCGTCGACCCGAGCGAGAACCCGGGCGGGTCGTTGGTGCCGATCGAGAAGCATAGCGGGAAGCCTGCCGTCGGCGTGATGCGCGAAGATGCCGTGACCATTGGTATCAACACCCGTGGCCTCGCGTATCGTCCCGCCTACGATGAATGGCAGCTTCGGGTGAAGGTGGAATTCAATCCTCGGCTTGTGAGCGAGGAGCAGTTGCTTGCCCTGATCGACCAGGCGGGATGGGGCGTCGGCATCTGCGAAGGCCGCCCGGAACGCAGCAGTGCGCTCGGTTGGGGGAGGTTTGAAAGGATCGCCGCATAGTTCGGCAAGACCGGTTAGGCGGGGTCGGGTCAGGCGCGATATAGCGAGGCTTGGCCCGGTTCGGCACGGCAGGAGTGGCGAGGCAAGGCGTGACGAGGCACTGTGCAGCTTGGCGGGGCGGAGCTCAGCAAGGCAGGCAAGGCCAGGCATAGTCAGGATTGGCCAGGAAGGCTCAGCGCGGCAGGCTCGGCATGGCGCTGCAAGGCGCGGTGTGGCGGGGTCAAGCTCGGTAAGGGTGGGGATCGGCAAGGCAGGTATGGCTAGGCTAGGCCGGGCGGGGTGAGGTATGGTCTGGTGTGGTAAGGCAGGCGAGGCGAGGCATGGTCTAGCCTGGCACGGTGAGGCGCAGCTCGGTAAGACAGGCGAGGTATTGTGAGGCCCGGTGTGGCGAGGCGCTCCATAGTAGAGCGCTGCTCGGTCCGGTAAGGTAAGGCAGGATTGGCATGGCCGGGTGGTGTGAGGCTGTGTTTTGCGAGGTTTGATCTGGCAAGGCAGGCATGGAAGGGGCAGAACTCAAAGCGCTGCGCAAGAAACTCGGCCTGTCTCTCGCCCAAGCGGCGCGACAGGTCGAGGTGTCGCCGCGCACGTGGGCGCGCTGGGAGGCTGGAGATCAACCTATACCGGAAGGTGCGATGAAGCTGTTCCGGATTTTGAACAAGCTCGAAAAAGTCAAGTAACCGGTTAAGTTCACACGATCACTCGAACGGCGCTCGATTGGGCGCCGTTTTCTTTTGAAACAGACTACTGAACCAGAACAAGCGGGGCCGAGCGCTGAGTGGAAAGAGCGTTTTGTCTCATCCGGAGCCAGCCCTGGTACCGGCGGGAGGCGTTCGAGCTCGGGCTGAAGCGCGCGGGTTTCGAGGTCCACGGCCATCGGGCGGCGTCGTTCGCGGCGGGCGATGTGCTGGTGATCTGGAACCGCTACGGCGAGATGCACGATCTCGCCCGGGCGGCGGAGCGCGCCGGCGCGCGGGTGATCGTCGCCGAGAACGGCTACCTGGGCTGCGGCGGCGGGGTGCCGAAGTTCCAGGTGCACCCGAGGGGCCCCGAGGCCGGGCATTACTACGCCGTGGCGCTCGGCGGGCACAACGGCAGCGGCACCTGGCCCGAGGGCGGGCCGGAGCGCTTCGAGCGGCTCGGTGTCGAGCTCAAGCCCTGGCGCGAAGTGAACCACGAATCACGAATCACGAATCACGTTCTGGTTTGCCCGAGCCGCAGCTTCGGGCGGCCGGACCTGATCATGCGCCATACCTGGGCGGAAGAGACGGCCAGGCGGCTGCGGGAGCTGACGCGGCGCGAAGTGAGGATACGGGCGCACCCCGGCAACGATGCGCCCAAGCGGCCCCTGGCGGCGGACCTGGCGGGGGCGTGGGTGGTGGTGATATGGGCCTCGAGCGCCGGGGTGCACGCGCTGGCGGCGGGGATCCCGGTGATCTGCGCCGCGCCGCGCTGGATTCTCAAGGGCGCGGCGGGGGGGCGGCTGGAAGAGGTCGAGAATCCGCCGCTGCCCGAGCGCCTGCCGCACTTTCAGCGGCTGGCGTGGGCGCAGTGGACTCTCTCGGAAATCGAGAGCGGAGAGGCGTTTAGGAAGCTGCTGAGTGCCGAGTGCTGAGATGGCCGACCGCTGGTTCAAGATCAAGGGGCAGGCGAAGGGCGACCGCACGCTGGAGGAGCAGATGACGGGTCTGCAACCGGCGCTGGCCGGGACGCCCGGCCGCAGCGTGCTCGACCTGGGCTGCGCGGAGGGGCTGATCGGGCGCGAGTTCGCGCGCGCGGGCGCGGCGGCGGTGCACGGAGTGGAAATGCAGGAGCGCCACCTCATCATCGCGCGCGAGCTGTGCGCGGGGCTTCCCATGACGTTTCAGTGCGCGGACCTGGACGAGATGGCGGCGCGGGACAGCGCGCTGCCGCCGCGCTACGACATCGTGCTGGCGCTGGCCGTGCTGCACAAGCTCTTTGCCCCGGAGAACGGAGCCCGGTTCTGCGCCCGCGCGAGCCGCAGCCTGGTGGTGGTCCGCCTGCCGGCCAACAGCGAGGCGAACCGCGGCATCCTGCGCAGCAAGCACAACCCGGCGGTCAGCTGCGACCTGACCGCGGTGATGACGAAGAATGGCTTCGCCCTCGAGCGCACGCTGCCGGGCCCGCGGCAGGAGCCGGTGCAGTACTGGCGCAGATCAGTGCTGAGTGCTGAGTGCTGAGTGCTGAGAGCTGAGAGCTGAGTGCTGAGTGCGATGGGTATCGGGGACGAGTTGATGCTCGCGGGCGAAGCGAAGCGCCGGGCCGCCGGGACCGCGCGCCGCTACCGGATGCTCGACAAGTTCGGGCAACCGCGCTGGCATTTCGTCTGGGACCGCTGCGCCCACGTCGCGAAGCCCGGCGAGCCGTGCGACGGCGAGATCGGATTTTCCGCCGGCAAGCGGCCCTACATGGTGGACGTCAAGCTCGACCGCTACAGCTTCAGGGAATACGCGCCGGCGCCCGCCGAATTTCAACTGGGGCCGCAAGCGCAGAGTTTCTCGAAGCTGACGAAGGGTTGCATCGTCTTCAACCCGACGATCAAGCACAAGGCGAGCCCCAACAAGCAGTGGGGGCTGGAGAACTGGAAGCGGCTGATCGCGCTGGGGCGCGAATTCCGCTGGGTGCAGATCGGCGCCGCCGCGCTGCTGCGGATCCGGGGCGCGGAGGAGATCCCGACGTTCAACTTCTGGGATGCGTGCGGCGCGCTGGCCGGCGCGCGGGCGGCGGTGCTGCACGAAGGCGCGCTGCATCACGCCGCGGCGTCGACCGGCACGCTCTGCGTGGTGATCTACGGCGGCTTCATTTCGCCGCGCGTCACGGGCTATGCGGGCCAGGCGCCGCTCTACGTGGAATCGGAGCGCTGGCCCTTCGGCTGCGGGATGCGGGTGCCGTGCGGGCATTGCCGGGACGCGATGGATCAAATCACGCCGGAGACGGTTTTGGGCGCGCTGCGGAGCCTTTTAATCACGAATCACGAATCACGAATCACGAATCACGCCGCATGAAGATCGCATTGATCTGCCCCTCCCGTGGGCGGCCGCACCGCTTCAAGGCGATGGTGGAAAGCGCGCAGCGGCTGGCCGCGCAGCCCGGTTTGATGATGGTCTATCTCGGACTCGACCGCGCGGACCCGTGTTTCGACGAGTACCTGCTCGAGATGCCACACGGGGTGACGGTGATCGTGAACGAGGTCGAGCGCCCGGTGCCGCACCTGATGGACTGGCTGGCCAGGCAATCGCGCGGCGAGCTGGTGATGGCGGCGGCGGACGATCTGCTGTTCAGGACGCCGAACTGGGACGATCTCATCCGCGCCGAGTTCGCCGCCTGCCCGGACGGCATGCTGGTGGCCAACACCAACGATCTCTCGGGATCGGACAAGGTCACCCACTTCGTGGTGACGCGCGCGTGGATCGCGGCGGTCGGCGTGTTCATGTCCCACGAGTTCGAGCACTTCGGCGGCGACGAGTACGTGGAGCGCATCGGGCGCAGCGTCGGGCGCGTGAAGTTCATGCGGCACGTCCACGTCGAGCACATGCACAAGAAATACCGCAACCCGGACGGAACGCCGAAGGGCGAGAACGACGAAACCTATCAATCCAAGCGGCGGCCGGATGCCAACGGCGAGGGCATGTCCGACCGGGACAAGCGGGTGATGCAGCGCCTGCTGCCGGAGATCGAGCGCGCCGCGGAACGGGTGAGGCTGGCGATGAAGGCGGCGGCGTGAGAATACTGGTCGTCGGTGCGACCGGCTTCATCGGCGCGGAGCTGCTGCGCCAGGCGCGCGAGCGCAATCACGAAGCCGTCGGCACGACGCGGCGCAGGGATGTCCCCGGGCTGTGGCATTACGATCTGCTGCAGCCCGTGGGCGGCTTGCCACCGCAGCCGCCCGACGCGGCCTTCCTCTGTGCCGGGGTGGCGGACTATCGCCGCTGCGAGGGCAACGCCGAGGCGTGGCGGGTGAACGTGGACGGCAACATCGCCGCAGGCAAGAGTCTCATGCGCGCGGGGGCGTTCGTGGTCTACCTGTCGAGCGTGGCGGCGGAGTGGGCCGGGCACAGCGCCTACGGGCGCGGCAAGGAGGCGGTCGAGCTCGCGCTGCAGTGCATCGGCGATCCGGCAATCATCCGGTGCGAGCGCGTCACGCCGGCGAAGCTCACTGAGGTTTGCGAGATTCTGCTCGGCATCGGCATCGCGAAGGTTCCGGGCATCTACCGGATCGCGCCGTGATAACGGTGGCGTGCGTCGAGTGGGACAACTATCTCGGGCGCGCTGACGAATATATCCGCAAGCTGCAGGCGATGGTGCGGCGGCACCTGGCACAGCCGCACCAGTTCTGCATCCTGCTGCCGGACGACAGCCTGCAGGGGTGGTGGAAGAAGCTGGCGCTGTTCAAGCCCGGCCGCTTCACCGGCCGGGTGGTCTATTTCGACCTCGATACTTTGATCGTCGGGCCGCTCGACGAACTGGTGAGCCACAAGGGCGCCGTGCACCTGTCCGATTGGGGTTGGGTGCGCAACGTGCATGCCGGCGGGACGTTGGTGTGGGACGCCGGCGAACGCGACCACCTGTGGAACGACTTCACGCCCGCCGTGACGCGGGCGTTTGCGAACGACCAGGAATGGATGACGACGCTGAACTGCTGGGAGCGGCTGCCGCCGCATATCGTGCGCTCCTACCGCTATCACTGCAAGGCGGGGCCGCCGCCGGGGTGCAGCGTGGTGGCGTTTCACGGATCGCCCAAGATGCACGAACTGCCGGCGAATCATTGGGTGCATGAACACTGGCTTTTTTGAGTGCTGAGTGCTGAGTGCCGAGCGATATTAATGTTTGACCTGCTTCTGATTCTCATGGGCGTGTTTCTGGGCATCGGCATCGAGCGAGACATCCTTCGCCCGCGAAGCATCCGTAATTCACTGCTTCCAGACACCAAGGAAGATGGCGATGGCGGCACCCCACAACCACGGCCAGCTGCTGAGTGCTGAGTGCCAAAGGTGAAAATGATGGAACTCGTCCATTATCACGTCGCGCAGAAAAACCCGCACCACGGCGAGGCCATCCTGAAGGGCTTCGGCGCGAGGCGCGTCCAGGCCGGGGAGCGCAAGCTCGTCCGCGGCGCGCTGCATTTGATCGGGGGCCTGCAATACGGATCGCTCGAACTGATGCAGGAAGTCCGGGCCGCGGGCGAGCCCTACATTTTCTTCGACCGCGCCTATTTCGGCGGCGGGCCCGGCAGCGACCGGCTGCGGGTGGTGCCGAACGCCTACCAGAAGCACTGGCTCGAGCGCTGGCCGGGCGATCGCATGAAGGCGTTCGGCGTGGAAGTGAAGCCCTGGCGTCCTTCGACTTGCCCAGGCCAGGCTGACCGGAGGCACATCCTGGTGGTGCCGCCGGGCAATCTTCTGCGAAAGCTGATCGATCCGGGGCCGCTCTGGGAGCAGATGCCGGAGCGGCTCGCGCGCATCACCGGACGCCCGGTGCGCGTGAGCATGAAGGGCGACCCGGTGCCGCTCGCCGAACGGCTGCGGGATTGCTGGTGCGTCATCACCGGCCACTCGAACGTCGCGGTGGAAGCGCTCCTCGCCGGGATACCGGCATTCGTGTCGCGCGAGTCCGCCGCCGCGCCGATGGCCGGGATGATCGAGACGATCGAGCACAGCATCGAGCGCCCCTCCACGCCGGAAGGGCGCGAGGGATGGGCGGCGAGCCTCGCCTACGGGCAATTCACGCTGGAGGAAATCCGGCAGGGCATGGCGCGCGACACCATCATGGCGGCGTTTCAGGACGTTGAAAGGGCAACCGCATGACCGTGAGAGTGGTCACACCGCCTGCTTTTTATCCCGTTACGCGGGCGCAGGCGAGACTCTGGTGCAAGATCGATGGCGCCCTTACAGCGGAGGACGCGGTGGTTGATCGATTGATCGCCGCGATGACGGATTTCGCCGAGAACCTGACCGGGCGCGCGTTCATCCAGCGCGGGCTGCAGATGATCGTTCCGTGGTGGCCGGTGATCCGCGTGGAGGGGGTCATGCGCGACGGCTTCGAGCTGCCGCAGGCGCCCCTGGTGTCCGTGGAAAGCATCACCTATCTCGACAGCGACGGCGTGCAGCAGACGCTCGCCGCGGAGACTTACGCCGTCCACACCTGGCGCGAGCCGGGCATCGTGGTCCGGGCCTATGGAGAGACGTGGCCGGTCGTGCGCTCGGACGCGGATGCGATCCGGGTCAATTACACGGCGGGTTATGTCTACGGCTCGCCGAACGGAGAGGCCGACCAGCAGGCGGTGCTGCCGCCGGCCCTCAAGGTCTGGATCGAGGCGCGGCTCACGACCCTCTACGACTACCGGAGCCAGTTGATGAGGGACGGCCGGGCGGCCATTCCGCGCGACTTCTGCGACGGGCTTCTCGACAGCCTGGTGCTCGGCGACCGGGTCATCTGAGTGCTGAGTAATGCGCGCAGCGATCATGGCCAGCGGGCCGAGCATGACCGCGGAGGACGCCGCGGCCGTGCGCGCGTGGCGCGACGAGGACCGCCAGTCGAGGCTGGCGATCGCCGTCAACGACACGTTCCGGCTCGCGCCGTGGGCGGACATTCTGTATGCCTGCGACATCAGGTGGTGGAATCTGCACATGACGGACGTCCGGGCGGTGTTTACCGGAGAGATGTGGACGCAGGACCGTGACGCGGCGAGCCGCCACGGCCTGAAATACATCGCGGCCGAGCTCAACGCGGCGGGCTTGAGCCGGACGAAGGGGCTGATTCACGGCGGCGGCAATTCGGGCTACCAGGCCATCGGGCTCGCCTCCGAGCTGGGCGCGGGGTACATCGCCCTGATCGGGTTCGACATGCAGAACACGAACGGCCGGTCGCATTGGCACGGCGATCATCCCGGAGAGCTGAAGAAACACATGCCGTTCGAGACCTGGCGCGGCCGTTTCGCCGCTCTTGCGGCTGATGCGAAAAAGGCGGGCGTGGAGATCGTGAACGCTTCCCGCTCGACGTCGATGCTCTGTTTCCCGCGGGTTGAGTTGTCGCAAGCGCTGAAAGGCTGACGATGCCGAGGCCGGTGGTCGACGCAGGCGAACTGGATCAACAGGTGACCCTGCGCAGCAGGACCCTGACCTCCGACGGCATGGGCGGCTCGACGCCGGCCAACAACGACTACGCCACGGGCGTGTGGGCGCGGATCCTGCCCATGACCGGGGCCGAGCGGCAGGCGGCGCAGCGGGTGGAAGCCACCGGCGTGTTCGAGGTCGCGATCCGGAACCGGACGGGCGTCCAGGAGAACCACGTCGTGGTGTGGGGGACGCGGGAGTTGAACGTGCGCTTCGTGAGGATGGCCGGGAACCGGGAGCCGTTTCTCTATCTGGAGTGCGAGGCCGGGGCGGTGTCCTGAATGGCCGCCCCCAAGATTGCCTTTCGCACCTCTATGCAGATCGAGGGTCTCGAAGAACTGCGCGAGACGCTGACGAAGATTGCTCCGAACGAGGCAAAGAACATCCTGCGCGCCGCCGTGCACGGGCTGGCCGGACGGGTTGCGGGAGAGATGAAGCAGAGGGTGACGGTGCTGACCGGCGAAGTGAAAACCGGCATCTATACCTTGCGCCGGCGCGGGAAGCCGAATTTCCCCGTGTCCGATGTGAGGCTGCGCCGCACCGATCACGGGCTGATGCTCGAGTTCGGTACCTCGAAAACCAAGGCACAGCCCTATATCGTGCCCGCGGTCGAGCAGATGCGCCCTCAAGTTCCCGGGTATTACCGGGAAGAATTCGGTTCTAAGTTCGAGAAGGCGATGGCGCGCAAGGCCAAGCGGGCCGCAAAAGCCGGAGGCAAGCCGTGAGCGCCGCCGTCGCCATCCAGCAGGCCATCTTCACCAAGCTGGACGGGACCTCCGGCGTGACGACGCTCCTCGCCGCCCATGCTTTCGCGGCAGGCAAGAAGGCGATCTACGACCGCACGCCGCAGGCCGCCGCGCCGGAGGACAACAGCGCGTTCCCGTACATCGTGATCGGTGACGACACGGCCGCGGAGTGGGACACCGATGATTCCGCGGGACAGGAAACCACGATCACGCTGCACGTCTGGAGCCGCTACCGGGGAAAACGGGAAACGAAGCAGATTCTGGACGCCCTCTACGCCGCCCTGCACAACGCGACGCTGACGGTGACGGGGCACCTGGCGCTCTACTGCTATTGGGAGTTCCACGAATCCCTGGAAGACCCCGACGGCGTGACGCAGCACGGCGTGACGCGCTACCGGATCGTGACCCAGCAGAATTGATTCAACCCGCCCCGAGAGGGGTTTACCCAGAGGAGCATTGAAATGGCAGCAACCCTTCCCACCAAAGGCCGCTCTGTCCAGGTGAAGCGCGGCGCATCCCCGGCCACGCTCGTCGCCGGGGTCCGCACCAAGGGCATCACGATCAACGGCACGCCGATCGACATCACCAACGACGACGACACCGGGATCCGCAAGCTCCTCGATGAGCCGGGCCAGCTCGAGGTGTCCATTTCCGTGGCCGGCATCCTGAAGAACGAGGCGCTGCTGACGGAATCGCTGCAGACCAGCGATCGCGTGCAGCCGACCGAATTCCTGTGGCCCGGCGCCGTATCGGCCGGGAGCCTGTCGGGCGACTTCTTCCTGGCGTCCTTCGGCATCACCGGGGAATATCAGGGCGGCGCGACGTTCGAGGCGGCATTCGAGAGCGCCGGGGCGGTGACGCTGGTCGCCGCGGTGTAAGCCGGTGGCGATATTCGAGCCGGTCACGCTGACCTGGTCGGGGAAGGATTACCTCATCCCCGCCGATGAGGTGTTGCGCTGCATCGCGCAGGTCGAGGACGTCATCACGCTCGGCACGCTGCACACCTTTATCTCCAAGGGCAACCTGCCGCTCGCCAAGATCGCCGGCGCGTTCGGGGTGGCGTTGCGGGCGGCGGGGTGCCGGGTGACGGATGACGAGGTCTACAGCGGGATGTTCACGGCCAAGGGGGCCGAGCTGCAGCGCCGTGCATTCGAGGCGGTCGCCGTGCTGCAGCAGTTGATGATCCCCCCGGAGCACCTGAGGGTCGACGAGGCAAAAACACCAGCGGCGGGCGGGCGGGCGGTCTCGTCGCGGAAGTCTACAAGCTCGCGGTCGGGCAGTCGTGGGTGACGCCGGACCAGTTCTGGAGAATGCATCCGCGCGAGCTGTGGTGGCTGATCGAGGCGAAGCGGCCGCCTAAACGCTATGGATCGCTGACCGAGGACGAAATGGAATCTCTGCGCGACGACCTGGAAGAACAGGGGTTTTTCAATGGCTGAAGGCGCCGGAATCGGGGCGCTTGCGGTCCGCATCGGGGCTGATGCGACAGGCCTGATCGCCGGTTTCGGCCAGGCCGAAAAAGCGGCTTCCAAATTCAGCAGGAGCGTCAACAAGCATGCCGAGAGCCTGGCGAAGATGGGCGCTGCCGCGTTTGCGGCGGGTGCGGCGGTGCTCGCTTTCACCAAGCACGCCACCAACACGATGGATCAGTTGGGGAAGCTCTCGCAGAAGATCGGGGTGTCGGTGGAGGGGCTGTCCGCGCTGAAGCACGCGGCGAGCATTTCGGATGTCTCGCTGGAGCAGCTCGGCGTCGGCCTGCGCTTTCTGTCGAAGGGCATGGCGGAGACGCAAGCCAATACCGGCGAGGCGAGAGAGGCTTTCCGGGCGCTCGGGATATCCGTTACCGATGCCAGCGGGGCGCTGAAGCCCACCGAGGAGCAGTTCCTCCAGCTCGCGGAGAAGTTCGAGGGCATGGAGGACGGTGCCGGCAAGACCGCGCTGGCGATGAAAATCTTCGGCAGGTCTGGTTCCGACCTGATCCCGATGCTCAATATGGGCCGCGCCGGGCTGGAGGCGGCGCGGAAGGAAGCGGAGCGGCTGGGCATCGTGTTCTCGACCCAGGCCGCGAAGGACGCCGAGGAATTCAACGACAACCTGACGCGGCTCACTTCCGCGGCTGACGGGCTGGCGATCAAGTTGGCCGGCCCGCTGGTGAAGGCTTTGGGTGATGCAAGCAAGGCCATGCTCGAAGCCAACCGGCAGGGGCAGGGCTTCTTCGCCACCTTGCTGGAAGGCTGGCGCAATCTCGCCACCGGCAACGACGCCCACAAGCTCAACGTGCAGATCGTCGAGGCGACGGATCTGCTGATCGCCGAGCAGAACCGCCTCGACGCGATGCGCTCCGGCCGGAAGGGCATGCGCCCCGCCAACCAGGAGGAGATCGACGCCCAGGTGAGAGCGGTCAAAGAGGCGCGGGCCGAAGTGGAGCGCCTGGTCGCGATCAAGCCGATCCTGGCCCCCGAGGAAACGCCCGGCGCGCCCGGCAAGAAGGGCGCGGCGCCGAGGCTCGAGGACAGCGCCGCGGTCAAGGCCGCCGAGGCCGAGGCCACGTTTCTCGGGAATGCCCTGCAGGCCGGACAGGACGAAGAAACAAGGATCGCGTCCGAGACCGCTCAACTGTCGGACGATCTCAGGGCGAGGGAGCGCAAGGAATTGCAGGCTCACGTCGACGAGCGGAACCGGATCCTGATCGAGGCCTACGATCGCGAGCAGGAAGAAGCGATTGCGCACGGGGCGGAGCAGATCGAGATCGACGAAGCGATAGCCGAGAACAAGAAGAAGGTCCAGCAGGCACAGATCGCGGGAGCCCAGACGTTCCTCGGCAACATGGCCTCCCTCATGAATACCCACTCGAGGAAGGCGTTCGAGGTCGGCAAGGCGGCGGCAATGGCCCAGGCTGCGGTATCGGGCGGGCTCGCGGTGATGGATGCCTGGAAGGCGGGGATGTCGGTCGGCGGCCCGTGGGCGCCGGTGGTCGCGGCTGCGTATGCCGCCGCTGCAGCGGCGAATGCGATCAACCTGATCAACAACATCCGCAAGCAGACCTTCGGCGGCAGCGGAGTGACGCCGACCGCGCCGACGCAAGGCTCGAGCAACATCGCCCCCGGCGACGTGCAGGGCTCCGCGCCCGGCAGCGGCGGCGGCGGCAAGCAGACCACCATCGTGAATTTCCAGGGCACGATGGACGAGCAGAAACTGATCCGCCGCTTCGTCACCATGCTGAACGAGAACAACCGGGACGGCGGGCGTTTCGTGCTGGGCGGCGCATGATCATCTATCCCGCGGCGCTCGTGCTTTCCGCCGCCGCGACGGCCACGCCCTTGACTCACGCGCGGATCGGCTGGCAGACGTTCACGCGCGATCTCGCCGCCGCCGATGTGACGGTCAGCACGGAGGATGCGGATTTCCCGCGGGATGCGCCGCTGCGACCCGACACGGCGGAAGCGTGGGCCCCTACCGCGCTGCCGGCCACCTGGACGGTGGATCTGGGGGGCTTGCAGGACATCGACTACGTCGGGGTGGTCGGCGGCATCGGCTCGGCCGGGTGCGCGCTGGAGGTCCACACCAGCACCGGCGACCTGTTGGGCTCGCCGCCCGAGCAGGTGTGGGATTTGTTCGCGGCCGGGATCGCGCCGGCCGACGACGCGCCGCTGCTGTTTCTCGATGATGCTGTGAGCGCGCGCTACGTGCGCCTGACGCTGACCGGCGGGGCGCTGATGCCGAAGGTTGCCGTGGTCTACGCGGGCGCGGTGCTGGCGATGCAGCGGGCGATCTACGGCGGGCATTCCCCGATTCCGTTGAGCCGGAACACGGTGTTGAGCAATGCCCTGTCCAAAGGCGGGCAGTTTCTGGGGCAGGGATTCAGGCGGCACGGCGTATCCGGCGGCATGGCCTACCGGTATCTCACCGCCGCATGGTATCGCTCGGATTTTGACCCGTTCGTCAAGGCTGCGCGGCAGTATCCGGCTTTCTTCGGCTGGCGGCCCGAGACCTTCCCGCTGGAATGCGTGTACGGCTGGGTGACGGAGAACATCGTTCCGCAGAACCAGGGCGTCCGCGACTTCATGAGCGTTTCGTTCGGCGTGCAGGGGATCGGGCATGAGTA
>Ga0210377_10001344_pt1 | contig 22449 bp, 17 predicted proteins | sample PLM4_65_b1redo_FD_155480 | JGI IMG/M metagenome (GOLD analysis project Ga0210377, IMG submission 155480) | Groundwater sediment microbial communities from an aquifer in East River, Colorado, USA - PLM4_65_b1 redo | ecosystem: Environmental > Terrestrial > Soil > Riparian zone | place: USA: East...
TGCTCGGCGGCGTGGTACCCCTTGGTGGCGTTCAGGCACAGACGCAGATCGCCGTCCCGCCCCCGGCGCGCCAGTCGCAGATTGATCAGGATCCACGGCAGGTCATACTGCCCGTAGGCGACACCGGTCATCAGCGAGTCGCGCAGCAGGTAGTCGAGACGGTCGGCGTCGAGCTGCGACGAGACGATGTCGCTGACGAACGCCGGCCGGTAGGTGCGGTCGTACACCGCCAGGACCTCCTCGGTCATGCCCGCCCGGCGCAGCAGCCGCCCCACCTCGCCGCGGCCGTTGCGGATGATGAGCCTGGTCCATTCCTCGTGGTGGCGCTCCTCGAAGACCTTCTCGTAGAGGTGCGAGAACGGTCCGTGCCCCAGGTCGTGCAGCAGCGCGGCGACCACGGCGACGAGACGGGCCCGTTCGCGCTGCTTCGGCCGCAGCGGGATCTGCCCGCTGGCGTCGAGGGCATCCCACACTCGCTTCGCCATCCAGGCGACGCCGACCGAGTGGGTGAAGCGGGTGTGCTCGGCCCCGTGGAAGGTCAGGAACAGGGCCCCGAGCTGGCGGATGCGCCGCAGACGCTGCACCTCGCGCGTATTCACCAGGTCGATGACCAGGCGCTCGCGCGTCTTGTCGAAGCCGATCGACCCGTGCACCGGGTCCCGCAGGTACTTTTCGGACATGCGCGTCAGTATGCCAGAACCGGACCGCCGGGGCGCGGCACGATCGGCAGGATCAGGCGGGAGGGGTGCGCGGCGTCGTGCAGGATCGTCTGGCGCGCCGTGACCATGCGGGTGGCGCGGTCGGGAGGTTCGCCGGTGTTGAGGTTGCGGTCGAACACCGGGAAGCGGCTCGACGTGACGTGTAGCCGGATCCGGTGGCCGCGGCGGAACAGGTTGCTGGTGGCCATGTCGCCGATCACCAGCTCCACCGGCTCCCCCGGCGTCAGGAGGCGCGGCGCCGACTCCGACTCGCGGTAGCGGGCGCGCAGGATGCCGGCCTCGAGCGGCATGATGTTGTGCGCCCGGCCGCCGGGGTCGACGTCGAGGAGCATGACCATGAAGTCGGTGTCGACCGCGGATGAGTCCGCGAACAGACGCACCGTCACCGGGCCGGTGACCTCGACGTCCTCCTCCAGCGGCGGGGTCGAGTAGACCAGCAGATCGCGGCGGTTCTCGAGCCCCGAACGGTCGCGCGGACCCATAACCTCGAAGTTCTCGATCACCACCGGGTCGCGCGGGTCGTAGTCGTAGCGATCGGGGGCTTCCCCCGCGGGGGGCGGCTCGGCGGCCAGGCGGCCATCCCCGCCCCCGGTCGCGGCGTCGCCGTCGCTGCGCAGGTAGAACGGCGTCGGCAGGGCGCGTCGGAGCGGCCATTCGTTCTCGTCGCGCCAGACGTTCTCCCCCATGACGAACAGGCGGATCGGCGGGCCTTCGTCCACACCGTTCGGGATTCCTTTGAGCCAGTGGTCGTGCCAGCGCAGCACCAGGCCGTAATAGTCGATCGCCGCGTTGGCACCGTAGTCGAGCTCACCGACATGCGTCTCGGCGATGCCGGGATCGCCGTGATCCCACGGCCCGAGGACCAGGCGCTGGCCACGGCGCGCGACCTCGGTGGCGCCGCGCGCGCGCATGCCGTTGAAATTCGCGGTCGCCCCGGTGGGGCCGTAATTGCTGTCGTGCCAGGCCGACAGGGAAAGCGCCGGCACGGTGATGCGCCCGTGGGCCGCGGTCACGTCGGCGAACGCCCAGTCGGCGCCGTCGTCGGGATGGGCGAGCCAGTCGAAGTACCACGGGGCGACCGCATCGATCTCCGGCAGCGCGCCGATCGGCAGGAACCGCTCCAGGTCCCACTTGCGCACCGCCCACAACGCCTCGGCCTCGGCCGCGGTGCGCGGCCCCGCCAGCCCGCGCCGCCGGCGCTCTTCCGGGGCGATGTAGTTCAGGATCCAGCGCATCCAGTCGTGGTTGAAGGCGCCGCCGTAGTAGAAGAAATGCCGTCCGGTGGCGAAGGTCATCGCCGGGACCATGGCGACGAGATGCGGCGGCGCCTCCATCGCGGCGAGCCACTGCACCGCCCCGGGATACGACAGCCCGAAGGTGCCGACCCGGCCGTTGCTCCAGGGTTGCGCCGCCGCCCACTCGATGGTGTCGTAGCCGTCGCGCCCTTCCTGCCGGTAGGGATTGAAGACACCGTCCGAGTGATAGCGGCCGCGCACGTCCTGGACCACGACGGCGTACCCGGCCCGCGCCCCGCGCAGAACGGTCGGCTCGGATCCCGCCGCGATGACGTCGTCCTTGCCGTACGGGGTGCGCATCACGAGGACGGGGTGGCGCCCCACCGCGGCGGGCCGGTAGACGTCGGCGCGCAGGATGACACCGTCGCGCATCGGCACCGGGACGTCGGTCTCGACCACGATGTTGGCGAGCTCATGGAATGCCGGCCCGGCGCCGCCCACCGCCGCCGCGCTGGAGGAGTTCGACGGCGGCGCGCCGGCGGGATGCTCGGCGTTGCAGGCGACCGCCAGCAGCATGACGGCAGCCAGTCTCAGCGTGGCGCCGGGGTGGACATGTGTCATCGGCGGCATTCTATATGGTCAGACAGAACGGGGGGGGCTGGACGCGCGCCCGAACCTCGGCCATATTACGCCGCGATGAGGGTCCGCCTGGCGGCAACCGCTCTTCTGGCCCTGGCCGGTCTCGGCTGCGGTGGCCGCGCCGTTACGCCGGCGGCGTCGAACCCGGCGGAGCGCCCGGTGGCCACCGCGGGATCGCCGCCCGCGGCGCGCCCGGAGCCTGCGACACACCCGACGCCCGCGACGCACCCGGCGGCCCCGGTCCCTCCCCCGGCCGTGCGGCTGGATGCTCCGTCACGGTCTGCGCGTCACGGTCCAACCCCGCATGCCGACACGCCGCCCCCCGAGGTGCGCCACACTCTGCGCCGGGGCCAGACGCTCTACTCCCTGGCGCGCTCGTACGACATCCCGCTCAAGGAGCTGATGGCCGCCAACGGTATCGGCGATCCGCGGTCGATTCCGGCCGGGACGGAGATCCTCATCCCGGGCGCGCGCGTGCGGCTGCCCTATCGTCCGGCGGCGGCCGCCGGCGACCACGGCGAACCCGGCGACCACGGCGAACCCGACAACGCTGACAGGCGGGGCGACGGGCGCGCGGAGGCCGCGGTCGCCGCCGCGGATGGCGGCGCGACCAACGACGGTGACGCGACCGGCGACGGGACCCGTGCCGACGGGTCGGACGGCGACGGAGCGCGCGGCGACGACGAACCAGGTGGCGGCGAGCATCACGGCGATGGCGCCGAGGCGCCCGCCGAGCGCCACGCCGTCCGTGCCGATCCGTCCGAGTCGCTGCAATGGCCGCTGCACGGCGTCGTCACCGGACCGTATGGGCGCCGCGGCCGGAAAGGGCAGCACGCCGGCGTCGACATCGACGGGCAGCGGGGCGACCCGATCCTGGCGGCCGCCTCGGGTGTCGTCGTGAGCGCCGGCACGGACGGCCCGTATGGGCGGCGCGTCGAGATCGATCACGGTGACGGCATCGTGACCCTGTACGCCCACGCCGACCGGCTCCTGGTGCGCACCGGCGACCAGGTGCGCGCGGGGCAGCGCATCGCCGAGGTCGGCCGCAGCGGCAACGCCCGCGGCACCCACCTGCACTTCGAGGTGCGGCGCGAGGGCCGGGCGGTCGATCCGATGCCGTTCCTGCGCGACAGCGGTCTGCTGACCGCCGGCATGCACTGACCCCTCCCCTTCCTTCGCGCGCCTGCCTGTGCGAGGATAGGCGCCATGTCCGACAACGACAGCATCTTCGCGGCCATCCAGAGAGGCGATCGGGCCGGGGTCGATGCCCTGGTGCGCCTCGATCCCGCCTGCGTGAATCTGCGCAACGAGCAGGGCGATTCGCCCCTGCTGGCGGCCGCCTACATGGGGCGCCGCGACATTCTCGACCTGCTCATCGAGCACGGCGCCCCGGTCGGCCTTTACGAGGCCGCCGCGCTCGGCCTCAAGGAGCCGGCGGTCGAGCACCTCCGCCGCGCGCCCGAGGCCGTCAACACCTACAGCCACGATGGCTGGACCCCACTCCACCTGGCGGCCTTTTTCGGCCACCGCGACCTGGCCGAGCTGCTGCTCGAGCGTGGCGCCGATGTCAACGCCCGATCCCGGAGCACCCGGTTCGCGCGCGAGAACACGCCGCTGCACGCCGCCGCCGCCAACCGGCAGGTCGCAGTGGCGGAGCTCCTGGTGGCGCGCGGCGCCGACGTCAACGCCCGCGACGGCAGCGGCTTCACGCCGCTGGCCCTGGCCGCCAACAGCAAGAGCGACCTCGTGATGCTGCTCCTGATGGAGCACGGGGCGCGCGCCGACTGAGAGCAATGTCGGGTTCGCCGTCACCGACAAGCCGATCCGCTACCTGATCAACACCCATTACCACGCCGATCACACCGGCGGGAATCCGACCTTCCAGCCGTTCGCCACCATCGCCGCCCACGACACGGTGGGCGGCGGCAGCGCCGCCGGCTTCCTGAACAACCTCGACAGGATTCTCGCGACCATCCCCGCCGATACGCGCGTGATCGCCGGCCACGGTCCGGTGACCGACATGGCCGGCCTGCGGCGCGCCCGCGACTTCATGAAGGACCTGCATGTCCAGGTGGAAAAGGCGGTGAAAGCGGGACTGTCGCGCGCCGAGGCCGCCCGGACGGTGACACTCGACACCTACCCCGACATCAAGCCGTCGTTCCGCACCCTCGCCAACGACGTGCTCGCCATCTACGACGAGAGCCGCTCCCCCCGGCGCTAGGCACCGGCGCCACGACGGCCGAGGCGATTCGATGTTCGGTGACGTGGGCCCCCGCGAGATCCCGGGCACTGTCCGCCGGGACATCACGGCCCTGTACAACTTCTACGTCGACGAGGAAGGGGTCCCGGCCCCGGCCGCTTCAACGGGGCCGCGCTCTGCTGAGCGCGGAAACGCTGCGCCTCCTCCTGCCCCTCGACCACCGGGACCGCGCTTCAACGGGGCCGCGCTCTGCTGAGCGCGGAAACTCGCTCGCGGCGTGGGCGCAGTCCAAGCAGTGGACGCTTCAACGGGGCCGCGCTCTGCTGAGCGCGGAAACACCTTCGACGGGCGCGGGAAGTCGATGCGGTCCATGCTTCAACGGGGCCGCGCTCTGCTGAGCGCGGAAACTGCGGGCAGCGGCGGCACTCGCCGGGGTCGGTGGTGCTTCAACGGGGCCGCGCTCTGCTGAGCGCGGAAACCTACCGCGACCTGGGCGGCGCCGCATGGGTTGACGCGCTTCAACGGGGCCGCGCTCTGCTGAGCGCGGAAACCTACCGCGACCTGGGCGGCGCCGCATGGGTTGACGCGCTTCAACGGGGCCGCGCTCTGCTGAGCGCGGAAACAGAGCGCGTGGTCGAGGTGACCGCCTACGGCCTGACGCTTCAACGGGGCCGCGCTCTGCTGAGCGCGGAAACATCAGTTCATCGGCCGCGCCGGCGCCGACACGCCGCGGCTTCAACGGGGCCGCGCTCTGCTGAGCGCGGAAACAAGCATACCGACGGCACCAACATCGGCGGCAACCCGCTTCAACGGGGCCGCGCTCTGCTGAGCGCGGAAACCCGGATGCGACAGAGGACGCGGCCGCAGGCGATAGCGCTTCAACGGGGCCGCGCTCTGCTGAGCGCGGAAACGAGACTGGCGCCGTGGGGCTCATCGGCGCTGGTGACGGCTTCAACGGGGCCGCGCTCTGCTGAGCGCGGAAACAGCAACCTCGCGCTCCTCGGGCCATCGTGCAATCACGCTTCAACGGGGCCGCGCTCTGCTGAGCGCGGAAACGACCTAGGCCGCCGGGCCATCGGAATTGAGATCGAAGCTTCAACGGGGCCGCGCTCTGCTGAGCGCGGAAACCGCGTGATCGGGTAGGGCGGCGCCGACGGCTTGAGGCTTCAACGGGGCCGCGCTCTGCTGAGCGCGGAAACTACGACTCACACTGTACGCTCCGCGTGCGTACCCGTGCTTCAACGGGGCCGCGCTCTGCTGAGCGCGGAAACGGCGATCAGTACACGGTCATCGGCCGCGCCGGGGTGCTTCAACGGGGCCGCGCTCTGCTGAGCGCGGAAACCAGCCCGGTCGGCAGGCCGACGGCGACGTCGAGCGGGCTTCAACGGGGCCGCGCTCTGCTGAGCGCGGAAACCCCCTGTCGAACCGTCGAGGGAACAATGGCAAATCGGCTTCAACGGGGCCGCGCTCTGCTGAGCGCGGAAACAAACCCAACGGGCGACCCTAGGCGTGGGGTCGCGGTCGCTTCAACGGGGCCGCGCTCTGCTGAGCGCGGAAACGGGGACCAGCTTCGCCATCAGCAGCGATACCGAGTCGCTTCAACGGGGCCGCGCTCTGCTGAGCGCGGAAACCTGCCCGTCTGCGGGGGAGCCGACAGCCCCCGGTGGCTTCAACGGGGCCGCGCTCTGCTGAGCGCGGAAACGTCGACGATCTCCCTCGCCGGGGCGTCCATTGCGGCGCTTCAACGGGGCCGCGCTCTGCTGAGCGCGGAAACCTCAGCCCGCTGGCCGAGGCAGCCTCGCTGTCGCCGGCTTCAACGGGGCCGCGCTCTGCTGAGCGCGGAAACTTGATCGCTCGGTTGTGCCCAGCGATCTCCTGACCCGCTTCAACGGGGCCGCGCTCTGCTGAGCGCGGAAACTGCGATCTGCTGCGGCGGATGCCGCGCCCGTGGTTGCTTCAACGGGGCCGCGCTCTGCTGAGCGCGGAAACCGCACACCCGCGACTTCCTTCCTCAGTCGCTTCATGCTTCAACGGGGCCGCGCTCTGCTGAGCGCGGAAACCTCGGAAGCCGAGGAGCGCACGCTGAACCTGGCGCTGCTTCAACGGGGCCGCGCTCTGCTGAGCGCGGAAACGCGGGACGTGGACGACTGGCACCGAGGTCACGACGAAGCTTCAACGGGGCCGCGCTCTGCTGAGCGCGGAAACACCACCAGCGCGGACCGGTACGCCGCCTGCCTGCACGCTTCAACGGGGCCGCGCTCTGCTGAGCGCGGAAACACAGCGAGCGGTCGGTGGACATCGCCGCGTCGAAGCTGCTTCAACGGGGCCGCGCTCTGCTGAGCGCGGAAACCGGGTGGAACTGCCAGGCGCCGGCGGTAACCGACAGCTTCAACGGGGCCGCGCTCTGCTGAGCGCGGAAACCTCGGAACACCACCAGCTGGTCGGCGACGTTGGCGTGCTTCAACGGGGCCGCGCTCTGCTGAGCGCGGAAACGGTCCTCTTCGCAAAGCGTTCTCGTCCAGGGGGTTGACTCTCACGTTTCGAGCGACCCCCTGGCGGGGTCTACCTTCAACCACCTGGTATGCCTCTGGGGGCGCCAGTATCTCCTGTGTTTTCAAAGATCTCGAGAGACTCCGCATGGTTTTATACCACCGAACCGCTCGCACGCGCCAGCAGCCATTCCTCCGAGGTGTTGGGCTGGGGATAGGGGCGCTGGATCGGGACTCGGAGTTCGCGTTCACTATGCACCTTCGGCCGGGATGGCCCCTTCGCTGGAAGTCATCATACGACCAACACCCTCGCCGGAGGGAAGTACGCCCTTCCGAGGCACGCGAGCCTCTCGTCGAGCGGATTCGCATCGGCGCCGAGATCCAGGACCATGACTTGATCCTCGTCGTGGTTGATCACCGCGTCGAGCTTGCCCTTGAGACGCGCTAGCTCCGTGGGGTTCAGCTCCGCGAAGAACACGCTGAACTGTGCATGATCGCCCCAGGATTCCAGGATCTTGAACACCCGTGTGCGGCGCTTATCGTCGCTGATGTCATACGAGAAGAGGTACCGCCGGCGAGCCATACCCTTACCGTGTCGTCATGCCGACGTACTCGGGGACGTCATTCCGCAGCCACCGCGACAGGAACCGGGCCTGGACACGGATCAGCGTCCGCCATGAGCACCGATAGTCGAAGACCGGATGGGTCACGAGCTGATCGAGGCGGGCCTCGTAGGCGCGGATGAACGCCTTCCTGCCGGCCGGGTTCATCATGCAGCCGGACGCGGAACGGGTGAAGTTCTTTTGACGCACCATCCCTGTATTCACTGCGGTCACCACTGAACTGTCCACGACGAGCGGGCGGAACTCCTCCATGAGGTCGAGTGCGAACGCGGGCCGACCATGCCGCGGGCGGTGGTAGAGCCCCCACCAGGGATCTAATCCTTCAGCCATCAGGGCCACGGTGCACTCCTTGGCGAGGAGCGCATACCCGAAGGAGAGCAACGCGTTGACCGGGTCCTTCGGGGGACGCCGGTTGCGGCTCTTGAAATCCCAGTCGGTTTCGACGTCGCTCGATCGCAGGAGCCGTGCGAAGGCTCCGAAGTAGTTCGCCGCCAGGGCGCCCTCGATGCCGAGCAGTTCGTCCACGGCCCCGGCCCGGTCCACGGCCTCGACCAACCGATCCATCTCCATCAGCTCGCGCTCGGGGCGAGGGTCGGCGTTCCGGCGCAGCATCGTCCTCTGGTTCGCGCCTTTGGCGCGCACGATCGACCGGGCCAGCGCCAACCGACGGCCGGGGTCGGCGGCCCCCTCGAACTGCGCCGCGCGGTTGTAGGCGTTGCGGAGCGTAATACCTGACGTGATGCCGTGGAACCAGTGGCCCATGGAGAGATGGACGGTCGGGATCCCGGCCTCGCACAACATGTGCAACGCCTGCGCGCTGACCGAGATGTTGCCGCAGAGGACAAGCTGGCTGACGTCCTTCATGCCGGCGCGGGCCACCTCCTCGCCCTGGAAGGAGACGACCAGGCTCTCGCCCGACTTTCCCACCGAGGCCCCCTGCTCCTGGACATAGAGCGGCACAGCATCCTCGCGCGGGGGATACAGGCGGCGCACCTCGGGCGCGACCGGGTCGGGGGGCACATGCTGGAGCGCCAGGGTTTCGTCCGGGAGGCAGATTCCGTTGAGGGAGCATCCATTGCACTTGGGGCTGTTGTCGAGAGGCGGTGGAAGAGTGGTCCGTCGGGCGGCAAGGCGGGCCTGTTCCACGTACGCGAGGGTTCGAGCCTCGATCTCCGCCGTGAACGGCACCTCGACGCGGGTCCTGGAGCCGGCGAAATACAGGAAGCCGTGGTCCACGCGGAAGCCGTGCTCGCGCAGGAGCAACCCCTGGGCCATGAGCTGAACGCGCTCGGGTTCCCAGCTCCGTTCAGGGTTGTCCGGCACCCGGCCACGCTTGGTCTCCACCGGCACCGCGGCGTCGGCCGATGCCTCGACGAGGTCGAGCTTGGCGATGAGTCCCAGGCGCTCGCTTCCGAGTTGGACCGAGCGCGCGATCGCGGGGGCAGGGTCGCCGAAGAGCTGCCCCGCCGGCTCCGCCGGCCGGGAGGCATCGGGCAGGACCTCGTCCTTCTCCTCCCCGCGGCGGTGCGCGAAGCGGCCCTCGACCGTGTAGACGTTGTCCTCCCAGCGCCCTTCCACGTACATCAGGTGGAAGAGCCGCGGACAGAAGACGTACTCGTTGAGCATTCGAACCGGTAGGAGGTCGGGTTCGGCTTCCTGGACCGGGGCCTCGGGTTCCATCGCTGGCTCCCCCGCCGCGCGCCCGTCCGCGCCGGGCGACGCGGTCCGTGGACAGAAGATGGGCAGGCTGGGGCAGGAGTCAAGCGAGGTCACGGATGCCGGCGTGCCGGCACGCGGACACCCGATCGTTCAGTCCTTCCCTTGTCGATCTTCCCAGCGCTCACCCGCCTGGACGGCAGGGAGGAGGAACCGCGCGCCCTGGTTGTCCGACGGGTTGAGCCATAGCATCCGGTCGAACACGCGAGCCGCTCCCTTCGCGCGGCCGAGCCGCCAGAGGCCCAGCCCGTACCCGTGCAGGCAGCGGAGGAACGGGCGGTTGTCGATGAGGCCCCAGGGAAGCACGCCATCGAAAGCATCGCCGAGCGACAACTCGCCGATGCGCACGCCGACCTCGTAGTGGCGGAGCGCTTCCCCGGGCCGGTGGTCGAGTGCGAAGTTGCCGAGGTGGGCGTGGGCGTCGAGGCAGCGCAGGTCGGCGGCCAACAGGTCCATCAGGATTCTGCGAGCGCCGAGCGGATCGCCACCGGCGTTCAGATCGCTCGCCTGGATGATCGCATCGTCGTCGGGGTCGTCGCGGTCCTCCCCCGGCAGCACCTGCTCCATTTCGTACTCCGGCCGCGGACCGCGCGCCACGATCGGCCGGACCCAGTCCTCGAGCGGCTCACCCTCCTCGCCCCAGTATTCCCTCGCCGGGTCCCACAGGCCTTGCTCCTCGAGGCGGAGGGGGACGAGCCCGAGCGCCCCGACATCCAGTCGGTGGCCGTCGATCTCCCCAGACAGGTACGGGTGGCCCGCGTAGCTCCACTGCTTCCTGACCTTCACGTTCATGATCTCGCCGGGCACCACGTCCCAGATGCGCTGCGCGCGGAGCGTGATCTCCCGCCCCGACCTCAATATGCGGCAGCGCGCAGCCTTCTCCTTGATCGCGAGGGCGATGAGCTCGACGGTACCAGCCACCTCGAGATCCTCGCTGGTCGCCTTGTGGCGCCGCGATTTGCGCGGCACCGCCACATCCGCGGCCGGAACCGGATTGAGCCCGAACCATCTCCGGTAGGCTGTGACGTATCGGGCGCCTGCCGAGCCCTCGGGGAAAGTCACGTTCGAGGCCGCGACGGAGTGTTCCGGCCCCCTCTCCCTCCGGCAGGTCGCCGTCAGTCCCCGGCGCGTGTTGCCGTCGTAGGCGATGGCGACAACCGATACCGGCTCGCCGATGACGAACGCGTCCGCTGGCAGCGGCACCTCGTCCTCGAACGCCTGCCGGAACGCCCAGAGCTGCTCGTCGTCGCCGTATGCATCCACGAGGATCTCCTCGAGGAGAGCATCGAGGTCCTTCTGATCTCGCCCTCTGGGGCCGCGTCCTCTGACCATCACCATTCCAACAAGCGCGTCCTATCGCCTCGGATAGCCGACCTCTCCGTCGACGAGGTCCTCGACCACCGACACCACTTCTTCGACGCGGGCGGCGTCACGGACCTCGCGTGCGAGCGCCTGCTTGCCGCCCACCGGCGCTTCATGGGGGAACACCCACCAGACGACGGGACGCCGCCCGCCGCGGCTCCGAGCAGGTCGCCACGGACCGGATGCCCGCCGACGTACGTGGGAGCGGGCGCGACGCATTCCTCGTCAGGCACTCCACAATCTCGCCGGACTCTTGCAGGAGCTGGGGGCGCGAGTGCTCGACATGGTGTTTCGGCCGCGGATCGAAGACGTGGGGCATCGCAGCTTCACACACCGGTCGCGGACGACCGCTCGTTCGGCACGAAGAGGCCGAGCCCGAAGTGCGAGCCGTAGCCGAGCGAGAGTGGGCCACGCGTGGGCCGCTCGAGCTCGATGTACAAACCGAAAAACCGTGGCGCCGGTGGTGCGCGACCTGGCTCTCGCCGCGCCCGAACGAAGTGGTGGAAGCCACGATTCACGATCGCCTCGCGATCCATTACGTCCATGCGGGTCAGCGCAGGTAGTCCACGTGAGCTGAGCTCGGCCCGCACCTGCTCCACGAGGCTGTGGCGCTTGGTCTTCAAATGCCGTGGCGGGACGAACGGCGTTCTGCTCACCCAGCAGCTCGACTCGTGTACCTCGGGTACATTCCGGTCGCCCACCCTCGCGAAGTCGTCCCGCTTGCCGAGACCGACCAACGTCGTGAAGAGGTGCGCGTCGCGAGCATACAGCGCTCTGAGACTTCGGAGCGCCTGCTGCGCAACGCGACCGAGCCCCATCGGAGCGTGCACGAGCACGTGGTCGAGCCGGCCGTCCCCGTCAAGGTCCAAGCCGAGCAGGGACGCATGGCGATGACCTTCCAGAGGGCTGCCACCGGGCGCGCGGCCGGTCAGCTCCGGACACTCCGCATCGTCGAGCTTCCGCACGAGCGTCCGGTGAACGAGTTCAGCGATCGGCAGCCCACGGGCAACACTTGGCAGCACGTCGCGGCGTCGGGCATCGCTCGCCAGTGCGAGAAGCGCCGTGTCGGCTGCCCGAAGGGGCGCAATGCGTGCGACCGTGCGCGCGGGCGAGGTGGCGAGCGGTGGCCGGTAGTAGACAACGCGACGGGTTCCCGGTGGCTGGGTCCAGCCGTGCTGCTGAAGGAACGACACGTCGACGGTCAGCGCATCGAGCGCGGACGCAGGATAGGGGTCCCTCTTCGGCTTCTTCTGACCGCGTGCCGGGGCCTCGCTCGCTCGGGCGTCCGCTAGCCAGTGCAGATAGGCCCCCGAGGTCGTGGCGGCGAGCAGCGTGATCGGCTCGGTTCCGGGTCGATTGACGCCGTCTGGCGCGGCGAGCGCACCATCGCGAACCTCTGCCCCCTCGAGAACGCGCGCGTCAACGACGGACTCCGCGCGGCCGAGGTAGGAGAGCTTCGGCACGAGCTGAGCGAGCAGCGCGGCCGCGCGGTCCGTGAGATCGGCGGGCCACTCGACGACGAGCTCAGACGTCTTCCCGATGCGGGCGAACGCGTCGAAGATTTTCGTACGCTTGTCGGGGCTTGGGTCGTCTGTGGGGACGAAGTGCCGGGTGTGAGCAGCAACCGCCTCGGGAAGTCGGTAGCGCGGGTCCGTGGCGGCCAACGCATCGACGAGCTCGACGGCCGCCACCGGTGGCTCCGTCCAACCGAGTTTTGAGTAGCCCGTGGCGATCAGCGCCCGGAGGATGCGCCAAGGGCTCGGTGGCCATTCGACGAGGCCCTCGTTGACGTGCTGACCCCAGGGCGTGGCGTGGTAGCGACCGGCCGGGAATCGGAATGCGAGGTTCGGCATCCTCACCCCGCGTACATGACGGTTGTGACGCCTTTGTCCTTGGCGAACGAGCCGGCGCACTTGGAGATGGCGGGCTTGAGAGCCGTTTCGAGACTCGAGCGCGAAGGCAGCACAAACGTCGCGTTGGTCGCTCGTACCTCGTCGGGCACGACCTTTAGGTCACACGCCGTGCGCAGACGCAATTTCCCGTCGAGCAGCGCTCGGAGCTTGAACAGGCCAAGGATGACCAGCAGCGATGTGGCCTCCGAACCGAGGCCGTAGCCGCGAATCTGCGCCAGATCGATGTTCGCGAAGAGCATGATCGAGCGGGCGGTGAACTCATCTCGGTGGAAAGGCACGTTGCCATAGCCTTCCTTCGCGGTCTTCTTCTCGCCCTCGCCCTCGTCGCCGCCGTCACGGCCCGGCATGACATGGTCGTTCTTTACGCCACCCGACGCGGCTACGCGTACGCCGTCGGCCTCGATGAAGGCGGTCATCGCCCGCGCGATGCGAAGGCGCCCACCGATGCTCTCGAGAAAGGCACCATGCAAGAGGCAGCCCGCATCGTACTTGAAGAGCGCACGCACGAACGCGGCGCGGTCCACGGGCCGCTTCTCGTCGTACGCCATCTCCTCCGCGAGCATCTTGTGGAACGCGCCCTTGTCCGACTTCTCAACATAGACGCTGTTGACGCGGTGCGCTTCGAGCATGGTACTCGTGAGGAAGCGGCCCTGCTTGTCGTTCACGCGAACGTAGCTCAGGCCGGCAAGTTCGGGTACGAGCCCTTGGCTCGCGTCGTCCCAGCAGGCGGCCTCGAGCCGGTTGGCCATGCTCTGTGCGGACTCCACGAGGAGGCACGTCCCGTCCTCCGTTTCGAACGTCGCGGCACCGAGATCTGGGAAGCCGGTGGGCTGAAAGCGACGCCCCTGGACGGGCGCCACCGGGATATCGAAGAGCAGCTTGTCCAGCTTGTCGAGCGCCGGTAGATCAATGGCCATGGGTAGCTTCCTCCAGTTCGAACGGCTTGGTCACGAGGTCGGCGCACCGACGCACGTCGTCGGGGCGGAGGGGAAACGCGAGGCTGGCGGCGAGGCGACGGGCGAAGGCAGCATCGCCGGCGAAGGCTCGCACGACCGGCATGAGCCCGGTGGCGCGGAGCCTTCGCAGCGCGATGGCGGTGGCCTTCCCGAGGTCTCCTGCTGCCAGACGCGTGAAAGACTCCGGATCGACGGGCACCTCGAGCAGGTCCGCACCACGTCGGAGAGGCTCCGAGAGATGCACGAGCCGGAGGACCGCGTACGCAGCGTCGGCGATCTCCGACGATGGGGTGTGAGCGATCGCGGGGATGCCCGTTGCCGACCAGTCCACCGCCATCAGCGGCCGGGCGAGCGCGAGGACGCGGCGCCCATCGACGTCGCCTCGGAGGAACCCCATCACGTCGGCGAGGCCCGCCTGGACTCCAGCGCGCCCGAACATTCCCAGGCCCGGCACCGCTAGGCTGCTCGCTAGCTGCGAGCGACGACGAAGGAGCGCGATGCAGCACCGGTCGAGATCGTCGCCAGTGCAGACAACATCGGGATTCTCGGCAAGGCGCTCACCTTGCACAGCGAAGCGGGCTTCTGACCGCACTCCGAACGGGCGCCGCGCGGCGAAGGCACGATCAAGGGGCAGCCAATGGGCCCGCACACTGCCGTAAATCGTCGCGCCGCGCACGCGAAGCGCGACATCCTGGCTCGCGAGGGCGACCGCCAGACGCCACTCAGGCGATCCATCGTCAGCGGCGCGGAGCCATTTGACGCTGAGCGGAGGGACCAGGAGACGCGCGAGGTTGACTCCGCGCACCGCGCTCTGAGCGAGGCCAACTTCGCAATCACCGGCCGCCACGAGGACGGTTGCCCAGCGCGTCGTGCCCGCGGGTTCGCGGCACGCTCGAAGCACCGCCTCGTCCAGCGCCGTGACACCGACGCGAAGCCGCGCAGGTGCCCCGTCCTCCATCGCAAGATCGCGCAAGCGGTCAAGCCACGGCGAAATATCGCGCAAATGGGATGGCCCCGGCGTCTCGCGGGTCTGCCAGCGTCCAGCCGACGCGCCGTAGTGCATCTTGCCGTTCCGCTGAACGAACGCGGTTCGCTGGAAGGCCGAGAGTCCGCGACTGGTGCCCAGCGACAACATTGCCCGCGCGACATCGGTGCTGCTGGCCGCGTCGCGCCGATCCACCCGTGCGCGGCCTTCCGCGAGGACGCGGCGGAGCTCGTCAATGGACGCTGGCTCGTTCCACAGAGGCATCCATGTCTCGAAGCGCGTGGCCTTGCGTTCACCGTACGAGGCCGACGGGTAGCCGATGGGGTCAACCTGGACAGCGAAGGGAAACGACCCTGCAGCACGCGCACCGTCGAGTCGGCGCGCGGCTGTCCCGCCCAGAAGAACAGCGCCTTCCAGTGCCAAGACGTAGTCCCATTCGCTCGCGCACGCTTCGCCATCGAAGCCCGGCCCCGCGTTGGCGCCTCCGTTCCCAGCCGGCCACAGCTGTCCCGCAACCTGCTCTCGCGCGCCGAGGGTCGGGCCGCCGTACAAGCAGCCGCGGAGCGCTATCCCATCGCCACCACGCGCGAAGAGGGCGAGCAAACGCCGGAGGAAGTTGGCGCCGAAGTCCTCATTGCCGTCATTCGCGCCTGTGCCGAGCAGCGGCGCCCAGCCGAAGGCGTCGCCTGTCGACGTCACTGCCGCGTCCAACCAGCTGAGGCCGGTTTGGGGTAGCCGGACGCGGAGTGCCGCCACGAGCCGAGCCTTGGCCTCTTCGCCGGGAGCCTCCTCAAGACCGAGGGTCGAAACGAGGTCGGCTGCGACATGAGCGCACTCCTGATACCGACGCAGGCGAGGATCCGTCGCAGCGAGTAGCTCGGCGAGCGTTCGCGTCGCAGTCGTTTCTTGATCGCGTACGCCAGTCTTCACGAGCTTCCCGGTCGTCGGATCCTTCCTCTTCGACTTGCCCTCGCGTCGATAGAAACCGCTTCCGCTGTTCCAGGGACTCAAGATCGGCGTGGGTGCGTACTCGCTGACGAAGAACTCGACGAGGGCTGCCCAGTCGAGCGATGACGCGAACCAGAACGCCTCGTCCTTCCACCATCCGCGCGCGGACGGGTCTCGCTGCTCGGCAACGAGGCGCAGGACGGCCAGCCCTTTGAGGTAGGCCGCGAGCGGCGTGGGCGAGCAGCCGGCCAAGCACAGAGCGTGCACCGTCATGAGTGCTGGTCCTCCGTGGGGAGGGCCGACGCGCGCCAGTCGGCGACGCGAAGCACGGCCTCAAGGAAGGCGAGCTCGAAGGGCCCATGTCGCGCGAGGAGACCGGCCACCCGCTCGCCCCAAGAAGCGCCGTATCGGGCTCCCACGCCGAGCGCGGCCGGTGCCAGCGAGAGCGTCATCGCGGGCACCTCAACCCTCGCGCCTTCTGCGGTTGGGAGCGTTACTACGGGAAGGGCGTCACCCTGGCAGACGCCGTGGATGCCACCGTGCCCGGCCTCTTGGTCGCGAGGCGTCGTCGTCCACGCGCACCTGACCTTCCCGTGGTGCGTGCAGACCAACCACGCCACGAGGTCGAACTCCCCCGCGCTCAACGAGGCGAGCTCGGCTGCGAGCGGATGATCGAGCGGCGGCCCGGAGCTATCCGTGGTCGTGCTTGTCGCCGCGAACAGCTCGACGTGGGGGCCGAGCAGTGCCGCGTGGTACGGGGCATGGAGACGCAACAACTCGAAGAGGCCGAGGACGCTCGCCAGCTCATGCCGGAAGCCGGGACGGTGGGGATACGGCGGATGTCGCCACGCTGGCCCGGGCGCCTTCGCGAGGTCGCGGCGGGCGCTCAGCCCCCCCACCTTCGGCTCGCGCTTGATCGCGTCCTGGAAGACCTCGTGTGCCTTCCCGACATCGTGCCATCTGGCCGCCAAGACCACCAGGCGCGATACGTCGGCGGATAGAGCGAGCCGCTCGCAGAGCACCCTCGCTACCTCACCGGTCTCGCGACCGTGGGTTGCGATGGTCTTCCACGGAGCGACCGATTGCTCGTCCGTGTCCTCGATCGATGCCGCGCTCACGAGCGCACTCGGATCGACGATGTCGACGCGTAGCGGGAGCTCGTCGGGCGCCGACTTCCCGTCCCACCCTCGCGTACGCGTGTATCCGCCCTCGTCTGCGGGGAGCAGCACCACCATTCCTGGAACGATACGTTTCGCGTCACGCGCGACCCACTCGCCGTCGAGGTAGTCGAGCACGAAGGCGCGCTGCTTCCACTCGCGGATTTCGGCGACGGGAACCGGACACAGCTCGAGGCGGTGCACTGGGGTGACCAGCCGCACCCTCCGGACGCGGGGCTCGAGCTCACGCCAGAATACGGTTACATCGCGGTCCTCCCCGGACCGGATGAAGCGGCTGACGTCGATGTCGGCGCCTGACAAGTCGGCGGACGTATCGAAGAGGTCGTCCAGATCTCGGCGTCGGAGCACGTGTAGCGGCTCGTAGGGGTAGAGTCGGCCCAGGAAGTCCGGTTCCTCCGCGCGGAGCTCGTCCTCGAACGCCTCGAGCGACCGCGGCGAGGCGTCTGCCTTCACGGCCTTCACGAGCCGACCCAGCGCCTCGTCCGCGGCGGCCAGCGCCAGGGCATCGTAGGGCGCGGCGTCTGCGGCCTCCGCGGGGACGGCCCTGACGACCTCGATCTCCCCCGCCTCTCCCGCATACCGCGCGACACGCCCGAACCGCTGAACGAGGCTGGGCCATGGGGCGAGCGCAGTCACGAGCAGAGAGGCGGAGATGTCGACGCCCGCCTCCACGACTTGGGTCGCCACGATCACGCGACCGGCCGCCGGGATGTCGGCATCACGCCGGAGGAATTCGTCAGACCATGCCGCGCGCTCTGCGCCTCGGTAGCGGCTGTGCACGAGCCGGAGATCGGGGGCGTCGGATCGCAACTCGCGCTTCTTTCCCTTCCCAGTCGAGAAGCCTGCGAGCACGGCGTCGTAGATCTCGATCGCGTCGCGCACGCGGTTCGCGATGACCAGCGTGAGCGTTCCGGGTGTGTGGCGAGCTCGAACGACGTCTGCGATGGCCGCCGCGTCCGCGACGTTCGGGCTGCGTCCGAGCTTCTTGCGCACGTCGAAGAGACCGCCGCGGCGCTTCGAGGCAGCGATGGCGAGTGGCGGCGTAGCGGGCGCGGGATGATCGACGGTACTCAGCCAGTCGCGCTGAAGGGTGGCGCTCATCCACCATGCGCGACAGGGCCGCGCTGCCTGCGCGCGCTCCGCATCTGCGTCACGGAATGCGGATAGCTGGAGGCTCGTCGCAAGCCCGACGTCCATCAACTGAACCTCGTCGAGTACCCAGAGCGCGTCGCGATGGAGGAGCCCGAACTCCATGGGCCAGAGCGCGCGACCGGCCGCGTAGCCTCGATTGAGCGCGCGGGAGAGGAGCATGTCCTGCGTGCCGACAAGAATTGCGGGCGTGTCCATGTCGGCGATCCAGCCCCCGGCGCGGACGCCCCCCATGAGGACGTGAACGCCCACCTCTACGTTTGCACGCGCGATCCAGTCGCGGATCGTGCGCTCGGTCTGCTCGACGAGTACGCGCATGGGCAGGCAGAAGACGAGCCGCCGAGGCCACGCGCCATCACCACGGACGAGGCGGTTCCACAGCCACGCGCCGACCGTCCCGGCGGTCTTGCCGAAGCCCGTCGGAATTCGGATCGAGCGGTCGGTGCAGTCGGACCCGAACGCGAGCACCCGCTGCCACTCGTGTGGCGCGTGGCCGGTGAGTTCCGTGAACCAGCGGTCATACGCCGCCGGATCGGACGGGGCTGTCGGCGTCCGCGGCGCCGATGTGGCCACGGGGGACACCGCGGCGCCGCTCTCGACCCGCTCCACCTTCTTGCCGCTCGCCATGCTCAGCGCTCCAGTAGGTAGTACTTCAGCCGCACGTCGCCCCTGAGCTACCGCTTCTCGTGATTCCCGCGACGGTACACGACTACGTCTCACCTTCCTCCCGGTACTGAGTTGGTCCTCTCTATCCTCGTGGTTGCCTCCTGCACGCCTGTGGGCCCCGCGACTCACGTCCCCACATACCACCCAGCCGGCTCAAAACCTGACCCTCCCCCGCGCTTGTCTCGCCTGGTCGGGGAGGGTGCGTGCGATCATCTCCCGCCATTTCGGGACGAGGCGGTCGGTGAACTCCTGCGGGAACGGCGGGCGGATGCGCCGCGGGCCTCCGCCGGCGACCTTCCTCTTCCCGGCTTCCTTGCACCACGTCTCGATGGCGTCGCCCGCGGCCTCGGCGGGAAAATCGGGAGCCCACTCCAGGAGGCCGCCGGCCTTGGCCTGTTCGATGCGGTGGAGCCCGAGCACCACGCCCTTGCAAATCTCCAGGGCGTCGGCCTCCAGGCCGAGGTCGATCCGGCGCTTGATGTCCGCGATGAATGGCTGCATCGACTCCTCGAGTACCTCCCACGCCGCTTCGGTCGGCTCGACGTACCCCCACTCGTGCCGCCCTGCGCGTCTGTTGAGGTCGTCGATATCGAGAGAGCGTACGGCGTCGTCGACCTCGTCCGCAACGACCTCGAAGTTCACCATTCCCATCTGCGACCGGGCGATCGTCTCCGCTTCCGCCCGGAGGGCCGGATGAGCCGCCAGGAGGCGGTGCAGCACACCCTCCGCCTCCGCAGCCTCCAGACGTTCGAGAACCGAGCCCTTCTTCGCGGCGCCCTTCGCTCGGCTCATGATCACTCCGGGTAGACGTTCCACGCTTCGACGAGCCGCCACGTCCTTCCGGCGCGGCCAACGACGCCGGAAATCGTCCAGCCGACCCGGCAGCGGCGACGGATCTCCTCGGAGATCTTGATGGGGCCGAGTTCGCGTCCGTCGACCATCGCCTCGACCCAGATCGTGCCGGGTCCCAGGCGCGTGAGCCTGAAGTGGTCCTCGATCTCGTCGCCCTGGCGGCCGCGCTCCCGCCCGTCCGCAAACGCGCGCAAAAGGGAGGCGAGCTTCTCCGCCTTCGGGAGGTCGCGGGCCGCGTCCCGGCCGCGCTCCGCGGCCTCGCCGGCATCTTCCGCCTTCGCGTACCCCTTCTTCGCCAGCCATGAGGCGAGCTTCTTCGTGACCGTGCCGGCGGCGCGCAGGGTCTCCGCGCCCGCGACCACCTTGCGAACCATGAAGTAGCCGAGGAACTCGCCCACGTTCGGCAGGATCTGCCCGGGTCCGAAGACGTCGCAGAACTCGCGATGCTCCGCTCCCGTGGCGTCGAAGAGGCGCTCGAAGCGGGCTGCGTCCGCCTTGTCGAGCGACTGATGGCCGAAGCCGTTCAGACTGCGCTCGAGCAATTGGACCACGTACTCGTAGCGGGCGAAGGTCCTCGCCGCCAGGCGGTGCCGCTGCTCCGCAAGGAATTCCTTCAGCACCTCCGCAATGGTGGGTCCGGCGATCGAACTCGCATCACGACGCGCCATCCGCCCTCCTCGCGACATTCTCTGGATACCACCCCGGTGGCTCATTTCCTGACCCGCTGCCCGGTGTTTTTCGCGCCTGCCCGGCCGGCCCCGCGGGACGCCGCCGCCCGTCGGGCACCGCGGGCGCCGCCATCGTATATCGCGGCCGCCGTCCTCAGGCGCTCCGCTACCTCCCCACGAAGTGTGGCCGGCGCGACGACCTCCACGTCGGATCCCAGCCGCAGGATGTCCATGATCAGCTCGTCCGCGCGCCCGTACGGGATCCGGAGCTCGTAGGAACCGTCGTCCCCGAACGCCCCGGACTGCCGCGGATGCCAGGCTTCGTCCGCGACCCAGCGGGCGCGGCGCGGCGCCACGCGCAGGACGGCGGTGCTGGTCGCCAGTCCGGCGAAGATGCCGTAGGCGTCGGCGTAGTGGGCCTCCATCTCGGTCTCGGAACGGTCCAGCGCCCGATCCGGCAGCACGCGGGCGCCGGCGACGCGCTCCAGGGCGAAGCTGCGCAGCGCCTTGCGATCGTGACACCAGGCGTCGAGATACCAGCAGCCGCGGTATCGCGTTAGGCGCTGTGGAGACACCCGGCGCTCGCCGGACTGGCCGTCCGTTCGGCGGGTGTAGGAGAATGCAAGCCTCCGGCGCGAGAGCACGGCCCTGGCCACGGGGGCGAACGAGGCGCCGGGGGCACGAGCATGCTGCGAGATGACCCGCACCCTCCGTGCGACCTCGGAGAGCCCGAGGCTGCGCCGGGCGAGAAGATCTTCGAGGCGCCGGGCGAGTGGTGCCAGCACCTTGTTGAGAAGACCGGGTTCCAAACGCGCGAGCACTTCGCGCAAGGTCACGAGCGCGGCGAGTTCCTCGGCCTTGAGCCACAAGCCGGGGAGCTCGAAGCAACGTTCGCCCTCCTCGGGGGCATACCGGTAGCCGCCCAGGGATGTGTCGTAGACCAGCGGGGCGCCGAGCAGGGTGCGCACCTCTCTGATGGCGCGCTTCGCGGTCGCCGGCGAGCACTCGAGCCGCTCGCGGATCTCCGCCAGGGGAACCGCACTGCGGCGACCGTCGAAGAGAGAATGCAGGGAGTACAGCCGCTCCAGCTTGTCCAAGGTGTCCCCGCTCGCCGTCAGGGCGTCGTTGCCGGGATCCTTACCACATCTGCGTCGGCTCGCGGAACTGGGCGGAACGACACCGGTCCGCGCGGGCCGGCGCCGTCCCGGCTTCCTTCCCGACGCCGCCTCGTATTCTCCCCGCCTGCCTTGGGGAAAAAGTCCCAAAGAGTTCTTGACACGGAGAGGTAATTGCCGTAATTTACACCAGCCGCGATGAACGCCGCCCCGCGTCGCGCGGAGACCGTCGGCCATGCCAGGAGTTCACGCTCCCGCGGCGCACGCGGGCGATGGCGCCGTTCGTCTGACCCCGGAGGCCGTGCTCGTCCCGAACGAGTTGCTGACGCCGCCCTGGCGCAGCGACTCGCGCGGGACATTCAGCGACCTCGCCGCGCTCCTCCTCGATCGCCACCTTCGCCGGCTGGCGCGGATCCGCCAGCCGATCGATCTCCGGCTCGGGTTGCTGCTGCATCGCCTGGATGCCTCCTCCGGGTACCTTTCTCTCGGCTTCGCACGGATTGCCGACTACGCGACCGAGCGACTGGGGCTTCCGGCGCGACGCGTGCAAACGTTGCTGGCCTTGGCGCGCTGCCTCGGCGGTCTCCCCCGACTCTCCGCAGCCTTCGAGGCGGGCCGCGTCTCCCTGAGCCAGGTGCAGTTGTTGTTGCGCGTCGTAACGCCCTCGAATGAAGCGGAATGGCTCGCCCGGGCGGAGGTCACGACGGTGCGCCGGCTCGAAGTCGAGCTGAGAGCCGCGGCCGGTGTGGCGGGGGCGGAGGCGGGGGCGGCTGGCGCGGAGGATACGGCGACGGACGACCCGGCGACGGACGACCCGGCGACGGGCGAGCCTGCGACAGGCGAGCGCGATCGTCGCGATGCCGATCAGTCCACCGAGGCGTCGCCCCGCGATGCGCGACGGGACGCCATCCCATCCGTCGATGACGACCCGCCGACCGCGGGCGAGTTCATCTGCTTCAACGCCCCAGCCGGCGTGCGCGCGCGCTGGGAAGCGGCGCTCGAGCTGGCGCGGCGATCCTCGGGGACGAGCGACCCC
>Ga0210377_10001345_pt1 | contig 22444 bp, 18 predicted proteins | sample PLM4_65_b1redo_FD_155480 | JGI IMG/M metagenome (GOLD analysis project Ga0210377, IMG submission 155480) | Groundwater sediment microbial communities from an aquifer in East River, Colorado, USA - PLM4_65_b1 redo | ecosystem: Environmental > Terrestrial > Soil > Riparian zone | place: USA: East...
CCAGTCGGTGTTACCCGTCTCCGCGAGGCGGTTGATCCAGATGGCGCGCATTCTGAGCTGGTGGCAGGCCTGGATGTCAAGAGCCATGCTCATCGCCACATGGACGACCTCGGCCGTCGTGACGCCCATCCTGGCGTGCGCGTATTCGAAGATCCTCGGCGACGGCTTGTACGCCTGTGCCTGCTCGGCCGTGATGACGTAGTCGATGGGCACCTCGATGAGCCGGAGATTATGGACGATCAGGTCGTCATCGGAGTTTGTGATGATCGCGAGCCGAAACCGCTCGCGAAGTCTCGCGAGCACGGCTTTGGTTTCTGGGTGCGGTCCCATCCTTTTCGTCGACGCCGCGATCGCCTCGATGTCTTGAGGAGAGACCGGCACATCGTGGTCGGCGAAAGCCGCTCCGAGGCTCGCGCGGAGAATCTCCTTGTATGGGCGATAGGGAAACTGCTCCAGGCGATGGGCATGCCTCGAGAAGGTATCGAGCAGGAGGCGCCCGTCCGCGCGGTGTGTTCCGCGGCGCTCGAGGACAGCGAGGACGGATTCCGCCAAGACTTCATGCCACTCGACAAGCGTCCCGTAGCAATCAAAGGTGATGATCTCGGGCGCGAGTCGAATCATGGATACCCTACCTCATCCACAAAGGGATGGTTCCGGCAAAGGCGGCGGCCCGAGTCCGCCGCCAGGAGTGTCCGCCAAGGCGTGACTGCAGGTGTCTCGACTTACGACAGCTGCTCCGCCAACGCGGCAGCCGTGTCTTTGCCGGGCACGACCGGAACGATCTCGAACTGCACAAGGTCGGACCACTCGGCGACCCAGCGTTGAAGGAGGGTCGCACCGCCTTGGCAGTGTGCCTACGCTCGGGAGGGCGTTTCACGAGCGGCGGCAGTCGCGAGAATCGCTTGGACGAAATCGTCCTCGGACAGGACGCCGACGCACGCCTTGCGCCCGTTGACGACAGTGGTGGGAATGTTGTCGACGCCATACCGGACGGCGAGATACGGCAGCACCGCGATGTTGATAACGTCCGTGGTAATCCACCGGCTTTCGATGGCGAGGCGAGCCGACAGCGACACGGCTGTCGTGCAGTTGAATCAGGTGGGCGCGATCAGGACTTCGATGTGGACGGGTGTCATGACCTCGCGGACCCTGATGCGGGACGCCTCGCTCAGCCCGGAACACCCTTCGGAGACGGCGCGGATGACTCCGACGAAGCTCTCGGCCTCGTAGCCGTCGGGAGCTCCGTAGTACCGGATGCCGAAGTCCTCGTCGGAACGGAGCACGATCGCGGGGGTCCGGGCGATTCCGACCGCGTGCTCCCGGGCAGCATCCCAGCGATCGGCCAGAATCTGAAGGTGAAGCCGGTCTGAAGCGCGGGCGATCTCCTCGAGGAGCGACCGCTCGGCGAGGGTCGCGGCGCTGGCGACGTCGGGAGTGTAGTAGAGCAAGGTCACCGGTTTCGGGAGGTCGTGCAGCGTCGCTCGGAGGAACTGTCGCTGCTGCTCGCTAAGAAGTTCCATGTCGGCCTCCAACGGGCGTCCGCCCGCATTTGTAGCGTGCTCATCCAGGAGTCTACGGGGCGTGGCCCGCACTCGTACAGGGGACACCTGAGGAATTTTGGGTCGAAGGGCTACAGAATCGCGGTAGGCTCGGCCCATGGCTTTCAGAACAGAAAGGCTCGTCGACGACGTCGGCTGGCGCATCCTCGCGACGCTCCAGGCGGATGCGCGCCTGTCATTCAGCGAGCTGGGACGTCGTGTCGGGCTTTCGCCTCCGGCGGCCGCGGAGCGGGTGCGGCGGCTGGAGGATGCAGGAATCATCCGGGCGTATCGCGCCGAGGTCGATCCCGAGAAGCTGGGGTTCCCGATCACGGCGATCATTCGCGTGAGTGTCCCGGAGCAACACTTCGCCAGACTAAAGGCGCTCGTGCTCCAGTTGCCGGAGGCACTGGAATGTCACCACGTGACCGGGCCGGATGCGCTCGTGGTCAAGGTGACGGCCACATCGGTAGGCCATCTCGAGAAGGTGATCGAGCAACTCGGCCGCTACGGCACTCCGACGACGTCTATCATCCTGTCCTCTCCTGTCTCATTGCGGGCCATCCAGCCGGTCCCCGAGCCGACTGGCCAGGCCAGCACCCGGAAGGTGCGGCCAAGCGGTCGCTAAAAAGTATCTTGGGGAATGTGCGGCAACGCGCCATGGCAACTGTGCAATGACTCCGCGACGCGTTTGACGACGAGATCACCCTCTCAAGGCTGAAACACAGTTCGAATCCAGCGCGGCGGCGGGGGCGCTGGAAGGTGCCGACCCAACGGTGGAGAGCGCCTCGGCTTCAGTCACGCGTCTTCACCGCCGTGACGCTCGTTCACCCACAATGCCAGACACCGACGGTGGAGGTAGAGGATCACTCCCGGCCGTGTAGTGACCTCGAACTGAAGTTGGTCGTCGTCGATTGTCGTTTCGCACCCTGTACACATATGCCCGGGCGCGTTGGTGACCGCTACTATGCTGGTCGGTATTTCGCTCGGCAGCGCCCCAGCCAGGATCAGCGTCTGCAGTCTCTTGCGGATGACGGCTTCCGGCATCGGCCCTGCCGACCTCCTTTCAGCCCGCATCTTTAGATCCCAACAGCCGGGGTGGTACGCCAAGCCGGCGACCTTCTTGGCCGTCACGGTAGACGTGATGAGGCTAAAGCAGCGGGGGCAGATTGTGTGCGCCATACTGAGGACTATCCTCGACACGACGACTAACCGCCAGCGGCTTGAATACCAGCGCGCGTGGGGGGACTGTCCTCAGCGTGAGGAGCCCGGCGGTGTGGTCGATCCAGTCGATCGGGAGACCGGCGTAAGCACGGGGCTTCGACTCGGGCCACGAGCATCCAACTCCCACGGGCGTACTTGGGCGACATGCTCGATTGTGCCGAGGCCATGCCGCCAGAGCTCGGACTGGCTCCAACCGACCGCGCGATTCAACCATCCGCGCCGTTCCCACGGGGCGCGTGCCCGGCAATCGCCCGCGAGCCACGACGTGAGCAATGGGCGGTGCCCTGGCCACGCGAGGGTCAGCGATCCGAGGTCGTCGGCGCTGATCCAGCGCGCGGGAGGTGTCGGCATCCAGGCCGGGCTATGATTCTCGAGCTCCCTGACCCATTCACTGACTCGGGTGACACGGTCGAAGTCATGGTGCAGGCAAGAGGGCGCGATCCGTGGGATGCGCGAGCACGAGATGCCTGCCGCCAACGCGTGGCCGACCAGAAGGACATGGTCCCGAGAACATCAGCCGGCGGCTGCTGGCTGCCTGCCGCGTGGACTGCCCCATTCTGGTGCATCGATGCACTGCTACTGGCCAACGCCTTCCACCGCCGTGAGGTCGTTGCCGATCCGTCCACGGCGGGTATGCAACCAACCCGGCGGTCTGCTGTCGAGCGTCGTCCTCGGGGGCGCACGTCCACGCGAGGTTGGCGCTCAGGGGCTGACGGCCGGCTCACCGACGAACTCAATTCGGGTCTCATCAGCGACCGATCCCGACGAAGTCGTGGCGTGGCGAGGTTTTTGCCCGTAGCAGTGGACGTGAACCTCGTGAAGGTAGCTATCTGCAGTCTCGTGGGCATCCTCGTGGGCGTCGTGACAGGCTTGATCCTGGGCTACGCGCTCTGGGGCCACGATGCTACCCACGTGGCGAATATCAACGGAGAACTAGAGAAGACGAAGTCGTGGCTGCTCGACGAGATCAGCTGGTCCGACGAGCGATACGACCAGGTCTCAGCCGCGCTGACGAAGGCGCAGACGGACTTGGCCCAGGCCCGAGGCGAGCTCGCGCGGACCAGGGCGATAGTGGAACAGACCCTGGGCAACGTGAAGCCCGACCGGATCCAGGCCCATGAACTCAACGAGGCGGCGCGCCGTACATCGACACGCTAGTGCCCCGCGCGGGCGCTCAGCGAGAAGCGCCGGCGCTTGGACCGCCACCTTGGTTGACCCTATGGCGGCCCTTCATTTCTTGATAAGAAGGTCCAGCCCATCGGCGCATGCTCGGGCTACAGCATAGCCAGCCTTTTCTTGCCCGGGCATCTTATCCCAGCCACCTTTTTCAATGACTTCAGCTCGCTGCCAGCTGCTGACTTCCCCGAGTTCTTTGAGTTTCTTTTCATGGTCAGGTTGCTTCATGAATTGGGCGACGCAGATCGCCGCCTGACTCGCCAAGAGGGCCTCTTTGGTCATCGTTTGGGTAGTGCCGGAGGTTGTCCAGCCACCCCACGCAAAGCCGAGGATCATTGCGATGACTGCCCCACAAATGAGGCCCCACACTCCATACTTAATCTTCGCTGTAGTCTCTGGCTTCATTGACAAGACCTCCTGAACCGGGATTCTCGGCTCGATGCGCCCGAAGATCCTCCCAAGTGGGCGCTGCGTCAAGTGGCTCCCGGCCAGTCGGAGGACGAGGCTTCCTCCGGAAGACTGGCCGGCAACGCGAGCGCCAGATACCGGCCCTCCTCGTGGTACATCAACCGCGACGCCACCAGTTCATCGAGGAAGGTGCCACGCCCGCTCGGGCTCACAGCCGCGGTCCGAACTCCTTCCACGACCAGAGCCGGTTGCGCTCGATGACGATGGTGCTGCTGACGTACAGCGCCAGGATGTGCTCGACCTGCTCGGCGACCGCGGGATCGGCCGCCGGCCGGCGCGGCGACACGGCTCGCAGCTCGAGGTCGGTGTGCTCGACCGCGTGCGAGTCGAGCGCGTAGAACCAGAACCCCTGGCGGTCGGCCACGCCGACGAGATTGTCGTAGACGTCGCTGACGTAGACGACGCGGTCGGGTAGACAGTCGGTGGCGAGCGCGCAGCTGAGGTCGCGTCCGACGAACGGCGACAGGCGGGGGGCGAGGCCGGCCAGCCCCAGGATCGTGGGCGCGAGGTCCACCTGGCTGGCCAGGCCGGGCACCGCGCGGGCCCGGTACCCCGCCGGCCGCAGCGAGGGGTCCACCCACAACGCCAGCGGTGACATGAAGTGTCCAGCGGCCCGTTGGGCGAGCGCACCGCCGGCGCCCTCATGGCGCCCATGGTCGCCGAGCACGAGCACCACGGTGTCGCGCAGGAGTCCCTCGCGTTGAAGCGTGGTGAACAGCCGCTCCAGTTCCAGGTCGGAGTAGCGCAGCGCAGGGAGATAGCGATCGGGCTGGGCCCGCAGCGCTCGCACGTCTGGGTGGGCATCGGGCACGGCGAACGGGTGGTGCGTGGCCATGGTGAGCGCCGCCAGGAAGTAGGGCCGGTTCGCGGCACGCAGCGCGCGGACCTGCGTCAGCAGGCGATCGACGAGCGCGCCGTCGGTCAGTCCCAGCCCCAGCCGGGGCGCGCTGGCGGGGAACGCCGTCTCATCGACGAGCTCGTCGAGCCCGTTCCGCGCCATGAACAGCCCGAACCGCGAGTGGTTGCGGTCGCGGTTCTGCCCGATCACCATTTCCGTCCGGTATCCGGCGCGCTGCAGGAGCGAGGGCAGGCACAGGTAGTCGTTGGCGTAGCGCGCCTTGATGGCCGCGATCCCGTGACGCGGCAGCGACGAGCAGAGCGCGGCGAACAGTCCGTGGTAGGTCTGGGCACCATTGCTGAAGAACTGGTCGAACGTGACGCTGTCCTCCAGCAGCCGATCGAGGAACGGCGTCACGCGCACGCCTGCCTCGGTGCGGCGGAGATGGCGACGGTCGAGCGCCTCCACGAACAGGAGCAGGACGTTGGGCCGGCGCTCGAGCGGGTGGGCGGCGCCGTCGTCGAGGCGGACGAATGGATAGCGCGGATCGGGGAACGTCGCGGCCGGCGACAGCAGGGCCTGGGCGATGCGATGGGCGCGGCCCTCCGGCATGGCCGCCAGCACCGCCGGGGGCACGCTGGTCTGCCGCTTGACCCCGCCTTGCATCGCGCTGCCGACGTACCAGATGGGGTTCTGAGCGAGCGCGTAGTACGTCGAGCCGCCCACGCCGGCTGCCTGCACGGAGTCAGGACCGTCGGGGTGCAGTCCCCACGCCCCCGCACCGACTACCAGCGCCAGCGCCGCGGCGGCCAGTCGCGGCGTGCTGGCCTGCCAGGCCGCCAGTGCGGGAGCGACCCAGCGCCGGAACGCGAGCCACCAGGCCGCCAGGGCGCCAATCTCGAGCGCCAGATATCCCGCCATGGGTACGATCCAGCGGCGGAGGTCCTGCACCTCGGCCGCCGTCTGCCGCCCCACTTGCGTGTCCACCGCCGCCTTGGTGGTCAACTCCTCCAGGACATCGCCCACGTACTCCAGGAACACGAAGTCCAGTCGTTGCCCGCTATACCGGTAGTAGCCCAGATCGAGCGTCTCGACGAGGAAGGCCAGGCCGGTCGTCACCGCGGCGGCGACGGCGAACGCGCGCACGGCGACCCGCCGGGCGCTCGCTTCGCGGCGAACCACCAGGACGATGACGCCCGCCACCAGGGCGAGCAGGAATGAGGCGGCGATGGCGAAGCCGGCGACGACGAGGTCGGCGCGCACGCCGGTGCCCAGCGTCGCGAGCAGCACGCGGGCCGACGGCAGGTCACGCGCGCCGGCGAGGGCGAGCAGCACGAGGCGCTGCGCCTGCTGGACGAGCAGCAGCAGCACCCACCAGAAGACCAGCGTTCCGCCGAACGACCAGCGCGTATCGCTCGGAGTCCGAACCGCGACGTGTCTCACCTCAGGCCCAAGTGTTCGAGCTCGTCGAGATCCCGCTGGTGCATGGCACGGTCCGCAGCAACGTCGGCGCTCAAGATGGCGGCGAGGCGTCGTCGCATGGCAGCGAGGCGATACTGCGCCGGCGGCCGGCACGCAGTCAAGATCCGGGTCGCTCGGACCCGAGTTGTGTCAGGCTTGGCCTGAACTCGGGGACCACTCGAGATCGTTCCAGACGGTGTAGCCCTTGGAAGAGTGCAGGGCATATCGGAGGTCCCATGACGGCAGGGGCGTGGAGCGGGGCGATCGATCGGATGCTGGGGCGCATTCGGGACACGGCGGCGCGCGTGAAGGACGGTTTTCCCCACTGGGCCGATCCGGAGACCGGACAGTGGACCACCACACCGGATGGCGACTGGACCGGCGGGTACTGGCTGGGGATGCTGTGGCTCGCCGCGGCGACGACGGGCGACGCCCGGTACCGGTCGTGGGCGGCGCCGCTCGCCGAGCGGCTGCGCGCGCGCATCGACGCGGAGACGGTGTTCAAGGCGTTCCCGGCGTACTACGGCCTCGCCCTGGGGGCGATCCTCCACGACGCCCCGGGACCGCGGGACATCGCGCTCTCGACCGCACGCAGCCTGGCGCGCCTCTACGCGCCGGCGCTCCGGCTCGTGCCGCTCGGCACCCAGGCCGAGGAGGGCGCGCACATCGGCGCGACCGAGACCAGCATCGACAGCCTGCAGGCGGCGATGTTGCTGTTCTGGGCGGCCGGTGTGACGGGCGAGCGGACGCTGGGCGAGGTCGCGGCCAACCACGCGGAGACGATCATCCATCTGCACCTCCGGCCCGAGGGGTCGTTCATCCAGTCCAGCTCGCTCGACGCGGCCACGGGCCGGCTCGTCCGCCACTACACGCACAAGGGCGTGAGCGACACGAGCACCTGGGGGCGGGCGCAGGCGTGGGGCATGCTCTTCTCGACGCAGAGCTACCTGGCCGACCGGCGGCGCGAGGCGTGGATCGCCGCGGCCGTGCGCGGCGCCGACTGGTGGCTCGCGCACGCGCCGGCGGACCGCGTGGCCTTCTGGGACTTCGACGACCCGGCCATCCCGAACGCCGAGCGTGACACCGCCGCCACGGCCATCGCGACGGCGGCACTCCTCAAGCTGAGCCGGGTGGCGCCGACTGGGCCCGGGCAGGTGCGTTATCGCGAGGCGGCCGAGGCGACCGCGCGGGCGCTGGTGGAGCGGTACCTCACGCCGACGCGTCCCGATGACCGGCGTGTGCCGGGCATGCTCACCGAGGCGTGCTTCAACAAGCGGACCGACGCGCGGCCCCAGGACCGGGCGAACCGCTGCGAGTTCATCGTGGGGAGCTACTACCTCTTCGAGAGCCTGCTCGGCCTCGCCGATCGGATCGACCCGCTGCGCGTGTAGAAAGCACAGCGCTGAATTGACAGTCTTCGACGTCCCGCGGTAGTGTTACCGCCACTCGCCCGGTCGCTCATCACACGGAGGTGCAGACTGCGCTTCGGGTTGATCGGCTACGGCGCCTGGGGCAAGCACCACGCCGCGGCGATCCGCGACGCGCCCGGGCTGACGTTGGCCGGCGTGGCCTGCGGCGGCGAGGCCAGCGCCGCCGCGGCCCGGCAGGACCTGTCCGGCATCCCCGTGTACCGTGACTACCGCGAGCTGCTCCGCGATCCTTCCATCGACGCCGTCGACATCGTCACGCCGAACCATCTCCACGGCGAGATCGGCGTGGCCGCGCTGGAGGCGGGCAAGGACGTGCTCCTCGAGAAGCCCATGGCCGTCACCGCCGCCGAGTGCGACCGGCTCATCGCGGCCGCCGAACGCTCGGGGCGAGTGCTCAGCATCGGCCACGAGCTACGGGTGTCGACGCAGTGGGCCGCCATCAAGGCCATGCTCGACGCCGGCGAGATCGGCGAGCCGCTCTATGCGCTCGTGACGCTCTTTCGCTACCCCTACCGACCGGGGGCGAGGGGGTGGCGCTACGCGGCGGACCGTGTCGGCTCGTGGATCCTCGAAGAGCCCGTGCACTTCTTCGACTTCGTCATGTGGTACTTCGAGCGGCTCGGCGATCCCACCTCCGTCCTCGCCGTCGGGAACAGCAAGGGCCGGGAGGCCGGAATGTCCGACAACGTCTCGACGATCATCCGGTTCCCGCGCGGTGTCTACGCGGTCATCACGCAGACGCTGGCCGGATTCGAGCACCACCACGTGGTCGAGATCGTGGGAACGGAGGGCGCCATCCGCACGTGGTGGTCGGCGACGACGGCCCGGGCGCTCGAACCGGCCCACGAGCTGAAGGTCCTGCGCCGGGGGGCGACGGCGTGCGAGACGCTGAAGCTCGGGTCCTCGGGGGAGCTGTTCGAGCTGGCGGAGGAGATCAGGCAGACGGCGGTGGCCTTCGGCGAGCGGCGTCCGCTCGTCTCCGGGATGGAGGCGCGCAAGCGAGTCATCGTGTGCCTGGAAGTCGAGCGCTCGCTGCGCGAGGGGCGCGAGCTGAGCTTGCAGTTCTGAGAGAAGGAGGTGTGTCGCCATGCGCCGGACACTGACGCGGATCGTGATCGGGCTGCTCGCGCTCGGCGTGCTGACCGGGCCGGTGGCGGCTCAGCAGAAGAAGCTGAGCCTCCTCACCTGGAACATCCCCATCTACAAGGAGAAGATCGAGGGCTGGATCGCGGACTTCAAGAAGATCCATCCGGACGTGACGGTGGAGTGGTTCGACAAGAAGGGCCCGGAGTGGGGGCCGTTCTACCAGACCCAGGTGGTCGCCGGCACCGCCCCCGACATCATCGACACGCAGGGCGCCATCTGGCTCGACTACGCCGCCAACGGCGCCCTCGTGGACCTCACGCCCCATCTGCAGCGCGACGCGGCCGTGAAGGACTACTACAATCCCAAGTTCCTCCACACGTGGGTGTACGAGGGGAAGAACTACATGGTCCCCTTCTACGTCAGCAAAACCCTCCTCTTCTACAACAAGACCATGCTGAACGAGGCGGGCATCACGCGGCCGCCCCAGACCTTCGACGAGCTGCTCGACGCCGCCCGGAAGATGACGAAGGGCGAGAAGTCGGGATTCATGACGCTCAACTTCGACTGGCTCTACTGGCCGCTGCTGGCCATGAACGGCGTGGAGCTGCTGACGCCCGACCTCAAGAAGGCCGCCTTCAACACGCCAGCCGCCGTGAGGACCGTCGAGGCGCTCGCCAAGGCGACCGCCGACGGCACCATCAACAAGGTCGCCTGGACCGGCCGCTGGGTCGAGCCCAACAACGCGTTCGCCAGCGGGACGGTGGGCCTCTACCAGGCGCACTCGCCCGCCTTCTTCTACGTCCGTGGCGGCGGTCCGTGGATCAACGGCGACACGCTGGGCGCCACCCAGATGCCCGGCGGATTCGCCACGCCCAACTCCCACGGCCTCGGCATCTCGAAGTCGAGCAAGCACCCCGAGCTGGCCTGGGAGTTCATCAAGCTCGCCACCAGCGAGAAGTGGGCGTACACGTTCGGCAAGAACTTCAAGCTGTTCACCGGCACCCGGGTCGACGGCCGGCTCATGGACGAGCTGCAGAAGGAGGACCCCCTGGCAGCCTCCGTCATGAAGACGCAGCTCGAGCACGTCGACAAGCTCGTCGCCACCTGGCCGCTCGGCAAGGACGCCCAGGTCAAGGAGGCGTTCTACTCGGAGTTCCAGGCGGCCGTGCTCGGGCGCAAGCCGGCCGCGGCGGCGCTGGCCGAGGCCGAGCGGAAGGTGAACCGCCTGCTCGCCCGCTGAGGGCCGCGCGATCAGGTTGCGGCGGGCGCGGGGAACGCTGCTCATCTGGGCCTTCCTCGCGCCCTCGCTCACGATCTTCCTGCTCTACCGCATCCTGCCGCTGCTGTGGAACGCGGCGCTGTCCGTGCAGACGTGGTCGCCGTTCCGGCCGAGCGCGTTCGCGGGGCTGATCCACTACGAGGAGCTGCTCTTCCACGACGAGGTCTTCTGGACGAGCCTCTGGAACACGGTGGTCTTCATGTCGAGCTCCCCGATCGCCATCGCGCTGGCGCTCGGCCTGGCCCTCCTCGTCGATACGCGGATTCGCGGGCGGGGCGTCTACCGCGCCATCATCTTCCTCTCCTACCCCCTGATGACGGTGGCGGTCGGCATCATCTGGCGCTGGCTGTACGACGAGAAGGTGGGACTCATCAACTACGTCCTGCTCTCGCTTCACCTCACCCAGCGCCGGATCGCCTTCCTCGACTCCTACGAGTGGGCGATGCCCTCGGTGGTCGTGGCCGCGGTGTGGCAGATCGTCGGCTTCTTCATGGTCATCCTGCTCGCCGGCCTGCAGAACATCCCGCCCAACCTGCAGGAGGCGGCGGCCCTCGATGGCGCCTCGGCCGTCCAGCGGTTCCGCCACGTCACGCTGCCGCTGCTGCGGCCGGCCATCTTCCTCTGCTTGATGATCGGCATCATCAACTCGTTCACGAGCTTCGACCTCATCTACGTGATGACCGGCGGCGGCCCCAACTACGCGACCGAAGTGCTCATCACCTACATCTACCGGGTGGCCTTCGTGCTGTCGAAGTTCGACTACGCCGCCGCGCTCACCGTGGTGCTCTTCCTCTTCCTCCTGGTGCTCACCTGGCTGGCGAATCGGGTGGCAGGCGGCGAAGCGGGCGCGGTCGATGCGGCCGAGTAGGGCGGCCGCCGTCCACGGCGCGCTCCTCGCCATCTCGGTGGTGATGCTCGTGCCGTTCTACTGGGTGCTCAAGACGAGCCTGACCGGCGAGAACATCTTCCAGTACCCACCCGCGCTGCTGCCCCGGGCGATCCACCCCTTCTACTACGTGGACGTCTGGTACGACATCCCCTTCGTCCGTTACGTGACCAACAGCGTGATCGTCTCCGCCATCGTCGTCGCCAGCAACCTCGTCTGCAACGCGCTGGCCGCCTACGCGCTCACCCTGCGCTTTCGTGGCAAGCGCGCGATCATCGGGCTGCTCCTGAGCTGCATGCTCATCCCCTTCCAGGCGACGATCATCCCGGCCTACCTCATCACCAAGGAGCTGCGCCTGCTCAACAGTCATCTGGGGCTGGCGCTGCCGCTCTGCTCGACCATCGTCTGCATCTTCGTGTTCAAGGCGAGCTTCGACGCGGTGCCGCGCTCCCTCATCGACGCCGCCCGCATCGACGGCCTGCCGGAGTGGCGCATCATCCGGCACGTGATGTTGCCGCTGTCGACCTCGGCCGTCGCCACCACCGTGATCCTGTCGTTCATCTGGTCGTGGAACAGCTTCCTGTGGCCGCTCATCGTCATCCGCAATCCGGAGCTGCAGACCCTGCCGCTCGGGCTGTCGACGTTCCTGAGCTACATGGAGAACACCACCGGCGCGCTCTACGCCTTCTGCATCATGGTCCTCGTGCCCGGGATCGCGCTCTTCCTGCTCGAGCAGCGCCGCTTCATCGAGGGGCTGACGTCGGGGGCGACCAAGGGATGAGATACGCCTGGGTCGCCGGCGCCCTCGTGCTGCTGGTCGGCGGCTGCAACCTCTGGGTCGCCCTGCACGCCGACGGCGTCGTGCGCGGGCGGGTCGTGCAGGCTGACGGGCGCCCCGCCGCCGGCGCCACCGTCAGCTTCTGGGAGAAGACGCTGACGACGCTGGAGCGGCGGACCGCGACGGAGACGGGGCCGGATGGTCGCTTCGTCGTGACCGGCCAGGCGGCGCATCACTTCGCGCTCCAGGCCGAGAAGAGCGGGCTCGGCGCCTCTCCGCGTACGCTCTACCGCCGCTACTTCCGCGGGCAGCACCTCGTGCTCGACGAGCCCCTCCGCCTGCGCGAGGGGCGCTGAGATCAGAGGAGGAGAGACATGGCCCACGAGCTTCGCGCACTGTTCACGCCGATCGAGGTCGGCCGTCTCACGCTCAAGAACCGGATCTATTCCTCGGGCCACGCCGAGGCCATGGCCGAGGGCGGTCGGCCCACCGAGCGGCTACGGCGGTACCACGAGCGCAAGGCGCGGGGCGGCTGCGCGCTCACGATCTTCGGCGGCTCCTCGAGCGTTCACCCCTCGTCGCCGGCCGCCGCCTGGAAGCAGATCGCCAACCACGACGACTCCATCATCCCGGCCTACCGCGCGATCGCGGAGGCCGTGCACCAGCACGGCTGTCTCGTGTTCACCCAGCTCACTCACCTGGGGCGCCGGGCGCAGTCCGATCCGGAGGGGTCCGGCGTCCTCCTCGCGCCGTCGCAGATCCCGGAGCGGGTTCATCGCGAGATTCCGCACGAGCTGGAGGCCGAGCAGATCGCCGAGCTCGTGCGCGCCTTCGGGGAGGCGGCGCGCCGCTGCCGGGACGGCGCGCTCGACGGGGTCGAGATCTCCATGGCGCACAACCACCTGATCGATCAGTTCTGGTCGCCCCGGTTCAACGAGCGCGTCGACGAGTATGGCGGGAGCCTCGAGAACCGGATGCGCTTTGCCGTTGAAGTCCTGACGGAGATCCGTCGCCGGGCGGGCCGTGATTTCGTCGTCGGCGCCCGCATCTCGGGGGACGAGCTCACCCCGGGTGGCCTCACCGCGCAGGACATGGCGACGATCGCGCGCCGTCTCGCCGCCTCCGGCCTGGTCGACTTCCTGTCGATCATCGGCGGCGGCGCCCACACGTACTCCCTGCAGGCCGCGGCCGTGCCGAACATGAGCTTCACACCGGCCGTCTTCGTGCCGCTCGCGGCCGCCATCAAGAAGGCTGCACCCGGCCTGCCGATCCTCCACGCCAGCCGGATCGTCGATCCGGTGCACGCCGACCGCGTCGTCGCCGCCGGGAACGTCGACGTGGTCGGTATGACGCGCGCCTTGATCGCCGACCCCGATCTCCCGCGCAAGGCCCGTGAGGGCCGGCTCGACGACATCCGCACGTGCGTGGGAGCGAACGAGGGGTGCATCGATCGGATCTACCAGGGGAAGCCGGTCACGTGCGTCCAGAACCCCGCCACCGGACGCGAAGCCGAGCTCGGTGACGTCGGGCTGGCGGCGACGTCCAAGAGGGTCGTGGTGGTGGGCGGCGGCGTGGCGGGGCTGGAGGCAGCCCGGATGGCGGCGCTCCGAGGCCATCGCGTGGTGCTGATCGAGAAGGCGCCGGAGCTGGGGGGGCAGGTGCTGCTCGCCGCCCGCGCCGCCGCCCGCGCCGAGTATGCGGGCATCGTCCGCTTTCTCGCCGCGCAGATTCGAAAGCTCGGGGTCGACGTCCGGCTCGGGGTCGAGGCCACGGCGTCGATCGTGCTGGCGGAGCACCCCGATGCCGTCGTCGTCGCCACCGGGTCGCACCCCTACGTTCCGCCGATCCCCGGCATCGACGGCAAGCACGTGCTGACCGATCGCGACGTCCTGGCTGGCGCGACGACGGTGGGAGCGAACGTGGTTGTGATCGACGACGTGCACACCGAGCAAGCGTTGTCCACGGCCGAGCTGCTGCTCGACCAGGGCAAGGGGGTCGAGGTCGTCTCGCCGCTCTTCTACGTCGGCCAGGACATCGGCGTGACCTCCATCGCTCCCCTCTACACGCGCCTCTACACCAAGGGCGTCGTCCTCACCCCGTGCACCGAGCTCCGCGCCGTCGAGGGCTCGACGGTCGTCGTCGCGAATGTCTTCTCCGGCGCCGAGCGCCGCATCGAATCCGTCGATACGGTGGTGCTCGCGATGGGAAGCCGCTCGACGGACGGTCTCTACCGCGCGCTCAAGGGCCACGTCGACGAGCTTCACGCCGTGGGTGACTGCGTCGCGCCCCGGGGCGTCCACCAGGCGATCCTCGACGGCACGAGGGCGGCGCGGGCGATCTGACCGCGACCAGGGGAGGCGCACCATGATCCGACTGCTCCGCGGGGGGGCCTCGGCCCGCCGTACCGCCCTGATCGTTGGGGCGCTCACCGTGATCGTTGCCGGGTGTCGGCTCGCCGTCGGCCCCGGCCTTCCCGGCCTCGGTGTCGGACGCACCATCCCTGGCGCGTCGCCTGAATCGATCGCGGCGCTCGCGCGGGGCGAGTGGCCCGCGTATGCGGGCACGTACGCGAGCGCGAAGTACTCTCCGCTCGACCAGATCAATCGCGAGAACGTCGCGACCCTCCGCATTGCCTGGCGCTGGACCTCACCCGATCACGCGGTGCGAGCCACGAACCCGACCATCGATCCGAGCTGGCTCAACGAGTCGACGCCGGTGATGGTGGCCGGCGTGCTCTACACCACGACCTCGCTGTCCCAGGTCGCGGCGATCGACGCCGTCACCGGACAGACGAAGTGGGTGTTCGATCCCGGCGTGTACAAGCACGGGATGCCCTCGGGCAACGGCTGGCTGCATCGCGGCGTCGCGTACTGGCGCGACGGCAACGACGAGCGCATTATCATCCTCACCGCGCACGCGTTCATGATCGCGCTCGATGCGAAGACCGGCCGCCCCGTGACGGGCTTTGGCGACGCGGGCTGGGTGGACCTCAGCCAGGAACTCGGACGACCGGTCTATGCTCGATCGCACTACAGCAACACGTCGCCCCCGGTGATCGTGCGCGACATGGTCATCGTCGGCTCCACCGTCCCGGACTTCCCACTGCGCCCCGACATGCCGCCCGGCGACGTTCGTGGATTCGATGTGCGGACGGGGAAGAAAGTGTGGACGTTCCGCGCGGTGCCGCAGCCCGGTGAGGTCGGCCACGAGACGTGGGAGAACGAATCGTGGCGGGTCACCGGAGCGGCCAACGTCTGGGCGCCGATCAGCGCCGATGAGGAGCTCGGCTACGTGTACCTGCCGTTCGGCACGCCGGCGAACGACTACTACGGTGGTCACCGCCATGGCGACAATCTCTTCGGCGAATCGCTCGTGTGCGTCGATGCGCGAACCGGCCGGCGCGTCTGGCACTACCAGTTCGTTCGCCACGGCCTCTGGGACTACGATCTTCCAGCCGCGCCGAACCTGATCGACGTCACCGTGAACGGGCAGCGCGTGAAGGCCGTCGCGCAGGCGACGAAGCAGGGTTTCGTGTTCGTCTTCGATCGCGTGACGGGCAAGCCGATCTGGCCCATCGAGGATCGCCCCGTGCCTCAGTCGTCGGTATCCGGCGAGAAGAGTGCCGCGACGCAGCCATTCCCGACGAAGCCGGCGCCGATCGACATCCAGGGCGTCCACGAGAGGGACCTGATCGATCTCACGCCGGAGCTGCGGCAGCAAGCCCTCGGCATCATTCGCGAGTACGATCACGGACCGCTCTACACGCCGCCGAGTGAGCGTGGCGTGATCGCGATGCCAGGAGTGGCGGGTGGCGCGAGCTGGTCCGGTGGCGCGTGGGACCCCGAGACGGGGATCTATTACGTCACCACCGTCCGTCTCCCGTTTGTGCTGAAACTGTTCAAGCCCCCGGCGATGGCCAGCGGCGACCGGTATGCCGGTCGGTTCAGCTACTTGTCGGGTCCGCGGTCGCTTCCGCTGTTCAAACCTCCATGGGGCAGTCTCGTCGCGATCGACATGAGCACGGGCGAGCACCTCTGGCGGGTTCCCGTTGGCAGCGGCAACACGCATCCGGCGATCGGACACCTTAACATCAGGGAGCGGCTCGGCTGGCCGTTCCGCAGCTTCGTCATCGTGACGAAGTCCTTGCTGCTCACCGTGCAGACCGGCTATCAGAGCAACGAGCGGCCGGCTCCGAGCGAGCCGCGGCGCCGGATCTTCGACCTGACCAACCTCGAGCCGGTGCTGTCCGCGTTCGACAAGGCGACGGGCGCGCTGATCGCCGAAGTCCCGCTGCCCGCCAATGCGAGTGGCTCGCCGATCACGTACATGGCCGCCGGCAAGCAGTACGTGGCGTTTCCGGTAGGAGGCTCGAACATTCCGGAAGAGCTGATCGCGGTCGCGTTGCCATGAGCGCAATGACGGCAGGGTGGCCGGGGGTCTGTATCACGCCCGGGGCGCTCGTGATCGCCGCGGGTACGAATGGGTTACCAAGATGGGGCGGTCCCGGCGTAACCTAGGAGTGTTCGCTGGCGCTGGGGCATCGACGTTGGCGGTGTGCGGCGTAGGGGGATCCTTGGAATCACAACGGACCGCTCCGACCGACGCCGCGCGCGTACTCATCGTCGACGACGACGCCGGCACCTGCGAGACCCTCGGCGACCTCCTCCACGCGAACGGCTACGTCGTGCGCACGGCGTGCGACGGGCGCGCGGGACTCGAAGCCGTCCGGCAGAAACGGGTCGACGTCGCGATCCTGGACCTTCAGCTGCCCGACGTCGATGGCCTCGAGCTGCTCGACAGCATCAAGGGTGCCTCCCCCGGGACCGAGGTGATCGTCGTCACCGCGCATGCGTCGCTCCCCACGGCGATCCGGGCCATGAACGGGGCGGCGTTCTCCTACCTCACGAAGCCGCTCGACATGGACCATCTGCTCGCGACGGTTGAAAAGGCCCGGGAGAAGCAGAGGTTCGTTCGCGCGCTCCGCGACTCGGAGGAGCGCTATCGCTTCGTCACCGAGCACACCCACGATGCGATCTTCCTCGTCGATCTCGAAGGCCGCTGCACGTTCGGCAACCGTCGCCTGGAGGAGTTGACGGGATACCGACTCGACGAGCTCATCGGTCAGTCGGTCTCCATGGTGCTGACGCCCGCGGGTGCCCAGGCGGCGTCGGCGCGCCGGGATGCCCTCCGGGCCGGCCATGACCATCCCTTGTTCTACGAAACCGAGATCGTGAGGAAGGACGGCACGCGGATCGTCGCCGAGATCAGCTCGACGAGCGTCACGGAGAACGGCGAGCTGATCGCCCGTCTGGGCGTTGCCCGCGACATCACCGAGCGCAAGCGGAATGACATCGCGCTGCGCGACAGCGAGGAGCGGTTTCGGGCCATCTTCGAGCAAGCCGGCGTCGGGATTGCCCTCGTGGCGGCCGACGGCCGGTGGCTGCGTGTCAACCAGCGACTGTGCGAGATGGTGGGGTACACCGTCGAGGAGCTGCAGGCCCTGCGCTATCAGGACCTCACGCATCCCGACGATCTCGACACCAGTCTCCAGCTCCGGCGCGGGATGCTCGAAGGCGCGGTGCGCGCGGTGTATTCGTACGAGAAGCGCTACATCCACAAGAACGGCTCGATCGTGTGGATCAATCTCACATCGTCCCCCATGCACGGCGTCACGGCGGACCCGAGCTTCTCCATCTCCGTCATCGAGGACATCTCCCAGCGCAAGGCCGCCGAGGCGGCGCTGCGCGAGAGCGAAGAGCGCTTCCGCGCGACGTTCGAGCAGGCCGCCGTCGGCATCACCATCGTCGCGCGCGACGGCCGCTTCCTCAGCGTCAACCAACGATTCGCCGACATGGTCGGGTACAGCCCGGGCGAACTGGCCGAGCTTCGCTTCCAGGACATCACCCATCCCGATGACCTCGAGCTCAACCTCACGCTGCGCCGCCCCATGGTGGAGAACGAGACGCCGGCCTACGCGATGGAGAAACGCTGGGTCCACAAGAACGGCTCCATCGTGTGGGTCCACGTCACGGCGTCGCAGGCGCGCGACGCCTCGGGGGAGGCCGGCTACTCGATCGGCATCATCCAGGACATCACGGCGCGCAAGCAGCTCGAAGAGGAGCTGAACCATGCCCAGCGCATGGAGGGCGTGGGCCAGCTCGCGGGCGGCATCGCCCATGACTTCAACAACCTGCTCACCGTCATCAGGGCCCGCAGCGAGCTCGCGGCCGCCCGGCTGCAGGACGCCGACCCCCTGCGCCGCGACCTCCTGCTGATCCAGAAGACCGCTGACCGGGCGGCCATGCTGACGCGTCAGCTCCTCGCGTTCAGCCGGAAGCAGGTGCTTCAGCCAAAGGTCGTGGCGCTCAACGAGCTGATCACGGGCGCGACCGATCTCTTGAAGCGCGTGATCGGCGAGCACATCGACCTGACCTTCGTGCCCGGCGCCGACGTCGGGCGGGTCCGCGTCGATCCGGGGCAGCTGGAGCAGGTGATCGTGAACCTCGCCGTGAACGCGCGGGACGTGATGCCGGAAGGCGGGCAGCTCACGCTGGAGACCGCCAACGTCGAGCTCGACGCCGCCTACGCCGCGCGGCACGTCGACGTCGTCGCCGGATCCTACGTGGTGCTGGCCGTGAGCGATACCGGGACGGGCATGAGCCGTGAGATCCAGGCGCGGATCTTCGAGCCCTTCTTCACGACGAAGGGGCCGGGGAAGGGGACGGGGCTCGGGCTGTCGACCGTCTATGGAATCGTGAAGCAGAGCGGCGGGCACATCCGGGTCTACAGCGAGCCCGGCGCGGGCACGACGTTCAAGGTCTACCTGCCGCGAACCGACGCGGCGCCCGAGGTGAGCGCGGCGCGGGCCAGCGACGCTCCCCCGTACGGAACGGAGACGATTCTTCTCGTCGAGGACGAGGCGGAGGTGCGGGGCGTCACCAGGGAGGTGCTGGAAGGCTTCGGCTACACCGTCCTCGAAGCCGCGCAGGCCGCCGACGCGATGCTCATCGCGCGACGGCACGTGGGGATGATCGATCTGCTGCTGACCGACGTCGTGATGCCGCGCACGAGCGGACGGGCGCTGGCCGAGTCCGTTGCCGCCGAGCGCCCGGAGACGAAGATCCTGTTCATGTCGGGCTACACGGACGACGCGATCATCCTCCACCGTGTGCTGGAGCCCGGAATGCACTTTCTCGAAAAGCCATTCTCGCCGCCGGCACTGGCCCGCAAGGTGCGCGAAGTGCTCGACGCGCCCTAGCGCGCCGTCTACCGGCCGGCATCCCCAGATATGGTGGTTTTCCTTGGCTCCGGCCTCCATACGTGGTAGTTATGACTTGCGGTGTGCTCAAATTTGGCCACGAAGGGGGCTCACGATGCCGAAGCGGACGGGGAACAAGAAGCCCACATTCGGAGGATATGCGATCAACTTTCAGGGCCGCTCGGACAGCCTCGAATCGTTGTTCGGTGCGACACCGATTGGCCCCGCTGAGATGACCAAGAAACTCTGGAGCTACGTGAAGCGGCGGGGTCTCGCGACGAAGCCCTGACCTGAAACCGAGGCGACGGGCGGCGTACGTGGCCGCCCGTCGCTCGGTTTAGCCGAGCGGTCGATTCCTAGCCGCTGCAAGTCAGTTCGTCACGTAGCGTCGAACGAGTTCTGACCGGCCCTCCGTCGCTAAGTCTCCAGAACGAAAGACGTGCGCGGTCTGGCAGGTCGCTTGCGTTTCCGACCATGGGACCACACGGGTCCGCCCATGTTCGGGGAGGCCATATGAGAGGCATCACAGGCGGGTGGGGGATCACGGCGCTCGGCGCCATGTGCGTGCTCGGGGTTCCGACGATCGCGTTGGGGCAGGCGGCAAGAGCGGGGGTGGTCACCACGCTGCAGGGAATGGCCACGGTCGCGCGCTCGACGGCGCCGCAACCGATGCCGCTCAAGTTCAGGGACGACGTCTTCGTTCAGGACAACATCGTCACGGGCGAGAGCTCGATCGTCCGCATCCTGCTGGGCGGCAAGGCGGTCGTCACGGTGCGGGAGCGCTCGGCGCTGACCATCCACGAGACGCCGACCACCTCGACGATCGAGATCAGCTCCGGCAGGATCGCGCTCGCGGTCGCCAAGGATCGGATGAAGCCGGGCGAGTCGGTGCAGATCAAGACGCCGAACGCGATGGCCGGCGTCCGGGGCACCGTGGTCATCGCCGACGTGGCTGAGCCGGTCCAGGTCGGCGGCAGCGTCACCACGCGGTTCACCCTGCTGACGGGCATCGTCGACGTGACGCGGCTCGACGCCGGCACCGGCCAGCCCACCGGCCAGCCCGTGATGCTGCATCCGCTGCAGACGATCGCCGTGACCGGCCACACGCCTCCGGCCGCCGCTCGCGCGATCAGCCGCGCCGAGGCGCAGAAGATCGCGTCGGACTACAAGGTCTCGCTGCCCACTCCGCCCCCGGCGGCGAATACGGAAGTGACCGAGCGGCAGGTCGAGCTCGCGGTGCAGCACTCCGCTGCCCTCACGGGCGGCCCGTCCGGTAACGGTGACGGCAGCGGCAAAGGCAACGGTGACGGCAACGCCAACGGCATCGCCAGCGCCAACGGAATCGGCAACGGTAAAGGCAACGGCATCGGAAACGGCAACGGCATCGGAAACGGCAACGGCGGTGGTGCCGGGCGCAACAACGGCGCCGGTGGACTCATCGGCGGTATCGTCCCCCGGCCGCCTAAGAAGCCGTAGCGTCAAGGAGCAGAGCGCGGGGGCCGTGGCTTCGGGCCCCCGCTTCGATCAGTACTGCCAGGTGAAGTAGATCGTGGCGTAGTTCCGGTGGTAGCTGAAGGCCCTCAGGTTGGAATCCGCGATCTTGCCCGTGTACTCCCCCGTGACGAAGAATGCCTGATCGCGTGTGAACCACGGCAGCGGCACCTCGACGCGGGCCGTCTGCGTGTACTCGAGGTCCGAGCGCTCGCGCGATCCCTCCCTTCCCACCGGCCGCAGGGTGTGGGCGTGAAGGTAGTCCCGGTAGTGCAGGTCGAAATCGTAGGCGAGGCGAATGTCGCGCCAGGGCAGCGTGTACTGGGCGCCGGCCAGGAAGCGATGGCCGTGATACGCGAAGTTGCTGCCGCGGGTGTCGTCGTAGTCGAACTGGTAGCCGGCCTTCAGGAAGTGGCGGTCGCGATCGAACCGCACGAAGTGTGTGACGCCGACCAGGTAGTTGACGGCGTCCTGGAACTCCTCGACCGGCAGCGGCCGGATCTCGCTGTACTCCTTCACCTCGAGTCGGGCCTGAACGCTGGTCAGGTGCCGGGGGCCCTCGGCGACGGCCAGGTACGTCGAGACGGCGTGGCGCTGGACGAACTCATCGTTGTCGAGCACCAGGTAGTCGTAGACGTAGCTCACGCCGGCCTGGAGGATGACGTCGGAGATACTCAACGACCGCCCCAGCCGCAGCACGCCGCTGTAGTCCTGGATGTCGAACGAGGGCAGCGCGTTGTTGTGGGTGCCGAGGAACGAGAAGCCGGCGGTCCCCAGCCACCCCTCGTCGCGGAGCCAGTCGTACTCCAGGATCATCGAGAAGAGCTCACCGGTCGTCCGCTGCTTGCCGCTTCGCGACACCCCCACTTCCGGATCGTTCGTCCTCTGGTCAGGAGCGGCGGGGGCGTTGTCATCGTAGAAGGCGCCGGCCCGCACGACGGCGCGGAAGCGGCGCAGCGACTCCCGTGACGTCGCCATGGCGCTCTTGAGCCGCTCGGCGGGCGCGGTCAGCGGCGAGGCCGGTCGCAGCTGGCCGATCTGCGACAGCTCCGCCTCGGCCTGGGCCGGAAGCCCGAGCCGCTGCAACGCGAGGCCGGTATACAGGCGCGTCAGCTCCGCGATGGCCGCCTCCGAGGTGCGCCCGGCCCGGAAGGCGGCCAGCGCGTCCTGGTACCGCTCCTTGCGGTAGCGCAGAAACCCGACGTAATAGCCGAGCGAGTTCAGCCCGGGCTCGCGCGCGAACGCCTCTTCCAGAATCGTCGCGGCGCGATCGTACTGCTCGAGGGCGACGTAGGCGAGGCCGAGCTGGAGGGCAATCGATGACTCGGCCGGCGACAGCTGCCGGGCGCGCTGCAAGACCGGCACGGCCGCGGCCGGCTGCTGCTTGCCCATGTAGGCGATCCCAGTGTAGTAGAGTGCCTCCGCGTGGTCCGGCTGGCGCGCCAGCGCCCGCCGCAGCAGGTCGAGCGCCTTGTCCCACTGCTTGTCCTCCACGGCCAGGATCGCCTCGGCCACGTAGACATCGGCGTCG
>Ga0210377_10001346_pt1 | contig 22438 bp, 22 predicted proteins | sample PLM4_65_b1redo_FD_155480 | JGI IMG/M metagenome (GOLD analysis project Ga0210377, IMG submission 155480) | Groundwater sediment microbial communities from an aquifer in East River, Colorado, USA - PLM4_65_b1 redo | ecosystem: Environmental > Terrestrial > Soil > Riparian zone | place: USA: East...
TCCTGTACATGGTATTCGTGACTTCAGTCTTGTCAAGCCAAAAGGCATCAAGAAATACCGTATGTACAGGTTGTTCATCAGAAAGCCCAGGCTCGCTCCCCATTTTGAATTCACCCTCGGGTACAAACACTAAGGTCATCCCATCGGTCGGCGAAACAAGCATACTACCGAATTCCAACGGTAAAGTTTCGGTTGGTGTAATCGATGCGCATCCCGTCAAAAAAGTAGAGGCAAACCCAACAGCAATAATCCAAGTAAATTTTCTCATGGCTTATTCTTTTAAAGCCTAGCTGCTGCTATTTTTTATTCCATGCCAAGATAAGCTTTTTGTACGGTTGGGTTGTTCTTAAGATTTTCAGCAGTGTCGCTTATGACGATCTCGCCTGTTTGTAAAACATAACCGCGATGGGCGATGGAGAGCGCCATGAGAGCGTTCTGTTCCACGAGCAGGATGGTTATGCCTTCCTTGTTGATCTGCTGAATAGTCTCGAATATTAGCTCCACCAGTACAGGAGCAAGACCCATGGATGGTTCATCCATCAACAGGAGGCGTGGGCGAGCCATGAGAGCGCGGCCAGTGGCAAGCATTTGCTGTTCACCACCGGAGAGCGTCCCAGCCACCTGCGTGCGGCGTTCCTTGAGGCGGGGGAAGAGTGTGAAGACTCGATCAAAGTTCTCAACCATTTTCTGTTTGCTGTTGAGGCTATAGGCGCCCATCTCGAGGTTCTCAGTAACGCTAAGCCGGGCAAATATGCCACGGCCTTCGGGAACCATGGAAACGCCTTTGTAGACGATTTCATGGGCTTTGTATTTAATGAGATCTTCCCCATCAAGAGTTACATTGCCTTCACGCGGTTTGATCAAGCCGGAGATAGTGCGAAGGGTGGTCGTCTTGCCCGCACCGTTGCCGCCGATCAAGGTGACGATCTCGCCCTGTTCGATGGTGAGGTTGATGCCTTTGAGGGCGTGGATATTTCCGTAGTATGTATGAACATTGTCAACGTTTAGCATGGTCATCTTTATTACCTACCCTGCCTTTTTGGTGTATCGCTCGTGGGCTGTGGCCATGCCTTCTGTCGCGGCGCCACGTCCGAGGTAGGCTTCGATCACGCGTGGATTGCTCTGGACCTGAGCAGGTGTGCCTTCGGCAATCTTTTCGCCATAGTCGAGTACCGTGATGTTTTCGGAGATACCCATCACAACGCGCATATGATGCTCGATGAGCAGGATCGTGATGCCAAGTTCATCGCGCAGGCGATGGATAAAGGCGGTCAGGTCTTCGGTCTCGCGCGGGTTCATACCTGCGGAAGGTTCATCAAGCAAGAGCAGTTTGGGTTTGGTGGCAAGGGCGCGGGCGATCTCGAGGCGGCGTTGCGCGCCGTAAGGCAGGTTGCGGGCCAGCATATCGCCTTTGCCTTTTAAGTCCACGAAGTTGAGTAGTCTCTGTGCTTCGGAGAGGGCAGTCTTTTCTTCTTTTCGGACTTTCGGTGTGCCAAGCACGGCGCTGAACCATGGTGAGTTCAGGAATACATGCTGACCGACCAGGATGTTTTCGAGGGCAGACATATCGGCAAACAGGCGGATGTTCTGATAGGTACGCGAGATGCCGAGTTTTGTAATCTGATCCGGGCGCAGGCGCTGGATGGGTGTGCCTTCAAAGGAGATCTCGCCCTCGTCGCATTTTCCAAAGCCGGTGATGCAGTTGAAGAACGTGGTCTTGCCTGCGCCGTTCGGTCCGATGATGCTGACAATAGACTTTTCGGGAATCTCAAAGTCCACGGCGTTGACGGCCACCAGGCCGCCGAATCGTTTAGTCACTTTTTTTGCTGTTAGGATGGGAGCCATGGTGACCTCTTTATATTAAATTTTCGGCCGTAATGTTATCGGCATCTGCATGGTGCAACTCGCGCTTTGTAGCTTGTGAGGGCCACAGACCTTCCGGTTTGGCGAGCATCATTACGATCAATGTCGCGCCATAAAGCAGGAAGCGGAATTCCGAGATCTCGCGCAGGAGCTCGGGCAAGCCGATCAGGGCGATAGCGCCCACGATCACCCCAGGTATGCTTCCCATTCCACCAACAATGATGAGCGATACCACGTTGATCGACACGATGAGTTGCATGCTGGTGGCAAAGATGGATCCGATCAGGGTTGCGAAGATCGCACCTCCCAAGCCTGCAAAGGCTGCGCCGAGCATGTAGGCGAGTAGTTTGGTCTGGATCAAGTTGATGCCAAGTGCTTCGGCCACATCTTCGTCTTCGCGAATGGCCATCCAGGCACGGCCGAGGCGGGATTCGCGCAGTCTCCAGGCAACGAAGGCGATGAGCAGGGCACTGGCAACGGCGATGTAATAAATATCCTGGGGCTTTCCAAGTTCAATGCCGTTACAAATGCGGGGCGCATCCACTTTTATAAATTCGCCTAGTATTCCCAGGCATGGTTTTTGAATACCAATAATTCCCTGCGGTCCTCCAAAATAGGGGGCGAGGAAATCTGAACCGGCCAGCAAACGCACGATCTCACCGAAGCCAAGTGTGGCGATGGCAAGGTAGTCACCGCGCACACCGAGCACAGGCAGGCCAAGAACTGCGCCAAAGGCCATAGCCACGAGCACTGCTATTGGTACAGCCACCCAGAAGGGAATATGTTGTAGGCCGTATTGTCCATACGATGTCAGCAGGCCCACAGTGTATGCACCAACGGCGTAAAATGCCACGAAGCCGAGGTCGAGCAAACCTGCAAAGCCAAGGGTAATGTTAAGACCCAATCCCATCAAGATAAACAACACGACGGTAACAATGACTTGCGCGATGAATGGACCAGATACCAGAGGGAGACCAAGGGCAATATAAGCAATCAGGGCAAAAGTTAAAACCCGTAGAGAAAGTTGCCTGTTTTTTGGGAGGCGGGAGATACTTGTTTGGATATCCCGACCCTTATTGTTCCAGAACATGGTAATTGCGACGACAATAATAAAGAAGATGATGGTACCGCTTAGTGTCAAGCCAGATTGACCAAAAAGGAATTTGGCGGCTATTTCCATTCCGGGTCCCTGGTTGATCATGACCACGCGAAAGAGGCCGGAGAAAAGGGCCATGAAGATCACAAAGAGCAAACTGCGATTGATGGGACCGCGGAGTATTTGGGGCAGGAGCAGATAAGCCGCGCCAATCAGTCCGGAAATTGCGCCAGCCGTGGGCAGAACCCAGATGTTGCCCATCCCCTTTTTAAGGGTAAGCAAATCATATAGCGCGGGGGAAGCATTAAGGAACACTGCGCGCAAGTTAACCTGATTGCCAAAGATAACGAGCAAGGCAATCAGGATGCCTGTGAACAATCCTGCTAGGAGTCCAGCAATCAAGTTGGGAACAGGCTTGTTTTGGCCGAGCAGACTCAAGGTCCGGCGGGATGCGACAAAGCCCGCGACAACACTGGTGGCGAGCAGGACAAATTGTCCCAAGGTGATTGTTTTTTCGATAACGTCACGTTTACTGAAGATTTCCACCATGCCAATAAGACAGATGAAAATGGCAACTGCGCCACCCAGCAGACCGGTCTTGATAGCATTCCAGATGAAGTTTTCTTTTTTCATGGCATTTACCCTGTCAGGCTTTCTTGGTTGTCAGGCGCTCGCCCAGAATACCTGAGGGGCGGAACAGCAAAATCATGACAAGCATGGTGAAAGCGATAACATCCTTCAGTTGATAGGGGCGGGGGATGCCGAGGCCTTCGAGGAAGAGGGAGGGGCCAACTGACTCGAATATACCCAGTACGATGCCTCCCACCATGGCGCCGGGGATATTGCCAATACCTCCCAGTACTGCAGCGGTAAAGGCCTTGATGCCTGGAGTAAAGCCCATGTAGAAGTCAATCTGACGGTAGACGAGTGAGAATAAAACGCCTGCAGCGCCGGCCATGGCCGCACCAATGGCGAAGGTGGAGACGATAATCCGGTTGATGTCAATGCCCATGAGAGCGGCTGTATCCTTGTTCTCGGAAACCGCGCGCATGGCCTTACCCATCTTGGTATACATAACGATGGAATATAGGATGGCCATCATAACGAAGGCGGCAATAGTAACAATTACCTGGACTTTAAGGATGCCGACACCTAGAATGTTCCATGAGCCTTCGAGGGCTTTGATGGGTGGGTAGGCATATTTGCCGGGGCCGAAGAAACCGCGGAAAGCATATTCCAGAAAGAAGGAAGCGCCGATGGCGCTGATGAGAGGTACCAGGCGCGGCGCTCCGCGTAGAGGGCGGTATGCGATTCGTTCCACGAGCATCGCGATGCCCGCCGATACCAGCATGGCAAACAGGATCGGTATCAGGAGACCAAGCAGGGGGTTTTTATCGATGAAACCCGTGCTGTTCAACCAGGTTGCCAGGAAATAAGCGCCAAAGGCACCGGTCATGAAGATATCGCCGTGGGCGAAGTTGATCATGCGCAAGATGCCGTAGACCATGGTATATCCGAGGGCGATTAGGGCGTAAATCGACCCCTGTGCGATGCCGAATACCACAAAGTCAATCCATTGTTCGCTGGTATATTTCCCGGCACGGATTGAGGCAATTGTGCCAATGAGAATCGCCGCAACGATCAGGATGCGAAATCCCCATAAAAAACCACTGACGGCCAGGTCCAATAATCGTTCACCGAGGCTCGTTCGCATGGGCTTTCTCTCCTCACATAAGGGTGTAGGAAGGGGGCAGGCAAACGCCTGCCCCCTCTGTGTATCTTACTCGACGTACGACTTAGGGATAGACTTTCTTGGGATTTGGGGCATCCGCGGAAGTGGGATTCCAGGAGGCGGGATCGGAGTTCATGATTTCATAGACTGCGATCACAGGGGCGCCACAGTCACCAGACGCGGAGCATGAGAGCGTACCAGTGACACCCTTGAAGTCCTTGGTTGCGAAGATGGCTTCGCGTAGAGCCTGGCGGGGAACATAGATCGTGCCGTCGTCTTCTACAACAGCAACCTTCTCAAGAGCTGCAAAAAGGATGTTGGCGGCATCGTACGCATGCGCGTGGAAGGTGGAGAGTGTGGAGCCGCCATATTTGGCCTCGTGTTTCGCAATGAACCCAGCGTAGTCGCCAGTGAAGGCGCTGAAGTCCGGGCTGGAGAGGTACATGCCTTTGCTATTCGCGCCGCCGCCTTTGAGCAGGTCAGCGGTGAAGATGCCATCGGAGCCGATGATCTTGACATCCTCAAGACCGGCAACATCGCGGATCTGCGCGGTAACGAAACCTCCGACAGCTACGAAGACCGGGTAGTAGAGCAGTTCAGGTCCGGCTGCGGAAATGGTGGTGAGCACGGGTTTCATATCGGTGGCATCTTTTGCAACAGCTTCCTGTGCCACGATTTCACCGCCGAGGGCTTTGAATTCATCAGCGAAAACCTGCTGAAGAGCCTGGGCATAGGCGGAACCATCGTGCAGGGTTGCGGCCTTGGTGACTTTGAGGAAGTTGTATGCGAACTCAGCCACAGCCTTGCCCTGGAAGGCGTCGCTATGGGCAGTGCGGGCGTAGCCGGCATAGTCGGGACCGCGAGCGGGATCAGTCAACACCGGGCGGGTGTTGGAAGGTGAGATGGTGGTTAAGCCGGCGTTGGTGATGGCTGCAATGCCACCAACGGTTTCATCGGAGCAACTGGAGCCTATCAAGCCGACGAGGGATGTATCGGACGCGAGCTTGGCCGCGGCTGTGGCGCCACCTTCTGGGACGCATCCAGCATCTTCGGTGGTCAACAGGATATCGTGGTTGAGTAGTTTGCCGCCTTTGTCGTCAATGGCGATTTCGACTCCGCGCTTGGAGTCTTCACCAAGGGAGGCATCGGCACCGGAGAGAACACCCCAGTAGGCGATATGAACTGGTTCGCTCGGTCCAATTTTGACGCAACCGAGAGCATCGGTGCACTCGTACGTAGGAGCTGCGCCGGGTCCGCATGCAGCGAGCACCATGCTGGCGAGGACTAAAAGCGAAATTAACGTAAACAAGCGTTTCATTTTCTTACTCCTCCAAAATTGTTTATTGATCGTGAAAATCTCCCGCTGCGAAGCGGGTTTGACGTAACGGGCCGACCATGCGCTTCTCTGTCCGCATCACCTCCTTCCGAGGGAACGATTCGAATGCTATTTAGAATAAAGCCCGAGAAGTTTCCCTCTTACGATGAGATTTCTCGCGGCTTTGGTCTAACACTGATAAGTTTCCGGGCTGCTAAGTTATATTCCAATGGTACGTGAAATTTTGCAGGGGGTCAAGTGCTGTTTTTACGAAACTTTTATTTTCTGTCCTGGGGCTTATACAACAACTGTTCACGAATGCGCAGATCAGTGTTTCTGATTTTCATCGCCAGGTCCGCCGCAAGGTTATACATTAACCGGTACCCAAGTTGAGGATAGGTATCGCATAACATGATCAACTTGTCGCGTGGGATGATCAATAATCGGGTGTCCTTTTGGGAAGCACAGGCAGATGCAGACCTTAATCCTTCATCTACAAGTGCAACTTCACCGAAAGATTGACCGCGTCGAAGGGTGGCAATGATCTTGTTTTCACTTCCTGAGTCCGTTGAACTCACAAGGGATGGGTCAACAAAAATATCCACTTCCCCCTGCACGATGACATACAATTCCTTGCTGCCGCTGTTTTCCCTGAAGATCAAATCGTTTTTTTGATAGCTTACTTCCTGACAGAGATTGGCCACCAATTCGAGTTGAGTTGGAGTAAATTGAAAAAAGATATCGCCTTGTTTTAAGAAGTTGACAATTGAAGCAGTGGACACAACGGCCTCCGGATTATTTTTTAGTGTAGCATAAACGTGAATGAAGTGCAACGCTTCATCCTGCAAAGAGGCGAGGCTTTCATCTAATAATAATTAGCATTTAACGGGCCCGCTACGGGTAGACCTTATTCAACCAATCAATTGGATTCACCTGGATGCCGTTCACCCACACCTCCCAATGCAAATGTGCTCCCGTCACACGGCCTGTGCCTCCTACAAGTCCGATCACCTGTCCCTGTTCCACAGTATCCCCTACATTAACAAGAATTTGGGATTGATGCCAGAAGCCACTATACACACCCCAGCCATGATCGATGATCGTGGCATTGCCGCGTACGGTCAGAGGGGCCGCGAAAACAACCTTCCCAGGCGCAGGTGCAAAGATTTGCAAACCTTCACCACCGGCAAAGTCCAGGCCAGTGTGAAAACCCTCGATTGTTAAATCAGCACCGATTCCATGATATGTTCGACGTGTTCCGTAACGTGACGTGAACTCGTCCGGGTAAACAGCGGGAGAGGAAAATAAACCATTCCAAAACCGGGTTGGTGTTGATGGGCTCGTGATGGCCAAAATATTCTGGTTTTCAGGATCAGAAACTACCGGATCAATTGTTTCGGGCGGGACATAAAGCACTTCACTGTAATAGTTCCCTGAAGTAACGAGCACCATTTGCTCGAATGATTGTTTACTGCCATCTGGAAGTGTCGCTTCCACACTTAATGGATATACCCCGGGTTCCAGCAACGCATGGACACCCTGTAGAGCTATCTGGTCATTGTTCGATGGATAGAAATGAAGCGGCATATCTACGAGCATTCCGGATGCGGGAATATTGTTCTGCGTTTGTACGCGGATGGTCTCAGTACCACCCTGAACCATTGGCAATGGTTGGATGCTTGCACTTAGAAATGCGGATGGCAGACCTGCCGCATTGCCTCCGCTTCCATCGGCGGGGGAGTAGAGCACATCGCCGGGAAGAGTATCCCATGTGCCGTATATTTTGTTGATGGATGTAAGAGTCCACGGATCACTATTTTGTTTTACCGCGAGCTCAATAAGGCTTTCGCCCGCGGATGCGTTCATACGTGTGCTTAAATTATTTTGCCCCGCCTGTGTGGGGATGATCAGACTAATTCCGACATAAAGTTCGGAGGGGCTGACCAATCGATTCAGTTTCTTTAGTTGTTCGTCTGAAACCTGTGTGCGCCTGCTTAAACTGCGAAGTGTGTCGCCAAAGGAAATGACCTCAGTTTCCAGCACACCGGTCACACCTTCCAGACCTGGAATGATGATCTGCTGACCCTGGCTGAGAAAATTCGGGTCAATGGTTGGGTTTGCCGTGACAAGGTCGTTGATCGTCACATTGAAACGCGATGCGATATAAGAAAGAGTATCGCCTGGCTGGACGAGATATACAGGTCCATTTGCCTGTGCTGAAACAGGCTGGACGATGAAACTTGAAATAATAATGAACAGCAGGAGGGATGAAACGTGTTTATACATCCTTGAATTGCACCATATCACCGATTTCAAAATCCCCCCATCGCTCGGGATGAATTTCCAATACATATTTTGCCGGAAGTTTTGAGAGGTAGACAGGCCGCCAGGATTTGGCAAGGACCTTGTCCACTACTTTCATGTCGGCGTTGATCCACACAACGGTCAGGTCGAATGCAACGAAGAACATATGGATGGAAGACTCGAGGCGCGAATCACGCGTCCCAACGAGAAGCAGACCCTCGTCCCGCGCGAGGCGGGAACGGAACATCAGGCCGCGCAATTGAGTCATAAAAGTGTTGCAGAATTTTATCTGCAACGTCCCATCCATCTTTCTGTTTTTATTTTCGATTGAAATGAATTTGGGCATGGCGCGAATTCAAAAAAACGAAGCCACCCTGAACGAAGTCAAAGGGAGCCTCGTTTATGCTCTGGATTTCAGAACCCTCTCGACGCTGTTCATCAAATCAGTCGGACTGAATGGTTTGGCGATGTAATCGTCCACCTTTGCGATATGCAAACCGAGGACCTTGTCAATGCTTTGTGCCTTGGCTGTTACGACGATCACCGGGATATTCTTTGTTTTTTCGTCAGCTTTCATTTGCTGGTATACTTCCCAGCCGTCCATGTCAGGCATCATCAGATCGAGCAACACAAGGTCGGGTGCCTCCTGGCGGATCATTTTCAACCCCTCAACACCACCTGCCGCCCCCTTCACTTCAAATCCGCGGCGTCCCAAAATAAGCCGCATCAGATCGATCATCTCAGGTTCATCTTCAACGCACAAAATGCATTTGAGTTTTGCGTTCATAATATTATCTGACGTAGTTTACCATAAAGTGAGAACAATGAAGCTAATCACATGGAATGTCAATGGCCTGCGCGCCGTGCTTGGGAAAGGGGCTTTGGAATGGGCATGGCAGCAAAAACCTGATGTATTGTGTTTGCAGGAGATCAAAGTCCGCCCCGATCAGCTTACCGAGGAACAGCGGGATTTTCAAGGATACGAAGCGGTTTGGAATCCAGCCGAACGCGCGGGCTATAGTGGGGTCTCGACTTTGTTACGGACTCCAGTACATGGGACTCAACTGGGCATGGACGCGCCCCGGTTCGATATGGAAGGACGCATCATCTCCACACTTCATCCTGGATTCCGTTTATTTAACGTTTATTTCCCGAACGGTCAGCGCGGCAAGCAGCGTTTGGACTATAAACTGGATTTTTACGCCCATCTGCTTGAAAAGTGTGACGCCCTTCATTCTAAAGGCGAGAATATCATCATTACGGGCGATTTCAATACTGCCCACAAACCGATTGACTTGAAAAATCCGAAGCAGAACGAGAAGAATTCGGGATTTATGCCGGAGGAGCGCGAGTGGGTGCAAAAGTATCTCGACCACGGTTTTGTGGATATTTACCGATACCTGTATCCTGAGAGAATCCAATATACCTGGTGGACGTACATTAGTTCCGCCCGCCAGCGCGGCGTTGGCTGGCGGATTGACTATTTCCTCATCTCCGAAGCCCTTATTCCCCGCGTGAAGGATGTGATCATCCGCGATGAGATTCAGGGTTCAGATCACTGCCCGGTGGAACTGATTGTTGAGTAAGAGTGGGGCGATTTTCAGCATCCAGACCCCAGATCCCTTGTGGATGGCTTGTATTAGAGAAATGTATAAAGATTCCCGATGGGCTGTTCCTTCAATGCCCATGTTGGTATAATCTCGTCTGGAATTATTACCTGGAGGCACAGTGAACCCTAGAAATCAATCATTTGTCGTGACCTTTTTACTGATCGTTGCGGCGGTTGCCATGGTGGTCATGGCTGTAAATAAAGAGTCAACTACACAGGAGTCTTTGACGATCAATCAGGTTGCTCGAGATATCAAGGCGGGCAAGGTTGCCCGTGTGGTTATTGAAGATGGCGACAGTTTGCGCGTGATCTATACGGACGGAGACGAAACCGGGGTGGAGTCTTATAAGGAAGCTGATTCAACATTAGTGGCGCAATTACTGGCACTTGGTGTGACACCTGAACAACTTTCCCCCGAGGAAGTAACGATCGAGGTAAAACCACCTTCACAATGGGCAGGGGTTGTCAGCAGCGCGTTGTACATCCTTCCCGTGATCTTTATGGCTGGCGTTTTATGGTTTATTTTCCGCCAGGCGCAGGGATCAAATAATGCCGCCATGTCGTTTGGTAAATCCCGCGCCCGCATGTTCAGCGGCGAACATCCGACAGTCACATTTCAAGACGTGGCTGGCATTGAGGAATCCAAGCAAGAGTTGGCAGAAGTCGTCGAGTTCCTGAAAGAGCCACAGAAATTCATTCAACTGGGCGCACGCATTCCAAAGGGCGTTCTGCTTGTCGGACCTCCGGGAACAGGCAAGACCCTTTTGGCGAAAGCCGTATCTGGTGAGGCGGGCGTTCCGTTCTTCTCCATTTCCGGTTCTGAATTTGTTGAAATGTTCGTGGGCGTGGGTGCAAGCCGCGTGCGAGACCTTTTCGACCAGGCAAAGCGTCATTCGCCCTGTATTGTCTTCGTGGATGAAATTGATGCAGTCGGTCGGCAGCGTGGCGCCGGGCTTGGTGGCTCCCACGATGAACGCGAGCAAACCCTTAACCAAATGCTCGTCGAAATGGACGGCTTCGATACAGACACGAACGTTATTATTATCGCCGCCACCAATCGCCCCGATATCCTTGACCCGGCATTGCTTCGCCCTGGTCGCTTTGACCGCCGCGTGACTCTTGACCGCCCCGATATGAAGGGACGCGAAGCCATCCTGAAAGTTCATGTCAAGGGCAAGCCATTGGAACCCGCTGTTGACCTTGGTTCATTGGCACGCGGTACGCCCGGCTTTGTCGGCGCTGACCTTGAAAATCTCGTGAATGAGGGTGCGATCCTCGCCGCCCGCCGAAACAAGAAATCCATCGGACAGATTGACCTCGAGGAGGCGATCGAGCGCGTCGTAATGGGACCGGAACGAAAGTCCCGTTTGATCTCGGAAGAAGAAAAACGCATTATAGCCTACCATGAGGCTGGTCACGCGGTAGCAATGAACGCGGTGCCCGAAGCGGATCCCGTACAAAAGATCACCATTGTCGGCCGCGGACAAGCTGGCGGCCTCACATGGTATCGCCCTGAAGATGACCGTATCCTGACATCCCGCAAAAAGATGACTGCTGCTCTTGTTGGTCTTCTCGGCGGACGTGTGGCAGAAGAACTCGTTTTTGATGATATTACATCAGGCGCGTCCAACGATATCGAACGTGTGACGCAAATGGCGCGCATGATGGTGACTCGCATGGGCATGTCCCCCGAACTGGGTTTGTTAACCTACGGTCAAAAAGAGGAATTGATCTTCCTGGGTCGCGAGATCTCGGAACAACGTGATTACTCGGAAGCAATTGCTGAGAAGATCGATGCCGAAGTCCGCAAACTTGTGGACGAGTCATACAAGATGACAAAGAAACTGCTTACCAAATATCGTAGGGAACTGGATGCAGTTGCGCAGAAACTTCTCGAAGCCGAGACGATCAGCCGCGAAGAGTTCGAAGCCATCTTCCCGCCGCCATTCCCCAAGAAGAGCGGAACACCGCAAGTTGCCTAGAGAGTAACCAAGTAAACAAAGAGAGCCTTCCAAAAACCGGGAGGCTCTCTTTCTTGTTCAGACTTGTATACTTGTCTACTTGTTTTCTTCCTTGTGCTGTCTCACCAACTCGCGGCGCAAGATCTTTCCAACCGTAGTCTTCGGCAGTTCTTTCCTGAACTCATAATGCGTTGGGACTTTATATGGAGCAAGATGCTCTTTGCAAAACGCCTTGAGTTCTTCCACTGTGAGCGTTTCTCCCGGCTTGACCACGATCCACGCCTTGACGGTCTCACCGCGGTTTGGGTCAGGGATGCCTCCCACGCCGACTTCAAGAACTTTCGGGTGAGCGGAAATTGCCTCTTCCACTTCGCGCGGCCAAACCTGGAAGCCGCCTGGCTTGATGAGTTCCTTCTTGCGGTCAACGATATAAAAGTATCCATCTTCATCCATGCGGGCGATGTCACCTGTGAACAGCCAGGTCTTTCCATCTTTCATCTGACGCAATGTATTGGCCGTCTCGGTCGGCATATTGTGATAACCTTTCATCACCTGCGGACCATTGATCGCGATCTCGCCAATCTCACCCAGAGGTATTTCAGTTTCGCCATCATCGAGACTGATGATCTTCACATCCACATCGGGCAATGGCATGCCAATGGAACCTGTCTTGTTGACACCATTGAGCGGATTACAGTGTGTCGCTGTCGGTGCTTCTGACAGACCATATCCTTCGAACACTTTGCCACCTGTCAATTTCTCAAATTGTTCCTTTGTTTCGCGCATCAATGCGGCAGAACCGGAGATACAAGCCTTGATCGAAGAAAGATCATATTTTCCAGCTTTCACATCGGGGTGATTATTGATTCCGTTATAAAGCAGTGGCACCCCGGGGAAGATCGTCGCCTTATGCTTGCTAATGTTGTCGAGCACGTCCTTCAAGTCGCGTGCATTAGGGATCATCACCATGCTGGCGCCACCGGACATGGCAAAGTTCATTCCCGCCACCATGCCGTATACATGGAAAAGCGGAATGCCCATCAGCACCACTTCTTTCCCGTCGTCCAAACCCGTCATCCATGATTTGATCTGGAGTGTGTTAGCCACCACATTTCGATGCATGGCAACTGCACCTTTGGGAACGCCGGTCGTTCCGCCGGAATACTGGAACAGTGCAGTGTCATCCGGAGTAACCTCGATATTGGGCTTCGGCGAATTTGCATGCTTCGCCAGAAGATCCTTCATCCAAACATCACCGCTTGCGAGACCATCAATGTGATGGCCTTCCTTTTTCTCCTTCAACAAAGTGAAAAGCAGTCCCATAATGGGAGGCAGTGCCTCTTTGATATTGGAGACAATGATTTTTTTGAGTTTTGATTTTTCACGGACTGTTTTTAAAATATTGTAGAACCGGGTCAACGTGAACATGATCTCGATGTTCGCATCATTGACGGGTGTCATCACCTCGTCCGGTGGATACGTTGGGTTGACGGCCACCACAACACCCCCGGCTTTGAGAATGCCGAAATAGGCGATCACGAACTGTGGCGTGTTTGGCATGAAGATCCCCACGCGGTCGCCCTTCTTCACACCCATTTCAACGAGCGCGGCTGCCATGTGATCGGTCAACGCGTTCATCTCTTTATATGAAATGACCGCGCCTTTGAAGATCGTGCAGGCGCGGTCAGGGTACTTTCGCGCCGCCTCCTCCAAAAAATGAAACAATGGCGCCTTCGGATATTCGATTGTTTGTGGAACCCCTTTGTCATAATGTGCAAGCCACGGACGTTCGTTCATGATGCCTCCTCCTTCATAGTGTTATTATCAGTATATACAATGCAGAATCAAAAGTCAATCAACCGGTGGATGTTTTTCTCAATTTCATCAACGACTCCATCCTGGACCCTGAACCACAAAATATTTGGATCAGACTCCTTGAACCAATTTGCCTGTCTGCGGACAAAGATTCTTGTTGCGCGTCGGATCTCAGCCTTGGCCTGCTCCTCGTTTAATTCACCATTGACCACCCGTATGCACTCCCGGTAACCGATCGCGGATATCGTCGGCAGGGTGGGGGAGTATCCCTTTGCCAACAAGCTTTTCACTTCATCTATGAATCCATTTGCAAACATAGTGTTGATGCGTTGATCGACGCGTTCATATAATTCCGTGCGTGGACGCGTCAATCCAATTGTCACAAGATGGTAGGGGGAGTCCGTTTGCCCACGCTGTTCGGAGAATTTTCTACCCGTTGTCATGATCACTTCCAATGCGCGGATCGTTCTTCGATAATTACGCGCGTCGATTTTTTCCGCGGCAGCAGGGTCGAGGCCGTTCAATTTTTCGTATAGCCAATATATTCCTCTTTCCTCCTTCATCTTTACTAACTCATCTCTTAATCGCTCGTTTGGCGAAACCTCAGGCGGAGTCCATCCCTCAGTCACTGCGCGGACATATTGCCCCGTACCGCCGACAAGGAACGGTAATTTCTTGCGTGTATGAATATCCGCGATTACCTCACGTGCTTTCTGTTGAAAGACTGCCAGACTCAAGATTTCATCAGGATTCGCAATATCGATCAAATGATGCGGTACGCGTGCTTGTTCTTCGCGCATAGGTTTGGCGGTGCCAATATCCATGCCACGATAAAAGAGACGCGAATCCGCAGAGACGATCTCGCCATTCAATCGTTCAGCGAGTCGAATTGAGATTTCAGTTTTTCCAACTGCCGTCGGCCCGACGATAAGAATCATAGGGAGTTTATTAGATTGCATTTTCAAAATAAGTGATCTTTGGCTGTGCCTCTGGCTTTCCCTCAATTGAAATCACGTCGATCTGCCAGTGATCAATTTCATGTTCTGCCGCGTAATGGTCCGCCGCGGCAAGCATGTGTTCGCGTTTGCGCGCGGTGATGGATTCTTCGGGCAATCCCATTTTGTTCGATGTCCGTGTTTTGACCTCGACGAAGATGGTGATATCGCCCTGCCTGGCAACGATGTCAATTTCACCGTAGGGGGTCCGTGCGTTTCGGGTGATAATCTCATAGCCATGTTGTGTGAGATATTCTGTAGCTGTGTCTTCGCCCCATTTGCCGATGCGCTGGTTGTGCTTCATTTCAGGAATTCTTCCAGAATGGACATCAGCCGTTCGTCGAGACTTTGCTTGATGGGCTTGGTGTTTTGTGTGAGACGCCCATAGAGCTGGAGCATGATTTTGGTTGTGCGTTCGATGGAATATTGTTCGGATGCCGCGCGAGCCGCCGCGCCCAGTTTCTTTTGCAGATCCCTGTTCAGGCACAGGTAGGTGAGTTTGGCCGTGTAAGAGGCGATGTCTTCTGTTGAGAGCAGACCAGATTCCCCGTCTGTGACCGAATCGCCGACTCCGACTGAGTCGATGCCCATAATGGGGAGTCCCGTTGCCATGGCTTCGATGACCGAAAATGGATGAACTTCTGTCACGGATGCAGTTACGAACACGTCACACATCGCTAGATGAGAAGGAAGTCGGTCGTAGGGGACCATGCCAGTGAATCGAACCCGATCTCGAATGCCAAGTTTGTCTGGAAGTATACTAACCGCTTCCTCGTGCTCTTTTTGCCCGCCACCGACGATTAATAGATAAGCGCTCGGGATGGCTCGTGCGACTCCGGCAAATGCCTGGAATAAAAACTCCAGATTCTTTTCAGGTGCAATGCGACCTGCATAAACCAATAGGATTTCCTTCCCTGAGAAGCCGAAACTTGAACGCGGGAGGGGCTGCACTGTATGAAAACGACGCAAGTCCACACCGTTCGGCACCACTTCAATGGGACCCTCCACGCCATACTGCCGAAGGACCTTCTCCATGCCGCGGGAGGGGGATATAACCAGGTCAACTGATCTGCAAAAATCAGGCATATAAGCCTGAAGCAGGCTTTGACTTACTTCGATGGGCATGAGAGGCAGCCGGGCTTGTGCATAGAGATCATAGCGCGTATGATTGGTGAAGATCACGGGAATTTGTTTGCGGCGGCAATAACGCAGGGCAAGACGTCCGCTAAGGAAGGGATGGTGGACGTGGACCAGGTCCATGGCCTGGAGCAGTTTCTTTGCCTCGGTTTTATATCTCAGGGAAAGGTAAAATCCGGTATCCGCCAGGGGCAGGCCAGGGCTTCGAATGACGCGGGGTTCGTCATCCTTATATTCAAGATCACCAAAAGTGAATACGTATACTTCGTGTCCTGCCTTTTCGAGAACGCGTTTGTTCATGTCGATATAACTCGTGACACCGCTGACATACGGTTTGTAAGCATCCGCCATCATTCCGATTCGCATACTTCTATCGTACAGGTTTGCAGGATGGCTGTCAAGCCACATGGTAGAATCAAAAACATGGTTAAGTTGATCCTGCGTGACAAGGAATATGAAGTGAAGCCCGGTATGATGTTGCTCGATGCTTTGAAGAAAAGCAATATTGTGCCTGAATCAGTGATCGCAACGCGTGAAGGCGAGATGATTTTGGATGATGAGATTTTGAAGGATGGCGATGTGGTCAAGTTGATCGCGGTGATCTCCGGAGGATAGTTGTGATGGAGTCCGACGTCTCCTGACGTCGGTCGCAAAGTCAGGAGACTTTGCATTCCGGCGAAAAGGGAAGCCATGAAATGTAAAAAATGCGGAAGTAAAGCCTCTGTCCATATGCGCCAGCACAAACTGGCGTTGTGCAGGGAACACTATCTCGAATGGGTCCCTGAGCAGACCGAGCGCTTTATCAAGAAATACAATATGTTCACGCGCAGTGAGAAAATACTTGTTGCGGTTTCAGGCGGCAAGGATTCGCTCTCGTTGTGGGATATTCTCGTGCGGCTTGGTTATCAGGCGGATGGGCTTTATCTTGGTTTGGGAATCGATGGCGGGATCAATTACTCGCACGAGTCACAGCGTCTCGCAGAAAAATTTGCCAGTGAGCATAATTTGAAACTTCACGTTGTGGATATCGAAAATGAATATGGACAACCCATCCCTGTGCTTGCGGAAAGATCACACCGTGGATTTGGAAAGCCATGCGCCGTGTGCGGATTGGCAAAACGCCACGAAATGAACCGCGTCGCGCGAGACCTTGGGTATGATGTGCTTGCGACAGGCCACAACCTGGACGACGAGGCTGCCGTACTATTTGGGAACACGTTGAACTGGTCGAGTGAATATCTATTGCGGCAGGGACCTGTCCTCACCGCCTCAGATGGACTGGCGCGCAAGGTCAAGCCGTTGTGCCGATTCTATGAGCGCGAGATGACGGCGTATTGCCTGTTACGCGGGATTGAATACATTTATGAAGAATGTCCGTTTGCCGATGGGGCGCAGTCCATTTATTACAAGGAGTTGCTCAACCAACTCGAAACGACCCGCCCCGGCGCAAAGTTGACTTTTTATCTGCGTTTCCTCGAAGCGCGTAAAAGCGGGGACTTGTTCATCGAGCAAAATATCGAGCGGGCTCACCTGCATGCCTGTCCCAAATGCGGACAGCCCACCTCCACAGATGGCTTGTGTTCCTTTTGCAGGATGATCGATAAAGTGAATAATGCTTCAGCCGCCGTCCTAGGCGGCGAGGACGCCGCCTAGGACGGTGATAATTGCTTATAGTGGGGCATGGGATGCACATTTCTTTCTTAGAATATTTGTGCTAGAATAGGAAAAATTCCTGATTGATTTGGACTTCAATGTTCACATCATTTGCAATGAGTGAAGGCATCAGGTATTTGGAGACGGTTTACCGCTTGTCTCATTAATAAGTTATCTTTTCTCATGGATTTGTAGGTTGAAATTCAAATATCAAGTTAAGTAAATTATGCGGCACTCTGTAGGTATCGTATGGTCATTTCCATTGAAAATGCGGAACATTATATCTGGGGCGAGATCTGTGATGGCTGGCATCTTCTCAAACGTGACGATGTGAGTGTGATTCAGGAACGCGTCCCGGCAGGCGAGGCGGAAGTATTCCATTATCACAATATTGCCCGTCAGTTTTTCTATATTCTCGAAGGCGAGGGGACAATGGTCTTTGAAGACCGCGAAGTGGTTTTGTCAAAGGGGCAGGGACTCGAAATCCCGCCGCAGGTAAAACATCAGTTTACAAATCGCTCGAATGCCGATATGCATTTTCTGGTGATCTCAATCCCAACAACAAGAGGCGACCGCATAAACTTATGACACCCATCACCATTTCAAACCAAACTGCACGACGTTTTATTTTAGGCAAGCAGGGACTTTGGCCCGGCCGGCGCTGGAAAGGGAAGAAAGGTGCCGCGCAAGCTATACGCACTTGTGAAGCTGTGCAATTGGACCCGTTGATTGTTATCGCGCGCAGTCAGGATATTGTTTTGCACAGCCGTGTATTGGATTACAAGCCTGATCATTTGTACCAGGTTGCATACAGGGAGCGTGGGTTCTTTGATTACGGCGGCTGGCTGGCCATGTATCCCATGTCTGATCTGCCATATTTCCGTTTTCACATGGAGAGGCGTATGCGCGACGAATACGTGAAATATTTCGTCCCGGAGCATCAGAAGGTGTTGGAGCATGTGCGCGCGGAATTACGGAGTCGCGGTCCGCTGGGGAATCGCGATTTCAACGGTAAGCGTCTGGAATTGCAGAGTTACCGTGGACGGAAGGAAACATCGGTGGCGCTGTTCGATATGTGGCTCTCGGGCGAGATCATGATCCATCACCGCGAGGGTTTTGACCGCGTCTATGATTTTCGCGAGAATATCGCGCCGAAGGAGTTCGATTACATCGCGAAGGAGAAGGAAACGGAGGAATTCTTTGCGCACAAGGCAGTCTCTTTTGGTGGACTATTCCGGGAAGCCGGGATGAGGATCAGTTTGGACTACGATATGCGCCGCAAGTATGGGCGCGAGGAAGCGAGTCGATTGCTCGAGGGGTGGATCGAGTCTGGGATGTTTACACAGGTTCAGGTCGAGGGCGGACGCGAAACATTCCTTGCTTTGGCGGAGGATGTCGCAGCGTTGGATACTCTTGCGAAGGGGAAGATTCCCAAAGGATGGAATCCCAAAGAAACGACCACGCTGGAGGAAGTCACATTCCTTTCGCCGCTGGATATTGTGAGCGCGCGCGGACGGGCGAAGAAGCTGTTTGATTTCGAATATAAGTGGGAAGTGTATACGCCGGCGCATCTGCGTCGGTGGGGTTATTACGTTTTGCCGATCCTGTACGGCGATGACCTGGTGGCGCGACTCGACCTGAAACTTGACCGCACGACGATGGCATTGGAGATCAAAGGGTTCTGGCACGAAGATGACGCACCAGTAAACGATGTTGATTTTGCCAATGCCCTGGCGAATGGGTTGATCCGTTTTGCGAGATTTGTGGAGGCGAAGAGGGTGGAAGTTTCGGTGGTGAAGTCGGCGAAGTTGAGACGACATGTGAAGAAATTGATTGGAGAATTATTTTAATCACGAAAACTTCCGAAGTCAAAATGGCTTCGGAAGTTTTTTGTTTGAATATTTTTGTCTGGCAATGTAGAAATAACTACCGAGATCCAACTATCTGATCACGCAAATCCTTTATCTTATCCGCCGTCTCCGCTATTTTGTTAATTCTTTCCAATATATCCTTTGGGTTGATGTTGTTTACTTCGACATCCTTCTTAATTAAGTAGGCAAGCCCTCGGATTAAATCGATTGGAGTTATAAGCTCAGCTGTTAAGGTGTAAAGTTTTTGCTCAGGAGTTTTTGAGTCAAAAAAGTTGTCTGTTTTCTGATTCATGTTACCCTCCGTGAAAGAACTCATCCATCACGGGTGCGATATTTTTGGGAATATCCTCACCCCATGCACCGCCGTCAATGACTTTGCCTGTCTGTTTCCCCTCCGCATCCAATTTGAAATAAACTGGAATGAAATCGAACACAAAGTTTTGAACTCTGCCATCGTCCCACTCCCACTCGTCCACATCCAATTTGATGATGTACGTGCCCTCATAGGCTTTGAGCATTAATTCATTTTCTGAGTTCAATGCAGCTTCAATTGCCCGGCATGGCGGACACCACGTCGCGTCAAATTCGACAACAGGCATTTGTCCCAGTGCGGCGGCTTTTTGTGCCTCAGTCGCGAGCATGGTTTGTAGATCGTCATCCTCAGGATGCAAGCGGACTACCGTGAAGCCGGTTTTTGTGAGGATTTGATCATCGCTGGGTTGAGACGTGGGTTTTGTTGGTGGAGCGACGATGGACTCTGGAGTCTGTGTTGGTTTTGGGGGAAACAGGAAATTACAAGCCAGCAATATTACTGGTATCAGTACGATCACGATCTTCTTGTTCATTTTATCTCCCTTGGTTTATTGCCCGGCAAATACACCTTCGCCCGGAATGCGAACTGGTACGATTTTTCCAATTACCGGTTCTTTGCAACTATTGTTACTGCATAACATGTATGTGACTTTGACTGCATCGTCCACCCATTCGTTTCCAGGTGGAAGCTCGATAGGCAGGCTCAATGTCACCGCGCCGACAGGGTAGATAAGCAAATCTTTTGGTTCGAAATCCGGCTTTTGTGCTTTCACATTTTCCATTAACCCACCTAAAGTTTTCATTTGACTTTCCGATGTCAACTCGAGCAATGTGGGACGACCAAGTCCATCCACACCTGTGAGAGGGATATCCTTGCTGTACAAATGATAACCATCTGGGGGTGTAAATGTTGCTGAGAGAACATACTCTTCATTCGCGTTACCATCCAGCCGAATGGACACTTTCACATCGTTTTTGATGAATGATGTGAGGAACAGAGATACTCGATCATCTGAGATTGTAGAACGCGCACAGGACGCACTAACTATTGCGATTATCAACGTGAGAAAAATCTTTGTTTTCATGACCATCCCAAAACCATAGCTTCATTATAAGACAAAACCTCCAAGGTTTTTATCCCTCGGAGGTCTCGTTGCTTATGTCTTTTGCTTATTGAACACTGGTAACTAAGCTGTTTCCAGATAACGTTCGATCTCGTAGTCAGAAACTCGCAAGCGGAATTCATCCCACTCTTCCCATTTCGCGCGCAGGAAGGCATCGTAGGTCACTTCACCCAATGCGGACTTGAGCAATTCATCCTTTTCGAGTTCGCCCAAGGCTTCAGCGAGGGAGCCGGGTAATTCCTTCACACCCAATTTGGCGCGCTCTTCCTTATCCAGGTGATACAGGTTGATGTTGTTGAGTGGCTTCGGCGCTTCGAGATTCTTCTCGATGCCTTCGAGCGCCGCGGCAAGCATCACGGTGAATGCCAGATACGGATTGGCAGACGGGTCCGGGAAGCGCAGTTCTGCACGCACTGCCTTGTCGCGACCCTCGGTATACCGCGGAATGCGGATTAGCGCTGAGCGGTTCTGTTGCGCCCAGCCGATATATACCGGCGCTTCATAACCGGGAACCAAACGCTTGTAGGAGTTCACAGTCGGTGCGACAACGGCGGCTAATGCCCGGGCGTGAGCCAATTGTCCTGCAATGAACGAGTATGCAGTTTTCGAGAGATGCGCTTCATCCTTCGCATCAAAAAACAAATTATCGCCTTTGCTGTCGAAGAGACTCTGGTGACAGTGCATGCCGGAGCCATTGATGCCGAAGACAGGCTTGGGCATGAAAGAGGCGGTCAGCCCATGTTGCGCGGCAATGGCTTTGACGGTGTACTTCAAGGTCAGTACATTGTCCGCGGTCTTGAGTGCATCCGCAAAACGGAAGTCAATTTCGTGCTGACCCAGGGCTACTTCATGGTGACCAACCTCAACGTCGAGTCCCATCGCATCGAGCGCGTCCATCAATGCGGTGCGGACAACAACGGCCTCATCGAACGAGGAGAAATCAAAGTAACCACCGGTGTCATGTGGAACGGGATGTACGCCATATCCGTTCTCGCCTTTGAAAAGGAAGAACTCAGGCTCAGGTCCGATGTTATACATCCAGCCCTTTTCCTCGAGTTTCTTCAACTGGCGTTTCAAAGTTCCACGCGGGTCACCTTCGAACGGATCACCATTCGGTGTGTAAATATCACAGAACATGCGTGCACGGCGTGAGTCTACCGGAGACCAGGGCAAAACCGCGTAGGTATCAGGGTCAAGGATCAGGCGCATATCACTTTCCTGAATGCGTGCAAACCCTTCCACCGACGAACCATCGAACCACACGCCATCTTTCAGCGCGTCATCCAGATGTCGCACGGGCATATCCACGCTCTTGACCGCGCCCGTCACATCTGAGAACTGAAGGGAGATAAACTTTACGTTTTCCTCCTTCACTCGCTTGATCAAATCTTTTGCGTCCATTTTTTCTCTCCTTTTTCTATATGATGATTTCGATTTCCAACTGCCTGATGCAGATAGTGGACAGACATGTCATTGCGAGGAGGGCTTCAGCCTGACGAAGCAATCTCCTCTTTGGAAGTTTTATATATTATTCGCCGCTTGCGGCGGCCTGCTTCGCTTCTCTCCGAGCCGGTGCCTGCCGCGCGCTATTGATGAATATCACCGACCCGATAATGATCGCCGTTGCCAGCCAAATACGCGGCTCAAGTGG
>Ga0210377_10001347_pt1 | contig 22437 bp, 24 predicted proteins | sample PLM4_65_b1redo_FD_155480 | JGI IMG/M metagenome (GOLD analysis project Ga0210377, IMG submission 155480) | Groundwater sediment microbial communities from an aquifer in East River, Colorado, USA - PLM4_65_b1 redo | ecosystem: Environmental > Terrestrial > Soil > Riparian zone | place: USA: East...
GGCGTGGTGGAATGGCTATCGAGATAGATGGGAAATTTCAAGGCCATACAACCCCTCCTCTTGTCGGCTCAACTGCGACAGCTCCGCGAGGGTCATGCCCTGCAGCAGCTTTCGAATCCCGTCCTGAATCTTATGAAGGGGTGATCGCAGGTTGCACCACCCCCACTGATCGCATACCGTGTCCTCGCCGCCGAATGAACACGACGTCAACATCACCGGCCCCTCGATCGCCTCGATGATCTCCGACACCGTGATCTCGGCCGCCGGTCTCGCCAATGCGTAGCCGCCCTTGGGACCGTTTTGCGACACGATCAGCCCCTTCTTCGCGAGCCGCTGCAGCACCTTCGCCAGCAGCTCGACCGGAATGTGGTGCTCGTCGGCGATCCGCTTGGTGTTGACCGACGCGTCGTCGTGGGTGTGGGCGATGTAATTCATCGCGAGCAGGCCATAATCGATTCTTTTCGAGAGTTTTAACACGTTGCCCTCACCTCTATCCGATCATTAAGATCGCCGATCAAATCTATCTGCGACTGATTTGATCGGATTTAACATAGCACAATATAGCAGGAGGGGAATTCCGAAGTCAAGCGGAAAATTAAAGACGGCTACCGGGAGGACTCTGGGTCGGATCGGCGCGTGGATTTATGCCGTTCCTCGATTGTTTTCGCTTTCTTTTCAACGTCATTTGCCATTCCTGCTCTGTACTCGACCAAACGCTTCGCCAAACCCTCGTCCTGGAGCGCCAGGATTCTGGCTGCCAACACCCCGGCGTTTTTCGCCCCAGCCTCCCCGATCGCCATCGTGGCCACCGGCACGCCGCCCGGCATCTGGACCGTCGCCAACAGGGCGTCCCACCCCTGGAGCGACGACGAGTCCAGCGGGACCCCGATCACGGGGAGCAGGGTCTCGGCCGCCACCACCCCCGCGAGGTGCGCCGCGCCCCCCGCGCCGGCGATGATCACCTGAATGCCCTCCAACTCGGCCTTGCGGACCCACGCGCGCAGCAGATCGGGCGCGCGGTGCGCGGAGGCGACCGTCATCCTGTACGGCACGCCGAGCTCGGCCAGCACCGCGCCAGCTTGCTCCATCACGGCCAGATCCGAATCGCTCCCCATCACGATGCCGACGCGCGGCGCGCTGCGCTGTGCCATGCTCCCCTCTCGTCGCGACAGGCCGCAACGTACCACGCGGGCCGGCTGGGGTCAAGCCTTGAGCAAGCCGAGGCAAGTGTGTTATCGTCGAATCCGGTGTTGACGATCATCGGGTTACTGGCAGTCCTCTTGGCGTACGGATTCTGGGAGTTTCGCACCCACCAGCGCAATCTCCGCCGCATTCCCATCCGCATTCACGTCAACGGCACCCGGGGTAAATCGAGCGTCACGCGCTTGATCGCCGCCGGTCTGCGCACCGGACCGCGGCGCACGATCGCCAAGACCACCGGCACCACCCCCCGCCTGATTCTGGAAGACGGGTCAGAATTGCCAATTTCGCGGGCGGGGTCGCCGAATATTATCGAACAGTTGATGGTTGTGCGGGAGGCTCAGGCCCGCGGCGCCGAGATTCTCGTCGTCGAATGCATGGCGGTCCAACCACACCTTCAATGGATCGCCGAGGAGCGCATGATTCAATCCACATTGGGCGTCATCACCAACGCGCGCGCCGACCACCTTGACCAGATGGGGCCGACGGTCGTGAACGTCGCCGAGGCGCTCTCGAACACAATCCCGCACCGCTCGACCGTGTACACCGCGGAGGGCCCCCTGCTGCCGGTGCTCCAGGCCAAGGCGGCGCTCAAGCACTCCGCCGTCGTCTCCTGTGATTCCCACACCGTTACAGACGAGGACCTCGCACGGTTTTCCTACGTGGAGCACAAGGACAACGTCGCGCTCGCATTGGCTGTCTGCAAACATTTCGGCATCGAGCGGCGGGCCGCCCTGGACGCAATGGTCCGGGCGACGCCGGATTCCGGGGCGCTCCAGGCGCACCGGATTCACTTTTTCGCCAAGGACCTGCTCTTCTACAACGCCTTCGCCGCGAACGATCGCGATTCCACGATCATGATTTATCATCGCCTCGGTTTGGAGAACCGGCCGGATCACCCGGTGCTGCTCATCGTCAACAACCGGGGCGACCGCCTCCAGCGGGCGGAGCAGTTCGGCGAGTTGATCGCGACGGATCTGGACGCGCAGCACGTCTTCCTGGTGGGCGACTTCACCAACGCCACCCACGACATCGCGCTGCGACGCGGGTTCCCTGCCGACCTGATGAGCGACCTCGGTCACTGCACCGTGGACGAACTCTTCGAGGCCGTCGTGGACCATGTGCCCCATGCGGCCACGATCCTGGGCGTGGGCAACATCGGCGGCATGGGGAAAGACATCGTCACCTTTTTCAAGAATCGAGGGGAAGAATGGTCGAGGAAGCCATCGGCCTCGGGCTCGTTCTCAGCCTGATCTTTTCGGAATCGCTGGGCCTGGCCGCCGGCGGGATGGTCGTCCCCGGCTACATCGCCCTCTATATCCACCAGCCGTTTCTGGTGGTGGGGACGGTACTGGCCAGCCTGATGACGCTGGGCACCGTCCGGTTCCTGACCAATTACATCCTGATCTATGGACGGCGGCGGATCGTCTTCTCGATCATCCTCGGCTTCATCTTCGGGTGGTTTGCGAAGAACGCGTTCATCTTCTCGCTTCCCGCGTACACCGTCGAGCTCAAATCCATCGGCTACATCATCCCGGGCCTGATCGCGAACTGGATGGAGCGCCAGGGCGCGGTCAAGACGCTCTGCGTCATGGTGACCACGGCGATCATCGTCCGGCTGATCCTCATGCTCCTCTCGGGGGAGGTGCTTCCACTTGAAGTGGCGTACCGATAAGACCTCGCTCCAGGCGCTTCTGTTCATCACCGCGATGGCGGTGGCGGCGCTGCTGTTGGCCGAGCGGGCGGTCACGCCGGTGCGGGAGCCGCACTACGCGCAGAAGCTCAAGGCCGCCAAGCAGGCGCTGTTGGCCCAGCACACGCTGCGGACCGTCCGCCAGGCGAAGCACACGATCGTCGACCCCGTGAACGACCCCAACGGCACCGGCCTGATCGGTAGCGAATACACCGTGATCACCACCGACCGCGGCGACATCACGTCCAAGCTCACCAGCACCAATCCCAATTTCGCGGCCGTCATCGTGCAGATGCTGACCGAGGCGAAGCTCCGGAAGGGCGACGTCGTGGCGGTAGCCATGACCGGTTCGTTCCCGGCGCTCAACATCGCCACGCTCGCCGCGATCGAGGCGCTCGACCTCCGTCCGATCGTGATCTCGTCGGTCGGGTCGTCGTCGTGGGGCGCAACCGACCCCGCGTTCACCTGGCTCGACATGGAGCGCGTGCTGACGGAGCACGGCATCCTCCGCACACGGTCGGCGGCGGCCTCGATCGGGGGCGGCAAGGATCTCGGCCGCGGGCTTTCGCCGAGCGGACGCGCCGCGATCGAAGCGGCCATCGCCAAAAACGGCGCCACCTTCATCCAAGAAAAAACACTGGAGGAATCGATCGCCGCCCGGCTCGCCCTGTACGATCGCCTCGCCGACAAGCGCCCGATCAAGGCCTTCATCAATGTCGGGGGCGGCGTCGCGAGCCTCGGCAATCCGGTCAGCGGGGCGCTGATCCCCGCGGGCCTGTCCCATCACATCGGGCGGAAGAATTTTCCGATGAAGGGGGTCCTGATCCGCATGGCCGAGCGCGGCCTGCCCGTCATCCACCTCCTCGACGTCCAGCGGCTGGCCAAGCGCTACGGCCTGCCGATCGACCCGGTGCCGCTGCCGGAACTCGGGCAGGGCCCCGTCTATTTCAAAGAGCGGTACGATCGCGTCGTCCTCGTACTCCTCGTCATCGCCCTGGTCGGCGTGACCGCCGCCGTCATCCGGCTGGACATGCGCCATTACCTGACCCGTTTGCGCGCCGCACCCCAGGGCCTGGGCTCCGGCGGGTCGACCGTCCCGCCCGCGCCTCCACCGTCAACCGGCACACAAGGAGTCTGACCGCATGCCGAACCGCGCCCTCTGGACGATCGGGGCGATCGTCCAGAGGGCGCGCGCCGTGAGTCTCTCGCCACCAACCGCCCACGCGGCCGCGCGCGCGAAATCCCGGTACCTCGTCTACACCCCCGACGCGTATACGCGCGTTGAAACCATCGTCACCAAGCAGAAGGAAAAAAAGTACTACGTCTTCACGCCGTCAAAACCGATCGAGTTCGCGGTGACCGGCCCCACGGAATTGCGTCTCGCCACCCGGCTGCTGTACGCCGTGGACATGAAGGGCGAGCAACACTACACCGTGACGATCACCGAACACGGCCTGCTCGGACGAACGCGCGACGTCGCGACCTACACGCTCACGACGCGGAAATCGCCGGTCTCGACCGTGGCCGGGAAGTCCCGGCTCGTGCCGGCGACGGGTCGCGTCGTGAAGCTGCCCGTCTCCGCCGGGTCGCATCGCTACCAGATCCACCTCAGCGGCACCGCCGCCGAAGCGGGGCTGAGGATTCTCATCCCGAAAAAGAACGTCCGCCCCTAACCGACACAGGAGTCTCTCGTATGCCTCGTTCGTTCCATGCCTCGTGGGCCGCGTTCGGCCTCATCGCTCTCGGTCTCGCCCCATCGGTTGACGCCAAACCCTTGGACGTCACGGCGACGCTGGGCGTGACCACCCGATACGACGACAACGTGTATCAATACTCCGACCGAAACCTCGCGGCCTTCAACCCGTCGACGGCGAAGTTCCTGGGGCTCGACGCCACCGACGACCTCATCCTCACCCCGTCGCTCGATGTCCGCGCCACGCTGCAAGGACCACGTCCCACGCGATTCTTCGCCGGGGTCGATCTATACACCTACGCGCAGAACACCAATAAGAGTTACCAGGCCTACACCCTCGGCGTCACGCAGCGGCTCGCGCGGAAGACCGACCTGACCCTTCGCTACCGCTTTATCCCGTCCTTCCTGGTCGGCCGGTTCGCCGATCCGCCGAACCAGATCGTGACGTACGCCGACGCGGAGTTCGCGCTGAACGCCTGGCGCCTGGCCCTCGACGCGGACGTGCTCCCCGAGCTAAACGTGGAGCTCTTCGGCCTCTTGGAGGACAAGGACTACAACGCCGCGTTCGACGAACGCGACACGACCGTGAGGGGCGGCGGGGTCGCCGCCACCGCGCGCATTCATCCGCAGGTCAGGGTGAAGCTCGGGGTCACGAGCGAGGTCGGGGACGCGGCGGGCGAGGGGGACACGGCGACGAACTCCGACACCTCCTATCGCGAGCAGTCGGTGACCCTCAAGCCGACGTTCTCCCCAGCCCGCGGCTGGACGGTCGCACTCGGCTACGACCAGGCATGGAAGCGGTACACCAGCGACCTTTCCGGGGACATCACCCACTTCGGGCGCAAGGATCGGACGCGGACCATGGGCCTAGACGCCAAGGTCGCCCTGACGCGGGACATGGACCTCAAGGGCGAGTTCGATCACATCAAGCGGACGAGCAATCGGTCGGGCGCCGACCTGGAGTTCGCGGATTATACCGAACAGCGGGTCACGGTCGGCGCGGTCTATCGCTTCTGACGTCCGCTACACGGTGTTCGGCTTCGGCGGGATGGGGGTGACCAGCCACACGAGGCCGCCGATGAGGCTTGATGCGATCAACACGGCCAGCCACAACAGCGCCAGCGAGAGGGCCTGGGCCTCCGGCACGCCCACCTGGGCGAGAAAGAACACGAACGCGCCCTCGCGGATGCCGAGCCCGTTCAGGCTCACCGGGATCATCGTCGCGACGGCGATGAGCGGGATTAGAATGAAGTAGAACACGATCGGCACGTCGAGGCCCAGCGCGACGCCGTTGAACACGTTCACGACGATCACGAGGCTCTGGAGCGAGAACGAGAGGGCCGCGACGAACACGAGCACGCCCGGACGCTTGAAGAACTCGAACACCAGCGGCATCGTCACCCGGAGCCAGGAGAGGGGTCCGCGGGCGGCGAGGCCGGCGACCAGGAGGACGACGAGTCCCGCGGCAACGCCCGCGCCAAGCGCCCAGTACATCCACACCGGGAGGTGCACCGCGCCGAACGTGAGCGTCGCGACCGCCGCGATGACGCACATCGTCCCAAACCCCACGCCCCGGTCGGCCAGCACCGACACGATCGCGCGCTGCCAGTCCGACGATGAGCGCGCGATGTAGTAGCAACGGTACACGTCCCCGCCCACGCCCGTGGGCAGAAACAGGTTGAAGAACATCCCGACGTAGTAGTAGCGCACGAACGTGAACCAGCTCCCGTCGAGGTTCAGCACTCGCGCGAGCAGCAGCCACCGCCACGCGCAGAGCCCCTGGAGCGCCAGGTACAGGACGAACCCGGCGGCAACCCACCCCCACGACGCGCCGGCGACCAACTGCACGACCGATCCCAACTCGATGCGCGAAAAGAGGTAGGCAAGCAGGCCGACCGTGACGCCGATCTTGAGGGCAAGCAGCCCGGCGCGCTTCACGATCCCGACGCCCGCCCCTCTCGCGTGACGCTAGATTGTTGCCTCGCGCGCGCGCCGAGAATCTCGCGCACGGTGTAGATCGGTTTGCCCTGGGACTCATGGTAGGTGCGGATCTGGAGCTCGGCCAGGATGCCGAGGCTCGCGATCTGCAGGCCGGCCAGCATGAGCACGGCCCCGAAGAGCAGCAGCGGCCGGTTGGCGAGCTGTGCGCCGAAGAGAAGCTTTTGCAGCGCGAGGTACACCTCGATGCCGAACCCGGCGACCATCATGAGGACGCCCGCCCAGCCGAACGCGTGCATCGGCCGCTGGGCGTAGCTCTTGAGGAAGCTGACGATCACGAGGTCCATGATGACCCGGAACGTCCGCGCCAGCGTGTACTTGCTCGTCCCGTGCACGCGCGGATGGTGGCGGACCGGCAGCTCGGCGATTTTCGCGCCGTAGATGCTGGCCAGCGCGGGGATAAACCGATGCAAATCGCCGTACAACGGGATATGTTGGATGACGTCCGCGCGATACGCCTTGAGCGAGCAGCCGTAGTCGTGCAGCGCGACGCCGGTCACCCGGCCGATCAGCCAGTTTGCGAACCGCGACGGCAGCACGCGGCTCCAGTGATCGTGGCGGTCGCGGCGCCAGCCGCTCACCACGTCGTAGCCCTCGTCCAGCTTCTTGAGCAGCAGCGGGATGTCCTCGGGATCGTTCTGCAGGTCGCCGTCGAGCACGGCGATCACCGCGCCGCGCGCGTGGTCGAACCCCGCCGCCATCGCCGCGGTCTGGCCGAAGTTCCGTCGCAGGCGGATCACGCGGAGCGCCGGGTGCGCTGCGCAGAGGCGCCGGAAGATCGTCTCGCTCCCGTCGGTGCTGCCGTCGTCGACGTAGAGCACCTCGGCCGACAGGCCGAAACGCGCGATCGCGCCGAATACCCGCTCGGTCAGCGCGTCGAGACTCTCCACCTCATTGTAGAGCGGGATGACGATCGACAGCGCCGGACGATCGGGCTCATCAGAAGTCGCGGCCATCGGGTCCTCCTAACCTCGCTTGCGTAGCGCAACGCAGGCGCGTATTCCCGCGCCGAGGCTGCGAGACGCCGTTGATTCTGTCAGTCACTCTCCTAACCTCGCTTGCGTAGCGCAACGCAGGCGCGCGTTCCCGCGCCGAGGCTGCGAGACGCCGTTGACTCTGTCAGTCACTCTCGAAACCCGGCGCTTGGGGGCGGTTCGACGCAAGCACGTAGCCCCCGCGGGTTTCGAGCACGCGCCACGAGGGCAGGTCGCGGAATCGATCCGCCCACACCGCCTTGGTGATGACGTAACAGGCGCGGTCCCGCGCGAGCAGGGCCGCCAACTCGTCGGGACGGCCCTCGCCGATCACGGTGACGAGACGCCGCGCGTAGAAGACCACGCTGGGCTTGTTCATACCGTACACGGCGACCACGCCGTCGGGTCCCGCCTCGCGGCTCGCCCGGATCGACAGATCGCGCAACGGAATCTGCATCACCTCGGCGGCCGCCGGCGCGACCCGGGCCACGAGCAGGCCGGTCACGACCGCCGTCGTGAGCGCGATCGCCGCGATCGCCGCCGTCCGGCGGCCGACCGCGATCAGCCACCCAATCGCGAGCGCGCCCGCGACGAGTGAGACGGCCAGCCACGCCGGGCCGGAGCCGACCGCGAGCGGCTGCTGAAGGTACGCCGCCTGCGGAAACCGTCCGCGCGCCCACTCCAGCCACCACGGAAGCCCCCCGAGCGCGACCGCGAGCGCGACCGCGACGACCGCCGACACGACGAGCCCCGCGGCGACCCAGCGGTCGGCGGGCGCCGAGCCGGCGACGAACCGGTCGGCCCACAGGCCGGTCAACAGCGCCAGGGGCGGAAAGAGCGACGCGACGTAGTTCGGCAACTTCGTCCCGGCCAGGGAGAAGAAGACGAAGACCGTTCCCGCCCAGACGAGCAGAAAGAGGCCGAGCGCCTCCCGATCGGTCGGCCGCCGCAAGCCCCGCCACCCCGAGGGCCACGCCCACCGGACGGCGGGGATCAACAGGGCCGTCCACGGGAAGAACCCGACCGCCACGACCGGGACATAGTAATAGAAGGGCCCCGCGTGTCCCGAGATCACGCCGGTGAAGCGCCGCACGTTGTGCTTGAGGAAGAATCCTTCGACGAACGCCCAGCCGCGCGCGTGGAGCTCGAGCAGGTACCACGGCGCGACGATCGCTAGAAAGACCGCGGCCATGCGCCACCAGGGCAACCGCTTCGCGGTCTCCCACATCCCCCCGCGGAGCCACAAGAAGATCATCACGATCAGGCCGGGCAGCACGATCCCCACCGGCCCCTTGGTCAGTACCGCCAGTCCCAGGGCCGCGGCGCCAAGGATCGCCAGGCGAGCGCTCGCCTTCGCGTTGAACGGCATCAATAAGCGGCCGTCGGCCGACTGCACCGCCGCGTACAGCGCCAGCAGCCCCGACGTGATGAAGAAGATCAGCGTCATGTCAGTGATCGCCGAGTGCGCCAGGACGATCACCTCCAGCGAGGTCGCCGCGATCAGCCCGGACAGGAATCCGACCCGCGAGCCCATCCGGCGGCGGCCGAACGCCGCCAGCATCATGACCAGGGCGACCCCGAACGCGGCCGACCAGAACCGCGCGCCCCACTCCCCCACACCAAACGCCGTGAACGCGCCGGCCATCAACCAGTAAAAGAGGATCGGCTTGTCGAAACGGTCGGCCCCGTTGTAGCGGGGCGTGATCCAGTCGCCGGTCTCGACCATCTCCCGCGTGGCCTCCGCGAACACGGCTTCGTCCACGTCGAACAGGGGAAGGCTTCCCAACCCCATGAAGAACAGCCCCGCCGCCCCGACGAACAGCGCAATCGCCGCCGCGCGATCCCGCGTCATGTGCCGTGCGACTCGCGCGGCGCCGCGACGCGCGACGCCACCCGGCCCGCCACCCAGCCGAGCAGCCCGCCCGCCACCACGTCCGATACGAAGTGCGCGTCCACCGCGACGCGGGAGAACGCGATCAACACGGCAAGGCCGTAGAGCGCCGGGCGCCACGACGGCGAGGCCGCCGCCAGCACGGCCGCGAGCGTGAACGCCGCCGTCGCGTGCCCTGACGGAAAGGAGTTGTACCCCGCCGCCAGCGACGGCCCCCAGTGGGCGAGGCCCTGATCGACCACGCCCGGCCTGGGCCGGCCGACGAGGATCTTCAACACGCGCGCGAGCAGACCCGACGCGACGAGCGCCGGGACGGCGACCAGCCCCGCGCGGACGAGTTCGCGACGGCCGAGGCGGCGGCCGATCAGCGCGACCGCGAGCCCGATCGCCCCCAACACCCATCCCTGGCCGAACAGCGTGACCCATTCCATCGCGGCGAGGAAGCCCGGTGTCCGCCACCCGGCGATCGCCCCGCGGAACAACGGGTCGAGCTGCATCAACGCCCAGAAGGCGCCAGCGCTCACGGGCACCGCAAGAACAAGGACGGGGATCGCCGACGAATGGAGGAAGCGGTCGGTTCGAAAGAGCACTAGGAGTGTGTCCGAGTATTGGGATGTCGGAGCCTGTTCAGGAGCGGCCAGATGCAAGGCGGAAGGAGGCCTTGCGCGCGGAGCGTACTGGTTCGTACGTGAGCACGCAAGACCGACTGACAACGCAGCTCTAGCGTGACGGACGAATGCTGCTTCCCGAGATGGCCACTCATGGACAGGCTCCTAGGACGAGAGGGCGCGGACGGCAATATCGGAGCGATACGCGGCGCCGGAAAACGAGATCGTTCGCGCGCGGGCGTAGGCGCGCTCGCGCGCCACGCGCAGCGTGTCGGCCATGCCCGTGACGCCGAGGACCCTCCCGCCAGACGTCACGAGGCGTCCCCCGTCGCGCGCGGTGCCCGCGTGGAACACGACGGACGCCCGGTCGTCCCCGCGCGCTTCGAGCCCCGAAATGGGATCGCCGCGCTGGTAGTCGCCGGGGTAGCCCTTCGCCGTCATCACCACGCAGACGGCCGTCTCCGCGCGCCATCGAACCGTCGCGCCGTCCAGCCGGCCCTCGACGATCGCCTCGCAGACGTCGACGAGGTCGGTCTCCAACAGCGGCAGGACCACCTGGGTCTCGGGATCGCCGAACCGGCAGTTGAATTCCAGGACCCGGGGTCCGCGGTCCGTCAGCATCACGCCGGCGTAGAGAATCCCGCGATACGGATGCCCCTCCGCCGCCATCCCGGCGATGGCGGGCTTCATCACGCGGTCGCGCACCGCGGCGACGACGTCGCCGGTGACAAAGGGCGTCGGGGCGTAGGCCCCCATGCCGCCGGTGTTGGGCCCGCGGTCGCCGTCCTCGGCGCGCTTGTGGTCCTGCGCCGCGGGCATCATCGCGACGGTCTTCCCGTCGGTGAACGCCATGCACGTCGCCTCCATCCCCTGGAGGTATTCCTCGATCAGCACCGTGTCGCCCGCCGCCCCGAACACGCGCCGCTCCATCATCGCACGCGCGGCCTCGCGCGCCTCGTCGCGGTCCCCAGTTACCACCACGCCCTTGCCCGCCGCCAGGCCGTCGGCCTTGATCACGACCGGCAGCGGGTGGAGATCGAGCACCGCCAGAGCCTCATCGAGCGACCGAACGGCCACGGCCTTCGCGGTCGGTATCCCATGCCGCTGCATGAACGCCTTCGCGAACACCTTGCTCGTCTCCAACTGCGCCGCCGCGCGGGTCGGCCCCACGATCCTCCGACCCGCCGCGGCAAAGCGATCCACAACCCCCACGGCCAGCGCCGCTTCGGGCCCCACGATCGTCAGATCGATGCCCTCGCGCTCCGCCGCCGCGAGCAGGCCCTCCGCGTCATCGGCCGCGATCGGCAGGCACGTTGCCGCCTGCGCGATGCCGCCGTTGCCCGGCGCGCAGAAGATCGTCGACACCCGCGGGCTCTGCGCGAGCTTCCACACGAGCGCGTGCTCGCGCCCCCCGCCGCCGATCACTAAAATCTTCAATGTCTGAAATGTCTCATGCCCGTGAGGACCATCGCCATGCCGTGCTCGTCCGCCGCGGCGATCACCTCGTCGTCCTTCACCGAGCCGCCGGGCTGGATGACCGCCGTCACGCCCGCCTTGGCCGCCTCGTCGATCCCGTCGCGGAATGGGAAGAACGCGTCCGACGCGATCACCGTGCCCGCGAGCGGCAGCACCGCCTTCATCGCGCCGAGCTTGACCGAATCGACCCGGCTCATCTGGCCCGCGCCCACGCCGACCGTCCGGTCCGCGCGCGCATAGACGATCGCGTTGGACTTCGTGTGCTTGGCCACCTTCCACGCGAAGGCCAGCGCCTCGTACTCCTCCGAGGCGGGCGTGCGCTGCGAGACGACCCGCAGCGTCCGCACGTCGGCGATCCGCCCGAGGTCGCGATCCTGATAGAGCAGCCCCCCCACGACCTTGCGCAGATCCATGGGCTCGACCGCGCCGGTCCCCAGCGGCCCCACGTCGAGCAGCCGCAGCGCCTTCTTGCGCCCCAGTTCCTCCACCGCCGCGGCCTCGAAGCCCGGCGCGACGATGACCTCCATGAACGTCGAGCCGATCTCCTTCGCCGTCTCGCCGTCCACCGTCCGGTTGAACGCGGCCACGCCGCCGAACGCCGACATGGGATCACCCTCCCGCGCCTTGCGATAGGCCTCCGCCGGGGTCGCCCCCGTCGCCACGCCGCACGGGTTGTTGTGCTTGACGATCACGACCGCCGTCGCGTCGAACTCCCTGACCAGTTCGAGCGCGGCGTGCGCGTCCAGGAAATTGTTGTACGACATCTCCTTGCCGTGGAGCTGGCGCGCGTGGGCCAGGCACGCCTCGGTCACGGAGGGATCCCGGTAGAACGCCGCCTGCTGGTGCGGGTTTTCCCCGTACCGCAGGTTCTGGGCCTTTTCGTAGCGGAGGACGAGCGTCTGCGGAAAACGCGTGCCCGCCTCGACGACCGGGCTCCGCCGCTCCAGGTACGACGCGATGAGGCCGTCGTACTTCGCGGTGTGCGCGAACACCTTGCGGGCGAACATCAACCGCGTCTCGCGGCTCACCCCCTCGGGCCGCGCGAGTTCCTCCAGGAGGCGGGAGTAATCGCCGGGCTCCACCACGACCGCGACCTCCTCGAAGTTCTTGGCCGCGGACCGCAGCATCGAGGGGCCGCCGATATCGATGTTCTCGATCGCGTCGTCGAACGTGCAACCGGGTTTGGCGATCGTCGCCTCGAAGGGATAGAGGTTGACGACCACGACGTCGATCGGCTCGATGCCGTGGCGCTTCATCTGCTCGGCGTGCTCCGGCAGCCGGCGCCGCCCGAGCAGCCCACCGTGGACCTTGGGGTGGAGCGTCTTGACCCGCCCGTCCAGCATCTCGGGGAAGCCCGTGATCTCCGAAATGTCCCGGACGGCGATCCCCCGCTCGCGGAGGAGCTTGGCGGTGCCCCCGGTCGACACGAGTTCAAACCCCAGGCCGACCAGCCCCTTGGCCAGGTCACCGATGCCTTCCTTGTTCGAGACACTGAGTAACGCGCGCCGCATGGTTCTCTCCCCTACGTCTTGGACCCCACCAACCGTTTCAACCAGCGCCGGCCCCAGTTCCGCACCGCGATCGCGGGCGCCTGCAGGAACACCCCTTTCCGGTATCGCCGAGACTCTTCGGCGGTCACCAGGTGGGGCGCCAGCCGCTGCTTCAATTTGATCACGCCCAGACGATCATCCTGGGCGAAGAGCCGATGGAGCGCGTTGAGCGGGAGGTTCCAGGGCGCCCCGCGCCGCAGCCCCGCCGCGAAGTCGATGACGTACGGCTCGCCCTTCTCGCTGATCAGCACGTTGTTCATGTTCCGCAGGTCGCAGAGCGCCACCCCCCGCGCGTGGATCGCCTCCACCGTGGCCGCCAGGCGGGCGAAAAACGTCTCGCCGACCTCGCCCGGCGCGGCCTCCCCCGCGCCCTTGCCCGGGATGTATTCGGTCGCCAGCGCGTAGCGGTCGATCCGCCCCACCAGCCGCGGCACGCCGGGGATGCCGGCCAACGCGCCGTAGATTGTCACCTCGCGCCACACCGAGAACAGGCCCACCCCCACGCGGTACACCCACTTCCGCGGCGCGTAATCCTTGACGATGACCGCCTCCCCGTCGTGCTCGACGAGGAGAATGTCGGGCTGCCACGGCCGCCCGCGCCGCACGTATCGGAGCCTCCCGCGGGAGATCGCCTCGCGCGTGAGCGCCGCCGGTCTAGCGTGACGCTGGATAGTTGCCTCGCGCGTCAGCGCCACAACCTCCACGCCAGCAGCCCGATCCCGAGCAGGACCGCCGCCAGGGTGCCGTGTTCGTCGTTGCGGATGAAGGCGTCCCATCGCCAGGGTTGACGGTCGCGGGCAGGGTACGGCGTGAGGCGGGGCAGGTAGCCCGGCACCGCGCGGTCGTAGCGCGTCCAGCTCTCCCCGAAGCGTTCCCGGAGCCGGCCGGACTCGCGGCGCTGCTTGAACGGCGCGTAGTAGACCGCAAAGACGGCGAGGCCGATTGCGAGCAGCACCCAGTTCGACGCCATGATGCAGAGCCCGACCATGATCAGCAGCGTGCCCAGGTAGAGGGGATTTTTCACGAACGCGTAGGGCCCGCTGGTCGTCACCCGCTCGTTCTTATAGAGGTGGCCGGCGGCCCAGACCCGGATCGCCTCGCCGGCCAGAGTCGCGACCAGCCCCGCAACGAACAGCGCGGGGACCGGCTTGGCCCACCAGATCAGACCGATCGCGAGCAGGTACACCGGAACGGTCTTCGCGGTGACCTTTCGTTTCATGGCGTTCAACGACAGGGTCGAATCCATCTTCCTCCCGCCTCTCCGCCCGCGGCGCAGGCGCAGCGAGTATAGGAAAACGCCCCTCAAAATTCAACTCTAGCGTGACGGCCGCTTGTTGGTGCCGTTTTACGGACGAATGCTGCTTCCCGTCTAGCGTGACGGACGAATGCTGCCTCCCGTCTAGCGTGACGGACGAATGCTGCCTCCCGTCTAGCGTGACGGACGAATGCTGCCTCCCGTGCGGCGCGGCCGCGGGCCGAGCGCGGGACGTCGTCGCGACCTTGACTTTCCCGGCGGGCGATTTGTACAGTACCGCCATCCGCGGCGGCCGGGTGGGGCTCATGACGCTTCGCATTCCGAAAATCATCCCGTTGTTCCCCCTTCCCGACCTGGTCTTCTTTCCCCACGCCTATCTGCCTCTTCACATCTTCGAGCCGCGCTACCGCGCGATGGTCCGCGACGCGCTCGAGGGCGACCGCATCATCGGGATGACCCTGCTCCGGGACGGATGGGAAGAGCTCTACTACGGCAACCACGCGCCGATCCACCCGGTGGGCTGCGCGGGGCGGATCACTGCGGTGCAGAGCATGGACGGCGGGCGGTTCAACATCACGCTCTTCGGGCTCACCCGGTTCACCGTGCGCGACCAGTTCTGCGACGCCCCCTACCGGCAGGCCTGGGTCGAACCGTTCCACGAGGGCGATGCGTCATGCCCGCTTCCGCCGGGCCTGAAAAACGATCTCCGCGGCCTGGTGCGGGAGTTCGGACGGCTCATCGGCCACGCCTCGCAAGTCGAGGTCTTCCTGAAACGCATCGTCGACGAGCCCGCCTTCCTCAACCTCTGCTGCGCCGAACTCCCCTTCACCCCCGTCGAGAAACAGCTCTTCCTGGAATCCGTCAACACGACCCAGCAGGCCAAGCGCCTGATCGAGATGCTCCGGTTCAACGTCGACCACCTGGCCCGGAATTCCGCCTCAACCAAAAACGTGGGTTTTTCCTGAGGAGACGACATCATGGCGGAACAACCTCAACCCATCCTGAAGGAAGGCGATCCCGCTCCGGATTTCTCGCTCCCGGCGAGCACCGGGCGGACCGTCTCGCTGAGCGAGTTTCGCGGCAAGCGGGTCGTGGTCCTGTACTTCTACCCCAAGGACGACACGCCGGGATGCACGATGGAGGCCTGCGGGTTTCGGGACATCGCGAAGGAGTATGAGCGCGCGGGGGCGGCGATCCTCGGCGTCAGCCTGGACAATTTGAACTCGCACCAGAAGTTCGTCGACAAGTTCTCGCTCCCCTTCCCGCTCCTGAGCGACGAGAACCAGGCGGTCTCCAGGGCCTACGGCGTGTACAAGCTCAAACAAATGTACGGAAAGGAATACTGGGGCATCGAACGCACGACCTTCCTCATCGACACCAACGGCACCATCCTCAAGATCTATCCCAAAGTCAGGGTCGACGACCACCACCACCAGGTGTTGAAGGACATCAAGGCGCGGTAGGACGAACCAACCCTTCAAGTATCCCGCGCACTTCTCTTCCGATCGCCTCGGGGGCGCACCGCGCCGCGAACGTGCGGCGCGCGCCGGCCGCCAGGCGCGCGCGGAGGGCGGGGTCGCGCGCGAGCGCCAACAGCCCCGCGGCCAGCGCGTCGGGATCGGCCGGCGGGCAGAGCCACGCGTCCTCCCCGTGGGTGAGCAGCTCGCGCGCCGCCGGCGTGTCGGCGGTGATCACCGGCTTGCCGGCCGCAAGCGCGTCGAAGACCTTGGAGGGGATCACCCGCCGCGCCTTCTCGCTCCCCCCGAACACGCCGAGGCACACGTCGGCGTCGGCCAGCTCGCGGGCCAGTTCCTCGCGTCCCACCCAGCGTCCGACCAACTCGACCCGCGTCAGGTTCAGCCGCGCCACCGCCTCCGCCGTCGCCTCGAACTCCTGGCCGCGCCCGATCAGGCGCACCTCGATCGGCGGCTCGGCGCCCCGCAGCCGCTCGGCCGCCGCGACAATCGTCCCCGTCCCGTGCAGGGGAATGAACGTCCCGACAAAGAGCGCGCGGCACGGCGCGTGTTGAACGGCACCAACAGGCGGCCGCGGAGGATGGGATGAGGAGGGAACGGCCGCGCGGTCCGAGCCGACGAACACGCGGTGAAACCGCTCGGGCGGAAGGCCGAATTCCGATGCGAAATAGTCGATGTGCGCCCGGGTGTCGAGAAAGACGAGGTCGGCCGCGCGGCACGCGAGCCGGTCGAGGCCCCGGATCGCGCGGGCGAGCGCGGACCCCGGCGCGACGAGCCGCCGGTCGTCGACCAGCGTGTCGTGCAGGGAGAGCAGCGCGTTGAGGACCACCGGCCGCCGCGTCAGGAGGCGCGCGAGCAGCACGTCGACGTGGCCCAGATACCCGACGATCACCACGTCGGCGGGCGGCCCCGTCGCCCACCGCCACGCCAGGCGACCCCACGCCAGCGCCCACGCGGCCGCCAGCCGGAGCCGCCCCGTCAGGCGGCGCGGGGCGTTCCACTTCGAGGCGCCCGGATCGCCGGCGACGTCCCACAGACCGACCCGGCATTCCCACACGGTCGCGCCCGCGCGCCGCAGCCCCTCGATCAGCACGCGGTTGACCGGGTAACCTTCCCCCATCGAATAGGTTCCGAAGTAGCAAACTGTCAGACCGTTCTTCGAACCCCGCTCCATCGTATTCCCAGTTTTTATTTACTTCGTCACTTTTAGGTGCGTGTCTGAGGGGTGAGAACCTGTTCAGGAGGGGTCAGATGCAAGGCGGAGGGAGGCCTTGCGCGCGGAGCGTACTGAGTCGTACGTGAGCACGCAAGGCCGACCGACAACGCCGCAGATGGCCCCTCATGGACAGGCTCTAGGGTTCGTCGTCGCGCTCAAGCGCCTCGGTCCGCTCGAACCGCATCTGGGCGATCTGCTCCGACACCAGGCCCATCAGGAAAATGATGACGGCGTTGATGAAAAGCAGCGCCGACATGTTGGTGAAGCGGTGGGACTCGAGGTAGGTGTAGACGTAGTAGCCCAGGCCGATGAGAAAGACGAACGCGCTCACCGGCGCGAAGACCTTGATCGGCGCGTACAGCGTGGCGATTTTGAACATGATGATCAGAAACCGGACGCCGTCGCGCACCGGGCGAAGCTTGCTCCGGCCCCCGCGGCGGGAGGTGACGATCGGGACGAACGACACGCTGTGCCCCGCGCGGATCATCGCCATCGTCAGCGTCGTGGGGTACGAGAACGCGTTGGGCAGCAGGTAGATGAACCGCCGCGCCATCCGGGTCTTGACCGCGCGAAACCCCGAGGTGGTGTCGAGGATCGGGCGGTTCGTCAGGTAACTGGCGAAGAGGTTGTAGAACCGGTTGGCGAACCGCCGGTGCACGTCGCTCTGCGAGGCCCCGGTGCGCGCGCCCACCACCATGTCGACAGGCCCCAGAGGCTCGAGCAACCGGGGGATGTCGTCGGGGTTGTGCTGGCCGTCCCCGTCCATCATGACCAGGATCGTCCCGCGCGCGAGGCGGAGGCCGGTCTTGACCGAGGCACCGTTGCCTATGCGGTAGGGGTGGCGGACGACCGTCGCGCCCGCTCGCCGCGCGAGGTCGCCGGTGCCGTCGTCCGAGCCGTCGTCCACCACGAGGATCTCGTCGTCGGGGGCGACCACCCGCCGCGTCTTCGCGACGAGGTCGCCGATGTTCATCGCCTCATTGTATGCCGGGATGACGACGGTGACGCGGGGCGTGGTCTGGGAATCGGGCATCGTGGGGGAAGGCTAAACGATCACTCCGCAAAAATCAACAGACGCGCCCCGGCCGCGTCACCGGGTCCCCGAAGACGAGGCGCGTCTGAAGCGCTCGTCACACTCCCGGGGGGTGAGCACGGCCATACCGGCTCGCGCCCTGACCGGGTAGTGGCGAATGTTTCCCGTCACCAGCGCGTCGGCCTCGGCGGCAAGCGCCACCTCCAGAAACGGTTCGTCGTCCCGGTGCGGCAGACGCACCGCGAGCGGCTGCGCCGTCACGGCGCGCGCCTGCAGGGCGATGACGCGCAGGACAACGTCGACGTCGGCCGCCGAGAATCCGAATTCGGGTCGGGTGAGCACGTCGCGATATTCCGCGAGGAGCCGGCCATCCACCGCGAGGGCGAGGTGACCGGCGACGGCCGCATCCACGAAACGGGTCGGAGGGCCGTAGGGCGAGAGGAATGCCGACACGACGACGTTCGTGTCCAGGACGACGATCAACGAGCCCGGCCGCGCCGGACTGCCGACACCGCGGCGTCGATGCGGCGAGGCGGCAGCCGATCGAGCCCGCGCCGACGGGCTGCCTGCCGCATGCGATCCAGGACCATCTGAGCCCGGGCGCGCCGCAACGCGAGAATCGCGTCTTCGACGGTGTCTTCCGCGACCCCCGTCAACAGCGCGACCGGCTTGCCGTTGGCCGTCACGACGATTTCACCCTCGGTTTCCAGTTGTTCCCACACCCGTCCGGGCCTCAATCTGAGATCGCGAGCCGTCACAAACTTCATGGGACCTCCCCTCGTTCGTCTCTCGGCATGGTCACGTCGAGAGCTACATGAAGGCGACAGGATCGCACCCAAAATATCAACACGTCCGCCATTCAGAGAGCCTTCCTCGCCCGTAGCAGCCACCCCCACCCCACCGGGAGCGCGCCGAAGAGGCCGTCCACGCGGAAGACGGCGCCCAGGAGGGCGGACACGGCGCGCCGGGACGCGGACGGCGCCTCGACGGCGGCCCGTTGCTCGGCGATCGAGCGCCGGCTCGCGCGGCGGGCCCATGGCAGGAAGACGAGACGGTGATACAGCAGCACGGTGGGGAACCCCCACGGGCGGACGCGCTCGACGACGAATCCCGCGCGCGTAAACAGCGCCGCCAGCTCGCGGCGACGGTAGCGCCGGACGTGGCCCGCCCACTCGTCGGTGAAATCCCACAGCGCGGGGTGCGCGGGCACCGAGACCACCACGCACCCGCCGGGGCGCAGCACCCGGTGGTATTCCGCCGCCGCGCGGGCGTCGTCGGCCACGTGCTCCAGCACCTCGCCCGACACCACGGCGTCGACCGACGCCGTGGGCAGATCCAGCGCGGTCACGCTCCCCGGACCGATCGACACCCGGTCGCCCACCCCCGCCGCCTCGGCCCTGGCGCGCGCGGCCGCGACGAAGTCGGCCGAGGCCTCCACGCCGATCACGCGATAGCCCCGTCGGGCGAGCGCCACGGCCAGGCTGCCGCCCCCGCACCCCGCGTCCAAAATCGTCGCGCCCGGCGGCACCGCCGCCGCGAGCATCCCGACGAGCAACGATTCACGGTACGCGTGCCGCGGCCCCGCGATCTCCACGCTGCCCCAGCGGATCGTCGGCGCGTCGCCCGGCGTCATCGCGGCCCCATCGCCCGGTAGACCCCGTCCCAGGATGGCTGTGTAGCAACCCTGGAAGACGTGGCCCACGGTGGCATAGCGACGGTTGTAATACTGCAGGTAGCTCTGGTGCAGGCCCTGGAGGATGTGGGACAGTGGGACCATCTGCATCTCGATGAGGTGAGATGGTCGAGCATCGCGTGAGGGCTAGACGATCATCGGCGAAAAATCAACGCCGGCTGGGGGCGCCCCGCGGCGCGACGTCTTTGGCGGCGGGCTGCACCGACATGTTCCTCAACTCGCTCGCCGCCGCCAGGCACCAGACGATCTTTGAGAGCAAGACAACCGGAAACGTGTACCAGTACCGCAACAATCGAGGATGCAACAAGAAGATGCGAGCGGAGACCCACACGGCGATCATCGGGGATAAGAACAAAAGGGGCAGGGGATGGTACAGCACCCGCGGGGTCTTCAGAAGCGCAGCGTACCGATGGCGGATGCCGATCGACTGCCGAGCCCAGATCGCCGAGTGTCGGAGAACGGACCGAAACGAATTCCTCTCTGGCCGGTGCGTGACCAGGGCTGACGGTTCGAAGTAGAGACCATATCCGCCCTCCCGTATCCTCATAATGAGATCGAAGTCCTCTCCCGCGGCCCCGGGAAACCGTTCGCTGAACTTCCCGACTTTTACAAGAAGGGCCTTCGAGACGCACATATTGGCGGTATGGATGTTGAAGTCCACCGCTAGGCGGGGACGGCCGTTGGGATACAGCCCGTAGAAGTGGGAGACGTTGTCACAGAGCGTCCAGAAGTTGCGGTCTGAGAACGTCACGCCACCCCCGACGATTGGGTAGCCCTCGCGGTAGCACCGAAGCAATCGGGCCATCCAATCCTCGTCCGGAATGCAGTCGGCATCGAGAAAGAAAATGACCTCGCCCCGCGCCGCCTCGATACCCCGGTTCCTGGCCTCGCCCGCGTTGAGATCCCGCTCCGAGCGGAGAAACCTCACCCGCTCGGTCTCCCGGACCAGCCCGTGCCGATCCCGCCCCACCACGATGACCTCGTAGGCTCCATCGAGCCCCGCCTGACGCTCCAGAGCGTCCAGCACGTCTCCGATGCGAGGGGAGTGCAGGTTGGGAACGACGACGGAGTATCGCGTGGCACGGTCCATCTTTTAAGACGTCATTGCTACGTGGTCTCCCTGAGCAAGCGCTCGTACAATTTCACGCGCGCCTGGGCGACGGTCGCGCCATCCCCAGCCTCCACTCGGCCGTCACGGTAGCAGCGTGAAACCCAGGAAGTCAAGTCAATACGGGCTGTTGCGGTGTGTACGCCCAACCCTTCGTGATGGCGTGGCTCGGGGTCGCAGGGTGCCCTCACCCTTCCTGCAGGAGGGCCCTGAAGTAGTCGATCGTCCGCGGCAGGCCCACGTCGAGGCCGATGGTCGGCTCCCACCCCAGCACGCGCTTCGCCAGCGTGATGTCGGGTTGACGCTGCTTCGGATCGTCGTGGGGTAGGGGGCTGAACACGATCTTCGCCGACGAGCCGGTGAGTGCGATCACCTTCTTCGCGAGCTGCAGGATCGTGAATTCCCCGGGGTTGCCCAGATTGATCGGCCCGGTCATGTCGTCGGGGCTCGCCATCAGGCGGATGAGCCCCTCCACCAGGTCGTCGACGTAGCAAAAGCTCCGCGTCTGGCCGCCGTCCCCGTACACCGTCACGTCGCGGCCCTGCAGGACCTGCACGATGAAATTCGACACCACCCGGCCGTCGTTGGGGTGCATCCGCGGGCCGCAGGTGTTGAAGATCCGGGCGATCTTCACGCGCAGGCGGTGCTGTCGGTAGTAGTCGAAGCAGAGCGTCTCGGCGCAGCGCTTGCCCTCGTCGTAGCACGCCCGCGGCCCGATGGGGTTGACCCGCCCCCAGTACGCCTCGGGCTGCGGGTGGACCTCCGGGTCGCCGTAGACCTCCGACGTGGACGCCTGGAGGATCTTGGCCTTGACCCGCTTGGCCAGCCCCAGCATGTTGATCATCCCGTGGACCGAGGTCTTGGTGGTCTGCACGGGGTCGTGTTGATAGTGGACGGGCGAGGCCGGGCAGGCGAGGTTGTAGATCTCGTCGACCTCGACGTAGAGCGGGAAACACACGTCGTGCCGGACGAGCTCGAACCGCGGGTTGCTCAAAAGGTGCGCCACGTTCGCGCGCCGCCCGGTGTAGAAGTTGTCAACGCAGAGCACCTCGCACCCGTCCGCGAGCAACCGCGCGCAGAGGTGCGAGCCGATGAACCCCGCGCCCCCCGTCACCAGCACCCGCTTGGCCACCAGATCACGCATTGCCGAAACCCCTCGTGAGGAGTCGGTCAAGAATGCCGGCGAGGCTTGGCAGCAACGGCCGAAGCTCGTGCGTGATGGGCGCGGAGGTCACCATGCTCGAAAATCCCCTTGAACAATCGCCATTCCTTCGGACCGGGCCTCGAATGTCAAGCCGGCCATCCTCAGCAAGGAAAAGTTGCTGTCTCCTTTTTTGGAACCCGGTGGAACGACGAGATCCGCGAGCGCCGCCGCGTCGTGTAGATACAGAAGCTTGCGACGAGCGATCTAGACGAGCGATCTAATAGAGTTCGACCGGGAATCGACGGACTTCCTTGGAACGCCGGTCCTCGAACAGATTCGCGGCAAGGTGATTACCGAATCCTCTATACGGTTGACGACGAGCGCCGCGTAGTCACGATCTTTCGCGTCCAACATCGACGAGACGTCTACC
>Ga0210377_10001348_pt1 | contig 22436 bp, 21 predicted proteins | sample PLM4_65_b1redo_FD_155480 | JGI IMG/M metagenome (GOLD analysis project Ga0210377, IMG submission 155480) | Groundwater sediment microbial communities from an aquifer in East River, Colorado, USA - PLM4_65_b1 redo | ecosystem: Environmental > Terrestrial > Soil > Riparian zone | place: USA: East...
ACAAGAAAGTTGTCCTCAAGATCAAGAAAATTCTGGGTGATCGGGCAGAAAAGCCGGACGGCACTCTCGACAAGGTTGAAATTGCAAAAATAATATTCAATAACAGTATCTTAAGAGTAAAACTTGAAGCATTACTTCATCCTATGGTTTTCGATAATATACAAAATTATTTGAAGAAAATAAGTGGAAAAAGGAGGCTTGTTATAGTAGAAGTTCCCCTTCTTTTTGAGGGCGGATATCAGGGCAGGTTTGAAAGGACTATAACAGTCTTTACCACTCAGAAAACAGCCCTTGAGAGATTGATGAAGGCTGGGGTGTCCCGCAGCAATGCGCTTAAGAGGCTGAAGGCCCAACTGCCGATACAGATTAAGAAGAAAAATGCAGACTTTCTTATTGATAACAATGGCCCGCAGCAGAGGACCCGCAGGCAGGTGGAAAGCATATATATAAAGTTACTCGATGAAATGGTTTAACCTAAAAAAAGCGGTTGGAAGAGTTGGCTTGAGCGACTTGGCGCTCTTTCGTTAGCTGTTCTTAGCGAAATCGAGCGTTAAACAGCCGTGACTGTGTGAACCCGGAGGGTGAGTTTTCCGCCTCGGCGGATTCGCTGAGGAGAACACGGCTGTAGCATAATGAGCTTAGAACTGCGGAAAGAGAGCCTTCTGAGCGAAAGACAGCTTTTTCAACTGCCGAATATAGGTTTAAGGGCTCTGACTATGCAGGGTCTACGTCTATTCTTATCTGTATTTTCTTTGAGCGGTCAAATGCTTTTAATACATTTCGTGCAGCGTTATTCAGTGCTTTTCTGTTAGCAGATTTCAGGATCACGGAAATTTCCTCAACCCCTCTTTTATTTTTATTGACTGTAGGGCCGAGTATTTCGAGCTTCGGGTCAGAGTCCCGTATTGTTCTCATGATTTTTTCTGATACTTCATGAGGACCGCTGAAAGTTAGCTTCAGCAGCTTTGCAAAAGGGGGATAATTAAGGCTTTTTCTCATTGACAGTTCTTCTTTGGCAAAGGCAGCATAATCATTGTACCTCAGATGTTTAAAAAGAGGGCTACTGGAGAACCTGGTTTGTATCAGTACTTCACCGGAGGGCCCAACCAGATCAATGATCGATGAGAGTTCCTGATATGCTTTTTCCATTGCCCTGAAATCCGGCAGGTTCAGTGATGAATCTACATTCAGAACCGCAGCCATTGAAAACCTGTCAGTTACCGAGATGCGTCTTGTCATTATCTTTGTGCCTATCAGTAACCTGGAAAAATCTCCGGAGATGAGTCTCGAAAGCTCCTCTTTTTCAGATTTCTTCTTGACGTTATCGCTGTCAAACCTCATGGTTGGTATTCCAAAAAGTTCTTCTATATTCTCCTGTACCCTCTGTGTCCCGCTTCCCAGAAGTTCGAAATTATGGCCTTTGCATCTGGGACATCTTTCCGGGACAGAAATGACCTTGTTGCAGTAATGGCATTTCAGCGTATCGTCGTTCTTATGAAGTACCATGGGTATATCACATGCATGGCATTTTACAATGTAAGCGCATTCACGGCAGAGGAGTGTAGAGGAATATCCTCTTCTGTTGACAACGAACATTATCTTATTATTTTTCCGGATATGTTTCTGGGCAGCATCATGAACTGTTTTGGAAAGGTCAGGTTTTATTTTTTTCTCGAACTGCATATCAGCAACCCGTATGTTCGGCCGCTTTATGTCAGAAGGAGGTTTTATGATTCTGTATTTATTGGTAATTGCGTTGAAATAAGAATCAATAGACGGGCTTATGGAGGATAGAAGGACCGCAGCTTTTTCGATAAAACCTCTCATGACAGCAACATCGCGTATGCTATAGCGGATGCCTTCCTCGATTTTATATAACTGGCTGTGCTCATTCAGTACAATGATCAGCGAGACCTTTTTCAATGGCGCAAAGAGTGCGGCCCTTGTACCAATGACTATATCGTATCTGCCGGAGAGTATGCCTTCTATATATGCTGAACGTTTGCCACGGGATATTTCTCCATGAAGCAGGCAGAGACGCTCTGCATAAAGGTCCTTCAAGGCCGTATACAGGAGATTTGCCTGGCTGATATCAGGCAGGAGCACGATAATATTTTTGACTGAACTCAGCAGCTTGAAAACCATTGAGTATTCATATAACAGTGAAGGCGCATGCAATAGAAAACCCATGTATTTATTGCTGTTGACCGCAGTAGTAATAGTCCGCACATCTTCCGGCCCAATATCCATGAAATCTATCGCATTATTACAGGAAATTTCTTTTTTGCTTTTTCTTGTCTTAGTTTTTGAAAATAATTCTGCTGGCATGGTCTGCTTCAGGACCAGGCCTTCCGGAGCGATGTAATAGTCAGACATCCACCTGAAAAGTCTTAGGAGGGATTTACTGAGAACAGCAGGTGTTCCTGGTATTATATGCAATTCCTTCAGGGGGCCTTTTGGCGGAGAAATGTTTTTATCGAGAACAATTCCCATGGTCAGCTTGTTTCTTAGCGGCGCCTGAACTACAAGACCGGGTTGTACTGCTTCTGCCAGGGAGTCCGGACAGATATAGGTGAGGGGGCCAAGGTTAATCGGAAAAAGTACATCAAAACAGTGCATGGAGGATTTTATCATAAATAGAGGGATACTGTATTAACGATGAGACTAGTGCATCGATAATTATAACAAAGTCTTATTAGTTGCGGAAACAGTGTGTCCAGAGTTTGAACCTACAGCATAGTAAAGGTATCCAAGTGCGATTATTAAAGATATTGGTGCACGGTAAGGAAAGGGTATATCCAAAACAGCATGTATAGTCTGAAGGATGATTGCAGGTGTGAATGAAACAGCAGCAAGACGCATCAAGGCCTTAAAGTTCAGTTCAGCCTGAAATCTTTTTGCAAAAAAGGTGCCTATCCCGGCAATAAGGAGAACCTGTATGACATGGTAGAGAAATGAGTAGAGCAGGACAAAAGGGAAGAGTATGACCGGAAATATAGTATCGAATGTTTCCAGCCATTCAGACAGTGCTTTCTGGTCAATAATCAAGTGATCAATTCCTGCCAGGTCAAAGGTCCGGGATTCTGATGAGCTGTTTTTTATGATAAGCTGCGATTTTGTCAGCAGAACCAGAGCGCTGGATTTATCCAGAGAGGTTGTTTGTCCGGAGGTATCGATTATTGCAAAAGGGGTATTTTCTCCAGGCACATTAATAATATAAGGGGTCTGCTCTTTTATGGATACTTTCCCTTGAGAAATAGTAATCAATGGGACCTGTTTCACATATTTGGGCGCTTCAGCAGATAAGAACTCGGACACTCCTGAGTGCATCCGTGATATTTCCGGAATCCAGAATAAACAGAGAATAAACAACAGGTAACTTAAGCGGAGTCCCTTCCAGTTTCTGGCAACATACTGGTAAAAAGATTTCGAATAGAATGAATAGTAAAGGGAGTGAATATAGCTGTATTGTTTCATATGGTATTTCCGGTTTTATCCTTAGGTGAAAATGTATGTCCTTGTATAAAGGTTCAGTTCCAACAAGTGGTCAATTCTGCAATTTTAACATAATGATTCCATCAAGGTGAAACTATATCAAAGAGGGCTGGTGCTTCTGCGTTTCAACGAATTGTCAGGTTTTCCTTTTCTCAGGTCGCGGACAGAGTTAATGATGATTTCAGCTGCCTTCTGAATCTCGTCTTCGGTATTGTCTTTGCCCACACTCAATCTGATTGAAGAAAGGGCTTCCGAGTCGGAAAGGCCCATGGATTTCAATACCCTTGATGGTATTTGTTTTCCCGAGTGGCAGGCTGACCCTGAAGAGATTGCCACCTGATCATTAAGGCTATTGACAAGATCTTCAGAAGATATGCCCGGGATGCATATGTTTAAAGTATTGGGGAGCCTGTTTGTCATATGACCGTTAAGCACGATATCAGGAATTTCGTATAGCAGTTTCTGGAAAAGAAGTTCCCTTAAATGCGAAGTATGGGAGACCCTTAGCTTAAGGTCATCCATGCTTAGCTGGCATGCCTTCGCAAAACCAGCAATGCCGGGAACATTCTCTGTGCCGGGACGCAATCCCATCTCATGATCTGCACCGAACATCAAGGGTAAGACATTACAACCGCTTCTGATATAGAGGGCCCCGACCCCTTTTGGGCCGTAGAATTTGTGAGGGACCACTGTGAGCATGTCAATAGATGAGTTGCGTAAAGTAAAATACGATTTTCCTATGGACTGGGCCGCATCAACATGAAATGGTATGGCATGTTTTTTTGCCAGGGCACCTATATCTTCAATAGGTTGTAGAACGCCTGTTTCATTATTCGAGTGCATGATTGATATAAGTATAGTATTTTTTCTTACTGCTTTACTGATTTCTTCGGGCCTGACTGCACCAGTGCTGTCAGCGTCGATATAGGTGACCTCAAAACCTCTGGATTCCAGGTGCCTGACTGTATTGAAAACTGATGGGTGTTCGATTGAAGATGTTATAATATGACCGGTCTGATGAAGCATGCCTGTCCCTAATAAAGCCAGGTTATTTGATTCAGTTCCCCCGGAAGTGAAAAATATTTCCTTCTGTGAGCATTCCAGAAGGTCCGAAATATGTTTACGTGAGGTCTCGATTACTTCCTTTGCCCTTCTGCCTTGCACATGGACACTTGAGGGATTTCCAAAATCTCTTTTCACGCAGGAAAAAATAGCATCGGAAACTTCAGGGTCAACCGGAGTTGAGGCATTGTTATCCAGATATATCATCAATTATTATTATATCATGATATGTCCCGGTGAATAATGTTTAAACCAATATTTTTTTTTCTGATCAGTTTAGAGATTTCTTCAACAAGAGCAGGGGAACGATGCATGCCGCCGGTACATCCGAATGCGATGGAAAGATATGATTTGCCTTCTTTTATATAAAGGGGGACAAGGAAGTTCAGTAAATCTTTGATCTTTTTTATGAATTCCCTTGTCTCGGCATGCTGAAAAATAAAATTTACAACCTGTTTGTTTGTGCCGTTTAAATCTTTAAGCAAAGGTACGAAATATGGATTAGGCAAGAAACGTACATCAAACAGCAGATCTATATTCTGGGGAATCCCGTATTTGAATCCGAAAGAAATAAGACTCACCGCAAGATCTTTCTGTTCTTTTGCTGAAGCATACATGGATGATACAAGCTTTCTTAGCTGGTGTGGAGATAATGAAGAGGTATCTATAATCCTGTCAGCGTTCTGTTTCAGGGGGGCCAGTATCTTCTGCTCGGATACGATCGCGTCTTCTATTTCACCTCCAAGAGGGTGAGGTCTTCGGGTTTCCTTGAAGCGCCGGATCAGAATATCTTTGTCAGCGTCAAGAAAAAGTATCTCAACCTGACACTTCGACCTGATTGCATTGAGTACCCTGTCGATGTCTGAAAGAAATTCCTTTTCACGTATGTCAACTCCGATTGCAATGTTCTTCGTACCGGCCTGGCCGGAGATTATGGTTATAAGGGAGTTTATGAGAGACACCGGAAGGTTGTCCACACAGAAAAAATCAGTATCTTCAACAGCCCTTAGTGCTACGGTTTTGCCTGAACCGGACAATCCTGTAATGATGAGAACCCGTGAGCATATCCTCTTCATCTCACGGGTCTCTTTGTCTTTTGCCTGGGAAGTTCTTCTGTTCACCGGATGAGTTATTTAACAGGTTCGATAAGGCCGAAATTGCCGTCCCGTCTTTGGTAGATTACATTAATATCTCCGCTGATATCATTTATAAATACGAAAAAACTCTTGTCAAGAAGTTCCATCTGCATGGACGCTTCATCAGGACTCATCGGTTTAAGTTCAAAGCGCTTGTTCTTTATAATTCGGGCGCCCTCGTGCAGAGAAGAGGGTTCCGGCTTTGCTTCGGTGCTCTTTGGAGAAACTTTCCTGTGCGAAACCAGCTTCTCTTTGTATTTCTTGATCTGACGGTCAAGCTTTTCAGAGACTTCATCTATCGAGGAGTAGATCTCGCCGGTTACACTCTCGGCCTGTATAAGTATTCCATTGGCTTTCAGCAGTACTTCAGCCTTATGCCGGTATTTTTCGACGCTTAGAGTTACCGTTGCTTCTGTTATATCGGATGAATATTTTTCGAATTTTTTTATTTTTTCTTCTGCATATTTTTTTAGTGCAGGTGTTACTTCAAGATGTCTTCCGTTGATCAGGATGTTCATGATTTTCTCCTTTATTATGTGATGATTAAATGTTACAGACTATTATCTTCATTATTATCTTCTTCTCTGGCTCTGAGGACGTATTTTTAGTTCATCGCGGTATTTTGCTATTGTTCTTCTTGCGATCGTTATATTTTTATTCCTGAATATATCTACAATCCGCATATCACTGAGGGGTGCTCTCGGATCTTCTTCGGATATTATTGTCCTGATCATATCCTTCACAGAGGTTGAAGATAGTTCTCCGGCATCACTCGGTATGGCATTACTGAAAAAATACTTGAAGCAGTATATTCCATGCGGACACGACAGGTACTTATTGGAAGTTACTCTGCTTATTGTGCTTTCATGGAGATTCAACTCAGTTGCGATGTCTTTAAGATTGAGGGGCTTTAAAACATTCACTCCTTTCTCGAAGAAATCTTTTTGAAAAGTCAGAATACTTTCAGTTACCCTGTAAATTGTTTTGTTTCGCTGATCAAGGCTCTTTAAGAGCCAGACAGCGGCACGGAGTTTATCTTCCAGAAACTGCCTTTCTTCTTTTGAAACTGAATCTTTTTGCTTCAAAAGTCTTTGATAATAGTAGTTGATCCTTATTTTCGGCAGGCCTTCATCATTCAGGACAATCTGGTAACCAGTGTCAGTTTTCACAATGAATACATCAGGTGTTATATAATCTGCAGATGACGAGGAGAATTTCCTGGCTGGTTTTGGGTCAAGACCTTCAATTACTTTGACCGCTGAGAGTATGTCTTCGACAGAAACGCTGTATTCTTTGGCCAGTTGCTGGTATTTTCTCTTTCCGATCAGATCCAGGCTATTGATAACCAGACTTTCCGCAAGTGACCCCTGCATATTCATGGCTCTCAGCTGCAGCTGCAGACATTCTCTTACATCCCTGGCTGCGATGCCCTGCGGATCGAAGCTCTGGACCAGAGTTAAAGCTTTTTGGGCTGTTTCCATATCAGACTTTGACAGTTCCATAATTTCATCTATGGAGAGTCTGAGGTATCCGTTTTCATCAATGTTGCCGATTATGAGCTCTCCGACTTCCCTTATTTCTTCGGATTCTTTCGACAAGCGAAGCTGCCAGATTAAATGATCAAAAAGATCAGTTGCTGTACTGAGAAAATATTCGTATGAGGGATGGGTTACATTGCCTGACGTAAAATACCCCAGGTCTTTGCCGTCAGAGCTCCGTTCTTCAAAGTAATCATCTGAGGAAAAATGCGACAGTTTTTCAAGGGAAAGTTCAGTGTCGTCAGTATACTGCGGTATTTCTTCAAGAGATTCTTTTTCCTCCTGGGAGAGTTCTTCCGAAGAAGTAATATCCGACATCTCCTCAAGAAAAGGATTTTCTGTCAGCTCCTGATTGATTGTCTGCGACAATTCCAGCTGCGGCATCTGCAATAATTTTATTGCCATCTGAAGCTGGGGGGTAAGCACCAGCTTTTGAGAAAGTTTCAGTTCAAGACGACTTTCCAGTGCCATTTAAAGCCTGAACTCCTCTCCCAGGTATACTTCTTTTACTTTCGGTTCAGCAATAAGTTTATCCGGGCTTCCTTCATCGAGTATCTCGCCGTTATTAATAATATAAGCCCTGTTGGTTATAGATAGCGTGTCCCGTACATTGTGGTCGGTAATAATAATCCCCAGACCTTTTTCTTTCAGATATATAAGCATTTTTTTCAATTCAATGATTGCAAGGGGGTCGATACCGGCAAAGGGTTCATCAAAAAGTATGAAAGTAGGTTTTGTGGCAAGCGCTCTGGCTATTTCTGTTCTCCTTCTTTCTCCGCCTGAGAGTTTGAATCCGTCTCTTTTGGAAAATTCTTCCAGATTAAACTCTTTCAGCAGAACCTGCAACTCGGTTTCTATTTCATCTTTTGTCAGACCTTTAATCTCCAGGACAGCCTTCAGGTTGTCTTCTACAGAAAGTTTTCTGAAGATCGAAGGTTCCTGCGGCAGATAACTTATGCCCCGTATTGCCCGCTGATACATTGGAAGAGCGCTGATATCTTCATGGTCCAGGTAAATACTTCCTTTTTCAGGCCTTATCAGTCCGAGGATACTATAGAATGTCGTTGTTTTTCCTGCTCCGTTAGGACCGAGTAAGCCCACGATTTCAGAGGTTGAGACATTGAGGTCTATATTTTTGAGGACAATTTTCTTGCCGTAGCTTTTATAAAGCCCTTTGACTTCCAGGGTATGCATTAATGGTCCTTTTTGCTCTTGAGAGTGACTTTGCTGTTTTCTACTTGAAAGCGGTCACTGTCCATTAAATAAATTATTTTTGTTCCTGAGACAACATTGTCACCGTCCATGGCGCGGGGTTCCCCGGTGAAGATAACTTTTTCTTCGTCCGCGTAATATATAGCTGATTTTGATGTAATGATTCGTGATTCCCTGAGGACCTTAACGTTCCCGGTCGACTCGATTTTTGTTACAGTACCGCCGTCTTCTTTATAGTAGACGAGCATTTTGTCGGAATAGATGGTTAAATCTGTTGTCTTTGCCACTACGTTCTTTTCAAACAACGCTGTATGCGCCTTGTTATCTGCTGTAAGAGTTTCGGAGGTGATGTTGATAGGACCTTTTATGCGCGCTTTTTGATCTTCAGCGTTTGATAGTATCGGGAGAAACAGCAATAAAATACTAATTATTAAAAGTCGCTTTAACATCCTTCATTATCCTCACTTTTTGCTCATTATTTTTAATTTCCATTCCTTTGCCGAGTAATGTAAATTTCTTGCCCTCAATGCGCACATCTTTGCCAGTAGTTAGTATGCCTGCGTCGCTGTCCATTTCAATCTGCTCGGTAGTTATCGAATAAGTATCGCCTTTGGCAGTAATAGGCCCCTCAACAGATATCTTCTTGGTCTTCATATTGTAGAGGCCTTTTTCAGCGAAAATAGTTATCCCTTTGTTCTTTACTTCCATCTCTATATCAGTAAGGTTAGCCTCATTGCCGTCTTTGGAGATATCAGCCCGCTTTGCGGTCAATGTCCAGTTTTGGGCGCCATTTTTTTTCTGAACAATCTTCAATCCTTCTAAAAAAGAATCTCCTTTAAGATGTATGTCAAGCTTGCTGTCTTTTTCTCCTCCAACCATATAGAAAAGAAGGGAAAAGAGCAAAATTGAAGCAAGAACCAGAAGACTTTTCTTCATAAAAAAGTTTATCACACAGGGGGTTTTAAGTAAAGGCAATTATTGTGCCAGAAATTAAAATACATGTCATTATTAGCTTGATTTTTTTGAAAATATGTAATAAGCGATACTGATATGTCAAAAAAAGTCTATTCTTATTATTTAATAATATTCATAAGAGCAGTTTTCATAATTTCAGCAGGAGGAGAAGTCCCGGTCCAGAGTTCAAATGCGAGGACACCCTGCCAGAGGAGCATACCTAGTCCGTTGATAGTTTTGCATCCTTTTTGCGCAGCGTGCGATAAAAGAGGGGTATTTTTGTAAATTAGATCACAAACTATTTGGTGAGGAGAAAGCACGGAAACATCAAAAGGAACGGGATCTGTTGTTTTCAGGCCGAGTGGAGTTGCATTAATCAATATGTCAAAGCGGCTTAATTCGGAGGTGTCATTAAGGATACCAATATTATATCTGATTTCAGAGAGATCCGATGCAAGTTTTTCCAATTTTATTTTATCGATATCAAAAAGATACAGCTTATCAGCTTTTTGGCTCAGATAATAGGCGATTGCCCGCGAAGCCCCTCCTGCTCCTGCTATAAGTATTCTTTTGTTGTCAGGAGAAACATTATTCTCCGCAAGAGAACGCATGAATCCCCTTCCATCCGTATTATGACCGATAAGCGTTCCTTCCTGATTTACTATGGTATTGACTGCGCCGATAAATAAGGCTTCTTCATTGACATTGTCCAGGTAGGGTATTACAGATTCCTTATGGGGGATGGTAACGTTCACTCCTGCCAGGTTCAGGGCCCGTATTGCCTCTACCGCGTTCTTAAGAGAGTCAGGATGGACTGAAAAGGGAAGGTAGCAGTAATCAAGTCCAAGATGTTCAAACGCTGCGTTATGCATCAACGGTGATAACGTATGCTCAACCGGCCAACCATAAAGCCCGGTTATCTTTGTTCTTCCTGTTATTTTCATCATAATCTCCTCAGCTGTTTCCAGTTATTATGCGTTCCTGCCTAAAATTCACAGAGCGTATCAATCAATCCCTGCGGTGTGCCGTCAGTTACCACTGTCTTCAATCCTGTGGCATCTTCGATGTCTCTGAGAGATACGTTATCGAGGAACACATTGTCTCCTTCTTTCAGAACAACATCAGGCACAATCAGGATGTCGTATGAATCAGCATTATCGTGCAGCGATTTTATGATGTCCCGTCCTGTCAGTAAACCGGTAACTGTGACAGACCGGCCAAAGAATTCGTTTATTACCGGGACAATAGTGATATTGACGTTTTCATTCTCCGTAATCCGGTTAATAAATTTTGTCAGATAAGGCAAGAACGAGATCCCGGTAAAGGTCACGAAATTCTTTTTCACGGGCAGTATTTTGGGTATTCTGACTTTCTTGGCCTGATTTATAAAAAGCGGCACCATACCGACGCCATTTTCTATCTGAGAAAGGCTTCCGTATTCCTTCAGGGGCGGGAATGCCTTTTCTGCCTTGATGTACATTTCATCAGAGCAATACACGATCGACTCGCCGTGCTTCTTCTTGAATCTCTTTTGAAATGACTCGACGATTTTTATGGATTCAAGGGCAATATCCTTCGTTACCGGCTGAAGCTGGAGTTTCCTGTGCCTTGTAAGACCTACAGGGACGACTGCTATGGAAGAAACATAGGGGTAAAATTTGTAAATGTCCCTGATCGTGTTCTTTAATTCCAATCCGTCGTTAAACCCCGGGCACAGAACGATTTGTATATGCATCCGGATTCTGTTGTCTGAAAAAAACTTCAGCTCCTTCATGATGTCCTGCGCCTTAGGGTTCCCCAGCATCTTATTTCGAAGAGATCTGTTTGTGGTATGCACCGATATGTAAAGAGGGCTTAATCTCTGCTCTAAAATCCTTTTCCTGTCCTCATCTGTGATATTGGACAAAGTCATATAATTCCCATACAGAAAAGAAAGCCGGTAATCTTCGTCTTTAATATACAGCGATTTTCTGAGGCCTCTGGGCAGTTGCTTTACAAAACAGAAGATGCAATTGTTCTTGCAGGTCTTTATCCTGAATGGCTTGACGGCTATCCCTAGGTCCGCATCGTTTTCCATTGCAATAAGGGTTTTGTTTACGGCAGCATTGCGCATAAATTCTATTTCAAGTTCATCTGAGCCTTTATTGAACATAAAGTCTATGACGTCATGCAATGGACAAGAATTTATCGACAGGAGTATATCACCTCGCTGAAGGCCTGCTTTTGCAGCCGGACTGTCTGCATCGACTGATTCAATCTCGAGCTTGTTATTAGTGCGCATTCGTCAGTTTAAATCCCTTATAAATATATTGGAGTCCTGATATTGCTGTAAGCGCTGCTGATAGTATAAAAAAACCATCATGCACAGGTGGTAATGTTATCATATTTATATTGAGCAATACATATGCAAGAATGACAAGCTGCAAAGCTATGGCCACTTTGCCGAGGAAAACAGGTTCTACCTTTAACGTATTTGTGATCATGTAAAGCAGAAAACACCCGATTATGACGATTATGTCCCTGCTTATTACAATGATCGCAAACCATTTCGGTATCCATCCATACACAGAAAAAATGATGAATGAGGATACAAGGAGAAATTTGTCCGCCAGCGGATCCAGGAAGGTCCCGAGGGCAGTCTTTTGGTTTGTGAGTCTGGCAAAGAGGCCGTCCAGCATATCTGTCAAGGCAGCTATGGCAAAAAGAATCAGCGCGTACAGATACTGATTGTAAATGATTGTTGTTATGAAAATAGGGATAATAACTATCCGCGTAATAGTCAGGGTATTTGGAACATTCAATACTTTCAAATAATATCTCCAGGGTATTTAGTCAAGTGAAACCTGGTGAGACTTTTGCAAGCGCCTCCTATGGTAAATTAAAAGGCAGCTTGTCGAAACTCAGCTTCAATCCCAGTTTATTATAACAGCCTGATGCTGTTTTTCCTGTGAGACAGGAAAACAGCATTTCAGCATGGCAGCTTTCAACTTTGAAACCATATTGCTTTCCTTTTAGCACTGATTCCCTGAAGTATTTCTCCGCCATTTTTTTTCTGCCTTCAATAAGCGCTATCTCTCCAAATCCGAGCCTGCAGTAGATAAGTCCTCTCGGGTCCTTTGTTTTTTTGAATAACTCCTGTGAGATCTTGAAATAGCTGGACGCATTCGTGTAGTCTCCCAGCATCTTGCAGGTTGTCCCCATGCTCCAAAGGGTATACGCATAACTTACACTGTCTCCAATTCTATTGTAGAGAGCGGAAGCCTTTTTGAAGTATGATAACGCCTTCCTGTAGTCACCAAGCATGCGGTGCGCATTGCCTATGCCACAGTATGAATATGCTGTTCCGAAGGTGTCTTTCATGCCGGAAAACATTTTGTTTGCTTCGTTGTAATAGTTTAAGGAGTGCTTGAAAAGGCCGGCGATCCTCGAAGTCCCCCCAAGGCCGCACAGGCAATATCCTACAGAAGGTTCCTGTTTCAGGGATTTAAACGCCTTCAGGGCCAGTTTGAAGTTATCAATGGCCTCTAAAATATCTCCCTTAATCCTTAAAGAACCGGCTGTGGCCCAGAGAGAGAATGCTATGCCGTGCTTATCACCGGCAGATTCATAATAATCCATAGCAGATGAAATCATTTCCAGGGCCTTTTTCCAGTCTCCCTTTGCCCTCAAAGACAGACCGATGCCTATTTCAGCATCAGCTATTGCCGATATGTCATATGTTTTTTTGGCTGTTTTTATCGCGGCTGCATATGCTTTTTCTGCCCGGTCGAAATCGCCTATCATCCTGCATACGTCGCCGGTGGAGAGTTGGCATTGCATAACGCCGCTTAAATCCCGCGAGGAAGTATATAATTTCAGGGCCTGTTTGTATAGGTCCAATGATTCGGCATAGCGGCTTTTCTGTCTTAAGGTCTCGGCTTTTTCAAAAAGTTTATCTGTTTCCAAGGATTTCATTCAGTGTCTCCATAGTTTTTGAATAATTGTCTGATTTAAAAAATGCAGAACCCATAACAAGGATATCAGCTCCTGCATCGGCCACTTTTTTGGCGTTTTCGATTTTTACACCACCGTCTACCTCAATGAGTGCAGATGCCCCGGCTTCAGTTATCATCTTTTTGACTGCTTTAATCTTTTCTATTGTAAACGGTATAAACTCCTGGCCGCCAAATCCCGGGTTGACAGACATCAGTAGGACCAGATCAATTTCTGACAAGATATTCTCAAGCTGTGACACAGGGGTTGCGGGATTTATCGAAACCCCTGCCTTCATGTTGTTCTGCTTTATATATTGAACAGACCTGTGGAGATGGACTGATGCTTCGCAGTGAACGGTGAGAACGTCAGCCCCTGCATCCGCAAATTCCTTCACAAATTTATCGGGATCTTCTATCATCAGATGCACATCGAGAGGAAGTTTGGTTATTTTTCTGATAGCTTCCACAACAGAATAACCGATGGTGAGGTTTGGTACAAAATGACCATCCATTACATCTATATGCAGCATATGTGCACCGGCGTTTTCAGCAGCTTTTATCTCCTCTTCCAGTCTTACAAAGTTTGCGGAAAGTATTGACGGCGAAATCCTAATCATTGACGGCACCCTCTTTCAATTCAAGATATATTTTATCAGTATTTTTTACAAGTGACCCTGGTTTCGGCTTTTGAGCGCTGACAATATTGCCTGATCCTTTTGATTCCAGTGACAGCCCGATTTTTTCCGCGGTCTCCTGTGCATTTTCAATGCTCTTATTAATAAAATCCGGACAGAAATAGATTAGCTCATGCGGGCCAAGACTGACAAGCACTGTTATCTTGTCAGACAATCTCTCATGAGGTTCGGGCTTTTGGGCTATTATTTTCCCTTTTTCCTCTGTATCCGTATGAATATAGATGACTTTTCCTATACTGAGACCTTTTTGCATAAGCAAAGACTCGGCGTCTGTAAGCGCCTCATGAACAAGCTGGGGGACGGAAGATATTCGGGGACCTTTGCTTACAATTACCTTAATTGACCGTTTTTCCTTGACGTTATAGCCTGGCGGAACGTCCTGCCTTATTATGCGTCCGGTCTGAATAGTCGGATCAAAATCCTCACCCTCAATTTTCAGATAAAGGTTTGTCCTGCTCAACGATTCATTGGCTTCCAGCATTGTCAAATTAGTCAGGGAAGGGACTTCCACTGTTCTGCTGAAGCTCAGGATTTTAAAGGTCAGGAAACCAAAAGAAAGTCCAAGCAATATAAACAAAGCAAAGAAAAGAGGTACTTTAAGGAAATTGCTCATCTGTTTCTGCACAATGCCACTCCAAAAAAACCGTCCATATTGTGTTTGTGAGGATAGGTCCTGAAAACCCCATTGTCCATAAAAGGATGCAAAAATTCCTGCTTAACATCCTCTATAATACGGAAATCCGTTGCTGTCTTCAAGAATTCTCTGACAACCTGCTCACCTTCCTCGGGTTCGGTAGAACATACAGAATATACCAGTCTTCCTGTTTCTGCCAAAAAACATGAGGCTGTTTTGAGCAATTCGGCCTGTCTTGTCCTGTTGTTCGCAAGATCTGCAGCACTATATTTGTATTTGATGTCTGGATTCTTTCTTATAACACCTATCGAAGAGCACGGAGCATCCACAAGAATTTTATCGAACTTACCCATGTCTGTATCTTTTAATCTGTTCATGTCAACATTTACAATTTTTACAGAACCTATCCCGAGAGTTTTAATATTATCTTCCAGGCTGACGATCCTTTTTGGATCTTTTTCAACAGCGATGATCTCACCTTTATCCTGCATGTATTGCGCGATATGCGAAGTCTTTCCACCAGGAGCTGCACATGCGTCGAGAACTCTTTCACCTGGTTTTGGGTCAAGAATATACGTAATAAGCTGAGACGCTTCATCCTGGACAGCGAAGAGTCCGTGGATAAAATTGAGGTCTGCGTACGTATGCATTTCTTTCAGTATGATTCCGTCAGGGGAGAACCGGGTTGGTCCGGCTGCAACTCCGTTGTCAGACAAGTTTCCGAGCAGGCTGTCTCTGCTGATTCTCAGGGTATTTGCCCTGATGCTGAAAGGCTGGATCTCATTGTTTGCCTTGGCAAGCAGGAGCGCATCATTTCTTCCGAACCGTTCAATCCATCTTTCTATGAGCCATCTAGGATGGGAGGTATTAATTGCTATGGCTTCAACAGGATCTTCCAGCTTGACCGGCAGGACAAATTTATCTTTTTGTCTTAGAATATTTCTTAAGACAGCATTTACCAGCGGGCCTTTTCTGTTGGGAGCATTACGCAATGATTTTTTCTTTTCGATTTCAACTGATTCGTTTACGACTGCCCAATCAGGGACCCTCATGAAAAAGATCTGATATACCGCGATCCTGAGATTGTTGAGTGTGAAATCACCTAATTTTGAAGGGTTTTCAAGGAAATGGTCCAGTATCCAGTCGATCGTGTCCCTGTATCTCAATACGCCGTATACGATTTCCATATTGAAGGAACGGTCTCTTCTGTCTAAAGAGGAAGCGATATCCTCCAGGGATTTTTTTGGTCGCTTGCCTCTTTTGAATATCTCCAAAAGAGACTGTATGGCAAAGAGACGTGCTTCAGACATTTAGAGGACGGTTCCTTTTAGTCAATTAATGTATTAGTGCTTCCAAATCAATCAGAAATACGCTGTTTAGACTGAATCTGTAATGACTGATCTTCATTTTCTGTAATGTTACCATTTTGAGATCTTTTTAAGGAAATCAGGGAGCAAGGTTGTTTTCTTATGGTAATGAGTCTTCGTGCGATTGCTTTATCGACCGGGGAGGGCAAAATGTTTTATAATTACATATGGCTATTTTAGAAATAAGAAAGTACCCGGAAAAGGTTTTAAAACAGAAGGCTTTGCCTGTAACCTCTTTTGATCAGGAACTGCAGGAGCTTATAGACAATATGATAGAGACCATGTATGCCGCGCCTGGTGTCGGTCTTGCGGCCCCGCAGGTGGGAGAACCAAGGAGGGTTGCTGTTATCGATATAAGTTCCAGAGAAGACAAGTGTCCTCTGCTTGTGATTGTAAACCCTGTTATAGTGAGTTCTGAAGGCGAGGTTGAATTTGAAGAGGGCTGTCTCAGCCTCCCTGAATATACGGCATTAGTTAAGAGGTCTGAAAATGTGGTAGTCAAAGCCCTTGATAGGGATGGTAAGGCAATAGAAGTTGGAGCAACGGACCTTCTTGCAATAGCCTTGCAGCACGAAATAGATCATCTTGACGGCATTTTGCTGATTGACAGGATCAGCCCGATCAAGAGAGAATTTTTCAAGAAGCGGTATAAAAAAATTCAGAAAATGAACCTGTAAAGCCGATTATAAGTGCATGAAAATAATATATTTCGGGACCCCTGATTTTGCCGTTCCTACCTTGCAGGCCCTCATTGAATCAGGAGAAGATGTTATTTCTGTTGTTACGCAGCCGGATAAGGTCAAGGGAAGGGGGCATAAATTATCCCAGCCGCCTGTCAAGGAATTGGCTTTCGAAAAAGGGACCCGCATCCTGCAGCCTTCAGACATAAGGACCCCTGAGTTTTATGATGAGATGGCAAAACTGGCCCCGGACATTATTATTGTTGTTGCATATGGGAAGATAATCCCTCCTTCCCTGCTTGATCTGCCTCCTCTTGGATGCGTGAATGTGCATGCATCTTTGCTCCCTCAATATCGGGGGGCTGCCCCTATACAGTGGGCGCTTATAAACGGCGATGAAAAAACAGGCATTACCACAATGTTTATGGACCAAGGGATAGATACAGGAGACATACTCTTAAAAGAAGAGGTGGAAATATATGAGGAAGATAATGCCGACACCCTCAGCCGGAGACTTTCTCTGGTAGGGGCATCACTTCTCGTGAAAACCCTCAAGGGTTTGAAAGATAAGCTCATAAGGCCGGTACCGCAGAGCGGCAAAGCCACTTTTGCCCCGCCTTTAAAGAAGGAAAATGGAAGGATAAGCTGGTCGTTATCAGCCCGTGAAATATCGAACCTCATAAGAGGGACGTATCCCTGGCCCGGTGCATACTGTTATTTAAATGGCGAAAAGATAAATATTATCAAGGCAAAAGTAGTCCCTCATAACAATAAAGGGACCGTGGGGCAAATAGAGCAGATTACCAGCAGCGATATCCTTGTCAGCGCCGGCGAGGATGTGCTTGCTATATCAGAGGTGAAACCCGAGGGGAAAAAGATAATGTCTGCCTCTGCTTTCATGCACGGGAGACATTTAAAAGAGGGGGCAGCCTTTGACGTCTTATAGGATATTGAGGGGTATTGTCTTAAGGGTGTATTATCCCTTTCTCATGTTTTTAAGCGCCTTTTTAAAAAATAAAAAGGAGGGCTTTCAGAGGTCTGTTATACATTTGAACAACAGGCTTGTAATGGCTGAAAGGACGAAGACAAAAAAGATACTCCTCCTTTTGCCGCATTGCATCCAGGTGACCGAGTGCACCATAAGACTTACGCATAATATTTACAACTGCGAAAGGTGCGGCAGGTGCGAAATAAAGGACCTTATCGAGCTTGCAGAAGACAACAGGCTTGAGCTGTTTGTGGCCACCGGCGGCACCATTGCACGAAAGATCGTTAAGGAAATCAAGCCTGAAGCCATTGTGGCTGTGGCCTGTGAAAGAGACCTCTCCAGCGGGCTGGTAGATACCTATCCGTTTCCTATTCTCGGGATAACAAATGAAAGGCCTTATGGTCCCTGCATCAATACCCGTGTTGACCTTGAGAAGGTCAAAGCCGCGATAAATTTCTTTGGCAGGGATTAGAAAGAGAAATACCCACGAAACCCCATTGCAGTTCAAGAGCTGTCTATTGCCCTTATTGCTGATGATCAGGACATGCTGAGAGGGGGCGACATTGTAGTTCGTCTCATATACGCGCCAAGGGTCTCTGCGATAAGCGAGATGGTACTATGGCAATCAAAACGCCCGCACATAGAGATATTGTAGCAGGTTGCTACAGGATATGATCTGAATCATTGGAGTTTCATTCCGATTCTTTTAATATAAACATAGAGCATATTTCCATATAACGAATTGAAAAAATAAAGAGCAATGAGGTGGAGAATTGAAAATCTGTCCGCGATGTGGAAAAAAGTTTAACTTCTGGCAGCGTGCTGTTGGTGAGGCAAAGGAACATCTGCTCCTCTGCACGAGCGAGGAAAAGCAGAAAGACCTTGCAGGCCTTGCGGCCCATTGCAGAGGATGTCCCGCAGGCTGTTTTGAGAACATCGAACGCCCTGAGAAGGAATAGAGTTTTCTTTGCTATCTTATTCAAAGCAGCTTTCAAACTGACGCCTTACCACCCCGGCCTCCGGCTACTTTTCTATATGGAGTCTTGCAGTTTTTGCCAGACGTGATAGGATTAAAAAATAGGACGCTATACCTGAACAAATCAATTAAAACAAGGAGACTGACATGAAAGGGAATGAGAGACTTATCGGGACACTGAACGCACTGCTTGCAGACGAGTTGACCGCCATAAACCAGTATATGGTGCATGCGGAGATGTGTGATAACTGGGGATATGAGAAGCTGCACAAGTCCGTGGAGAAACGCTCCATTGATGAGATGAAGCACGCCGAGAAGCTGATCGCGAGGATATTATTCCTTGAAGGGATTCCCATTGTGAGCAATCTCAGGGCGATGCACATCGGTGCTGAAATTCCCAAGCAGCTTAATAATGATCATGCATTGGAATTAGAGGCAATAAAGGCTTATAACGCGGCAATTGTTCTTGCCGGGGAAGTGGGCGACTTTGCGACCCGCGATCTGCTGCAAGGCATTCTAAAACAGGAGGATGAGCACGTCGACGGAATCGAGGCTTTCACTGATCAGATCAGTCAAATGACGTTGCCGGTATTCCTCTCCACTCAAACGGCCTAATAGACGACGATCACAGAGAAAGAGATTAGGACCACTCAAGGAGAAGCCCATAAGGATCAAAGAAGTCTTGAAACAAAGGAAGGGCGGGGTGTCTTTCGAGTTCTTTCCTCCCAAATCTGCTGAAGGGAGAGAGGGCTTCATGAAGGTGGTCCATGTCTTGAAAAGATATGACCCCCTTTATGTATCTGTGACTTACGGTGCAGGCGGCAGTACGCAGGAGAGGACCGGTAATACGCTCAAATGGATAAAGGAAGAGACTGACCTGACAGTCATGTCTCATCTCACGTGTATTGGTGCGACAAGGGCAGGCATGGACAGGCTTCTCGGGGATTACAGGGAAAGGGGAATAGATAATATCCTGGCACTTCGCGGCGATGCGCCGAGAAACGCGCCGGACTTCGATGCTTCGAAAGGAGAATTCAGGTTCGCGAGGGACCTTGTTGAATTCATAATGAAATACGACTATTTCTCGACAGCCGTTGCCGTCTATCCTGAAGGCCACTTCGAATCCCGGGACCTCGATAAGGACATGGAGTATACAAAACAGAAGGTCGATGCAGGGGCCGACTTTGCCATCACCCAGATGTTCTTCGATAATCGCTACTTCTATGATTTCATGGAGAGGGCAGGAAGAAAGGGGATAGCCATCCCTATATTTCCGGGTATCATGCCGATAACCGACTGCAGAAAGATAGAGGAATTCGCCGACTTTTGCAATGCTACTGTCCCGGCCGAAATAAAGAAAAAGATGGGGCCTTATCTCGACAGGCCTGATGATATGCGAAAGCTTGGGATCGAACATGCCCTGGAACAATGCGAAGACCTCATGCAAAACGGGTTCGGATATCTGCATTTCTATACCATGAACAGGTCCGATACGATGATAAAGATACTGGATGGTTTGCCGAAATGATAAGGGTCGGAAATGGGAAAATCCCTGTAAACAGAATTTGCTTATGATTAACGCAGGTGGAACCCGCTTTGCTTACAGGAGTGAAAGATAATGTCATCATCAGGTTCTTGCGGGGTCGGCTTTGTCTGTAATATCAGGGGAGTAAAAAGTCATAATATCGTTTCGTGGGGGGTCGAGGCGGTCAAGAACCTCACGCACAGGGGAGCAGTAGGCGCCGACGGAAAGACAGGTGACGGTGCAGGTGTCCTCATACAGCTGCCGAAGACCTTTTTCCTCAGGGAGATGCAACGGAAGGGATTTCCCCTCTCTCATATCGATAACCTGGCGGTAGGTGTTTTCTTCCTCTACCGGAATCTCGAGCAGGTTATCGAGGCGATTTTCGAAGGATACGGTTTCAGGATTGCAGGCTGGCGTGACGTGCCGGTCAATGATGAAGCTCTTGGGGAGTCGGCGCTTCTCGCAAAACCGGCCATCCGGCAGCTTCTCATAGATACAGCAGACATAGGGCATGAAAGCAGGGACGTCAGACTTTATCTTGCAAGAAGGGCTGTTGAAAAGGCATACCGTAATGACGTATATATAGCCAGCCTTTCTACCAGTGTCGTCCTTTATAAGGGCATGCTGGTAGCGCCCCACCTCGGCCAGTTCTATCCTGACCTTACCGACGTGGCTGTGGAGTCTGCATTTTGTGTCTTCCACCAGAGGTTCTCTACAAACACCATGCCTGACTGGACCATGGCCCAGCCTTTGAGAGTCATAGCCCATAATGGAGAGATCAATACGATTCAGGGCAACAGGAACTGGATGGCCTCGATACAGCATGATATCAGCCACAAAGTCTTCGGGGACGATAATGATCTGCTGAGGCCATTAGTGTCGTTGGAAGAAAGCGATTCATCGTCTCTCGACAGGATTGTGGAACTCCTCTTGCTCGCCGGTTTTTCACCCGAGCACGCGGTCAACATGTGCATACCGCCTGCATGGGAAAATTCCGGCATGACAGATGAAAAGAGGGCCTTTTTCGAATTCCAGTCTCTTCTTATGAAACCATGGGATGGTCCGGCTGCCATTGTATTTACCGACGGTCACACCGTAGGGGCGCATCTCGACAGAAACGGCCTGAGACCGCTGAGATACACCGTGACAGATGACGGTTTTATGGTGCTCGGATCAGAGACCGGCATGGTTGACCTGGGAGAAAGGTCGGTCCTGTCTAAGTGCAGGCTGGGGCCGGGCGAGACGATTTCTGTGGATCTCCGTGCGGGTAGACTTCGATACACCGAGGAGATCATAGAACAACTGTCGAAGCATAGACCTTACAAGGACTGGCTTGAGAATTTGTACAGACTCAGGGAAGATGATGCCCGTGTTTCAGGGGCAGGAGATGTTATCCGGAAGCAGATCGCCTTCGGATATACCTCGGAAGAAATTAATACTTCCCTTAAAGAGATGGCAGAGAAAGGCCGGGAGATGACGTATTCAATGGGTGATGATACCCCCATCCCCCCCCTTTCTGAGAAACCTCAGCTCCTCTTCAGATATTTCAAACAGAGGTTTTCCCAAGTCACAAATCCGCCCATTGACCCTATCAGGGAAAGGATGGTCATGTCTCTGAGGATGGCCATCGGGCATAAAATGAATTTCCTCAGAGAGACACCAGAACACGCAAGGAGGCTTCTCCTTGATTCACCCATACTTCTTGAAAGTCATATCAGACATATCGAAGAACAGAAATTATTCGAAGTGGAGAGGATAGATATCACGTATTCGCGGCTGGGAGCCGAACAGGCCCCTGATGAGCCAGTGGAAGAAGTTCTCCTGACTTCCTGCATGCCGGGCACTGAATCCCTGCTTTTATTTGCGGTGAGGAGACTTCAGAGGAAGGTCATCCAGGCGGTGAAAAACGGTGCGGCAATCCTTGTCCTCTCCGATAAACTCGTTTCACACGAGAGGATGGCGATCCCCTCCCTGCTGGCAGTCTCGGCTGCGTTTAAGTCCTTGCAAAGGCAAAGACTGGTCAACAGGGCAAGTATTGTCCTGGAATCAGGAGAGGCGAGGGACATCCACCATATGGCCTGCCTTATCGGATACGGCGCATCCGCAATCCATCCCTATCTTGCGTTTCAGACCATTAAAGCCATGTGCGATAAAGCGATGATGAATATCAACTATGAACGGGCCGCGCGTAATTACGTGA
>Ga0210377_10001349_pt1 | contig 22428 bp, 19 predicted proteins | sample PLM4_65_b1redo_FD_155480 | JGI IMG/M metagenome (GOLD analysis project Ga0210377, IMG submission 155480) | Groundwater sediment microbial communities from an aquifer in East River, Colorado, USA - PLM4_65_b1 redo | ecosystem: Environmental > Terrestrial > Soil > Riparian zone | place: USA: East...
GAGCGTAGCGGTGGGACGTGGCGTGTTCGTGGGCGCAATCGTCGGACTCGGTGTGGGGGTCAGGGTCGGGAACTCGGGCTCGAAGTTGACCGTGATGGTCGAGAAGGCGGCGCGGTCGGCGAGATAGTTCATGCGTCCCTTGATCTGCTCGATCTGCGACTCGATGTTCGCCAGTTCCTGGTTGATGCGCAGGGCTTCGTCCACGGTCTTGGCATCCTTGAGGAATTCCTGAATGCGGGCGCGTGTGGCTTCCAGGTTCTGCAGTTCGGACTGTAAATCCACGTATTGGTCGGTGACATCCTCACCGGTGGCGTTCTCGTCAACCACGCGAATGGCTAATTCGCGCAGGCGGGTAAGCATGCGCTCGAACTGGTCAACGGGAACTCCGATGGTCATGGTGGCATATTTCAGGTTGTTGCCGTAGTAATCCTGATACCAGACGCGCGAACTGATGATGTATCCACCCAGGTCACCGATGATCTGGGTCGTGCGGTCGATGGCTACATCCGTATCCTTGACCAGCAGGCGGACATCCGCATTCTTGATGATCTTGCGATTGGTGTTTTGGACAACGATATTTTCCCCATCCTGGTTGCCGATTTCGAAGGCGGGAGCCATGGTCGGCATGGGAAGCGCCTCCACAATCGGAGGGGCGTCGGCACCCTCTGCTGACTTATCCAATGTTTGGGGCTGGTCGGGTTCTGCAAAAGCGGGAGCCCCCATGGCCGGCTCGGCAGGTGCTTCGGAAGAGTCAGAAAAGTATTGGGCAGGCGCTTCTGTGGCAGCGGCGGCCCCACAGGCGGCAAAAAGGATCATTGCCACCAGGGCAAGCACGGTGAAGAAAACAGATCGAGATTTCATCGCATCCTCCATGAAAATGGGTTGCATTTCGGCGTTACTTCCATGACGAGGAGGAATATAAAATGTTCCGCAAAATCAAAATGAATGTCCACGCCACTTTATTTATCGCGCTAATCAGGGGAATATTCAACCGTGAGTTTTGGGAACGAAGATAAAGCAGATTTCATTCCTATTTTGACCTTTCGTGAATAACCACGGGGTCTTTTGGCCATTTCCCGACATTCGATTGTACGACCAGTTTCACCAGATCCTCAGGGAATACCTTTTCATGTTGCGGCAGTTCATCAATTGGCATCCAGACCGGGATGTAGACACCTTCCTCCGGATCATTCGGATCGGAATCGGTAAATTCTTCGCCGGTGCCCGACCCAAACTCGCCACTAACCCGGTCCACCAAAAAATAGACTTGTGTGCTTTGGTCAAAGTGGATGATCGCCACCTTTTGCTTGATGGCAACTTCGACTCCCAACTCCTCCATCGCTTCACGTACGGCAGCTTGTTCGGGAGTCTCGCCTTCATCCACGCCACCGCCGGGAAAAACGAAATAATCCAACCCCGCACGATGACGTTCGATCAGCGCGACTTTGTCATCCTCGATCAGTACGATACCAGCACGAGTTCTCATTCAATCCTCCCAACCACAAAATTTATTGAACACGTTCCAAATGGGCGAGCACAGAAAACAAAACAGCATTCATTAAAGCATGAAGGAATTCTCCACGCTTCGCCAGTCCGACCAGTTCATCCAACGGCATCAAATGGACTTCGATATCTTCGCCCGCATCAAGGGTTTGTCCGCTCACTTCCTCGGCATCCAGAGCAAGATAACAATATAGTGCATTGGTCTGGAGCGCAGGGTTCGGATACATTTTCCCTACTTGAATGATGCTCGAAGCCGCATAACCCGTTTCTTCCAATAATTCGCGTTTGGCACCCTCCATCGGGTCTTCACCATCCTCCACAACACCGCCAGGAAATTCCAATAAAACATCGCGGACTCCGTGGCGATATTGTTTCACCAAAATGACTTCACCTGTTTTCGTCAGTGCAACGATGTTTGCCCAAGTTCGAAACTCAAAGATCGTGGCATCCAACAGGTTGCCATTGGACAGTTCGCACTTGTCCATTCGAAATCTCGGGCGGAAATAATTTGTCTCCAGAACTTTCCAGGGTTTGATGGGCATTATGCATCCTCTGTGTCGCGCGCTACGCGGTTGATCTCATCGAGACTTGCACCTCTGGCTTTTTCTAGCCGTTCGAAGCGTTTGGTGAATTGGCTCATGGCATAGTTGACGAAATCATCCTCCACCAGCCCAAACGGGACCACTTCATAGGCGGCAAACGCGTCACCGATCACGCCGATGGCATACGGGAGCAGACTGTTCATCTGCGCATCGAGCGTATCCCATTCTTCAGGATGTTCCGCCACAAGACGCGAAAGCAAATAGACACCGTATGCAATATGGCGCGATTCATCCTGCTTGAGAAGTGAAATCCCTTTTCGCAAGCCGGGCATCAGATCATTGCGTTCGAGCATGGTAAAGAAGGCGTGATAACCCGTCTCTGCAAGGACTCCCTCGACGACCATGTTGTACGTCACCGAGGCGCGGATCTGGGCTGAAGGTGAAGAGTCAGCCTCCAGCGTGGAAAGAGCCGAGGGAAGTACGTTGTAGAAGATGTGGTGGTAGTTGTCGGTGTGATAACGGGAGAGTTCTCCCTCCCCTCTGTCCCCTCTCCCGCTGGGAAAGGGCGATGTTACCTCGTCCAAAAATCTGCGGAAGAAATCAGTGTGTTTGGCTTCTTCGAAGAGAAATGATGTGAGGAACATCTCTTCTTCAACGCGTCCCTCTCTGGCAATAACCTGGATCAACGGGAGCAGGTCGAGTGTGACAGCTTCTTCGCCTGCGACAAACATCGCCAGCAGACGAAGGATCAGATCCCCTTCATCCTCTTTTAGAGTTAGCCAATCGTTTTTATCCCTTGATAGATCAATATCGGACGGATTCCATATGCCGAGACGTTTGGCTTTTTCGTACAGGTGCATGGAAGGCAGATCCCGATTCAGTCCACGCGTGGTTGTGGCAAAGGATTGATGCATGCTTCTCTCCTGAGGGATGTGTAACAAATTCTATCATGCAGACTATTGACTTTTGTTTTAGAAAGTTGTAATATGTCGTTAGGCGACATATTGAGTAAAAAGGACTTTAATTCATCCCATGAAACCTCTGCCGACCTCCCCACTGACGGAAGCTACATTCTTTATCCTGTTGAGTTTGTCCCCTGCGCCCAAACATGGATACGCCATCATGAAGGAGGTCAAGGGGCTCAGTAACGGTCGGATCGTTTTCAGCACCGGGACGAACTCAACAGGATAAAGAATGTTGCTCGAACAAGGCTGGATCAAACGCGTGACTGACCCCATGCCCAACCCCACCGATCGCGAGCGGAAGGCATATACATTAACAGAAAAGGGACGAAGAGTAATCAACGCTGAAATGGAGCGCTTGAGGTCGTTGCTTACCACCGCAGAACAACGCACATCCGAGAGTCCGACATGAATCCTCTTATGCGGCTTGCCATCAATACATATTCCAGGACGTTGAATCTGTATCCGCGCAGGTTCAAGGATGAATTCGCCGTCGAAATGCACACCGTTTTCAAAAATTCAGTCATGGATGCGGCGGAGGACGGGACACTGCCTTTGATCCTTGTTTGTAGCAGGGAATTCATGGGCATGCCCTTCAACATCCTGAAGGAATTCTGGCATGAGATCCAGGGAGAGGAGGCAAACATGCAAAGCACACAATTTGCGCCATTAAAACAGGGATCGTGGGGGGATTCGGTTTGGGCCGGGCTTCCGCATCTGTTGATCGCGCTACTATTTGCGATTACAGGGGCCCTTGTCAACACCAGTCTGGGGACAATATCGGGGATCATCCTTGCGCTTTTATTACTGGCAGGCTTTCTTGCCACGATCTATTACACGTGGCGGAATCATTGGCCCGCCTGGAGCGCCAGTTGGTACGGATACGTTGGTTTGATAATCCTTCTTTTCAGTATTCTGCCGTATCAATATTGGGTTGGTCTTGCGGATCAGATTTTCGCAGGAATCCGCTTCATTATCCTGCTGTTGGGTCTCTCCGCACTCTTTTACTGGTTAAGCCGTCGCAATCCCATCGAAGGATTGCTCATGGCAATGCCGGTCATCATCCTGTACTGGTTCCCGGTTATGGAATTTACCCGGAGCTTGATCCGTTTCTGGTTGACTTTCTGGATCTTCCTGCTCAGTGCATTGACCGCCATGACCATCACACGCCTCAACAATATAAAAAAGGCGGTCTGGTTGGTTTTGGGAGCAAGCGTCCTGATCGGATTGCCAATCGCGTATGCCCGCACATATTGGAATAACCTTCCCATAGAACATTCCTCTCCGCCCAGTATCGGACAAGTGGTCGAGCTATTTTCCGTGCCATGGCTTGCAAGTGGAGCGTTGGTACTCGGTCCGATCCTGGGGTGGGGATTATGGAATCTCGGAAGGAAATACGGGAAGGTCGGTCGCATCGGCGCGATCATTACGATCATAGGTATGGTGATCAATTTATTTGGACATTTTAGTTATTGGTGGCGGTTCAGCAATCAAACCTATTTAAACGCCTTGCAGATATCTGCCATATATCGACCGACTGAAGCATCGTCAGTTATCATGGTGATTGTCGGACTTGGCGCAATGTTTGCCGGAACGATCTGTCTGGCTATTCTTTCATGGAAACAGAACAAATCTCTTTCTACCGCCTTGATCCTTGCACCGTTGGCGTTGCCATTGGTTGCCAGGTTCCCCACATACTTTGGTTACTACATCATCCCGGCAGGTTTCTCATTTGAATTCGCCAGATTAGATGAAATCTACAAGTATCTAATCTTTCTCGTCGGCGCATTGTGGTTGGTCATGAGCGGATGGACGATCACACGACTCTACAACATGCCATCACATATCGAAGAAACTGCATGAACTTCATCATCGCGTCCCTGACGCATCTCTATTCCAAACTGCTCCATCTTTACCCGGGTAGATTCCGAGATGAATTTGCCGAAGAGATGCAGGTCGTGTTCAGGGATTCGGTGAATGAAGCTATTAAAGATGGAATCCTTCCAATGATGATCCTCTGTTTACGGGAATTGGGTGGATTGCCGTTCAACGTTCTGCGGGAATTCTGGCATGAGTTCAAGAGAAAGGAGTTCAAAATGACCGCGATCGATAAAACACACCCGTCAATGAACACTAGTGAAAACCATAGTCCCTGGGATGCCCCGATGGCCGCACTGCCCTTTGCACTGTTTGGTATTGTCACCATGCTGGTAAATTTCGATGTCGCATTTCATGTTACATATTCTTATTTGGTTGATGTGTATTTGGATCTGGCATTCAATGTCATCGTGCTCTTTGGACTTTTTTTCGGGCTGATAAAAGGTGTCCCGCGCTGGACATATAGTTACCTGGGCTGGTCACTGATCTTCTTTATCTGGATATCCTATTGGTTTCTTGGTGTGATCATAGGCGTTGATCTGAACTATTTTAGTTGGCAGATCTGGATCCCGCTTCTCGCGGTCTTCGCAGCGGCTCTGATCCTGACGCGGTCTCTTACTCCATTATTCCAACTCGTCAAAGGCATCTGGCAGGATTGGACACTCCTCTCCCTGGCGGTTTATACCTTTGTTGGGTTTATGATGCTGGATTACGACGAAAACCATTCCCCATACTTGATCGCTTTCATAATCGCTTCCACACTAGCCATCTGCACAAGCGTATGGATTTTCATGAAAAGCACCAATTCCGTATACCGGTTTATGACCCTCCTATCGGGCTTCGCTACCGGCATGATCATCAACCGGATTTCTGAATCCACATGGGATATTGCTGCCTATTATGGGTTGCCCACTCAACCATCCATGCCCTGGTATGATTCCATTTTGGATGTGATCGTCATGACAGGCTTCTGGGGTGTGATCCTGCTTTTGCCGGTTGTAGTGGGTGTTGTGCGGAGTATTGTCAATAAAGAGGTGACAACCTAAACTCTCGATGGATAATGAGGAGCGTCAGCATCAAACTTCGAGACCGAACGCTTGAACTGCTCGAGCACAGGCTTGATCGGCGGACTGACATCTTCCGGGATCTCGTTCGCGGCAAACCAGCGCCATTCCGTATGCTCTTCGTTGAGTTCCACTTCCCCCTGCCAATCGCGTGACAAATAAGCGATGATGACATTGTACACTTCATCTCCATTGGGATATTTATAGAAGAGTTCCGGACCAGAGTACACACCAAAAAGGGACATCTCCCCCACTTCGAGATTCGTCTCTTCGAGTGCCTCCCGTTTCGCAGCGGACTCCACCACTTCTCCCGGCTCAAGGGACCCGCCAGGAATTCCCCAGCAATCATTATCAGAACGCTTCATCATCAGTAGACGGTCCTTCCCGTCAACGACGAGGATCGCCGCCCCGACCAGGAGAACAGGGCGGTGTCCGATGTATTTACGAAGTTGGAGGATGTAATCCATTGGAGGTTAAAAACCGTACAAGGCGGTGAAGGAAGTTTGGGGCATGGAGGCTATTCTCGCATTCGACAATCAGTATAAACGGGGAAAGATATGCGCGAAAGGGTCGGTTATAATTTTTTCATGCCCGGCTCTTCCAACTCAGTCCGCACCTACTATGACCAGAACACTAGCCTTTTTCTTGCGTTCAGCAGTTCAAAAAAAGCGCAAAATATCCACCGCTCTTTATGGACTGACGGCGCGCAGACACTGGATGATGCGCTCAACGTATCCAATGCACGCATCCTTAACGAGATCATATCCATTGCACCGGAGCACGCCCGTGTATTGGACCTGGGGTGCGGTGTGGGTGCGAGTCTGTTTTATATATATCCACGTTTGCAGGAGCCTTCCCGCACAATCGGGTTGACCATCAGTGTACTGCAAGCCAAGCTCGCACGGCGATCTGCAGAGCAATTGGGATTGCAGGATCAAGTCCTTTTTGTGCAGGGTGATTTCACATCACTTCCGTTGGATGGCATTTGGGATGCCGCGTATTCGATCGAAGCGATTTTCCACGCGTTGGAACCTGAAAAATATTTTCTTCAAGTGAACCGGTTATTACAACCCGGCGGAAAGTTGATCCTTGTGGATGATTTTCAAACGCAACGCCACCTTTCTCGCGTTGAGGCGGATTGGCTGAAGGCGTATACGGACGGCTGGCACGTTCAAGGTATGAGCACCGTGGAGCAAGTCAATCAATGGGCGGAAAAGCATCGTTTACGGCTGGCAAAAAACGATGATTTAACCCCACATTTACACTTGCGTAATCTGCCTGACCTGTTCGCACGCGCCATCCGCTTCCTTGGAAATCATTTGCCCATTCGACACGCGATCCTTCCATCCATGCTGGGAAGCATGGCACTACAACAATGTCTGCACATGGGGGTTGTTGAGTACCGATTTCTGGTGTTTGAGAAGATCTAAAACTTACACAAGCGGACAATAGCTCCCGCCAACATGAAGAATCACCGCCCAACCCTGGGATTGGGACGGGGATGTGTTTGCAAACTTTGGGATATCGTCCACTTATATTTTGACAGTTTGTCGGTTCCTCATCGACTCCACTGCCGCGAACGTGGACTGTGTCACTCCGATCAACTGCTCATACGGAATCGGCGGTTCACCACCTTCGCGAATGGATTTGGCAAAGGCTTTCCATTCGTTGACGTGTCCCTTATCCTGCGCGCCTCTTTCTTCTTTCTTCTTTCCATCCCGCACAGTTCGTAACGAAACAAAGTCATCTAAAACGGCAACCTGCCCCCCACAGAACACTTCGACGCGCTCCTTGGGGAAGGATTTGTCACCGTTGGCAAGATAATCCACGATACCGATGGAGCCATCGGGGAAAGTGAAGGTCATGGAGACGTTGTCTTCGCGATATTTGCCACCATCCGGTAACGCGTGTGCGGTCACAGAGATGGGAGCCGCACCAACGAGATAGGTGATCAAATCAATGAAGTGACAACCTTCACCGATGATACGTCCGCCGCCGATATTCGGGTCTTGAGTCCAATGGTTGAGAGGGATGTAGCCGGAATTGACACGGTAATGGACGTGCATGGGTTCGTGACGAGTGACGAGTGAAGCGTGAAGTTTTTGAGCGAGCGGGGCGAATCTTCGGTTGAAGCCAACAGTGAGGAGCGATTGGCTATTAGCTTTTAGCTGTTTCGTGATGGCTGATAGCTGAGTGCCATTGATGGCTAACGGTTTTTCAACGAAAACATGTTTACCAGCTTTGAGGGCTTTGATAACCAAATCTGAATGAGAATCGTGGCGAGTGAGGATGGCGACGGTGTTGATGTTCGGGTCGTTGATGATCTGCTCGTCAGAGGAAGTGGCGTATTTGAAACCATATTTCTTGCCAGAGTGCTGGGCATGGAGTCCGCCTGCCGAGGCGATGCCGACCAGTTCGATGTCACCGGCTTTTTTGATGGCGGGGAGAAGCATGGCGTTGGCGAACAGGCCTGCGCCCAAGACACCGAGTTTTACAGTGTCTGATGATTTGAAAGAGGAGAGAGGGAAGACCACCTTACTTTCTTCTTTCGCCTTTCCCTCTGGATAGGTAAGGAGAACGCCAAGGAATGGTTCATTCTTTTTACCAGTAATCACCTCATAAGCCGTTGTCGCTTGTTCGATGGAGAATCGATGCGTAATGAGTGACTGGACGTTCAGCTTTCCGCTCGACATCAGGTCCACAACAGATTCGAGATTGCGTCCCTCCGTCCAGCGGACGTAGCCGATGGGATAATCGCTCCCCTGCTCTTCGTAGTTGGTATCGTAACGACCGGGTCCGTAGGAACGCGAGTTGATGAAGGAGATCTCTTTTTCGAAATAGGTTCTTCTTGGAATGGTTAATCCCACCGCGCCCGTCGCAACGACGCGCGCGCGGTCACGGGCAATGACGCCAGCCAGTTCAACGGGATCATTCGAGGAGGTGTCGGCGCAGATGAGGATCATGTCGAAGCCGCGGTTGGTGGTGAAGGCTTGGGCTGAGTCCACTGCCTTGTCGCGGCGGACAGCCTCCAGTCCAAGAGAGGAGGCGAGCTTGATCCGTTTGGGGTCGATGTCAATACCGAGCACGTGACATCCCGCGGCGGATGCGATCTGCGCGGTCAACAATCCCAAAAGACCCATGCCAATGACAGCAACTGTCTCACCTAGTTGCGGCTCCGCCAGGCGAAATCCCTGCATGGCGATCGCCCCGAGCGTGGTGAAGGCGGCAGATTCGAAATCCACATTTTCAGGGAGCGGTGTGATGAGATTGCGCGGCACCACGTTGTACTCGGCATGGACGGCATAATTCGCACCTGCACACGCCACACGCTGACCCACCTTGAGTCCCGTTATGTTCTTTCCGAGCGCGACAACGGTGCCTGCAGAGGAATATCCGAGCGCCATTGGTTGATCGAGGCGGTTGAAGGCAGCTTGCACGGCAGGCAGAACACCCTCCCGATTTGCTTTATCGAGAACCTGCCTGACCTGATCGGGACGGGAACGCGCCTTGCCAAGGAGTCCCTTTTTGGCGAACTCGACGATCATGCGCTCGGTTCCTGCCGAGACCAGGCTTGCTTCCACTTTGATAAGTGCCTGCCCCTCGCGCGGAGTGGGCATGGGCACATCTTCGATTGAAGATTTTCCAGTTTTGATGTTTTGAAGAAGTTGTTTCATAGAATAGTTCGAATTAGGAGTTGAGTTCGGGAAGTATAACCCATCTCGATATTCGAAAACGAATTCAAGCTCGATAAGACAAATACCACTTTTACGGTAAAAAATTGATACTTGACTTTCATCTTATCGAGTGCTATTCTATCTTTATCCAAGGGCAGCGCGAGCTGCTCATTTCCTATTTGCCAAAAGAGGAGATAAATCATGACACTCGGTGGTTACGCAGATAAGGTTGCCTGGGTCGATCTGACCACGGGCAAAACGGAATTCAAGCCAATTCCGGAGGAAGACAAACTCAAATATATTGGGGCGCGTGGGGTTGGTGTAAAGTTTGTATTTGATAATGGTCCACAAGTAGATCCGCTTTCACCCGATAACATCCTATGTTTTATGAATGGTCCCATGACAGGTTCCGAGGCCAATATGAGTGGTCGTATGGCGATCGTGACAAAATCGCCTCTTACGGGAACGGTCACTGATTCTCATCATGGAGGCTGGAGCGCCGCCCGCCTGCGCTGGGCTGGTTATGACGGTCTGGTTTTCAAAGGCAAGGCTCCCAAGCCAACATATGCCTACATCCATGATGACCAGTTTGAACTGCTCGATGCCTCGGAGGTCTGGGGCAAAGGCGTTCACGATACCATCAAGCATTTCCAGGATAAATATGGCGAGAAGGATCTGACGGTCATCACCATCGGTCCGGCTGGCGAGAACCTGGTCAAGTTCGGCTGCTGGATGAACGAGGACGATCGCGCCTCCGGCCGCGGCGGCACAGGCTGTGTGGGCGGTTCCAAGAACCTGAAAGCAGTTGTGATCAAAGCGACCAAGAAAATTGTCAAAGCCGCTGACCGTGATAAATGGAAAGAGGCTCATAAAAAAGCTCTTGCCGAGATCATGGATGAGCGTGTGGTCACCTCCCCACGCAAGGGCGGTCTCTCGGTCTATGGCACGAACGTGTTGATGAACATGACCAACGTAATTGGTGGTCTGCCTGCCAAGAACAGTCAATTCACAGCGTATGAGGGAGCAGAAAAGATCAGCGGTGAATATGTCAACGATAATATTTTGACGGCTAATCCCACCTGTCATGCCTGCCCGGTGGCGTGCAAGAAGGAAGTGGAGATCAAAGACGGTCCATACAAGGGTCTGCACATGGAATCGGTGGAATATGAACCCGCCTGGTCTGTCGGCGCAAACTGCGGCAATGATGATATCCGCGTCGTCGCGAAAATGATCGATCTTTGCAACGATTACGGCATGGACGCGATCGAGATCGGACATCCCATTTCCATTTACATGGAAGCCTCTGAAAAAGGGTATACCAACGGTGATGGCAAACTTGCCTGGGGCGATGCTGACCGCATGGTTGAACTGGCTGGCATGATCGCGATGCGCAAAGGTATTGGCGATGTGATGGCAAACGGCGCAAACGCAATTGCCAAACACTTTGGCCATCCGGAACTTGCCATGACTGTCAAAGGTCAGGGCATGCCCGCCTATGATCCACGCGGTATCAAGGGTATGGGCATCGGCTATGCCACCAGCAATCGCGGCGCCTGCCACCTGCGCGGCTATACACCTGCAGCGGAAGTTGTTGGCAATGTGCTGGGTCCATCGACGGTCACTGATCCGCTTGCATGGAAGGGCAAAGGCGAACTTGCGATGATCTTCCAGAATGTGCACACCATGACTGACTGTCTGGATCTGTGCAAATTCGCAACCTTTGCTGAGTCACTGGATTCGTTTGCGGCTCAGTATGAAGCCATGACAGGCGTACACGCTGACGCGGCACACATGCTCAAAGTTGGCGAGCGTGTTTACAACCTTGAGCGCTACTACAACAATATCAACGGTTTCCGTGAGGGCTCTGACTACCTGCCCAAACGCTTTACGACTGAACCCTCCACCATGGGCGGCAGCAAGGGACAGGTCTGCGAGCTGGATGACATGCTGGTGGAATATTACGACAAGCGCGGATGGGTCAACGGCGTTGTACCCGAAGCCAAACTGAAGGAGTTGGAGATCATCTAGTCCCCGCATCTTTCGCAGCCGTAGCCTGATTCTGTTTTCTGAAACAGAATCTCCCCGATAACAAACACAGGGCGACTTTCGTCGCCCTGTGCATTTTAAAACCCCGAAGGGGTGTCCTGATTCTAAAATTGCAGTTTTGTGTTTTCAAATCCCGAAGGGATGATACAGACCTGTATCATCCCTTCGGGATTATTCTTTCATTACCATCGGTTTCTACAATATTTTCACCCCCTCGGGGTTAGGGCTACCCGCCACCCACCGCCGGGAATACATTCACCGTATCGTCCTGCATGATCTTCGTCTGAAATTTATCGTCTGTAAATTGAACATCCCGTCCATTGATAAAAAAATGGACGTGTCCATGCATCTCTCCATTTTCTTTGAGCAATTCCTTTTTCATAAGCGGGAATTTTACAACGATGGCATTTAGAAGTTCCTGCGCCGTCACACCGTGATCTACATCAAACTCGACAACTTTTCCACCGGCGATATCGCGCAACGTTGCGAAGAAATTGACTTTCATCGTTCGCTCCTTTTTCTAAAGGTCGGCTCACGCAAGGCTTCAACATTCAATTTGCCACTGGCAATGGGCGAGAAAAAACTGATAACGGAATCCGCCTGAAGCGGCGTGTCGATCCCGTCTTTCAACAGACGCGGATTACGCCCGTCAACATAGACGGGGACATCCGGGCGCAGGTCGCCCTGTTCATCCAATAAATGGAATCTGGCATCCGGATATTTCACCACCAGAAAGGTAACAAACTTTCGCAAGGTATCCAGATCCATGACATCCACATCCAGCGATGAGGCTCCGATAACGGTACGCATATTGGCATAAAAGCGTGCTTGCATAAAAACAGTATATCAAAAATCCCCCGTCAGGAGTCCGAAGTCTGGAGACTTCGGACTCCGCGACTACGGACACTGAATGATGCCCTGCGCCCACAGGCATCCGCCGCAGACGGGGGCAATATCGTTGCCCAGGCAATCTTCTTCGTTGGTTTCGGAGAGGTCACAACCGCCACAGAACGTGCATGGCGCGAAAACGAAGTTATGCAAGCGCTCACGATACGCCAGATATTCCGGGTTGTTCCAGATCTCGTCCAGCGATTTCTCGCGCACATTTGCAATGACATGTTTTTTCGATAAGCGCGGCTTGCCATGCAGATAACTGACGTGCGTGTGCATGAGGGGCCAGCACGGACTGACATCACCCGTCCATGCCACGGACATCGTTCCGCTTTCAACAAAATTACAGACATCGTTCGCCCCGCCCCAGTTATTGCCCGCAAAACTGACGTTGCACCCGCTGTTGAAAGCCTCGGTCAACGCGGCTTGAGTATCTTCATTGAAATCCATTTTAGGGAGGCTGAGTTTTGGCAGCATCGGCGAAGGCAGATAGGCAATATTCCGCATGGTCCGCAGGTAAAGACGGTCATCCTGCATCTCCGGCGTGGCAGGCTGGACGTTGCTCACCGAATAATATTTGGCGCCGAAAGTATGTCCCAGCTTGATGATCTTCGGCAGGTCATTGATATTGCGCTTCATCGCCACGAACGCCACGCCAATTTCCGGTTTTGGGAAATGTCCACCCTTGCGCAATTTGAATAATTGCTTCAAGTTATCAATAATAACTGACAACTCCGCTCCCATACGAATATCGGCAAAACTATCAGAGGTTGCGCCATCCAGCGACACCCACAGCACATCCAACCCGACATCGATCAGTTGCCGGGCTATCTTTTCGGTCAGGATGGTGCCGTTGGTGATCAGTTCAACCTTTACACCCAGACTCTTGATTCGCCGGATCCACTCAATGGTTTTCGGGTGAAATAGCGGTTCCCCGATCCCGCCGAAGTAAACGCTCGGTATCGGGGACAGTTCCTTCAGTCCCGCGAAGATGCGTTCGAAAGTCTCATCTGTCATCTTACCGATGGGCTGGTCCCACGCATTGCGGAAACAGGTGATGCAATCCAGATTACAGGCGACCGTCGGCTCGATATAGACCTTGGTAAGATGCGTCACAGGGCGGTGCATGCGGACAAAGTTATGCCCTTCATCCAGACGAACCTTTGCACCTGGTAAAAGTCCGTATTGTTGCGCTACTTCAGGCGGCAGAACCAGCCGCCCGTTCTCATCAACTTCCGCCCAGGCTGTCGTGGATTTTGTGGATAAGACTGCCATACGTGCTCCTTCCTATAGAGAACAATTCATATAAATCATATCCAGTTTCACAGGAATTGCATATGACAAAAGTTACAATTCTATGGAGATAAAAAGCCTCAAAGGTGGAAATGATATAATTTCTTAAATTCGAGAATTTTAAGGAGTTTTCAGTGGCAGACCCACGTGTTGCAAAATTCGCAAAAGTTTTGGTGGAACATTCCGCCCGTATCGTACCTGGTGACCGCGTCCTGATCGAAGCGACGACCGCTGCCGAGCCGCTCGTACGTGAGTTGTTCATTCAGATCATGGAAAAAGGCGGTCATCCCCACCCGATGATCGGTTTCCCCGGCATGATGCCCTTCAGCCAGGACGAGTTTTATCTGACCTACGCCAAAGAGGCACAGCTCGATTTCGTCCCCACGTTTTACAAGATCGCCTATGACCAGTTCGAGAGCCGCATTCGCATCCATTCAGCGACGAACACACGCGGCACGACAAAGATCGACCCGGTGAAAGTCCAGCGGCGCGGCAAGGCGCTCAGCTCGATCACCGAATCGCAAATGCGACGCGGCGCAGAAGGCAAGTTCAAATGGGTCACCACCCTCTACCCCACTGATGGCTACGCCCAGGACGCGGGTATGAGCTTGAAAGAGTATGAAGACTTCGTCTTTGGCGCGGTCCATGCGCATGAGGATGACCCTATCGCCTATTGGAACAGCACCGCCGCGGGCCAGCAGAAAGCCATTGACTGGCTGAAAGGGAAAGGTCAGGTGGTGATGCGGGGTCCGAACGTCGATTTGACGCTTTCGATCAAGGGGCGCACCTTCATGAATTCCACCGGTATGTTCAACATGCCCGATGGCGAGATCTATACGGGACCCGTCGAAGAATCGGTCAACGGCTGGGTAAAGTTCACGTATCCTGCCATCTATGGCGGTGTGGCTGTCGAAGGTGCAGAGTTGACCTTCAACCGCGGACGCGTGGAAATCGCTAAAGCTGAAAAGAATCAGGATTACCTGATCAAGATGCTCGAAAGCGACGCGGGCTCACGTTTTCTTGGCGAGTACGCCATCGGCACGAACTATGATATCAATAAATTTACCGGCAACATTTTGTTTGATGAAAAGATCGGCGGCACGTTCCACATGGCGCTCGGCGCGGGCTACCCCGAAACCGGTTCGCACAACAAGTCATCCATCCATTGGGATATGATATGCGACCTGCGCAGAGATTCGGAGATCCTTGTGGATGGTGAGTTGTTCTATAAGAACGGGAATTTTGTTTTTGGAAAGTAAAAAGCAGGCGCAGAAGTACAGAGGTGGATAGGTACCAAAGTACTTAAATTAACCCGAAAACAGTTTAATACGAAAACAAAAGAGCCTTCCAATTCTGGGAGGCTCTTACTCTTATACCTTGTTTACTTGTATACCTATCCCCTAATAAAACCCAATCGACTGATCGATCCTGCGTGCATATTCATCGATACCGCCGCGCACGTTGAAGATATTCTTCCAACCCTGTTGCGCCAGCCACATCGTGACCTGCGCACTGCGATTGCCGTGGTGGCACAGGATATAGACTGGAACTTCCTGCGCCTTCACGGATTCGGATAACGCGTCCGTGCCCACCTGCGCCAGGCGGCTCATCGGTGTGACCTCGAGCCTGTTGTCCGTTATTTTGGCATATTCCAACTCTTGAAGCTCGCGCACGTCAAGCAGAATGAACGAATCTTCGGATTTCAATTTTTCGGAAAGTTCAGTAACAGTAATTTCTGGGAACATCGCGCTCCGGGCGGCGTCCTCACCGCCGGGGACGGCGGCGGGAGCATATATTTATTCCAACGCCTTTACATACAATCGTTCAACGTATTCCTTCACCATGCGGCGCGTGGAGAATTGCGGGATATTCGTCTTCAGATTGTCCTTGATGCGCGTGATCCACTCATGGGAGATCTCTTTCGGGTCACGGTTATAGAACAAGGGAATGATCTCGTTTTCAAGAGTGTCATACAGGCTCTCGGCATCCTCGGCGTCCTGAACGCTTTGCGATTCCAATTGACGATCCTGTCCAATGGACCAGCCGTTCCTGCCGTTATACGCTTCCCGCCACCAGCCGTCCAGCACGGAGAAGTTCAACGCGCCGTTGAGCGCGGCTTTCATGCCAGAGGTGCCGCTCGCCTCATAGGGACGGCGCGGCGTGTTCATCCATACATCCACGCCCTGGACGAGGTAACGCGCCAGGTTCATATCGTAATCTTCGATGAAGACGATGCGTCCGCCCGCTTCCGCGCGTTTAACCTGACGATACACCTGCTGGATCAATTGCTTGCCCGGCTCATCGGCGGGATGTGCCTTGCCCGCAAAGATGATCTGCACCGGCATGTTCGGGCGGTTGACAATGCTCAGCAAGCGTTCGATATCGGTCATGACCAGGCTCGCACGTTTGTACGTGGCAAATCGACGCGCAAAACCGATCGTCAGAGCATAGGGATTAATCAACACACCCGAGGAGACAACCTGCACCGGGTGGAACCCGCCAACCGTCCAGCGTTCACGGACACGTTCACGCAGGTAAAACGCCAGCTTGCGTTTGAGATGCAAACGAACAGCCCACAGTTCATTATCAGGGATAACATCGATCTTGTTCCACATGTCAGGATCATCGAGCCGGCCATACCAATCATCGCCAAGATGATCATTAAACAACATGAACAAGCGCCGCGCCATCCAGTTTGAAACGTGGACACCGTTCGTCACGTGCGTGATCGGAACTTCCTCTTCCTCCCCATCGGGCCACAGGGAATGCCACATCTTGCGCGAGACCTGTCCATGTAGTTCAGAGACAGCATTGCGTCCCACCGAGTTTTTCAAGGCAAGCACGCCCATGCTGAACGTTTCACCCTGGGGCATGTGATGCCGCGCAAGGTCAAAGAGTTCGTCGCGGGAAATGTTCAATTGGGGCCAGTAGCCAGCCAGATATTTCTCGATCAGCCAGAGAGGGAATTCATCGTTCCCAGCCGGGACCGGCGTGTGCGTGGTGAAGATATTTTGTCCGCGAGTCTTTTCAAAGGCCTTCTCAAAGGTGTCTCCCCCAGCAATCAGCTCACGTGCACGCTCAAGGATCAGGAAGGCGGCGTGACCTTCGTTCATGTGCCAGACCGAAGGGTTGTATCCCAGTGCACGCAAGGCGCGCACACCGCCAACGCCCAACAACAATTCCTGCATGATGCGGCGGTCGAGGTCGGACCAATAGAGGCGGGCAGTCAAATTTTTATCGGTATCAGAATTCGGGTCCAGATCTGAATCGAGCAAATAGAGCGGGACACGTCCCACTCGGATCTCCCACAGTCCCAAAGTCACGAAGCGGTCAGGAAATTCCACTTCCACAGTCAGACGTTTTCCGTGATCAGCCAAAACGGGAAGCGCTGGTAGGTTCTTGAAATCTATCATGTTGTTGAGCGCTTCCTGCCAGCCGTCTTCGCTGATGCGCTGCGAGAAATATCCCTGCGCATACATGAAGCCCACCGCGGTCAACGGCAAACCAAGGTCGCTCGCCTCTTTGAGATGATCGCCAGCCAGAACACCGAGACCGCCTGAATAGATCGGGAGTGTCTCATGGAGACCGAATTCCATCGAGAAGTAGGCGATCGGCCTGCCCTTCAATTCAGGATGAGCCTGATTTGTCCACGTCGATTCCTGGTTCATGTAAGAATCAAAATTTGCGAACACTCGATCAAAGAGTGCAAGGTATTCGGTATCCTTCGATGCCTGATTCAAACGCGGTCGGCCTATCTCCCGCAATAGCCGTATCGGATTGTGACCCAGCCTTTCCCACAGATCGTAATCAAGCCTGCCAAAAATGCGGGCGGCTTCAGGTTGCCACGTCCACCACAAGTTGTATGCCAATTCGCTCAAGCGGGCAAGTCGCTTGGGCAAATCGAAACCATCGGGTAATTTTGTACGGAATGTATTCATAGCGGGCAATGATACCAGAATATTTTGAGTCTTAATTATCCGGGCCCATCAACGGAAAAATGGAATGAATACCAATTGCACTCATTAAGCCAATCACGGGCATGACCGGAATCATATAACGCAACTGACTGCCGACCGCCAGGTAGGCAATCATAAAGAACAGAATGCACAATGCCAGCAAACGCAAACGCCAGTCTCCTCTCCAAATGGCGAGCAGAAATGCGATCAACAATAATATCTGCTGGACAATAATAAGATAATCGAGAAGCTTCATTGTCTGGCCATATTGATCCCGGACTCCGATGTTGAACCATAATGGGAGAAAACGGAAAACAACAAGCCCTATATACTCTCCAAAATTGGAAAAAATGAGCTTCCGAGCCTCCCGTCGAAAGACAATATCCACCTGCGCTTCATTCATTGGAGTACGCAGTTCCGGTGTGCGGGCAACCAGCTTTTCCAGTTCATCATACGCTTCGTCGGGACCGACATAATGAGGGAGTGTGCCGGACGCGACGATGACGTTATGACGATATAGGTTGTACCCGACCAGCGTAGTGCCCCAAAAGGGCCTGCCAAACACGATCTCGTTTCGAACCACCCAGGGAGATACAACCAGCCCAAACATGACGATTGCCAGCAAAGGTGAATACCAGCCGCCGTGTGTGGGCAGGGCATCAGTTTTCCACAAATAAATGGTTGATCCCACGACCAACGGTATAAAGATCAACGCAGCCGAAGACCGTGACAGGACCGCCAGACCAAACAGGACACCTAAAAACATCCAATGCTTTAATTTTCCACTCTTCACCGCCCGTATAAAATACAAGAGTCCTGAAACGACAAAAAAACCTGCCATCAAATCACCGTTGACAGTAAGTATCGCATGCAAAACCGGGAGATAAAAAGCCCAAATAACGGAAGCAATCAGCCCCAGGGTGCGGCTTCCAAATTCCTGCCCCAAAAGGAACACGAACAGGCAGATCAATACATTGAACACCAATTGCGACAGTTGAAAAGCAATAGGCAGGTCATTCGTAATTTTGCCTACAAGTGCAAAAACAAAAACAGGCAATGGCTCCCGGATGGCAGTTGTCTGGTCGGTGATGTCACAATTGGGGATGTATGCCGCTTCACATGCCTTATAACCATTTCCTGTCTCGACATTCTTTATGATCATCCACCAGGTCGAGCTGACACCATCCGACAAATCCAGGGGCCGCTGAAGAATGACAAAAAGATCCAGGACTATAAGGAACAACAAGTTCAAAAGGATCAATGTCTTATAATTGTTACCGATAAACCCACTAATTTTGAAGCGATTCATGATACACCACCGTTCCTGAAAAACAATTACTCAAATATTTTTAAAACCGCCTGGGAAACGGAAAATAAATTATGATTGATCCAGGCTTAAAACAAGTATATGACAAAAATCCAACTTTTCATCACCTGTCTTGTCGATTCTTTCTACCCCCAAATGGGTGAGGCGGTCGTGGACATTTTCCGCCGCCTTGGCGTTACCGTGGACTTCGCCCCCGACCAAACCTGTTGCGGACAACCCAACTTCAACGCAGGCCTACGTACGGAAGCTCGCGGCATTGCAGAACATACCATCCGCGTGTTCGAAAAAACGACCGGCGACATCGTGATGCCATCCGGTTCGTGTGCGCATATGATCAAACATAACTATCCCGAACTCTTTGCGGACGATCCTGCATGGCTTCCACGTGCGCAGGCATTGGGAAAACGCGTCTTCGAATTCACGGAATATCTCGTCGACCAACTCGGCGTCACAGATGTGGGCGCACAATGGGACGGGATACTTACCTATCACCCATCCTGTCACCTTTCGCGCGGCATGAACATTGACCGCCAACCGCGCGCCCTGTTGGCAAACGTCAAAGGCGCGCAGATCGTGGACCTGCCCAATGCCGAGGAATGTTGCGGCTTCGGCGGAATCTTCTCAATGGAACATCCCGAACTTTCGGCGGAATGGTTGAAGCGCAAGATCGGCAATTTGGAAGCGAGTCAATCTCCCACGCTGGTGGTGGCGGAGGCGGGTTGTCTCATGCACATCCTGGGTGGATTGCACCGGCAGAAGAAGAAACAAAGAGTGATGCATATCGCTGAAGTTCTGAATCATCGCTAAAAGTAATCCATACGCCCAGCATTATATTCCTGGAGGAGACCATGTTCTCAAAATCAGAAAAATATTACGATGAAATCTACGGCGCAATGGGAAAAGACTATTTTGCGGAAGCAAACAAAGCCCATCAATTCATTCAGAAATATAAACACACTGAGGGAAATACCCTGCTCGATGTAGCCTGCGGGACAGGCATGCATGCAGGCTTGTTGAGCAAATACTACAAAGTGGAAGGCGTGGACCTTAACGCCAACATGCTAAAAGTTGCTCGCAAAAAGCATCCCAAAATCCGCTTTCACCAGGGTGACATGACGAGTTTTGATCTGGGACGCCAATTCGACATAGTTACCTGCCTGTTCAGTTCCATCGGCTACATGAAGACGAAAGGCGACCTTCAGAAAGCCATAAAGAACATGGTTCGACATCTCCTGCCTGGTGGTGTTTTATTAGTCGAGCCCTGGTTCACACCCGAGCAATGGAATCCCAGACGCGTATCTTTAATTCTGGTTGATAGCCCCGACCACAAAATTATCCGCATGAGTCTCGGCGGACAAAAAGGGAGATTATCCCTTCTTGAATTCCAATATCTGATCGGCACGCTAAAGGGCATTGAGCACATCACCGAACATCACGAATTCGGTCTGTTCACCCACGAGGAGTATTTGGATGCGTTCCCCTCTACTGGCTTGAAGGTGATCCATAACAAGAAAGGCGTGGATGGGCGCGGTTTGTATATCGGCATGAAAACAGTCAAATAATCATGAGCACAACCACATTTCGAGAACGGATCCGCAAATCGCTGGCTAATGAGCCTCTCCAGATCGCGCTGGATGCCAACGCCGAGCGCCGCGTCACAGGGCGCATCACATCGTTCGCGTCCCTGCCTGACTGGAAGGAGCGTAGGCAACAGGCCCATGCCATCCGTGCGGATGTGATCGAACATCTCGTGGAATATCTCGAGACCTTCATTTCCAACGCGCAGAACAATGGCATCACTGTCCATCGTGCAAAGGACGCGGCAGAGGCAATTAAGATTGTTTTGGAAATTACGGACTCCAACGTCTCCAGACGTTGGAATGAGATCAATATCGACGAGAGGAGTTTTCAGACTCCGAAACTAATCGCCAAATCCAAATCCATGGTTTCAGAGGAAATCAACTTCAATCATGCCCTCGAAGCAAAAGGCATGCGTGTCGTTGAAACCGATCTCGGCGAATATATCGTCCAACTTAGGGGAGAAAAGCCTGCACACATCATCACGCCTGCCGTGCATCTGCGTCGCCACGAAGTGGGTCAACTCTTTCATGAAAAACTCGGTGTTCCATACACAGAGGATATTCCCACTCTCACAAACATCGCCCGCAAAGTTCTGCGAGATGTTTTCCTCACTGCGGATATTGGCGTCAGTGGCGTAAATTTCGGCATCGCAGATACTGGCGGTATTTGCATCGTCACCAACGAAGGCAACGGGCGCATGGTCACGACCCTGCCACCTGTTCACATTGCGCTGATGGGCATGGAGCGTCTCGTCCGCAATTTCGACGATCTTGCCATCATGCTCTCACTCCTCCCTCGCTCCGCCACGGGACAAAAGCTAAGCGTCTACACACAGATCATCCACAACCCTCTCGTGAACCAACAACGCCACATTATTCTCCTCGATAATGGGCGGACAAAACTCCGCAACTCGCCGCTTAAAGAATCACTCTACTGCATTCGCTGCGGCGCGTGCCTCAATGCCTGTCCTGTGTTTCGCGAGATCGGCGGGCACGCCTATGTTGGAAAGAGTGGCACACTCTCACCTTATTCCGGTCCCATAGGCTCCGTCATTTCGGCAGGATTGTTCGGCAGCGATTTTGTCCCACTCGCTCAGGCATCATCGTTATGTGGTGCCTGTAAGGATGCCTGCCCCGTGGACATTGACCTGCCTAAATTGCTCACGAGAGTAAGAGCAGGACAGAGTGAGACGAAGGAAGGAAAGAAGAAAGAGAATGGGCTTTCTTCCATGAGCAAACTTTTCTTGCAAATATTCGGACGCGTCGCACAAAGCCCAAGGCTGTTCGCCGTTTCGCAGCGATTCGCGGCGCTGGGAACGCGTCTCGTTTCCCCGTTCTCGACGATGGTCCGTTTGCCTGCATTCACAGGCTGGGGCTATAGCAAGGATCTGCCAAGATTCGCAGGGAAGACTTTTCGAGCAAGGTTTAAGAAGGTTACGGAGTCCGATGTCTCCAGACTTCGGAGTGAAAAAACAACTGCAACGTCTGGTCCCACAGGGATGCTTCGCGAAGACATTGCAGTCCAAATGATTAAGCATGATTTCATCACCGAGTTAACCGCGGTCAGTGGTCATGTCACCAAAACAAACGCAAATGATTTAAACAACAAAATCATCGACTTTCTCAAATCCCGTGAGATCGACCGCATTCACCTTGAGCCAAATGTTTTAGATGAGGATGCCCTCCAAAAAGCAGGAATCGCCATAAGCCGC
>Ga0210377_10001350_pt1 | contig 22424 bp, 21 predicted proteins | sample PLM4_65_b1redo_FD_155480 | JGI IMG/M metagenome (GOLD analysis project Ga0210377, IMG submission 155480) | Groundwater sediment microbial communities from an aquifer in East River, Colorado, USA - PLM4_65_b1 redo | ecosystem: Environmental > Terrestrial > Soil > Riparian zone | place: USA: East...
GAAAGGTATTCAATATTCCTCTGTTTATGAAAGAGCTGTTCTTTATTGTCGTATTATTCCTTCTGAATATGGAATAGAAGCTCCTCGTAAGAATTCTCCTCAAATCTGGAAGTTTATTTTTGTTAATGGAGAGCATTTATTGTATGCTTCACGTGTTTATACGGCTTTTGATCTTCTACCAATTATGATTGGGCAGCCTTTAGAAGATGGCTTTAATATTCAAACACAATCTATTGCAGAAAATCAACTTCCTATGCAAGCTGTAGCTTCTACTCTTTTTAATATTCGTCTTGCATCAGCTCGTCGTGCTGTTTCTGATCGTGCTTTATTTAATCCTCTTTTAATTAATGAAAGTGATGTCAATTCTCCTGTCCCAGCAGCAAAGATTCCTGTGCGTTTATCAGGCTTAAATGATCAGAATCTTGAAAGTGCTTATAAACAAATTCCTTTTGATGATTCTGGTACTCAAAGTGTAATAGGTGATGTAAGAAATGTGCTAGAATTCTCAGATATGATGTCTGGAATGAATAAACCTTCTCGCGGACAATTTCAAAAGGGAAACAAATCTGTACAAGAATGGCAAGATACTATGGGAGGTGCTGATGATCGTAAACGCCTACCTGCTTTATGTATTGAATCACAAATTATGGTTCCATTAAAAGAGAATATTAAACTTAATATCTATCAACATAAAGCTATTGGTATCTATCAATCTTCAAAGACTGGAGAAACTTACGATGTTGATGTTCAAAAATTAGAAGCTGTGCGTAAAAAAGTTATGTCTTTCCGTCTAGCAGATGGATATACACCTAAATCTAAATTAGCTTCAACAGACTTTATTGCACAACTTCTACAAACACTTTCACAAAGTCAACCTCTTGCAGCCTCATGGGGTGCTGCATTACCTCGTATGTTTGCTCATCTTGCTCAATTAGGAGGTGTAAGAGATCTTGGGCAATATCTTCCAAAACAAGTAACACAAGGAGCATCAAGTGGAGCAGCTCTCCCAGCCGCCACTACTGGTACAGCTGGATAAATTAACTCCAGCATTTACAGAGGAAGAAGCAAAGAATTTAAAACAAATCTTAGCTAATCCTCTTGTTAAAAGATTTTTTCTTGCTCAATTTAATACAGCAGTAGCAGACTTCTTGGTTAATGAAGCAGATACTGATGAACAAAAACAAAAACTTACTTCTCGTTTTTTAAAGATGAAGGGAGTGCAGTATGTATGTACCTTCATCTTAAATAATTTTCAAGAGGAAAAAGCGAAATGAGGAGAGCATTAGAAATACCGTTCCGTAAGAAACAATACGGACATGCTAATTTTAGTGGACTAATGAGCATGTTTCAGAAACCTAAAAAACCGGCTGCTACTACTGTAGATCCTGCACTTGAACCTAAAGTAGATGCTACTGGTAAGCCTCTTCCAAATCAAAATATTGATCCAGCTACAGGTAAACTACGTAAAGCTAATACTGATCCAAATGCTCCAGAGAATATCATTGATCCTAACAAATCAAAAAATCCACTTGACGTTTTCGATGGTCTGTGGGATAATACTAACAAGAGTGGAACAGTAGATGCTCCCTCCTTTTCATTAGACCCAGAAGCACTGAAGACTGTAGCAGGTAAGTTGTCTTTTGCCCCACAGCTCACAGCAGAGCAACTTGAGAAATTCAAGACTGGGGATCCAGAGACTATTGCTGCTCTCCTCAACGAAACGGGTCGTCAAGCTTACACCTCACTTATGCAGCACATACCTGCCTTAACAGACAAGTATGTAACTGCTAGACTACAACACGACCGCGCTGGGCTAGGTCGATCAGTTCGTACTGAACTGACTGTAAATAGCCTGGAAAAACTGGCTAGTAAGAATCCTGTACTGAAACAGCAGCTGGATAGGGTCGTAGCAGGCCTGTATGAAAAATATCCAGATGCGACTCCAGATTGGGTCGCTGAGCAATCCACTAAGTATTTTGTGGATATAGCAAAGCAGCTCTCTCCAGACTCTTTCAAGCCCACGGCAGCAGAAGCCGCGGTAACTCCGAAAGAAGGAGAAGTACCGGAAGATTTCTGGGCAAACTTTGTAACTAGTCAGCCTTCTAAGACTACGCCCTAACGCCTTCCTCTCACAAGGAGACGTTTGATGTTTGCAACAGGAGTGTTCAATACTACCGTCAATCCGACGGAGCTGAACACAAGAAGCTTTGCTGGTACTATGCTACGTCTATTTCCTAATGGATCTTTCCCACTCTGGGGACTTCTGTCTCAGCAACCACGCTCAACTGCTAAGTCTTCTACGCATGGGTACTTTTCTAAGACCTTCATGTTTGGCTATGTACAAGCTAATGGAGGCGAAACAAACGTTGAAGTAGCTATTACTGTTGATTCTACTGTGGGTATGCTTCCTTCAATGATTCTTTACAATCCTGCTACTCGTGAGAATATGCGTATTACTACAGTAGATTCTGCTACTCAAGTTACTGTTGTGCGTGAATTTGGTCGTGTTGCTGCAGCTGCTATTGCAGATGATCAGAAACTACTTGTAATTGGTTCAGCCTTTGCAGAAGGTTCTGCTCGTCCAGATGCTCGCAATATGACTATCGTCCATATTCCAAACTTTACACAAATCTTCCGTAATGCTTGGGCAGTTACTGATACTGCTCGTGCTTCTCTTGTAGAGGCTGGCTTCGGTAACGTACAAGAAAACCGTCGTGACTGTTCTATGCTTCACTCTGTTGAAGCAGAATCTGCTATTTTCTTCGGTCAAGCAGAAATGAATACTGCTGGTGCTCAGCCAATCCACACAACCCAGGGTATTTATGATGCTACAGACCAGTATGCACCAGCAAATACAAATACTGCTGCCGCTACTACAACGTTTGATCAGCTTGTAGCTCTTGTGGAACCTGCTTTCCAATATTCAACGGATATGGGCAATGCTAAACAGCGCGTAGCTTTCGTTGGTTCTACTGCTCTTAAGGTACTTAACGATATTGGCAGAATGTCCGGCCAAGTTACTCTTTCTCAAGAAGAAACTTCCTTTGGAATGCAATTTACAAGCTTCAAGTTCTACAAAGGCCGTATCAATCTGATTGAGCATCCACTTTTCAATGGTCTCCCAGAACTTTCTAAGCTCATGGTGGTTGTTGATCTTGCTGCTTTGAAGTTAGCTTTCATGAATGGACGTGATACTAAACCAGAAGAATACGGCGGAGACGGAAAGAATAATGCTAATGGCGTTGATGCCGTAGGTGGTTCTCTTACTTCTGAATTCGCTGTTGAGCTTGTCAATCCTTATGCCTGCTGCATCGTAGAAGGACTTACTGCGGCAGCTGCATAATCTATGAGCATCGCTGACAAGCTCGCGGCAGTAAAAAATGCCGCAATGGCCGCAGGAGGATCATTACCAAAACCTCCTGCGGCTGGTGCTTCAACAATAAATACTGGTATGGCTAATTCTTTACAAGGAGCCACAGCAAAAACATTGCTTCCTAAGACTCCATCTAAGACCTCTGTTTTGAGACCAGAAGATATGATTCCTAAGAGAACATCTGAAGATCAAGTGCTTTTCCATTCTTCAAAAGCAACTTTCAATACTGTGTATGCTAAACAAGGAGAAGAAACTCGTCGTATTCATTTCGTAAATCAATACTACCTTACTAATGATGCAAAGGTAATTGAATTCTTACGTGCTAATGCTAAACATTTTGTATTAGACGAAGTTTCTCCGAAAGTTTCTACAGAAATTAAAAAGTAACTAAGTCTAGGCGCATATGAACCTAGGCGAAATGAGAGAATGGGTGCTTAGGACTATTGGGCGCCCAGAAAGACTACAACAAGCTCTAGATTCAATTAATTCTGCTATTGAGTATGTAACAGCAAAAGGAGATTTTGCATCTGATTTAATAGAAAACAGCTGCAATCTTTCTTCGTCTGTATATATACATGCGATTGACATAACAACCACAATGCCACGCTTTCGTAAGATTAAGTATTTACGTCCTGATGGTTATTCTGTTTACTTAAAATGGAAAGATTCTTCTCGTGTCTTTGTTGAGAAAGCTCCTGGAGTAGGAACTGAACTTATTGATGTTTGGTATAGAGCAGGAAATCAACTTCTAATTAAGTTGTCTGTTCTTCAATCTATTCTTCATTTTGGATACTATATTTTTCCGGAAAGGCTTGTTGATACTGCAGATGAATATTGGATGTTGGATCAAATGCCAACAGTTATTCATGCTTTTGCTGTTGCACTTGAATATGAATCAATTGGAAATGAATCTGAAGCGTCACGTTATGATAAAAAGGCTGAACGATTCTTATTTGTGCATAAGAGCGATAAGCAAGACGCTGTGAGTCATTCTTGAGAAAATATGAATCCATATAGAGGCATTAATCCTATTGGGAAGAAAACTCTTACAAATGCTGAACTTGCAGCAATTCTTTTACCTTATCTTCTTATTTCTGATATTGATGATGTACCTGTGGATGGAGAATTTACTGCTCCTATCTCTTCAAACTGGGCATTTGATCACTTAGCAGCGGCTGATCCACATCCTCAGTATCTTACTGTTACAGAAGGAGATGCTCTCTTCTTGACTCCTGCTGAAGGTAATGCTCTCTATTCAGTTCTTGGACATATACATGATCATGGTACTCTAACTGGATTGGCTGATAATGATCATCCACAGTATTTACTTATTGCGAGTTATACTGCTGCTGATGTGCTGGCTAAGATTCTTACTGTTGATGGGTCTGGATCTTTATTGGATGCGGATTTGCTGGATGGCTTAAATAGTGCAAATTTTAGTAGAACTACTGTAGCAGGCCCAGGTAATAATTTTATCTCTTTAGATTCTAGAGCAACAGATTTTCTTCCACAAGATAGAAATGCAGGTTTATACGCAGATTTCAAAGAAAATACTACTGATGGCTTAGCAGATGGTGGATCATATCATGGTGTTTTAACTTTTAGAAAATACGGATCAGATGTTGATCTTACAGGTGGCCCAGTTGCTCAAATTGCATATACAGATGCTGGCAATCTACATATACGTTTATCTACAGGAGCAACAACTTGGGGGACTTGGATTAAATTCTGGAATTCAAATAATGGTGGTGCTGGAAGTGGTCTTGATGCTGATCTTCTAGATGGTCTTTCATCTACTGCTTTCTCTCTAGTAGGACATACACATCTTCTTATTTCTGGGGCAACAGATGTTACAATAACTGCAGCGAATCTCAACTCATTAGATGATGGTGTAAATTCTGCTTTACACTTTCACGATGTAGATCGTGCGCGAGCAAATCATACTGGGACTCAATTAGCGGCTACAATTTCAGATTTCTCTGAAGCTTCTCAAGATGTAATTGGGACTTTACTTGCAGATTCTGCCACAATTGATTTTGTATATGATGATGGTGGAAATACTCTTACTGCTAATGTAAAAGATGGAGCTGTTGATTTATCCAATATTATTGATGGTGTTACATCAGAAGTTGCTGTAAACAAAAGTAGAGTTTATGCTTCTCCTTTAGTAATCACTGCAACTGGTATACTTAAGATACCTAATACTTCGCAAGTAGCAATAGTGGGATAATATGCTACTCTTACAAGAAAGAGCTACACCAGCGACTCCAGCTGCTGGTTGGTCTATTATATATCCTAAAGCAGATGGACAATGGTACTTTAAAGATGATGCAGGCGTAGAACAGCCCCTTGCTGGTAACAATATTCCTCAAACTCTTATTGATGCTAAAGGAGACTTAATTGTTGGTACTGCCGCAGATACAGCTGGAAGATTAGCTGTAGGAGCAAATGGAACTGTTCTTACTGCTGATTCTGCAGAAGCTACAGGAACAAAATGGGCCAATGTTTCAAATGTATCTTATCCACTTTGGTATATTGCTGGTTTAACTTATTCAAATAACGTAACTGATGCTACTAATGATGTGGATATTGCGGCAGGAGTTGCTCGTAGTTCAGATGACACAGAAAACTTAATTCTTGCATCTGCTATTACTAAGCGTTTAGATGCTGCTTGGGCTGTCGGTACTAATGCTGGAGGATTAGATACTGGTGTAATTGGTAACTCTGATTACTATATCCATCTGATAAAAAGAATTGATACTGGTGTTGTTGATGTTCTATTTTCTCTCCAGAGTAGTGCTCCTACGCTTCCTGCTAATTACACAAAAAGTAGACGTATTGGGTGGTTTAGACGTCTTGCTGGAATAATTATTCTGTTCAAAATATATGAAATTTCAGGTGGCGGATATGAATTAACATGGATTACTAATATTAAAGATATTGACACAATTACTGCTACAGCAAATCGTACAGCTAGAGCTCTCTCTGTAATGCCATCATCTATTGCTGTATTTTCTCTTTATTGGAATTCTGGACAAGTAGGTGTTACTACTCATTATTGTTTACTAACAACTGCGGATCAGGGAGATGTTGCAGCTTCTGGTAATAATTCGTCAATTAGTTCTACAGCATCTAATACAGGTGCCACTACTACTATTATTGTTCCTGAAGTAAGTATGAAAACTAATTCTAGTAGCCAAGTATTTGACAGAGGAGATACTGCTGGAAGTATTAAATATTTTACTCGTGGATATGTAGATGCTAGACGTACCTAGGGATTAATTATGGAAACTCTTTTTCTTGATGTTGTTCAAGCTACCCCAGTATTTAGAGGTAATAGAATTGCTCTTTATTTTAAACCTGACGGAAATCTATACTATAAAACAGCTTACAATACAGAAGTTCAACTTGTTGCGGTTACACCAGCTTTTACTACTGCTGATGTTAAGCTTACATTAAAGACAGTTGCTGATGCTGGTTGGGTTATGTGTAATGATGGAACTATAGGTAATGCTATATCTGGAGCAACTTCTCGTGCTAATGCTGATACAGAAGATCTCTTTATCTATCTTTGGAATAATATAGATAATATGTATGCTGTTGTATCTGGAGGACGTGGACTTAGTGCTATTGCGGATTTTGATGCAAATAAAACAATAGCCTTAACTAAAATGCTTGGTCGTGCTATTGCAATTGCAGGTGCTGGATCTGGATTAACTAATAGAGCCTTAGGGCTAATTCTTGGGCAAGAAACTGTATCTCTTACTGAAGCCCAAAATGGAGTACATACTCATATACAGAATGCTCATACGCATACTCAAGATATACATGGGCATAATGTTGCGCAGGGTTCAGGAGTTGGTTCAACTGGGGCTCAAGATGCTAACTTTACTCATACTATAGCTACATCAGGTACTACAGCAACGAACCAAAATACTACAGCAACAAATCAGAATTCTGGTGCTGGTTCTCCTCATGAAAATATGCCTCCTGAAACATTCTTAAATGCGATGATTAAACTTTAGTAGTATATACAAGGAGAACGCGAAGTGAACAGGAAGTTGAAACTCCTAGCAGTAGCCGCAGCTCTTGCATTTGCAGGATCTGCGATTGCTCAACAAGCTGTTATTCAATCTGTAAATAATGTTTCTAACAGAGCAGATACTTATTCTGGTGCAGCCAAGAATTTCACACTTGCAGCCACTCCTTCAGATGCATGCATTCTAAATGGATCTGCAACTAGAACTGTATATGTAACCAAGGTTTCTATTTCAGGTCTTAAAACAACTGCTGGTTTATCTCAAGTTCTTCTATTTAAGCGTACTGCAGCTAATACTGGAGGTACTGCTGTAGCAACTACGGAAGTTGCAAATGATACAGCTTCTGCTGCTCCTACTGCTGCCATGCAGCACTATACTGCTAATCCTACTCCTGGTACAGGAACTCAAATCTACTCTAACTATGCATTGTTTCAAGCTCCTGCTGGAACTACTGATGGTGTCCTAAGAGAAATTAGATTTGGAGATGGTATGTCTCAATACAATGTGCTTCGCGGTGTTGCTCAGGGGCTTGCTGTTAATCTAGATGGTGCAACTCTTACTGGTGGAGTATTTAACTGCACATTTGAATGGATTGAAAGATAAATTATTCTCAATCTTACAAGAAATGGAAAATCATCAAGATAACAGAGGAGTTATAGATCCTACAGCTAATGTTTTATCTTTAGTAGAAGCTGCAAATAAAAGACAAGATGATTTAAGAATTGCTGAGGCTAGAAGGGTAGATGAACAAATGGAATTACGTGCTTATTATACAGAAAAACTTGCTGATGCAGAAGCTAAAAGATTGGATGCAATTCGTCTTGTTGATGTAGGAGCTGTATCTTTAGCTAATGAAAAAGCTGGAGCACAAGCAGCTGTTCTTGCTAAGCAGGTGTCTGAATCTGCTCTTGCTTTAAGTCTAACAGCAGGAGCTAAAGGTGTTTCTACCCCACTTCTTCTTTCAATTGCTGCTATCGCTGGTGGGCTTATTTCATTTGTTATTCAACGTATTCTCTTATAGAAGATATATGACAGCATTTGTGGAAAAAAGATCAACTAAATTTACTGAAAGACTTTCTATGTTCATGGCTATTTCATCTGCTTTTGGTGGATTTTATGTTCTTGTTGACCCAAAGTTTATAATTACTATTGCAGACCAATCTATTGAAATTGGAGGAAGTGGTTTCTCTCCTGATTTGAAAGGTGCTGTTGTCAGTTTGATTCTAATTGGTGGCTGGACAGCAATTAAAGAGTACTGGTTAGGAGCTAGTGCTTCAGGACAGAATCAAGCTGAATCTATGTCTCGTATTGCAGAATCTAATGTTGCTGAAACTAATGGGAAGAAATCCAGTTGACTCTAGGAGAAAAGCAGAGACTCTTTACTTATTTACTTGCTAAACTTGTAATCTGGGCTTATGAAAACGATTATGAACTATCTTATGGTGAAGCATTACGTACATTAGCTCAAGCTAAATTAAATGCTTCTACTGGAATTGGTATTGTAAATACTCTTCATGCAATTCGCTTAGCAGTAGATTTCAATCTTTTTAAGGATGCATCCTTAGAATCAGATGAAGATATCTATCAAAAGGATTCTGAAGCTTATCGTCCACTTGGTGAATACTGGAAATCCTTACATCCTCTTTGTCGCTGGGGTGGAGACTTCAAGAGCAAAGATGGTAATCACTTCTCAATGGAGCATGAAGGAGTCAGATGAAGAAGATTTTAGTAGGTGCAGTAATTGCTTTGATGCTTGGCTGTGCTACAGCAGAAAAACCTGCTCAAGTTGTATTTGCTGCAACGTCTGCTTATGATGCAGCTCTTACTGCGGCTTTGACATACAAGAGACTTCCTGACTGTGCTACAACTACATCAAAGCTTTGTTCTGATAAAGATGTTCTTGTAACGATTTTGAAAGCTGATAATGCTGCATTTGATGCTCTTACTTCAGCTCAGAAAGTTGTTCGTAATACTACATCTAGCCAATCCGCCCTCCAAACTGCAGCTAACTGGGCTAAAGAAGCAATTGCTGCTTTCTCTAGTGTTATCACTGCTCTTAGTAAGGAAACTACTAAGTGAACTCAACTACTCTTGCTTATCTGTTACAACTTGTTGCAGCTCTTCCTTCTCTTATTCAAGGTGGAATTGATACCTATGAACTAGTGCAGAATGGAGTATCTAAAGTTAAACTAATGGTAGCAGAAAATCGTAATCCTACAGATGAAGAGTGGGAAGAACTTAACACTTCTATTGCATCTAAGCGAGCAGAATTGCACTCGGCTTAATTCTAGCTTATGCCTCTAGAAGATGAAGTTTATATTTTTGGGACTACAAAAGGTGATGCTATTCCATTCAATATTGCACGTCCAAAAGGATGTATTATTCACAATTTTACAGATGTTGTTTCTGGTCCTTTTGTGCTTCCAGATATTAGTCTTCCTTATGTACTTCTAGCAGATGTAGATTGTCTTGTAGGCTTTAATGTGATCCCAGATAGAAATTCAGTTATACATCAACCTAGTGTTGTATTTGTCCCTGCAGGCAAAGAAGTTGCTGTTGCTCCTTTGAATGATTCTATTAAAGTTCAAGCATTAAGAGCTGGTGAATCAGGTAAACTCATTGTTCAATCCTTTGAACTATATAAAGCTATTGGAAGAGAAGTTCTTCAGGAGCAAACGGGCTAATTATGGCACAAGTGACAAAGAAGATTGAACTTTCACGTTCTTACTTACCTATTGATCCTAATACACTTCCTGAAACAATGCATGATACTGGTGGAGAGGATCGTCCTGAAGATCGTATTCCAGTTATTCCATTTGAAGGCTGGAACTTTATGCCTACTGCTTACGGATGGAGGAGTTACTTTGGTATCAATGCTAATCTTGGAATAGATGCTCTTGAATTACCAGCGCATTGTCGTGAATTATTTACTTTTCAAAAGCCTGATCTTACTAACTTTTTAGTTGCTTTATGTGATACAGGTATTTGGACTAAAGCAGGAGAATCTGCAGGAGCTTGGGTTCATGAGATTACTTTAGTTGATCCTAATGATGGGACATTGCTAGAATGGTCTTATGCAATTCTAGAAAATGCTTTGTATGTGTATCGTCAAGGTGAAGCAAATGCTTATAAATGTGTTTCTCCAGGATTTGCTTTCTCTGTTCATACTCCTAATACATTAAACATGGCTGGGCAACTTGGTATTTTCAAAGCTGGTGGAAGATTAGGATTCTGGGATTCTGCTGATTCTGTAGCTTACTCTTCCTTTACTAATTTTGTAGACTTTGTACCCTCTGTTTCTACTCTTGCAAACATTACTACTATTAAAGAAAAGATTGGAAAGATTATTAATATTGTACAGCATGGTGATGGTTTTATTGTTTATGCTACAAAATCAATCATTGGAGTACAGAAAGATCTTTCTAATACTTTTCTATGGAGAGCTAAATCAATCTCAAATGTAGCAGGAATTGCTTATAGAAGACAGGTTACTATTAGTTCTCCTGATACAGAGCACTATGCGTGGACTTCTATTGGTCTTATGAGAATTAGAAACTTTGAGGCGGAGATAGTTGTTCCTGAATTATACGATTTTCTTAAGGAGACACAAGATCCAATTTATCTAAAAATCTTGGAAGGAAGATATTTAGCTGTACAACTTGCTAATGAAAAGTATGTAAATGGTATTTTAAGTTTCTATACTGAAACAGTAGCAGGAGAAACTATTACACTTGCTGAAGCTTATACAATATGGGGAGCTATTCCAGATATAGAGCTTGTAACTTCATTAGATGATGCAGACGCTAGAATTCTTTACTCTGCTTTTAATATGCAGCCTGCTCAAATGGCTGTAGAATCTGAATCTGGTGGATGTGGTGGAATAGGTTTATGTGTTGATACTGATTATCCTGTTTATCAAGATAAGTTTATCTCACCAGTAAGTCCAATTTTACAGCTACTTGAAATTCTAAAAGCTGGAACTCAAGCAACTTTTGATACTGCTCCATTCGCGTTGAATGATAGAACAAGAAATCTTGGTAGTTTAGCACAACCTATTGGTACTCTTATAACGAAGAAAGCTACAGTAATTCAAGTAAATAAGGATTATCTTGGTGATCTTGTAATTACATCAGATAATGAGAAAAACTTCTACGATAAGAGTACTGCTTTATGGCATAAATATAATGCACATTTACTTGGATATGTTGCTAAATTAAAGAATAATCTTACTGAATTAAATCCTAAACTTCTTACAACTGGAGTAGATACACAAGCATCTATCTTTTTATTCTCAAATGAAACTCCTGTATATCCAGTAGGACTTGGGGACTTTGCCGGTTCTATTAAAGGTGCAGTAGAAATTTATCCTTCTGTAGCAACACCAATTACACTTGCTGCTGGATCTATTGATGAATATGCTGGAATACTTCCTTATGCTTATGAACTTGAGTATGGTAAAATAGGTTATACGTATTATACAATTGCTAAACCTAGTCGTGAAATGATATATACTGGTGTATTACAAAGGAACACATCAAAACTTAAAGGTCTATTTCAATTTAATGTTGTTTCTCGTACTGGATCTGGTACTAATGTTCCAGTTGGTATTTCTCATACATCTTCTGATTTTGGGATTCTTATAAGTGAATTTAATGATATACTTACAGCTGCTGGACTCAGCTTTGTTAGTATTGCGACTCTTACTGGGGCTATTGAAGCTTACTTTATACAAAATAGAGCTGTTGCGCATCAAACAGGATTTGCTGGTCTTACAGCAAAGAATGAAAGTGGTGCTGCTTGGGCTCCTGCTACAGAAGGAGTAGTTGCTACTTATAATGTACAATTAATTAGTAATCCGTTTACTGTTGGGACAATAACATTTAATGTACAAGCTTCTGGATTAGAAGCAAAGGATACAATGACTACTATTTTCTCTGATAATGTAGCTGTAGATACTTATTGTGCAAGAGTACAGCATATCTCATACTCACATCCAACTTCATTTATTCGATACAATATTGTTGGAGAAGCTATTGTATCTCCAAATTCTCCCCCAGCTTATAGTGAAGCAGTTGTTTTAGCAGATTCTCTCTGTGGACAAGGTCATGAAAGTAGACCTCGTCCTACTCTGTTTAATATGGCTATATCTTCTCCTGCATCACTTATACCTAGGATTGATGTTATTATTAATGAATTAAGATTTATGATTCAACAAGGACAAGAAGTTAACTTTACATTCCCAGGAACTTCTTTCTTAATGCAAGCTGGATCTCCTGCACCTTATGAAGTTTTGTGGAAAGGCGCTTATGTCTACGATACACAATTAAAACGTTGGGGTAAACTAAAGCAAGATTTTTATCAGCTGCTTGATTTCTCTCCTCTTAACTCTACTGCATTAAAAACTATTCCATTTACACAATTTGGTTTACAAGCAGCTTTACTTGATGTATTAGGCAATGTGAGACTTTTTGATTCTAAGCCAATAGAATCTTATTTGAAATTTGGTAAATACGGAAATCATAGACATGGTTTTACTCAACTAGAATCTATACGAGCTGATTTTAGACAACCTTGCTCTGGTAGATTAGAAGTAGAACCATCTTTTGATGGTCGTACTATTGATTCTACTAATGTAAGAACATACGATTATGTTGATGCTGTACAAATTATTCAAGGTCATGGATTGTCTGCTCGTTGGCATAATATAGCTTTCAAAGGACACTTTGATCTTTCCTTTTTAGCATTAACTTCGTGGTCATCGTCCCGGAGGTAATCAAAGAATGGTAGCATCCAATACAGCTTGGGACTTAACTGGAAGACAGGCTGGAACACAGCAATATCTTCCTACAGGTCAAAAGACTGGCACATCTGAATCTACTGGAGGTGGTAATACTTCTGTTACTGAAACAGCTACACAATTTCAAACTGTAAATAAGCAGAATACGCCAGATTTTGCTCTTAACAATTTAGAGGATCTAATCAATCAATTAATGGATAGACCTAATTTATCAGATCAAGAAGCAAATGCTAAGTTTCCTCTTCCAGAACGTGTTTTTGATAAACGAGGAGGATGGGGATTTAGACTTCCTAATGGAACTGTAATATTTGGACCAACTGCAAATGCTGTAGCTAAAGATTGGGAAGCTAGACAACTTGCTTCAAGGGAAAAAGCACAAAGAGAATCTGGCATGACTGCTGGTGGTACTCTTGCATCTAAAGAATCTAGTGCTCAAAGAAGTTCTGAAATTCAACGTAATAGAGAACAGCAAGGTAAATATTCTAAAGAAGCAGCTTTTGCAGATGCTGCTGCCCTTTCAGGAAAATTCTCTCGTCAGCTTCTTGAACAAGTAATGCCACAAATTTCCAAAGCAATAGAAGCATCTGGGACTTCTGGAGGTGCTGTTGGTGGACTCTTGGCACAAGATGCAGCAGCAAGAGTTGCAGAAGCTCAAGCTTCTCTTGGATTACAAGCATCTACACAATACGGACAAATTAGCAATCAACTTGCTGCTATTCTTGCAGACTTGGCTAAATCTCAAGATCCTGCTATGCAAGCTTTACTCCAAGCTCTTGGACTTGCTAAAGGTACTATTGAACTTGGCTCTGCATCTTCTACTGGTACTTCAACTAAAACAGGTACTAGCACAGAGCAAAAGACTGTGGATACATCAGAAGCACAAACTGGAAATCCTCTTCTACAGCAACTTATGGCCGGTTTACGTACTGGCGTTGATGTTTCTGTACCTAATGTTGCTGCACCTAGTTCTCCGACTCCTACAATCGCAAATACTAATTTAGATCTTGAAAAAATTCTTGGTCAAAGACAACAATACGGTGCAGGATATGCATTCTAATGACAGATAAATTAAATTTGGATGAAGCTCTTGCTGATATTATTGCTTCTACACCATCAAGTAATCAATCTTTTATTCAGATTGCAAATACTTCTGAAGGTGGACAAACTCCTGATCGTATGCAAAGTATGCTACAAATCTTTCAATCTGCTTTCCCAGATATGGACTTTACTATTGCAGATAATGCTGAAGGACAAAAGAGTGTAAAAGGTAGACAGAAACAACAACCTGCTGGAGTATCTAATGCTGTTCCAGATGGGTTTAGTCCACAACGGAATGCTGCTGGTATCCAAGATTTACAGTCTGCACTTGAAAAAGCTGCTACAGATGAAGATAAACTACAAATTGCAGTAAAGCTTAATGCAGCTGTCCAGACACAGAAAGCTTTTAACTTCACTAAATACAAGCAACAAGCTGAAGCTGAATTCGGTGTTCCTGATCTTATTCAAGCGACTAATAGAATTCAGCAATCAGAACTTGCTTCTCCATTTAATCCTGGTACTGGTATGCCTTCTGCTCAACGCTTGCAGATTCTTGAGGTTCTTGGAATAGCTCGTGTGCGCGCCTCTAATAGAGTGAATGAATTGGCTCAGAATGATATCACTCTTGCAGGGGCTGAAAATCTTGCTAAGTCTGTTATTGTTGGATTGGAGAAAGGCTTGGCTGTAGCTGGTAAACAAGGATTACTAGAAGATAAAGAAGCTAGAAGACTTACTAAAGAAACAGCTATTGGTGCAATGGATCCTAATTTTATTCAGAATGTAAGTATTTTACGTAATGCTACAGCAGATCCAACAGATTCTCAACGTAGAGCTATTGCAGAAGGTATTTATGATAATAAGATTAAACTGACTGAGATTGAGAGACTTCTTGCTACTGCAACACCAGATTCAATTAAAGGTTTCTATCTTACAGCTAAAGAACCAAAGCATAAAGAACAAGCTTTACAGTTACTAGAAGCAAAAGAAATTGCTTTAATTGGTGATGAGAAACAAGCTAAGCGTAATATGACATTATTTAAACAAGCATATACTCATGATGTTGCTGATTTAGCTACTACTGGAGATGCCCAACTTTCTACTCGTGTAAAGCAAAAGAATGCTGAGAATATTGCTAGATATCCAGATAAGAAAGAGCGTGATATTGTGAATGCTCAAGATCGTGTTGCTTTTCAGAATGAGTATCTAAATAGGATTGTTAATAATGCTTTTAGTAATGATGTCTCTGGTTGGCAAGGAGTTATTCAAAGTGATGATACTGCTAAATCTGTGTTAAAACAAATGAGAGCTTATAATCCTAAGGAATTAAATATGAGAAAATTCATTATTGAATACTTAAACTACAATGATGGTAAAAGTCTTGGAGATAAGTCTAAGGCGATACAAGCAATCTCTGCTTCTGCACTTTCAGCCTTTCCGCAATCTGTTGTTCTACCTTTACCTTCTGAAGAATCTATACAAATGCAGACTCAACGTATGATTGCTTCTGCATATGTTGGTGCTCAATTTAGATTTGCTACTTCTCCATTTATGACTGATAATCCATTTAGACAGTAATATGATAACTCAAGATTTTGTAGATAAATTTAGTGCTCAAAAGTTAGGTAATGAAAGTGCTTTAGGTTTTGTATCTCAATCAGATGATTTTGTAGCTTCTACTGTTGTAGATATTGGAACAAGTCTGTGGAATTCTATTATTGCTGTACCTAAACTTTTGGGTATAAACACAGATGAATATCGTGTAGATACTTATGATGTACTAAAAAGCGTGAATGAGGATTGGGCTAATTATTATGCTGAATCTAAGGATGCTGTTGAAATGGCTTCTTTCATTGGTGGATTACTACTACCTGCTGGTGCTGCAATGAAAGGTATGAAGATTCTTCAAGCTGGCAAACTAGGCTTCTATCCAACCTTTCTAAATGAAGGAACACAAGCTGCTCGTATTTCAGAGCTACAGAAGATGCTTGAACTTGGTGGCAAATCTACTGTTGAATATCGTAATCTACGTTGGAAGATTCTTGCTACAAATGCTGGACAAGAAACTTTACAAAACGCTGGTGCGGAACTTGCTATTATTGGTACAATGAATCAGCATGCTTATATGGAAGATTACTTAAAAGATCCAATTAAGAACATTGCTATTGGACTTACTATTGGAGGAGTTATTGGATCTGGTCTAGGGCAGATTGCTATTCGTAAGACTCTTGCAGAATCCCTTGGATCTACTGCCACAGAAGCACTTGGCAAAGTTCAATCAAAGTTAGTAGATATTCCTCTTGGTATTAGTGATGTAGATAAAGTACAACGCTTTAGTGTTAATGCTCAAATCCTCCACGGTATTGCTGAAGATACAACTCAAACTCCATTAACAAGAGATATTGCTATAGATTTTGCTAGAATGTGGGAAGGTAGAGCTGGACAACTTGAGCAGACTTCTGTATTTGGAACTGCTTTAAAAGGGTTAAAAGATATTGAAGCTAAAAAACAAGCTCGTGAAATTATGCTTTCAGATGCTGCTTATGGAGCTAATCGTGTTGAACTTACTACATTTGATGATCGTGAGTTTATGTTACGTAAGAGACCTGGAAAAGAATTCTTTACAGATGAAGCTGAGAAAGTTGCTGGTATTAAATTTGATAGGCTTGCCGAATATTCAAGAGAAACTAGAGCTTCTTTAATATCATCTTCTGGATTAGAAAGACTTAAACCAGATTGGGAAGAATTAATGAAAAATGTTTATAAGATTAGTTATTCACCTTTTCATAAAGCTTGGATTCCTGTATCACAAATAGCAAATTACAGTCGTGCTGTAGATACTGGGGCTACTCAATGGGAGAAGATCCCTGCTATCTTGAGACCAAATCCAGATGCTTTTGCTGAATTTGCAACAAGAGAAGTTCCAACAGCTAAAGCTGATAAATACTGGATCAATACTCTTGGTTCGGTGGACAATGCTGCTTTAGAATATAAAGTCTTTATTGCAAATGGTGATCTAGGAGTACAAAATGCTTGGCTTTCTAGAATTGCTATTCTTACAGAAGATAACAAATTCTTGCCAGCAATTTATCTTGTGCCTGATGTAACTGGTGAAGTTACTATTGGACAGATAAAGAAGCAGGGACGTCTAGTATCTATTTCTGAGTTGGAGGAACACCTAGCATCAAAGAAGACTCAGCTTGTTAAAGAGATGGTCACGCAAGGCTCTTCTATTCAAGAAATAGGTATTCGTCTAAATGTTTCTTCTTCTGCTATTGAAAGAATGCTTATGACTGGAGAAGCTCTTGCTCAACAAGATGGTTGGAGACTATATACTTCTGCACGTAGTATTGAAGAAAACTATCTTTCTCAGAAAGGACGTATGCTTGATTTCACTACAAATGGTAAGCGTGTAGCTTCTCTTTACAACCGCAATGCTGATATGTCTGCACGTTTGGATTCTAAATTCATTCGTGAACAGAACCTAGGTATCATGGTAGATATCATTGCTGGATCTAAGAGTGCTATTATTAAACAGCTTTATGAAGTTTTGGATGCTGATCGTAGAACTTGGGATATCTTTGATGAACAGCTTGCTAATATTGTTAATGAGAAAGCTGGTAGTTTCTTCTTTACTTCAGCAGACTTTGCTTCTCGTCGTATGGGAGATATTGGGCATATTGCTTCTGTAAAAGGACAAGAACTATTTGGTGTATTTAACAACGTATCTCAACGTGAATTAACTCCTCTTGCAACAAAGACGAGAGAAATACTTACTACACAAGCTGGTTTAAATGAGTTTAATGAAACAATCAATATTCTTACAAGTACGTCTGGTTATCGTAATATTGATGAAGTTACTGGACAACTATATCGTTTAGTAGAACAAGAGCCTGGAACATTTGTTCGTTCACCTATTTACAAACCTAATGGAGGCTTGCTTAAGCCTTCTGATGCTGTTTTATCTTGGATAAAAGAGATGAAGCGTGTTGGTGGAGAACTATTCCAGTTTAAGAATACTGTAAACAAGATTCAAGGTTTCAAGGAATTGAATGATATTGGTTTGTGGATACCTACTTTTAATCCAGCTAATAAGTTTATCTCTTACGTTATAGACAATCAAGCTGCTGAAGGAGCTTCTCGTGTTAAGCTTCTTGCAGGCAAGAGCCCAGAAGAATTAGCTTCTCTTGAAAGAAATTGGAAATCTCAATCTGGCAATGATGCTCGCTACTCTTTAGTAACTAAAGCTGAACAAGAAGATTATAATTTCTGGCAGATGAGGCAAGACCCAATTGAGATGGACTTTGCTGATATTACTAAGTTTCACTCAGGAGCTTCTGGTCTTGCTATTACTCCTATGGACGATACTTTTGCTACTACTGTCATTGAGAATTTACATAACAGAATTATCCACTATGGAAGAAAACTTCAGGAGATGTATCTTTCTGATATTATGACACAGCTGGATGATATGTCTGCTTTGAATCAAAAGTATATTGGTAATCAACCTATTCTTGCTGGTAAGATTGGGCTTGCTCAACGTGAAGACGCTGCTCGTGCAATTAAGAATGTACTTCTTGGCAATTCTCAACTTGGTAATTACAGTACATGGAAGACTATCAACAATGGCTTCACAAGTATGGTAGAGTGGGGTTCTAGAAAGACTCAAGAACTGTATAAGGGATTACTTTCTAAAGAAGTAGGCGAAAGAGATTTTGTTAAGATGCAAAAAGAACTAGGCAACATGGGAATTGCTTCCCCTTTTGGTAATTTTAATGAATTTCAACTAGCTAATGCTGAACGTATTGAAGCGGCTAAAAGAATAAGTATTGTCCCTGCTGATATGAAAGGAGATATTCGTGTATTTGCTCCTGGAAAACCTTTTGATCTTCTTAAAGATGGAAAAGTAGTAGGACGTGCTTATGTTGAGCAGGTTGGTACTGATCTAAAGATACATGACATTGCAGCTACTGGAGGTAAAGGAGCTTTTGGATTAAAAACACTACAAGAATTTGGTACATCTCTAAAAGAACTATTTCCTGGGATAGAAACAGTTTCTGGACTTCGTGTTACAGGAATGAGAGAAGCTAAGTTTATGAAATCTATTGAAGAAATAAAAGACTTAGTAAATAAAAAGATAATTACACAAGAAGAAGCTGATATCCGAATAGAGAAATTTACAACTACAGCACCTCTTTCTTTTGTGGATTTTAGTGTTGTAGAAAGAAGGAAAGAAGCTGCTCGAATGGATAGTCTTCTTGTAGGAGCGCTTGCTCGTAAGAACAATATATCTTCAGCCTCAGCTGAACAAATTATTGCTACTGGTAATTCTGTGTTGGCTACTCTTGCTCTTCGTGTTCTTGAGACAGGTCATGCTTTTGTAACAGCAGTTTCATGGCCTATTATGACACTTCCTGAACTCTTAACCAAGATGCCTAAGACATTCATGGGGAATGCTGCAACAGGAGAAGCTATTGAAGCTATGTTTCCTGCTCGGGCTATTTATGATGGGATTCGTTGGAGACATTCTGATGCAGCTAAGCCTCATATTGAACGCTGGATCAAAGAAGGATTTGGTAAGCCTATTGTATCAGAAGCTACAGATTTGAATCAGATGCTTTCTTCTGGAGCACAAGGTATTGTTGGTAAAATCAATAAGATTGTTAACTCAGATTTTATTAAAACACTTTCTACTCCATCTGACTTTGCTGAGAAAGAAACTCGCTTGTGGTCTCTTTCAGTTGGTTATCAAATAGCGCGTCGCTTGTATCCTGGGATTTCTGATGAAGGAGCAGACTTGTTTGCTAAACAATTCTTAACTAAGACTGTAGGTAATTACTATGCAGCTCAACGTCCAGCTATGTTTCAGGGTACCTTTGGTGTAGCTATTGGGCTCTTCCAGACTTACATGCTTTCTTGGGCACAGCAAATGTATCGTGGAATTGAAGATCGTCAGTTTAAGGCTCTTGCTTCACAGATGTTATCACAAGCTGGATTATTCGGTATGTCTTCTCTCCCCATGTATGATATGTTTTCTAAGACTATTGGTGAGCACTTCTCCGATAAGCATTATGATCTATCCACAGGAACTTATCGTGCACTTCCAGATCAAGCAGCTGAGTTTCTTATCTACGGTTTACCAGCCTCATTAGGAGTTGGAGTCTATACTCGTGGAGATTTACAGCCTCGCCTTCCATTTGTAGGACAGCAGAATCCACTTGATACTATTGCGGCTATTAATGCTTCTCGTCAATTTATTGGTGCAACAGGTCATTCTTTATCTAAGGTTTACGAAGCTAATGGATTAGGCGATAGGTTTCGTGGATTACTTGAAGGAATAAGTATGCAAAGTCTATCTCGTCCACTTGCTCGTATTGTTGAGACAGTGCCTTTACCAGATGGTAAAGGAGGATTTCGTGCTGTAGGAGCTATCTCTCGTGAGGGAAATACTATTGCTACTTCAGAAGAAATATGGAGTGGCCCAGGTTTAATGTCACGCTTACTCACTTCTAGAGCTGCAGAAGAACAAGTGAAGAGAGAAGTGGATTACCTCAATAGCTTTTATGGTGCTGTAGATTACAAGAATAGAAAGAAAGCAACTGAAGCTCTCAAGTCTTCTATTCGTAGTGGCACACTGGATGATGCAACTCTGGAAAACACTTCGAGAGAATACTTGAGGACTGGAACATCTACTGGATGGACAGCTGCACTGAACGAAGCTCTTGCTACCTCCGAAGGAGGAATAGACTACAAACTTGGCAAGAGACTTCGTTCAGGCTCACCGCTACAACTGATGATTCAAGAGAATTACTAATTCATAAGGAGATAACTTATGCCAAAAGGTAAACGTAAAAGTCCTGTGCCGCGGATGAGACGTAAGCGGTACTAGCTTCACTGACTAAGACTTAGAAGCTTCTCCTCTTTAACAGGTACAAGGTGTCAGGCTTTACGCTCGGCATCTTGTACCTGTTTTTTTAAGTCCCGAATACGTTTGATGTCTGCGTTTGTCTTAGCATCAAATACAATTTCTTTTAGTCCAAATATCTCACAGTAAGTCTTGTTAAGAATATCTGGGTTAAGTAGCATTTGTTGATATCCAATAGTTTCAACAATGTTACCAAGTATCCAGAATTCAAATCTGTTGAACATATCATTAGCACGTAATCCTGAGAATTGTGCATCAGATAACTGTGTTATTGTGCGTGGATCAAATTGATTTACTTTTGGTTGTAGTAATCCAGGAGCTGTTATACCTGTAGAAGTAGCTTTACTTTTAGGAAGTGTTCTTACAAGATGTTGAATAACTCTATCTAAGATAGTTTTTGTAGTCGTATTTCGACCCATTGGGTAACTTACCTCCTTCTTCCAGTTCAGCATAAATTTGATCAAGACGATACGCTTGCTTTTTAGAAAGTTTAAGATTCTTTTTATTTTGCCAGTCTTTAATACTTGATATGAAATTGAAGTCCCATGTGCCCATCCATTCTTCAGATTCATCAGCAAAGAATCTATCTAGGGCTTCAGTTTTAGCAAGATTGATTTCGTCTGGTGTATGTAGTGTCTTATCTTCTGAATTTACTTCTTGCATGACGAGCTTTCTTAGATCTCTCCAATGTTTTAAGTGCTTTATCTCGTGCATCTAAAGCAAGAGTATGAGCTAATCTTATTGTCTTATTTTCATCTCTTAATTGTATTGCATCTTGGAATCCTTGTCTCCATTGTGGAAGAACTGATAGAATAAGATTAGCTTGAACAGCTTGATCCATAGCATCTGAAAGAGCATTGTGCATTGTCATTACACGAAAGTCTGCTTGTTTATCAAACTCAGGAGCAGTTTCTTTGATTACTCTACGAATAGAAGCAAAGCAATTCCAATGTCTAAAATTATCTTTTTGTAGTTGTATTGGACGTTCAATTCCAAGATGATCAAATGCTTCACAAAGAATTGGAATATCAAAGAGAGATGGTTTTGACCAAATATCTTTAATGCCAGCTTTCCACAGTTGGTTCCAAGCATCTGCAGTTTGAGCAAGAGCAGATTGTAAACTTTTTCTTTTATATATAGGAAGCCCAGTTTGTTCATATTCCCACCAGTCGAGTGTGCTCTTTGATATATGTCTTTGATGTGCAAGATTATCGTAGAGTGAAATGGTGTGATGTACGCCAGTTCTTCCAATAT